>Ga0310909_10001355_pt1 | contig 14286 bp, 17 predicted proteins | sample GREbulkMGT000H_FD_203449 | JGI IMG/M metagenome (GOLD analysis project Ga0310909, IMG submission 203449) | Lab enrichment of tropical soil microbial communities from Luquillo Experimental Forest, Puerto Rico - GRE.bulkMG.T000H | ecosystem: Environmental > Terrestrial > Soil > Tropical forest >... | reverse complement strand
GCGCCGCATGTCCGCCGTGCGGCGATGTTCACCGGCGTCTCGGCGTTCCAAATGGGGCTGATCCATATCATCGCCGGGATGATGGGAGCGGGTGTCTTCGAGCGCTATCCCAACCTGCGCGTGTCGTTCGGCGAGAGTGGCGCCGGCTGGCTCGCCTATGCGCTGCACCGCATGGATTTCGAGTTCGAGGACCGCTTCCGCGACCTGATGAAGCTGAAGCCGAGCGAATACTGGCGCCGCCAGTGCAAGGCGACATTCCAGTTCGACCCGATCTGCACCAAGCTGATCGACGACATCGGGGTCGAGACCTTGATGTGGGGCTCGGACTACCCGCACACTGACGGCATCTGGCCGGAATCCTCAAAATACATCGAGGAGCAGTTCGAAGGCCTCTCGCCTGAGGTCGTGCACAAGATCACCTGCGAGAACGCCGCCAAGTTCTATAACCTGATCAACTGACGCAAAGCGTCATCCCGGGGCGGCCCCTTGGGCCGGACCCGGGATCACAGCGTGGCGCGGTCGCGCTGGTTTCGCGATTACTCGGTCGGTCGCCAGCCGGTCGAATTTCTTCTTGCTCATCGACACCACCGGCACCGTGCACCCTCGAACCTCGGCTAGTGTCACGTCAACTTTGCAGAGGGGTGTCACCTCTATATTGCGGCTACAGTCGCGTGTCGCATAGTCTACTTATGGAAAATTCACGCCTTTACGGAGTGAACGCGGGCCGTTGTTCAATCGTTCTTTTTATTGGGCCGGAATCGGAAGTAGAGAGGGACGCATATAAAAACCTAGCCCTTCGAGGATCACCAGTAGCTCGCGTAGGGTCGCATCGCAAAGCTGCAATCTCATGCGGGCGTGAACCGGCAAAGGGGACAAGCCGGGGGGATCGCCGTCGTCAACAATTGTGGATAAACCCGACGAGTAGCTGGTCGCCCGCATCCGCGCCTATGTCGAGAAGCATCCGGACCGACACCGCCGCGATCATCGCCGTGGCGCTGAAGTGCGTGGTCGAGGAATGCGCCGGGCTTTTTTTGCCGAGGGATTCCAAAATCGCCGCCAAAATACAATGTTATCAAAGGTACCACACGCTGGGATGCCACTTCACCCTCACTCCGGGTCGCAATCGCATCCGGTGCCAGCGACGAGGGCGAAGAGCCAACAATGTAAGCAACCCCCGGAAGGGAGCAATGAAGCCGCTGCTGATACCAGCTAATGCCGCCGATGACGCCTCACTGGAGATGCAGGACCGGATCGAAGCCGAATCGCGGCAGCTCGCCTGGGAACAGATGCGCGCCGCCAGCTTGCCCCACCGGTCGGCCAAACGTTCTCCGGAGCCCACCACGCTGCCGCTCGGCGCTCCCGTCCTGGCGCTACGCCTACGCCGCCACCTGACCGGCGCATCGCCGCTTGATCCCGACGTCGATCCCGCGCTCTATGCGCGCGTGTACCCGGTGCTGTGCGACGCGTTGGGGAAGGTAGGCGCTAAACCTGACGATGACATCCACCTGCTGATGCGTAACATCGTCTCGCTGCTGCACGATGCCGGAATTCCGCGCGAGCGCTGCGAGGAAGTCACCCCTTGCCTGAGGCAACTGGTCAAAGACATCTGCAACGGCGTCTATCCGCTCGGGCCAAGCGCACCATCGGCACCACCAGCCGCGCCAGAAATAACCCCAACCGTGGCAAGCGTTGCGCCACCAACCCCAACACCGCCACCAATAACCCAGATCCCACCAAACGCCACCGAACCCGCCAAACGCCGTCTGCCCCCATGACCGCGAAATGTCCTCGATCAATGTCTTTATCCGGGTCTTTGGCCCACCCATCATACTCGGCGCAAGCATCTTCCTCGGGGTAAAATTAAACATCGCGGTCACGGTCCCGCTGGTGCTTGGCGGCTGGTTCGTGTTCCTGTTCTTTTTGCTCACCGGCGGATCGTCCGGCGGACCATACTTTGGCGGCGGCGGCGGCTTCCCGGCAACCCAGCCAATATTCAAATGGCGTATTTTTGCGTTTGCCCATGACGCGGCGCTGGTCTGGTGGATCATCGCATCGCTGACTTTCACCGCGCTCATGGTTGTTTTCGGGCGATAAGCCGCGTCGTGGGCGGTGCTGGCTCCGGTCGTGCCGCCAGTGCACCCCCCCCGACCCCAGAACCCGCGGGAGTGTCACCTCTATCGGGAGTGTCACCTCTATATTGCAGAGGGGTGTCATCTCTATATGGCGCTTTAGGAGTGCGGCTGGCGCAGAAAATCAACCGGTCGCGTGGTTGCCGGAAGCGCTGAAATCTCTATTATACGCTCCATCTGTGTGATTAATTGCCGAGGGCAAGGGGAAGCAGTGTGCCGCTGACCAAGAGAGACCAGTTCCGCCGCGTAACGTTGCTCTGCTGCCACTTTGTTCGGAACCTTGCTTATGACCAAGCGGGCAGGACACCATCGCTGAAAACCGCGTCTCAATTCTGGATAACTGTTCACAACAATTTCCTCGACCACTGCGTTTTAGAGTGGTGCAAACTATTTATTGATACAAAAGGTCGGCCTCCCGGTGAACATCGTTGGGATAATGTTGTTGCTGATAAAGCGCGGTTTGAAGGTGAATTATTCCAACTCATCGATAAAACGAAGTTTGAGACCCTCTTAAATGCTATGCGTAAGGCCCGCGACAAATTCATTGCTCATCTCGACGATCTACCTACTGAAGATACCCCACATATGAATATTGCAAAAAACGCCGTTCATTTCTATCACCGCTATATACTGCGGAATGAAGCTCAGCCCGAAGACCTGACCGGCTTGCCCACTGACCTAATCGACTACTACTCAGCTTGTTACGACGAAGCGAAAGCCGTTTATGCGCGGCGGGTGATTTGAGCGTCATCCTTGGGGGGTAAGGCGTGAAATCGTCGCGCGGCTGACATTGTAGCTGTGCGCCAGTTCTTGCAGCGTAGCGCCCTGCGCGCGGCGTCTGACAGCCTCTTTCTGTTGGGCCGGTGTCAGGGAAGGGGGTCGGCCCATGTGCTTTCCTCGCGCCTTGGCGCGGCTTCTGCCCTCTGCCGTGCGGGTGCGGATTAGATCGCGCTCCACGTCGGCCAAGCCGCCGAGAACGGCAATCATCAAGTGCCCGGTGCTAGTGCCGGTGTCGGCCCACGGTTCGGCCAATGATCGAAACTGCGCTTTGGCGTCCACGATGCGCTTGCCGATGGCGAACAGGTCAAAGGTGCTGCACGCGAGGCGATCAATCCGCGTCACCGTCACCACGTCGCCGGGGGCCAGCTTGCCGAGCATCCGGTTAAGCTCGCGCCGGTCGGCCCGCGCGCCCGTCACCTTCTCGCGGTAGATGCTCCGATTGCTGCATCCCGCCGCCCGAAGCTGCTCAAGCTGGCTGTCGAACGTCTGCCCCACGGTGCTGACGTGGGCATAGCCGATGAGGCGTTTTCGGGTAAGTTTCGACCATAGCTTATGGCACGTGTAAGCGCTTGATCCGCAAGAGCCAAGATTTTTGTCGAAATTCTCAAATTTCGGTATCTGATGCGTACCGCTCACATCGCGGCTCTGAGCCGACTTAAAATCAGGGTTTGTCTCGCCCCGCCTTCAATGCCTCCCGATAGTTCTCATCTCTCACGCTTGGGTAGCGAGCAGCGTCAACATTCTCGAAATTGCAGTGAAACAAGTGCGCTTCTTTGAGATACCAATCTAAGAAAAATGGCCTTTCCCTAAAAGGACGGGCGAACTCTCTCAGTTCTGCCCATACAGCGTACAGTTGATATTGGCCTATTAAAAGCGATCTCTGTAACATTGACGATGGATGAATCAATCCCAGTAAAGTCGCTTCTAAGAAATTCATGACTTGTGTGGTCGTAACGGAGCGCGGTTCACTCATATCAAGATGTGTATAGTAGTCCCGCAGCTGTTTTGCTCGCTGTAGATTTTGCCAAAGCCTACTGCCTTTGTCAATTTTGTAATTGTAGGCATAATGCAGAAGAACCGAGTATCGGTGTAAAACGGACTGGTAGCGCGTCCGTGTTCTAATCGACCCGTTTTCCTCAACAATTTCCTCAGTCTCCCGCAGATAATGTTTCACGGGTGCGGGTACATGCAATGCTGTGATCAGAAACAGTTCCGAGGCATGCTTCACAAACGTTTCGAAGCCGCTCCAGAATGTTAGGACAATTGCAGGATAATACCGGACTTCGCCTTCTCGTTTCTCGATTTCGAAGTAGGTAATAATGCTGTCGGCAAATAGCCGTAGCGCGGACATCATTAGTCGCACAGGCATATCGGAGTTGCGCGTTAAGGTATCGAGCGCGTCGTCGGCACAGAATCGAGTGTACCGGTGTACGGATGAACCTTCCCAGGCTGGAGATTGCATGTAAGTGAAATCGAGCTTGTGCACTTTTTCTAGCCGTGAATGAGGAAATTCGGGTGGCCCGTCACGGCCGAAATCCTCTGGGTCAGGATCGAACAACAGGTCAATTTGTTCACGTACCTGTTCTAAATTCACTGTAGGCCTCGCTGTGCCGCTTTGCACCCCAAATAGGCGGTCGGGCATTTATGGAACAGAGGCGCGGGGCGAAATTGCCTCGCGTCGCTGCCCGGTGCTGTCGCATAAGCTCCATTATGGAAAGCGCGGCAAAGACTTCGTAGAACGTTCAGCTTGGGTGACAAGTTGAGACGTGGGCCAGGGCAGTCGATGTCAGTAAATCGTGTCCGCTTTGGGTGGCGAATACTGCTTTCCACGTGCCTGTGCGGTGGCTCGCGGTTTCTACATCTTGTGTCGGCGGGGTCTTTGCCGGGAGTACGGCATTTTACATGACACCAGTTATGGAACTTTCGCCGTTCTGCTTCTCCAACTGATTAGGACCCCCATTCGTTAACGCCCGCCCATGTTTCAACTAATGGCGACTATTCGTCCCGCGGGGGGAGTCCACATCGGCTGCGGAACATCCTAGCCGACGGCCGTGGCAGGTGACGGGAGGTCCCGTAAAGCCGAGGCTCGGAAAATTACTCGAACTGAACGACCGACGAACCTTTTTCGGGATATGCCACGCATCCGGCAGCGCCGCCGCATCCGGCCGACGAGATCCGCCGGCGCGCCCCACACGGCGACCGCCGACGGAAACGGCGCGCGCTCGATGCCCGTATCGAAGTAGAGCCGGCCGCGCAGCATGAACACGCTCGTTTGTCCGGCGACAATCATGCCGCCACCGCGTATCCGGTCGAGCCGGCAGCACCGCCACGATCACAGCGAATGTAAGCCACCGTCAGGCCATCGATGCGAGCGCCGCCGGCTATTCAAGCGCTGGCGCGGCACAGCGAGAAGGCCGCACCGTGCCGGGCTATCCAAATTGACCGCCCACCAAAGCCAGCGACGCGGTTGACAGATCATCGCCTGGCATAAACCCGGTACCGATGAGCTTGAAGACATGGCCATGGCTCGTTCCGCCGTCGAACACCGTTCCATAAAAGCATTCCATTACGAATTGAAGAGCAGGCCGCTCATAGCAACCACATAATTGCCGTTTTCTCATGTTATTTTCATGCTCTTCATCACGCTTCTAAGGAGAGCTACCATTTAAATCACGGAGCGCGACGTTTCCCGCGGTCGCCAAACGGTTGGTGCTGGAGCATCAGAACGGCAACACGACTACAACCAAAGAGAGAAATCCCGCTGCAGATCCGCTGCAGATTCATCAATGTTCAATTTCCGGACACTTTATGGTTGCGCCGCCGATGAGCGATTTATGGCTCTCGGCACTGCTCGGCGGCTCGACGACCGCTTGGGCGGTCGAAGGGTGCCGTGATACCCTTGGCATGACGGTCAGCGCCAGCGGAGGGAAAGATTGTGTCGGAGCCGATATCACCCGAGCGTTTTGCTTTGCTGGTCGAGCACGCCGGGCTGAAGCTTACACCGGAACAGTTCGAGGAGTTGCGGCAGGGCTACCGCTTTGTCGAGCGGATGGTCCGCGCGGTGCGGCGGCCGCGCGACCGGGCAGCCGAGCCCGCTCATATCTTCGTTCATCCGAAAATATAAGCGCGCCGATGGAACCAGCCCTGTTGACGGTCGCCGAAGCGAGCCGCGCGATCGCGGATCGTGCCCTTTCCCCGGTCGCGCTGACGGAGGCCTACCTCGAACGGATCGCGGCACTCGATGGCGAGCTGCACAGCTATGTAACCGTACCGCGCGAGGAGGCGCTCGGCGCAGCCCGCGCGGCTGCCCGCGATATCGCCGCCGGCCGCTCGCGCGGCGCGTTGCACGGCATTCCGATCGGTCTCAAGGATATTTACAAGACCCGTGGAATTCGCACCACGGCCGGCTCGCCGCGCTATGAGCACCACGTGCCGGAGGAAGACGCAGAGAGCTGGGTGAGGCTGCGCGACGCCGGCGCGATTCTGCTCGGTAAGCAGGAGACCCACGAATTCGCGATCGGCGGGCCCGATTTCAGCCTGCCCTTTCCGCCGGCTCGCAACCCGTGGAACACTGCGCATTATCCGGCGGGATCATCGAGCGGCTCGGCGGTCGCCGTCGCCGCCGGTCTGTGCGCGGCGGCGATGGGATCCGACACCGGTGGGTCGATCCGCGGGCCCGCTGCCTATAACGGCATAGTTGGGCTCAAGCCCACCTACGGGCGCGTCAGCCGGCGCGGCGTCTTTCCGCTTTCCTACACGCTCGATCATTGCGGGCCGCTGACCCGGACCGTCGAAGACTGTGCGATCCTGATGCAGGCTTTGGCCGCCTACGATCACCAAGATCCGGCCTCCGCCGATGTCCCTGTGCCGGATTACCGAGCCGCGCTGGCCGGTCGCCTCGGTGGTCTGACGATCGGCGTAATCCGCCACTTCCATGAGCGTGACGCGGTGGCAGGTTTCGGTGCCGACAGCGCGCCGAGCCCCGCCTATGTTGCCGCTTTCGACACAGCCTGCCGGACCCTGGAAGGCCTCGGCGCGCGGCTCGTCGACATACAACTCTCACCGCTCATCGATTACCTCGACACGAACCGGCTGATTATGCTGGCCGAGGCCTATGCGCTGCACGAGGCCGATTTCCGCGAACGGCCGCAGCTCTTCGGCCATCACATGTTCGCGCGGATCGGGCTCGGCGCCTTTCTCAGCGCAGCCGACTATGTCGAGGCGACGCGGCGGCGACGCGAGCTCGGCGTCGAGTTCGCCCAGGCTCTGGCGCATGTTGATGTCGCGATTTCGGCGAATGCGACCGGGCCGGCGCCGCGGATCGACTCGGTGTCGACCTATTCCACCTTCGAACGGGCTTCCTATACCGCACCGTACAATCTGACCGGCAGTCCGGCTCTATCGATCCCCATCGGCTTCGAAAACGGATTGCCGCTCGCCTTTCAAATCGCCGGCAAGCCGTTCGACGAGGCAATGGTGATGCGGGTCGGCCACGCCTTCGAGCAAGCGACCGAGTTCCACCGCCAACGGCCGGCGATCGCCGCTTCCCTGGTACAGCACCGATAAAAGCGAGGCCGGCATGAGCGCAACGACAGGCTTTGTCCACCCCGAATTCCTGATCGAGACCGATGCGCTGGAGCGCCGGCTCAACGACCCCGGCCTGCGCATCTTTGACTGCACCATCCACCTGATCCCCAATCCCGACATCGGCTATACGGTCAAGCCAGGACGCGAGGATTTCGAGAACGGCCACATTCCCGGCGCACAGTTCATTGACCTCCAGGCCGACCTATCGGCGCCGCACCCAAAGCTGCGGTTCATGCTGCCGAGTGCCGAGGCATTCGCGGCAGCGATGAGTCGCTTTGGCGTCGGCGAAAGCAGTCATGTGGTCCTCTACAGCACGACGACACCGCAATGGGCGAGCCGCATCTGGTGGATGCTGCGAAATTATGGCTTCGATAACGCCGCGGTGCTCGACGGCGGGTTTCAGAAATGGTCCCGCGAAGGGCGTCGGATCGAAACCGGCGCGGCGCGGCCCTGCGCGCCGGCGACCTTCGTCGTGCGCGCCGATCGGAAGCTGATGGTCGGCAAGGAAGCGGTGCTTGCTGCGATCGGGAATGACGCAATCTGTACGATCAACGCACTGAGCCGCGAGCAGCACACCGGAACCGGCGGCACGGTTTACGGACGGGTCGGCCGGATCGCCAAGAGCGTCAATGTGCCTGCCGCGGCATTGCTCGACCCGGCGAGCGGCACCTACCTGCCGGCATCCGAACTGCGGCCAAAGTTCGCGGCAGTTGGCGCCTTCGATAAGCCGCAGGTGATCACTTATTGCGGCGGCGGCATCGCTGCGAGTGCCGATGCGTTCGCACTAGTCATGCTGGGTCACCCGAACGTCAAGCTTTACGACGCCTCGATGAGCGAATGGGCGACCGACCCGATCCTGCCGATGGAAACCGGCTGACACCCACATTCAACCCAGTGCAGTAGCTGTACCCCCACAAATGGGGCGACCGGATGATCTGGACCGTCGCTGCGGCCGCATAACGCCCAATGTCGATCGCGCCGTTAGCGAGGTGAGCTATGTTCATCGCGTCGTGTTGCCGGGAGACACACCGGTAATCAGCGCAATAGCGACACGGGGGCGCTAAGAAAACGGCAGCGCCGTGGATCAGGCGGCAACAGTGCAATACAAAACCGAAATGATATCCGTCATAAGCCAATTAAATCACATTGAAAAATTGCCGGCTAACTTTGAAAGTTAGCATCATATTCATCAATCCTCTGGAATCTCCCGGCCGCCGAGACGGATTTTAGAGAGCGTTCCGGTCGAGCCGCGCACAGGCGGAAGGAGTGATCCCGGTCGGGTCGACCGCCATATGTTGCCTTGGAGATATCACCGATGACCAGCGACGAGGTGAGCCGGAGGTTGCACGGGGCGATCCCCGTGAAGAGCCGGTTCACCGGACCTCGCCTGCCGCACATCAGTCTGACGCTTCGACTGTGCATCCTGGTGTTGATCGCCATTTTCCCGGCGATCGTAATTCAAGGCTATAACGAATACGAGCTGCGCAAGGCCCGCGAAGCCGATATCCGACAGCAAGTCATCCAGATCACCAGACAGTTCGGGGAGGAAATTGGCGAGTTGCGCGAAGGGGCGCGCCAGCTCCTGCTCGCCCTCGCCCAGCTCCCCGCCGTCAGATTGCGGGATACCGATTCCTGCAGCGAGCACTTTACCGCATTGAAATCCCAATACGAGAATTACAGCCTGCTCGCGGCGGCCGACACGGAGGGCAGGATCTTCTGCTCGAGCGCGCCTCCTACCAGCTGGTCGGTGTCGGATCAGCCGTTCTTCAGACGTGCCATGGCGCGAGACGGGCTCGCGGTCGGCAATTATTGGGGCAATCCGGCAACCGGCCAGAAGATGATCCATTTTGCCGTGAGGTTCGGCGACGGTGACGGCCGCACCGCGGGAGTTGTCTTCGCCGGGCTGGACTTGGGCTGGCTTTCCGAGCACCTCAAGGAAAGGGGGCTGCCAGAGACATCCTCGATTTTGATTGCCGATCGGGAGGGCAACATCATCGCCCGGCTGCCAAATCCCGAGGCCCTCGTCGGAAAGAACATGAGAAGGAGCCACGAGGCGATCATGGACGGCTCCACCGCTGGGTGGGAAGAGGCCGTCGGCGTGGATGGCACGACGCGAATTTTCGGATACGTGCCGCCCGCACTGCCGCCAAAGGATTTCTTCCTCAGTGCCGGCCAATCGAAAGCCGAAGCGTTTGCGGCCATCGACGACGCAACTAAGCGTGGAATAGCACTCATTGTTTTTGGTCTGCTTTCGGCGACTTTGGCGGCAATTTTCGGAGCCCGCAGGTTTCTTCGCGAACCGATCGAAGGGTTGCTCAAGGTCGCTGCGGAATGGCGTAACGGCAACGACGAAGCCCGCGTGCAGGTGCCAGATCCGGGCTCGGAGATCGGCCATCTCGGGGCCGCCTTCAATGCCATGGCCGACGCCCTTGCAGCTCGACATGAGGCGCAAAAGCGCGCCGAGGAGGAGTTGCGGCACTTGAACGCCACGCTCGAATCGCGGGTTGAGCAGCGCACGACCGAATTGGCCAATGCCAACAAGGCGAAGTCGATGTTCCTCGCCAACATCAGCCACGAGCTTCGCACGCCGTTGAACGCCATCATTGGGTTCGGCGAAATGATGCACCGCCAGATCCTCGGGCCCATCGGCCTTCCCGCCTACCGGGAATATGCGCACCACATCCATCAGAGCGGTATGCATCTGCTCTCCCTGGTCGAGGAAATGCTCGATCTTTCGAAGGTGGAAGCGGGGAAGCTCGAGATCGAGCGTGTCGCGACCGAGCCCGGCACCCTGCTCGCCGAGAGTCTTGTGATGCTGCGCCCAACGGCAGAAGCAGCCCAAGTCGAGATGATCGTAACCGGAGCCCCATCGGCTTGGCCCGTATTGGGAGGTGATCCGGTCAAGCTCAAACAGGTATTTGTCAACCTTCTCGGCAATGCGATCAAGTTCACCCCCGCGGGCGGCCAGGTTACTATCTCCGGTGAGGTTGCCGACGCTTTCTTGCGAATTCGGATCAGCGACACCGGCATCGGCATGCGGGCCGAGGAAATCCCTCTGGTAGTGCAGCCTTTTTATCGTACTTCCTCGGCCTATGATGCCAAGCATCAAGGCGCCGGGCTCGGATTGCCGTTTGCGAAGGCAGTGGTCGAGCTTCATGGCGGCAGTCTCACAATCGAGAGCCGTCTTTCATTGGGAACGACGGTTACGATCACCTTGCCGGCAACCCACGGCTTGATCGACGACGTTGGGGCTGCGGAATGAGTGTTCACTCTCTTCACCGCAGGTCCATCGCCTCGGCCTGAGAACGCGCTGGGTTCGGCATGACGGCTTGATTGATCATCCAGCCGGCAATGGCGATTGCCGCCGCAATTCTCAGATTTGCAGCGAAGCCGCCTTGCGAGATGGCCTGTCCGCCAACAAGAGATCCGAGCGAGATGCCGAGAAAAAGGGCGCTGTTGTTCCAGGCGAGCACAGTGGCGGCGGTCCGGAAAGTCGTCTGCAAGGCTGGCTTGCTGAGCCGGGAAGAATAACTGGGCGGCTGCGGAAGCAAGCGCGAGGGCGAACGCGACGAGCATTCCGGCATCGATCGCGAACTGAACCACGAGCAGGCAGACGCAGAGACCACCGAGGCCAACGCTGCTCGTCAGCTTTGCCCCGAGCTGATCGACCATGCGCCCGCCGATCAGGATGCCGCCGATCGCCCCGCATCCGTAGAGCATAATGATCGCGGCGATTTCGCCGGTAGAAAAGCCGCACGCGGCCAGTCCCGCTCCGAGATAGATATAGACACAATAGACGGCCGCGCTCCACGCGACCATCGGTGCCAATCGGCTGCTGAGAACGGATATCGCCCAGGGATGGTGCTCCGCGGCAGTTTTACCGGTCGCGTAATCCACCGGCCAGATCCACCGGTTCGCCCACGCGAGCAGCAAGCTGAGGCCCGCCAGACTTCTGAAGATGGTTGGCCAGCCAAAGGACACGCCTGCCAGTCCGCCGATCGGTGCGCCAAGCAACAGCGACACGAGCAGCCCGGACACAACCAGCGCCAGCCATGTAGCGCGCCGATCGGGAGGAGCCAGGCCGCTTACGAGGGCGTAAAGCGATGGCGATACCCCCGCTGCCGCAGCACCGGCAAACAGTCGCGCCAACAACAGCAGAGCGAGATTCGCGGCTGCGCCGGTCAGCAAATTGGCCAGGGCAAATCCGAACAAGCAGCAGGTCAGCATTCGCCGCCGTCCAATCCTATCTGCAAGATGGCCGAGCAGGGGCGCACTGATCATGTAGCTCAGCGCGAAAACAGCGACACCCAGTCCCGCCAGTGCGGCAGATGCCTGGTAATCGGCAGCGATCAGCGGCAACAGCGGGGAGATAACGAACAGGTCGGTCCCGATCACGAACATCGTAAGCCAGCCGATCGCCAATCTCGCCGCTGGAGCATTCGCAAACATTGTCATTCGTCCAGATCCCCCACTTGCGTCGGCCGTTTTGGCGCGGCAGAGCGATCCTACGAATTGTTGATAAATGAGCGGTTAACGGTGCTCGGTGATGGCGGCCAGTGGTCAGCGCGATCCTTGTGCGCCACTCCGCAGCCTTTAACGTTAATTTTACGGACTGGTCATAATGTCCGCCGCCAGTGTCGATCGAGTTTGGCCAGACCTGCGCCGCCAACGGCGACCACTCGACGGTGCGAGGAGGTTACAGTGAAAGCTCAGCGCAGACCGGCAGACCGGAGGTCGGATTACACCCAGCCGCCGATCTGCACAATCGAAGGTTTCCCCGACGCAATGGCTGGCATGCTCGAGGGACACCGGCCGTCCCGGATGCCGTTCTTTGAACACTTGGCCGCCATGCCTCGATCGGCGGCGATCGACCCGTTTTTTCTCGGTCAGCTACACCTTATCTATCAATCGGCCATGCACGCGACCCGCGCGGCAGTGTATTATCTGCCTTATCTCGACAGTCCGGCGCTGCGCCAGCGCAAGCTGCGGATTTTCGTTGACGACGACGGCCTGCCCAATGGCGATACGCATCACTACCAACTGACGCGAGCCTTCCGCAATATTGGCGCGAAATGCGTGCTGGAGGACGAAGAGTTCGGTGATCCCGAGGAACTGTGCCGCTACCTCGACGGAGAAACGGCGCATTTTGTAACTCTCGCGCGGAGGCTCTACTCGCGTTCGCTCGGTCCCTGGTGCGCGGTCGAGACGCTGTCGGTCGACTGGATGCGAGCGCTTGCCGAGGCTCTCTCGGTTCATTTCCCTCAGTTCAAGCACGAGCCCTATTTCGCGGAGTGCTTCTCGCAGATGGTCGAAGAGCGCCACGCCGCGGAGGCGCTCGAGGTGACAGAATTGATCCTCAGAGTCCGGCCGGAACTGCTGGCAGAGACATTACGCGATGCGAAGACCATTGCCGAGGCGCTGGACGGGGTATGGACCCAGTTGGACAGGATCGCGCAGCGCGCGGCCGCGCTGGGTTTTGTCTCGCAAGAGCCGGGATGGGGCGTTAGATGCGGTCGATCGGCTAGAACCGGGACACCACCTCTTCCTTGAACCGGCGCATCGCGGCGATCGAGGCTTCGGGATCGGGGCATTCGAAGTCGATATCAAATGCGCTGACGCCGAGCGCGCATAATGCCCGCAGGTCGGCGATGAGGTCGGCTGTGCTGCCGGAAAACAGCCGACGCTCACCATCGGAGGCCTTGCCTGGCACTGCTTCGCCATAGCGTTTGACGCGGTAGGTCAGTGCGACACTCTCCGGATCGCGGCCTGCCTCGGCGGTGAAGCGGCGTAGCCGGTCGATGCCGGCGCGGTAGCGCGGTAGCGTATCGAGCAGGTGTCGGTTGTTGCTGCCGATCGGGTACCATGCGTCGCCTAGCCGCGCAGCGCGCCGCAGCGCCGGCCCGCTCTCACCGCCGACCCAGATCGGCGGGTGCGGCTGCTGCACCGGTGGGCTCGAAGACGATCCCATCGAACTTGACCCAAGTTCCAGCGGCGCGCGGCATCTCCTCGGTCCACAGCGCGCGGAAGGCCTTCAGATATTCGTCGGTGACCCCGCCCCTATCGGCAAAAGGCGTCGTCACGACCGCGTCGAATTCGGCCTCGAGCCAGCCGGCGCCGATGCCGACAACGAGCCGCCCGCCGGACAGCACGTCGATCGTGGCGAGCATCTTGGCGGCGAGCACGGCCGGGCGGTGCGGCACGACCATGACCGCCAGAACCAGGCGAAATTCGCGAGGTCTTCGCGGCAATATAGGCCGCCGCCGTTAGCTGCGCGTGCCGGCGCTCGGGCCCCTCCGAGAAGAATTCGCCGCTCTCGGAGTAGGGGTAGCCCGGGACCCGGAGGTTTGGCAGCACGATGTGGTCGGTCAATGTCAGATAGTCGTAGCCGAGCGCCTCGCCTTCCTGCGCGATCCGGGTTAAGATTTCCGGGGAGGATAGCGGGCCGCTGATCGGCAAGTTGAAGCCAATCTGCATATCTTTCTCCTGATGCGGCCCGGCGGACGAACGATAGCCAATGCCCGATGAATTGGAAATCGCCGGCGTCGCCCGCCAGATCACGGTTATCGAGGCGCAGCTGATCGCCGCAAGGCATCTGAAGCTCAACGACCGCATCCGCTTGCTCGAGAGCGAGAAGCGGAAGCTCGAAGCGCGTCTCGTTCAGCTCGGGACGGGCGATGATCCACCGGCTCGGCCCCGCGTAAGGTCCCTCACGAGCGGCGTGCCCTGATCAAAGTCGATCTCGATCGTCGGCGCCAGGCCGACCTCGGCACGGGATCGAGGCACTTATGAG
>Ga0310909_10001342_pt1 | contig 14327 bp, 20 predicted proteins | sample GREbulkMGT000H_FD_203449 | JGI IMG/M metagenome (GOLD analysis project Ga0310909, IMG submission 203449) | Lab enrichment of tropical soil microbial communities from Luquillo Experimental Forest, Puerto Rico - GRE.bulkMG.T000H | ecosystem: Environmental > Terrestrial > Soil > Tropical forest >... | reverse complement strand
TCCGCAATCAGTGACACCGGACCACCGACCCCTGTGGTCGCTATCTCGCTTTCAGCAGGCCGCGTTATTCAGCAGCGAGGCTATCCTGTCACAGAGGGCAACGGCGTGGGCGATCGCGTGGAAGCCGTCAAGACCGCTCGGTGGGGCAGCCAGATGAAACCAATCGGAACCGCCGAGCTGCGGAGCCCAGATTTGACGCGTTTCCAAAAGATAGACGCCATAGAGAACCCCGAACCTCTTCTCTCCATGCGATGTCAGCGCCTGCTGCACGGTATAGGCCCCAAGCACCGCGTTCATGACCACAGCGATTTCGATCGGAGCCGTCCGATAGATCGGTCCAGCCGGGGCTCTGTTGACGACGTCGACCGAGTCGGCGACGAACTCCGACAGAAGCGCCACCAGCAGGCTGGAAATGGCAAGCAGCGCGATCGCCAACCCCGTGCTCATCGCAGCGCCGCTCTGTTCGGACGGGTTGGGCGCTGCGGCCGGGGCCTGCAAGGTCCGCGCCCTTGCTCGCTGCGCGATGCGAGCCATTGCGGCAGCGTAAAGGATCAGGAGCAGGACGCAGAGACCGATGGAGATTTCCCCCACATAATCGATGGACATCTGCGGCGTCGGCAGATGGCGGCGAGACTCGGCGTAGATCGACGGTAGGAATACGGCGACGGACGCGATCATCAGGCTGGCGCCGACATCCTGTGCGCGCTCCATGGAGAACCGGATCCGGCCGAACCGCAGTCCGGCGACCACCATGGCCGCCCCATTTAACGACGAGAATGTTGCTGACTATGGCTCCGGTCCAAGCTGCCTTGGCCAGGGGGCCCAAGCCGTTGCGAATAGCGATCAGCCCAAAGATCAGTTCGGGAAGGTTGCCGAACCCGGCATTCATCATGCCGCCCCAGGTCACACCGATCCGGCCGGGCAGCTGCTCGGTCGCAGTGCCGATCCAAGCCGAGGTCACGATCAAGCCGAGCACGGAAAACCAAAAAAGAAGCAGTTCGTTCTGCCACGCCGGGACGTAGTTGAGGGCGAATGACAAAGGAATGAAGACCGCCAGCCAGTTGATCTTCTGTCGAGCAAGCTCCCTCATTTAACACCTTCGACAAAAGAAGGGTCTCAGGTAACATTCGAGATTACATTGACGACGAAACCGATGATCGCGGTAACGAAGAGAAACGAAAAGATCGCATGCATAAGAGTGACGCGGCGTATCCTCACCGAGGTGACGGTGACGTCGGACGTCTGATAACACATTGCGATCGTAAAAGAGTAATACATGAAATCCCAGAAGTCCGCCGTCTCACGTTGGGGAAACTCAAGCCCCCTATGATAGGTTAGTTTGCCGTCGACGAGCGTGTCGTCATAGTAGAGACGCGCGTAGTGAAGACCAAAATAAATGTGAGCTAGAAGCCAGGAGAGGATGACCGCGAGAAGCGATGTCGTCATGTGCAGATTGACGACCCAGCGCGGCCGGCCGCTCGGATGGTTGAGCATCGCGGCCACCCCGGCGAGACTGACTACCGACAGCGCAATGACGACGATCAGTGTGAGCAAGCTGTTCGGCTCACCGTGGCGTGATACCTCGGCCGCATCCTCGGGTGAGGCCCGTCTCATCAGGGCGCCGGTCAGCACCAAATAAACGCCTACGCCAAGATTGTATGGTATCAGCAGCTTGAGCTCGTCGGGCAGGCTCCTGGTCAGCAGATAGGCGACGACGATGACGACGACCGTGGCGACGATCCTGCCCTCCCGCCTGATGAGCCACGGCAAATTGCTGCCAGGGGATTGCGAGATCGGCTCCATCTCTCCGCCTCCGTCGCGCGGGCGCCGATCTTACTGTGGGTGCAGCGCATCACAAAAGCGGAGGACTGAAAGCCCGACACCATCTGATCGGGTTGCGCAACAAGCCGAGGGACAAGCAAGGTGTGGAAGCCCTTGGGCCCCCGGGGGTAATGCCGCCATGTTGTAAACGGCTATGATCGGATCACGGCCGATCGGCGACCCATGACGAGGCATGAACACGATCGACTTTTCCGGCTTAGGGCGCCGATCGGTCTTCTTTCGGCAGGGCACGGACTGGCACAAATCATCGCGTGTCATCCGCCGCGGGCGAAACCTCAGTATAGCGTAAATCGGGCCGCGCTAATCATTAGGCTCGGCCCCCTCTCGAATAAGGCTGGAGTTCGCCGCGGTCGACCATATCTATCAGCTCGGCCGATATGTCCGCATCCTCGCTGTCGAGCACATAGAAGCATCCTCGCTGTCGAGCACATAGAAAAGGTCACGCAGCTTGCGCTTGCGCCGGTCGATCTCGTAAATGAGATAGCCCAGCGCGAGCGCGCCCAATACCACCGAAACGACCTCGCCTACTCTGTCAAACATATTGGCTCTCCCGCTTCGGCCTTACCCGCCAATGACGCGCGGCACCTTGTGGAGGAGGATTTCGACCGTACCGAGAATCCCCTCGCGGCGAAGTTCGCTGCGAATGTCCGCCTACAGACAGGGAGATTGACGGTGTATGCGCAGAGACCGGGCAAACGCCTGCAGCGCGTCAGCGGCTGCCTTGGCGTGCGCAATATACCAAGATGAAGGCGGAAGCCGTAGAACCCGGCATTGCCATACTGCTGTATGGCCTCCAGGTCCTGCACGGTGATTATCGGATCACGACCGATCAGCGACCGATGCCGCTGGATGAAATCGCGCGATTTTTTCCTGCTGAGGATATAGATCGGATCTTCCTTGTGCGGTCGGTGGACGAGGGCAAAATTGTGGCGCAACACCCGGCGTGCTACCAAATTCCACCCCGAATCGATGATAAAAATGCGAAAGCGCGGCGGCCCGGACGACTTCGAATTGCGAGGGCGGGTGCGCGCCGGCACCTCGATGACTGTACCTTCTTCTATTGCCGGCTGGTCCTGCGACACCGACCCGGCCGCACGCCAACCCCGCACTCCGGTTGACAGGGCAGTTGCTACCTCGTCCCGCCTGTCGGAAGGTCTCGCCAAAGCGTAAGTCGCAGGTGACGCCGCATTTTTGCGCCCGCCGCCCCTTCCGGCCCGGGTCGCCGGGGCGGTCCCAATCCCGGCGTGACTTTTGCCATGACTATGCCTCCATCCTCACAATCAACGCAGCGCCACCGGCACTCTCAATCGGCAGCAGCGGCCAATTCCCGATAGGGATGCAATGTACCGAGGCGATCCATCGCCGCAATAGTCCCTACCGGCGCCGGGTCGGCGTGACGTAAGAGATCCACAGGTGCGGGCTGCGCACCGTCCACGAGGAGGAAGCCGCTCTGACGCAGCTGGGTCTCGAACTGATGCCCGTTCGGCTTCGAGCAGCGCGACCTTGCGCATTGGCCATAAGCCATTGGCCAGCGCCCCCAGTGCCGCGACGTTATTGGTCACCACCGATGCGCCTATGCCGCGCGCGTCGCGTCGAATTGCAGCTCGATGGCAGGCGCGGGTCCCGGCGCGATGAGCACGCCCTCGATCTCGGGCGCCTGAAAGGAGCGCGCGACAAAGCGGCGGCACAACGGGCCGTCCGGATCGGCATACATTTGCGCGCTCTCGATCCGGATGATGCCGTCTTCGGGAAACAGGATCCTTACGTCGAAACAGGAGGCCGCGTCAGCGTCGGCAGCCTGATATTCCATGAGCTCGTCCCCGTAATCGGACTCGGTACCGCGACGCTGCCCGTGAACAGCGCAGTCCGGGAGTTCGGGCGCCCGGTTACTCAGCCGTCGTCCAGCTGATCTGCGGCTTCTCGCCCGCCGTCACGAAACCCCTGCATGATCGGGTTCTCTTGGGGTAGCGATTGGGCGATGAACACTGCGGCGTAAACCACGCCATAGGAACAGCACATATGAGCCGGTGTAGGTCATGCGCGAAAGCCACTGCATGGCATCGAACCCCGCACCGCCCGCCGACGGCTCGCCCTCGCCGCTAGTCTCAGAGGCCGTCGTCGCGGCGTCCCGCATTGCCGCGGCGACCGATCGCATCGCAGCCTCGTCGGTGGCCGTCGCCTTGGTCGCCGTGCCCACTGCCATCCCGAGATTCCCTCTCCGGTTTGACGCAACGTCGACTAAAGCTAACACGGGTCTTCTTAAACCGGCAAGCTGAGGCCCGGTTTGCAATAAAATGTTAACAAATACGCGCCCGCCGGGCCGAAATCACAACACTCGCATCGAACCCACCGGCGGCGGTGCTCAAATCCCCATAACGTAAACGCGCCGCACCGGCGGAGCCCTTCCGGCCCGCGGTTTCCTCCCCCGAGGCTTCTCGAATGCCTGCCGCCGGAGCGCGTGGCGATGTCCTCAAGCGGCAGGCATCCAAGAAGCCTCGATGCGGGTCCGTCGTCCACTCCACCGCGATCCAGGATCGCGACGGGGCCGGTTGGGTGCTCGACAAGATCCGCAGCCGCGTTCCTTGGCTCGAACTGATCTGAGCTGATGGCGGCTGACACAGGTGCCATTGCACGCAAGGAGATCGTCAAGCGGAGCAACGACATGAAGGGCTTCGTCATCCTGCCGTGCCGCCCGGAGCGCACCTTCTTTCGCTATCCGACGCTGAAGAGACCGTCGCCGGCAGGCGCCGCCAGTCGAGATTGAGGCGAGTGTAGAATTTATTTCGTAAGTGTGATCTGGTTCACACTGGGACCAACCAGGTCGCCTCATGATAATGAGCGAACAAGCGTGGAGGAATGGCTATGCTGACTATCGACATCATGCGTGAAATGTGGCCGCACGGCGATACGAAGATCCCTGGATTGGTCGCTGGCATCGCCGCCGCTGCTCCAAGCGTTTTTCCCAAATATGGCCTAACGTCAGATCTGCTTATTGCGCACGCAATGGCGCAATTTAGCCACGAGTGCGGGGCCGGCAATGAAGTCGTCGAGAACTTGAATTACTCGGCTCAGGGGCTCATTAACACGTGGCCGAAGCGGTTCGATGCGGCGAAAGCCGCCCAGTTCGCGCATGATCAAGAGAGAATCGCCAACGAGGTCTACAATGGCCGCATGGGTAATCGTCCGGGCAGCGAGGATGGCTGGAATTACCGAGGCCGAGGTGGCAGCCAAGTAACGGGACGCGAAGGCTATACTAAACTTGGCGAGAAGAATGGTCTCCCACTGATTGACAAGCCTGACTTGGTCAACGACCCGCAAAATTTTCTCGAGTGCGCCGTCGCGGATTTTATAATTTGCGGCTGCCTTCCGTTTGCAGAGGACGACGATGTTAGCGGCGTCACGTTCCACTTGAACGGAGGGCTTATAGGACTGCAGCAGCGCACAGAATGGCTTGCGCGTTGGAAGGCCGCGCTTACGGGCGGAGCGGCGCACGGAACCGTTTGGGTGCAGCAATCGCTGAACAAACTCGGTGCCGAGCCGCCGCTTATCGTCGACGGCTCGTTCGGGTTTGCGACTGTGGCGGCCGTGAAAGCATTTCAGCAGACAAAGGGTCTAGACGTAGATGGTAAAGTCGGTCCGCAGACTGTAGCGGCGATTGAACAGGCACTTCCTGCGGGATAGCGGTCAATAAGCGCCATGCGACTCTTTGGAGGTCGCTTGGTTCGAGCGCGTCGCTCAAAATGCAGGGCACAACCGCCGTTGGCGCCAGCGACCTCCTCCGCGGAGCGATCGGTGCATTGACCTTCAAATACGTCAAAGCACGGCCCAGCCATCGACCCTTTTCGCGCACACGCGCGCGCCGGGATCCATGCATTCCACCCGACGCGCGCCCGCCGCATCGCGCGGCTCGCGCCGGAGCCGACGGCGATCCCTCCTCGGGTACGGCGCTTGACGATCGCGAACCCGAGCCTTTACGCTAGCAGCCCTTGAATCAGCGCTTCGCCATTGATCTCATCGGTCTTTGCCCGAAGCGCGGAGCATTGGTCGACCATTTGCTGTGCACTTGGCGGTAGTAGGCTAGTGCCGATCAGTCATTGCGCGTGAACTGGATAGATTGGATCGAGCGCATCGTGTCTTCATCGATCTCGTTAATGCCCAGCGTATCGGCTACCACCGAGCGCCAACCATTACTCAACACAACCCACAGGCACTTGCCCGTATGGTAGCCATTGCTGTCCGAAAATCCGCAGTCCACGACAGCTTTTAGGCCCTGCCAGCCCGGCCCCACGATCGGTTCAGCCGGATATGTGTCGGCCCTCCTTTTGGCAATCCAGCCGTCGTCTTTCCTGTAGAAGATTCCCCGCTCGACGGCGACCGTCTCGAGACTACCGCGAAATAACTCGAAGGCAATGAGATAGTTGTCGGAGCGGGCACCCTTGCCGACCAGCGCGACGCAATTTTTGTTACCGCGGCAGTCACGGACGACCCGGCGGTTGCTCGGGTAGGAAAACGCTATGCCGAGACCGCGGTCCCCAAATGTGAGCCATTCGGCCTTTCTTGCTCCGGCCGATTGCGTGCTCAAGTCGCGCGCCTGGGCGAGCGTCTCGTTCGAACCAATTCCGACGGCGAAAATCAGGATCAGACTAATCTGCAGCGCGCGGCGCAAACGGGCCGGCAAGATGCGTCGGACCTGCCCGAGGGAGCAGCCCGCTGAGCGGGGCTTCGGTTCGATATCTCCGGGCGCGCCGCTACTGAGCGCGTTCGCTCTCGGTGGTTCGATGCTCCGCTCGGCGCCTCGCAACATCCGTAACGTCCTCGGGTCCGGTTTGTTTAACACCAATGTCGCTGTCATGGCCTTCCCTATCATAGTTGTTCTCGATGTGTATGGCATGCCGCCAAGGGCAAGGATCTAGCCGAAGGGTAGCCGACAGGACGTGGCCACAGACCACGACGCCGTCCGTCCGATGCTTAGATATCAATAGCACTTGCTTCTATTTTCGGCGTCGGCCTCAGGCGCAACCGCGCGTAGAGGCTGGCGGCATCGAAATAAAATGCTGTTTTAGAACATAGATTGCGATCGGAATCGAGTATCGGCTTTCTCGCAGTAAGGTCGGCATTGTACCACGTTATTGTGTAATGTCAATATAAAGATTGCGATAATGCATACATGGCGGGAATCGCAAATTTATGCTGGTCGACAGCCAAGGACTGCCGATGCGGGTCGTCGTCCAATCTGCCTCGATCCAGGACCGCGACGAGGCCGTACGCAGCCTATGTCGGCTTCTACATCTACAGTTCTGTTATGGATAATCGCAATTCATGCGCAGGAGAGCTTGCATCGGGCCCATATTGGGTGCGCGCGGTTTCGGGCATCAAGAGCGCAAGTACGCCGAAGGCCACACCAGCGGCGACGGCTCCCTCCAGGAAGGCAGCAGAATATCCGAGATGATCAGCAATCAACCCGGCGACCAATCCGCTTGCCGACGCGCCAATACCCTGCGCCATCGCGACGGCTCCCTGAGCCACATTGTAGCGTCCTGTGCCACGCATCAGATCGGCCAGGACGAGGGGCGTGATCGCGCCGAAAATCCCCGCCCCAACCCCCTCCAGCAGTTGCACTCCGATCAGCCACGTGGCGGCGTTCGTAGAACGTGTAGAGTGCCGCCCGTAGCGGCAATATGCCGAAGCCTATCAGCAGGATTGGCTTGCGCCCCCAAGTGTCGGCCGTGTGGCCGACCAAGAACGCGATCGGCAGCATGATGATCTGGGCGGCGATGATACAGGACGACATCATGGCCGTACCCCACGCGGGATGCGCGAGCGCGAGCTTCTGGCCGACAAGCGGCAGCAGCGGTGCATTCGCGAAGTGGAACAGCATTGCGCATCCCGCATAGACGAGCAGCAGGCGGCAGGTCAGCAGAACCGACAATCCAGCGGGAGTGTGTTCCTTGTCGTCGGTCGGCTCTCCGCCTCTTGCTCGGTCATGGTCGATTGCAGCGGCGGGGATAGAGAGTACCGCGACCGCTGCGAGAACAGCGAAAATCGGTACGAGCATGAACACCGCGCGCTGTGAGATCGCCCATCCGACCGCACCGGCCGCAGCTGCGATGGCAACGTTACCGGCATGGTCGAAGGCGGCGTTGCGGCCCATCCGGCGAGCCAATTGGCTCCGCCGGTAAAGGCCGAGCGTAATCGCCGCGACGGCCGGGCCAAAGACATCGCCGACAACCGCAATTGCGCCGTTCGCGATCATTACGATCCAGAATGACGGTACAAGAAAGATCGCCGTCGCTCCGACCGCCAAAACGAACAAGGCCACTACGATCAACGCCCCCTTGGCGCGTGATATCGATGACTGCGCCGACGAACGGCTGCAACACCAGCCCGAGCCAGCCACCCACCAGCGTCACCAGCCCGACGCTGGCTTAGCTCCAGTGCTGGTTAGTGACCAGAAATACGTTCAGATATGGCCCCAATGCCCCGCGCACGTCTGCGAGCAGGAAGTTCAGCGCGTCGAGCGAAGTCGGATTGAAGCGGGAAGCGGACCGTGTCGGGAGCACGACGGCGGGGTCGACTACAGCCATAGCCACAGCGTCCCCAGTGCCAGGGTGAGAAGCGCCAGCGGCGCTCCGACCTTGAAGTAATCCCAAAAGCCAATCACGATACCATTCGCGGCCGCGCATTGGACGACGATCAGGTTGGCAATCGAGCCGAGCATGGTGAAGTTGCCGGCGAGGGTCGAGGCCATCGCACCGTGAGCCACGCCGTACGTTGATCCGACAGCGAGACCACAAACGGCTTCAGCAGCAATACTGCCGGCACATTGCTGACGAGGTTCGAGAGGATCGCCGTCAACCCGCTCAGAACGGGCACACGGTCGAGATGTAGGCGCTCAACCAACGCTGCGAGATCACTATTCAGCAGCGTGCGCTCGCCGCCCGCGACGATGATGAACAGGCCGGTGAACATCAGCAACAGCGACCAGTCGATCTCGGCGTAGACGCGCTCACTCCTGACCCGTCGCGTAAGCAGCAGGGGCGCGCCGATGACAATCGCCGCCTTGGCCGGCGGTTGGCCGGCAAAGAGCAGCACCAGCAAACCCACCGTCCCGGTGAGCGCCCGGATCACCATCACCCGGTCGATGCCGGGCCTCGGGGGGTCAGGCTCCAACCGTTCGCTACTGGCGAGGCCGTGACGATGGAGCAGCGCGATCAAAACGGCCGTCAGCACGATCCCGATGAGCGCGACAGGCCCGAGGACGGCGGTGAAGTCGCCGTAGCCGATGTGGGAGAGGCTGCCAACGATCATGTTTTGCGGGTTCCCCGTGATCGTTGCAGTAGAACCGACGTTCGAAGCCATCACGACCGCGAGTAGGTAGGGAACCGGGTTTCGCCGCGACGACCGCGCGAGTTCGATGACCAGCGGGGCCAGTACAAGGCAGATCGCGTCGTTGACCAGAAAGGCCGAAAGAACGCCGGCAATGGCGGTGATCGCGGCCAATCGCATCAGCGGCCGGTGTGACCGGCGCATGACCCAGCCACTCGCCGACGATAGAAAGCCCGACAGGCGCAGATGCGCCACCACGATCATCATGCCGAGTAGCAAGGTCAGGGTGTCGAGATCGACCGCCCGGTATGCTTCGTCGAGAGGCAGTGCGCCGCAGGCGACCATCAACGCGGCACCGACCAGGGCGATGCCGGCACGATCAAGCGCCAAGCCGGGAATCCGACCAATCGCGAGCGTGACATAGCTCGATGCGAAGATCGCCGCCGCCGCTATCCATCCGAAATCGCGCTCGACATTGGGCTGCCCGAGCAGCGCCGGGGCTATGCCGGCACCGAGAGCGACCAACACCACCGCCGCGACGAGGATGAGGCTGACTCGGTTCGACCGAAGTCTCCGCTGCGGTGAACCTTCGGCGTCGCGCGGATCAGCCGCAATGGGTAGTCTCTCGCCGCCCCTAATGGTGGCGATAACGGTCGACATCTCGGACATTCCGGGGTCGGTCGGTACCGCGTCAACGCGGCGGAGGCGGAGGAGGCCCGCGACGGCCCAGCTCCGGAGGTCCGGGCTGTATCTCGGCAAGCTGCGCGGCACTCGGGCCGACCTGTCGCGCCTCAATAACCTTGCCGAGCGAGCTAGCCATGCCCTGACCGGTCACATATAGCGGTTGACCGATCGCGAGTTGCGACGAAAGTCGGTCGGCTTCTTCAGGCGGGAGACGGATATTGGTGCCATCTTCGAGCAGCACGCCGTTCAGGTCGCCGCGTGGGCCGTGCAATTGGGTCTTGATGTGACCGGTCGCCTGCAAGGGCTGTCCGGTGTCGCGAGGGCCGGGTGGCCCGGTGTCGATAACGGAAAGGTGCGTAGCATTATTGGTGACCGATACCGCCTCGATGAATGCGATCTGCCGAGCCTTCAGGCCCCGTACGGTGATCTGGTCGCCAGGCTTGATCGCGAATACCAATTGCTCGCCGAGATGCGGCGGCAGGTGCACCTGGGTGCCGTCATCGAGGATTACGCCGTCGACCCCACCGCGCGGGGTCAGGCTGTATTGAGCGACTTTGCCCTGGATCGCCGGGAACTGATCCGCATCATGGACCGCCACACCTTGTCCGAGGGCCGCGGTCTCCATCCCGGTGGCCAGCAATCCGGCCGCGAGAAATATGTCCCTTGCTTTCATCTCACCCTCGGTGGCTGTGTCCACGACTAAGGGCAAGGGCTATGCCAGGTAATAAGATATTGTATTTATTATAGTTTATCCGAGTGTGCTGTTGGGTTGTCGTCCGCATTTCGGACTGCTTCCGTCCGCTTTGCGGACGAGTCGAGACCGTAGCGTCCGATTTTCTCATGGAGTAACTGGCGACGAATACCGAGCCTCTCCGCTGCTTGCGTACGATTGCCCTCGGTTGCGGCGAGCGCACGTGCGATCATTTCCCGCTCTAATCGGCTCACAGAATCCGGCATGGTCCCGGACAGCCAATCGGTATCAGGGGCCGGACGACTATCGCCGAGGAAACGGAGATCGATTGACGTCACAGTGGGCCGGCGCACGAGTGCCGCGACCCGTTCCATCGCGTTGTAGAGTTCTCGTACATTGCCGGGCCACCCGTGTTCGAGCAGTCGTGCGGCTGCGTCGGCGGAGAGGCGCTTGGGCTCACCGCTCCCGGCGGCGAGTGCCAGGAAATGCTCGGCGAGGGGTACGATGTCAGCGAGACGCTCGCGCAATGGTGGCAGCGGCAACGGTACCACTCCCAGGCGATAGAACAAATCCTCGCGGAACAATCCTTCATGCACGAGGCGAGGCAGATCGCGATGGGTCGCGGCGACCACGCGGACATCCACCGGGAAGGGCTTACCGCCAACCGGGGTGACCTCGCGCTCCTGCAAGACCCGCAGCAACTTGGCTTGCATCGCCTTGTCCATGTCGCCGATTTCGTCGAGGAACAGCGTGCCGCGATCGGCCTCGCGGAAGGACCCGGGCCGGTCGGCGACGGCTCTCGTAAAGGCTCCACGAACGTGACCGAATAACAGGCTCTCCAGAAGTTCGGCCGGGATCGCGGCGCAGTTGACCGCGACGAACGGAGCCTTCGAGCGTTTCCCGTGTCGATGAATGGCTTGGGCAACGACTTCCTTACCGGTGCCGGTTTCGCCCGTGATCAGCACAGTCGCATCGCTGTCGGCGAGGAGCCCTATCGTCTTCTGGACCTCGCGCATAACCGCACTAATGCCGATGAGGTCATCCGCGTAATCGCTTGTAGCTGTCGGTTGCGCTGTTTCCCTGGTTGGTAGTACCCGGCCTAGCAGCGCGCTCAAATCGGCACGCCCTATCGGCTTAGCGAGATGATCGGCAGCGCCGAGCCGCATCGCCTCAATAGTGTTGCCGCTGGTTGGTACTGCAGTGAGGATCACAACCGGCGGGGCGTTCGGCGCCGCTCGAATGCGGCGTAGCACCCCCATGCCGTCCATGCCGGGCATGCGCAGATCGAGGAGCACCACATCCGCACGGTGCCGTTCTAGCCACAAAAGCGCAGCGGCCCCTCCGGTCACCGTCGTAGGCATATGGCCGAGATCGGCCAGCGCTTCCGATAGCGCTTCGCGGATGGCCGCGTCATCATCGACGATCAGGATGCTCGCCATCTACGGCTCCCGGCAGATCGAGGGCGAACACCGCGCCACGCCTCGGCGTCGCACTCCCCGGATCAAGCAAGGTCAGGCAGCCACCATGTGCGTCGGCGAGTTCACGCGCAATCGCGAGACCGAGGCCGGTGCCATCGGCCCGGCCGGTCACGAAGGGCTCGAACAGCCGGTCTCGCAGTTCCGGCGCCACTCCTCCACCACCATCCTCGATGGTCAAGCGCAATCCGCCGTCCAGCGCCATCGCCGATATAGAGACCTTTCCGTGGGCCGGCGTATGCTGGATCGCATTTGATAGCAGATTGTCGACGATCCGCCCAATCATCTGCGGATCGATAGCCGCAATCGGGGTGCTGCTCTCGGTCGTAACGGCGACCTGACGAGCGTCGGCTTCGGAGCGATAGGCCTCGACCCGGACCGCCAGAAATGCCTGCAATTCCACGCTGACCCGATGAGGCTCGCGTCGTTGGGTCATAGCCAGAAGTTCGGAGACCAGGGCGTCGAGCCGGTCGATCTTTTTCAGCATGTCGGCAAGCGCTTTGCGGCGACGGGTATAGTCACCCGCGAGAGCGTTCTCGGCACGCAGGCGCATTGCTGCGATCGGATTGCGTATCTCGTGAGCAACCCCGGCGGCAACCCGGCCCAAGGCAGCAAGGCGCTCCGACGATGCAACCCGAGCGGCAAGGGTTTCGGAGTCCCGGCGAGCGGTGACGAGGCGGGTCGCCGCCTCGTTGAGCGCGTCGATGATCCGGTCGAGTTCGCGCTCGCCCGTATGGCCGAGAATAGGGATCGTCCCTCCGTCGTCATGGGCGAGGGCGTTTTCGATACCCCTCACCCGACGTGACCACACCAGCGTCAACCACGTCAGCATGGCCGACATTCCGAGCATCAGCGCGAGCAGGGTACCCAGACCAAGGCCTAGGGGAGTGTACCCTGCGGTCACCTGGACGCGAGTCATCGTCCAGGCCGTCAGTTGCGGGATCGGGCCGGCGAGCGGGCGCGCGCGGAGCAGCAGGGTTTGCGAACACAGTGCGACTCGCTGATCCGTCACTTGTTCTTCACGTGCGCTCTCTTCATTAATGGCGCGGATGTTGTCGCGCTCGGCGGTCGGGAGATCGGACTTGGGGCCGCTGCCCTCGTAAGTGGGATAGGCATAGGCGAGCGATCCTACCTCTCCCTGCCAGATTCCTCCTTCGACGCCATCTTGCCGGGCCAGAGCTAGGGCGACAGCGGCAGTGAGATCGCGATGCAGGGCGTCATCGCCGAGCGGTGGTGCGGGCCCTTGCCACCCGGTCGTGTAGAACTGATAGCGGTCTCGGATCAGGTCGCAGGCATGAGCCACAACCGCTTCGGCGCGCCCGACTTGGGCGGCGGTGGATTGCCGGTGAAGTTGCACCAGCAGCACACTCACAGCGAGGCAGGCGATGAGCGACATCAGCCAGAGCGCGATCAATCGAGAGCGAAGGGAGTGCAAAGCCGAACCTATTCCGCCGGCATTAGCCAGAAGACGCAGCGACGCGTGATTGAGATCGTTCCATCTCCACTGCCTGATGGCGGTGGTCGAATAACAGCTTGCCACCCCTACTGAGACCCGGAACCGTCGTCGGGCAATGCCCAAATTGGGGCAAAAGCGAAAGTTTGAAAAAGAGGCTCGACGGCGGCGAGTCAAGGGAATCGTTGCCGCTATGGCAACGGCTCCCTGACTGGCGGTTCGAGCCTCGCCAACAGATTGCTTCGGGCTTTGACGGCGCGGTATCGCTTGCGGTCATGGCCTACGCCCTGCTGCTGTTTATCCCGCTATCTCGGCCTTGGTCGGCGGCGTCGGGCGGGTCCGACAAACCTTCAACCAGGCCAGCGCCGGTTTGCTGTCGACATTGCTGTTCCTGGTGGTCGTCGCGATCCTGCTTCCGGCGGTGTTCGACTTCACCGAGCGGGTCGCGGCACCCGGGATGAACACCTCGCTGGTCGACGAGCGGCTGAGCCTCGGCGTCTCGGTCGTTCTACTGCTGCTCTACGCTGCCAATCTGATCTACACCCTGGTCACCCACCGCGACTTGTTTGCCGGCGACGCGCCGAGCGGTCAGGCGGAATGGAGTATGCCCGAGCCTTGGCCGCGGCAAAGGCAAGAGCGCTTGGCGAGCGGCCCCGGAGGCGATCATGGAGTCGGGCATGCGCCACATCAGCTCACGCACCGGTGATCGTGTTCGCGTCCGTCCGCCGATGGATCAGGTCGGCGATTGCCGGAGTCGGCTCGAGACACACGACCAGCAGGGCCATGTCGAAATGGCCGAACAGCAACGACCTGTCACTTTGCGTAATCTTCGTAGTTGGGCAACTTCGCCCGATTG
>Ga0310909_10001334_pt1 | contig 14384 bp, 9 predicted proteins | sample GREbulkMGT000H_FD_203449 | JGI IMG/M metagenome (GOLD analysis project Ga0310909, IMG submission 203449) | Lab enrichment of tropical soil microbial communities from Luquillo Experimental Forest, Puerto Rico - GRE.bulkMG.T000H | ecosystem: Environmental > Terrestrial > Soil > Tropical forest >... | reverse complement strand
ATCCTGATAATCGTCACCGGACGGCTCCTCTTGGTTGTCGTTGCAAACAACCGCAGTCTGGCACAGCTGATGCCGTCGGGGGCCGTCCACCCCAACACGCAAATTCGTCATTGCCACGAGGAACACGATGTATGTCGCAGCATTGACCGCGAAAGCGGCGCCGACGCTGATCTTTGCAATGACGATCCCGGCAACCGCTGGCCCGAGAAAGCGGGCGGAGTTGAAGATAATTGCATTGATGGCTAGCGCGGAGGGCAGCGCTGCCCGATCGACAAGGGTCGGGATCAGCTCGAGCCGCGACGGTTGCCCGACGGCGTTGAAGATGCCGAGGAGCAATGTCAACCCGAACAGGAGCTCGATCGTGATCGCCTCGGTATAGACGAGGACAGCGAGCAAGCTTGCTTCGATGCTGCCGGCGATCTGCGTCACCCGGATGATACCGACGCGATCGCGCCGATCGGCGAGAGCACCGGCAACCGGGCTCAAGAAGACCACCGGGAAGAATTCAGCCATCGAGACGATGCCGAGCCAGGTGCCGGAATGGGTCAAGGTCCAGGCAAGCCAGCCGACAGCTACTCGCTGCATCCACACGCCGATTAGTGAAACGGCATTGCCGCCGGCGTAGATTCGGTAGTTCCGGTGGGTGAAGGCTTGCACGACATTGCCGAGCCCACCGGGAAACAGGCGATCGCGGACGAGGGGCAAGAAATGGAGGACTCTTATGACAATGGGATGTTGTTGTGATCGTACTTCCCGGTGCAATTCGGCGGCAATCCCGCGATAGCGTATGGGACTGCTGAGATGCCCGTTGCCTTGAAAAGATGGAGTGCTCCTCCTGGTCGTCCCGGCGAAGGCCGGGACCCACGGTGGAGACGGGCACCGGCTTTCGCCGGTGTGACGGGAAGGCGCTGTGTTCTTCGGATCCTATGTCTCCTATTGGTAAACACCGCTGCAGCCCAGCCGCCGCCCGCGGTGCCGGTGGCGCCGCGGGATGCAACAGCGGACGCGGCGACCTATGAGCGCTGCATGAAGCTCGCCAAGCAGGACCCGGCAGCCGCTCAGAAGCTCGCAACGGCATGGCACGAGCGCGGCGGCGCGCACCCGGCCGATCACTGCGCCGCGGTAGCGCTGTTCGGGCTCAAGCAATACAAGGAGGCCGCAGCCCGCCTCGAGGCAATCGCGCAATCGATGACCACTGCACCGGCCGGACTACGGGCCGAAGTACTCGACCAAGCGGGACAGGCCTGGGGCCTCGCGGGTGACACCGCGCGGGCCTACGCGGCAGCGGATGCGGCGTTGGCGCTGCTCCCGAACGATCCCGACCTGCTGATCGATCGGGCGCAAGCGGCTGCCTCGGCGGGATATTTCTATATGGCCCTCGACGACCTCGATCACATTTTGAAGGGCAATCCCGACAGCGCCGATGCGCTGATTTACCGTGCCTCGGTAAACCGTGTTCTCGATCGTCTCGATCCCGCGCTGGGCGATATCGAAGAGGCGCTCGCTCAGACGCCTAACTCCGTCCCGGCATTACTAGAGCGCGGCAATATTCGCCGGCTGAAGGGCGATGTCGTTGGGGCGCGCGAAGACTGGGAGCACGTCGGCCAACTGGCCCCTGGCAGCCCAGCGGACATGGCTGCTAAGGCAAATATCGAGCACCTCGAGGCAAGCAAGAATACCGGCCCGGCGATGTCCCACCCCTGAGCAGCGAAATTCTGCACCACCTGGTCGGCAATTGGCTCTTCATCTATCGCTAAGTATCTTTCGCTAACTTTTAAGAGTGGTGGAACTCGATCGCTCGCTCAATCAGCGTTTTCGCGCCAGCCGGCATCTTTCGTTTGTCGGTTTTGGGCTTCTCGTCATCATTCTTCTTACTGCCAGCGTTGCGATCTGGGACCGGCGAGAAGAGGCCATCGCCCGTTCCCGGCAAGACATTATCAATCTTGGTGTTGTCCTCGCCGAGCAGACGGCTCGTTCGATGCAGGCGGTCGATCTCGTCCTCCAGGAAACAACGGCGATGGTCCTCGCCGCGGGTGTTCACAGCCCCGAGCAGTTCCGGCGCTTGATGGGTACGGAAGAGGTCCATCGTTTTCTCGTCGACCGCCTAAAGGTATTGCCTCAGGCTGATGCCATTGGCTTGGTGAACGCCGACGGCAAGCTGGTTAATAGTTCAAGATTTTGGCCGGCCCCGGATTTCGATGTTTCTGACCGCGAGTATTACAAATACTTGCGACAAAATGATCGTCCCGGCACCTACATCAGCGCTCCGGCGGTCAGCCGATTTACCGGTGCCAGGGTATTCTTTCTCACGCAGCGCATTGATGGACCGAATGGTTTCCTCGGCCTGGTGCTTAGCACAATCGACGTTCGTTATATCGAGGAGTTTTACCGGGCGATCATCATGCACGAGGGGGGATCGGTCGGCGTGTTCCGCCGCGACGGGACGATGCTGGCCCGCTATCCGGCGGTCGAAAGCAAGATGGGCGAGAAATTGGCACCGCAGTCGCCGTTCTATGCGCGCGTCGAGGAGGGGGGCGGCACCTACCGCTCGCCAGGATATGTCGACGGGATCGCGCGTGTCGTCTCGGTCCATCCGCTCCGCGACTTTCCGCTTGTGGTTACGGTCTCGATGTCTGAAGACGCCGTGCTCGCCAACTGGCGTCGTCAGGCGATCTTCATTGCCCTCGGAACGCTCTGCACGGTGATCGGGTTCGCCTTGCTCTTCCGCGCCCTCGTGGTGCACTCCCGCTCGCTGGAGCGATCTGAGGCCACGCTCCGCGAGAGCGAAGCGCGGTGTCGCGATTTCGCTCTGACCTCGTCGGATTGGTTTTGGGAGACAGAGCAACATCGCTTCACCTATCTTTCCGACCACATACGTGCTTTTGGCCAAGATCCTAAGACGCGCCTCGGTCGAAGGCGCATGGATCTCGCGGGGGATATCGCTGCCGAGCCCGCCAAATGGCAGGAGCATTTCGCGGTTCTGGACCAGCACGAGCCCTTTCGCGACTTCGTCTACACGCGAAAAATCGGGGCGGAGCCCGGACGCATCGTATCGGTCAGCGGCAACCCGTTCTTTGACGAAGCCAGGCGGTTCCTCGGTTACCGGGGGACGGCGTGTGATATTACCGAAAAGGTGCTGGCGGAGCGCGCCTTGCACGAGGCGAAGGCCGAAGCCGAGGCGGCTAATTTAGCCAAATCGCAATTCCTGGCCAATATGAGCCACGAGCTGCGAACGCCGCTCAATGCAATCCTCGGCTTCTCGGAAGTACTGGAGAACGGAATCGCCGGGCCACTTCAGTCGCGGCAAACAGAATATGTCGGTCTCATTCGGCAAAGCGGCGAGCACCTTCTGCACGTGATCAATGAAATCCTCGATCTGGCACGCATCGACGCAGGAAAATTGGAGCTCCACGAAGAGGTCATCGATCCACGCCGCCTGATCGATGGCTGCGTCTCCCTCGTGATGGATCGTGCCAAAGCCGGCTTGCTGCGTCTGTCAGTCGAGATTGAGGAGGACGTGCCTCGCCTCTTCGCCGATTGGACGCGTCTGACGGAAATACTGCTCAACCTGCTGACAAATGCCATCAAGTTCACTGAGCTCGGTGGTTCCGTGACGGTTTCAGTAGAATGCGCTGTCGCCGGTGGGGTCCGGTTCCGCGTCCAGGATACAGGGACCGGGATGACTGCCTCCGAGATCGAAATCGCACTGGAGCTTTTTGGACAAGTGGACGCGGGACTGGCCCGTCGGCATGAAGGTACCGGCCTCGGGCTCCCGCTGGCGCGAAAGTTGGCCGAGCTGCATGGTGGCTCCCTTACGATCGAGAGCGAGAAGGGGCGCGGGACCACCGTCACCGTAGTATTGCCGGCGACGAGAATGGTTCCGGCAGTATCCGCTTCGACGGAAACTATCCTAGAGACGACCGGCTCAGCTGAACCGATGCCGCATCCGATCCTGGCGTGATCAGGATCCGCCCCCGGATCACGCTAATGCGCGCCGCCAAACTTGTTGCAGATTGAAGCTGGGGATCGCTAAAAAGCGAACGCGCCCGCTGCATTTCGGCGCAGCGGAAGTAAGCGTCCGTCGCAAGAACCCCGCTCGGAGAAAGATGATCCGCACCGGACGCCGACGAAACGATCCGGGCCGGCGGCGCGTTCTCACTGCTGGTCTCGCAGCACTCGGTGGCGGCATCAGCCTCATGATGCCGCCGCGCTCTTGCGCGGCTCAAGCTGTGGCGCTGCGGAGGCTGGCTGCGGAAAGGGGGCTCGTTTACGGGACTACGATTTCGGCGGCGCAGATCAACAACGATCAGGTATTTGTCGATCTCGTTCTGCAACAAGCCGGGCTCGTCGTTGCCGAGAACGACATGAAATGGCAGGACATGGACCGTGGCGAGCAGGGCAAGGATGATTACGGCCCCGCCGACACCGTTGCTGCCTTCGCGCTCGAGAATGATCTCGTCCTACGCGGTCATAATCTCCTTTGGTATTACCGCACCCCAAACTGGTTCTTCGATTTGGCAACGCGCCAGGACCAGGAGCGCGCGGTCGTCGAGCATATACAGCGGCTAGCCGGCCGTTACCGTGGCATGATCCATAGCTGGGATGTCGTCAACGAGCCGATCGAGCCCAAGGATGGCCGACCGGACGGTCTCCGCACTGCTGTCTTCCTCGAAACGCTTGGACCCGAATATCTCGATCTCGCTTACCGTGTCGCGCGGGAAACCGATCCCAGCGCGCGCCTTGTCGTCAACGAGTATGATGTCGAACTCGACACGCCGGACCAGGAAACGCGCCGCACGGCGCTGCTGAGTTTGCTCGAGCGAATGCAGCGATCCGGGACCCCGGTCGACGCGGTCGGGATTCAAGCCCACCTTTCCTGCTCTGGTAGTCCGCCCTTTTCGCCTTCTCGCCTGCGGCGGTTTCTCGCGGATCTGGCGGGTCTGGGTCTGACCATTCAGATTACCGAACTCGACGTCACCGACGAAAATGCCCCGGCGGACCCCGTGATGCGCGACCATCTCGTGGCAGACACCTACAGCCGCTTCCTCGACGCGGCCCTCGACGAGGCGGCGGTGAAAGTGGTGGTGACTTGGGGATTGTCGGATAGGCACAGTTGGATCGTGCGTCGAGAGACGAATGAGTCGAAATGGCGAAGCGATGGCGTGCTGCCGCGGCCTTTGCCTTTTGACGCCGACCTCAAGCCCAAACCGGCTTGCGAGGCGATTGCCAACGCCCTGGTGCATGCGCCAAGCCGCGCAGCGAGATAGGGCGACGCTCGTCAAGCCCAGAGAAGACCACTAGAAGGTGAAGCGGATGCCGACGGTGCCGGCAATCGGTGCGGCGGGGCTGTAACTGCGGGGGTTGGTGGCGCCCGGCACCTGGGCGATAAACACCGAAGAAGTCGGAGAAAAGGTGCCGAAGGTGTAGTACTTCGCGTTGAACGCATTTTCGATCTGGCCGAAGAGCTGCAGGTTCTTGTTAACCTGATAACTCGTGTGCAGGTTCAGCACAAAATAGGTCGGTGTTTTTGGGGTCAGGTTGGCCTCGTCGGCGAACAAGTACTGGCCGCTTGCCGCGATCCCTGTTCCGCCGATTGTCCAGGCATCAGTCACGTTATAGTCGGCGCCGAGCTTGAGCAGGTTGTTGGGGGTGCCGGGGAGGTGATTACCGGGCCGGATTTGGATATTGCCGTTAGCATCGGCTGCCGGATTGTTCGGGCTCGAGGCCGTGAAGCCGGTTTCGAAGGTGGCACTGATATAGGAATAAGCGATCCACGCGAGCAGCCGGTCGGTCTTGAGCTGGACGGCAACATCCATCCCTTGGCGAAGCGTCGTGCCAATGTTTTGGAAGAACGCTCGGCCCTGGATCGAGCTGTTCACGAACAGGATGTCGTTGTTCAGCGTGCTGTGGAAATAAGCAATGTTCGCGGTCAAGGCCGCTCCTTCAAAGGGCTGGCGCTGGCTGCGCAATCCTGCCTCGATCGTGTGCGACACGACTTGCTTCAAATTGGGGTCACCAGTGAAAAAATTGGCGAGACTGCAGGGACTGGCGCAAGTCAGTTCCGCCGGGGTTGGAGCCCTATTGGCGTCGGCATAGCTGGCATAGGCGGTGAGACTGGGAAGAATCTTGTAGGTCAGTCCACCGGCCGGGTTGAACCGACTATACGTGTGATTGCCGGTAAGTGCGCTGCCCAGCTGATCGTTTAGATCGATTTGGGCGAGGTTGAAGCGACCGGCCACGTTACCCGAAAGTTGCGAGGTGAAGTCGAGAGTGTCCGTAAAGAACGCGCCGTAATAGGCATCTGAGACGCTGACGCGCACCGGCGCGATCGAACCACCGGCCTGATCGATCGTGATCCCAGGGCCCGCAAACACCCGATCGGACAGGGATAATCCTCCGATTTGAGTGCTCGAGCTGAACAGGGTCTGGGCGCCGTCGAAGCTGAAGCCGGCGATGAACTTATTGGGCCGGCCGAAGAGTTCGTCACGGTTGGTGACCTGAAGCGCGGCGCCGTAGCCATTGGTGTTGGTCGACTGCTGATCGAGATCCGCATAAGGACCACCATTGAGAAAATCTGGGATCGGGTGGCCATTCCGATCCGTCCCGAACACAGCCGGCGCTTGGCAAAGAAAGCCGGAGCCGTCATTGCAGGGTGAAAGACTCGGAACATTGCCATTATAGACCTTCTGCAGGAGATATGTGTAGTAAGCGAGACCCTGCAACGAGGTCGTGTCCGTGATATCGTATGATCCCGTTAGATTGACCTGCACATACTTGTTCGTGATCAGATTTGGGGCGGTGAACTGTGCGCCGGGATCGACTGCCAGCAGCTCGACCGGAGAGGTCCCCGGGCCGTTGAGCCGCGTCTGTGCAGCGGTGAGATTGATATGGACCTCACCGCGATTGCCCCGCCAACCAAGATCGCTGTAAAAGTTACCGAGATTGGAGGATTGCAGATCGCGCCAGCCGCCCTCGTGCAGCCCGGTGGCGGCGATATAGGCGGCCACACTACCGCTCTGGACACCGTATTGCAGGTTTCCTTGATAGTGGGCGAAAGAGCCGCCGAGCAGGTCGATCTCGCCGCCCTGATAGGTGAACCCGTTCTTCATTCGTATGGAGAGCGCTCCGCCGAGGGCGTTGAGACCAAAGACCGGATTGGATCCCACCAGATCCATGCGATCGACCGCGAGATCAGGGATCAGGTCCCAATTGACCGTGTCGCCAAACGGCTGGTTGAACCGCGCGCCGTTCAGGTAGACCGCGAGGCCCTGAGGGTTCCCTTGTAGCGGCGAGGCCAGAAAGCCGTGGTAGAGCAGGTTGGGCTGAAACGGGTTGCCGGCGGCGGCATCGAGCGTGACGCCGGGGACGTCTTCATTGAGCGCCCGTAATACCTGCGGGTAGCCGTCGCGGCTGATGTCCCGATCGGTGAGCACGTGGGTCTGAGCCGGCACTTTGTCGCGATCGACGCCGGAGCCGAGCAACGGCGTGGCTCCGACGACCTCGACTTCAGGTAAGGTCACGGGTGCCGCTTCTTCGGCAGAAGGTGACTCCGCCGTAGCAGCCGCGGGGAGCAGAACCAGCGCTATGGCCAATACAGGCAAGACGCGCCCGCGAAGAAACATTTTGCGTCGTCTAGCTATCCTGACCCGAAGATCATTACGGATAGAACATCGTGAGGCGCTTTCCCGATTTGATCGGGAAGTTGCCCTATTCATTCGCTTTGTCGGCGATCCCCCACACGTCGTAGCCGCCCCCCTGCGCAAACGGGCAATCTGAGCTTGATCGCGAAATGCCGAATATCAATCCGTCGCGCCCTCGGTGCAAAGGTGCGGGTTTCCGAGACCAGCGGACGGCGACGTAGGCGTAGAGGCCCCGAACGGTCATTTCAGCGTCTCGAGGTAGGCGATGACGTCGTCGCGCTCCTTGTTGTCCTTGATCCCGAGAAAAATCATTTTCGTCCCGGGTACCACCGCCCGCGGATCGGCCAGATAGCTATCAAGCGTTTGCTGATCCCAGATGCGGTCAAACTTCTTCATACCCTCGGAGTAATTGTACCCATCGAGGCTTGCGGATTTGCGGCCGACGATGCCGAACAGGCTAGGTCCAACTTTGTTCTTCCCCGCCTCGATGGTATGGCACAGTGAGCATTTCTTGAATGCCGCCTTGCCTGCTTCGACATCTTGCCCAAAGGCCGGATGGATCGCCAGGAACGGCGTCAGAGCCGTTAAAACCAAGGAGTGGATCAGGAAGCGCATTCATTCTCCCGCAAGTAGTTTCGATCCAGGAACCAAGCGACGGCCCTTCGTCATACCGATGATGGCAGCTCGGTGCACACCCGGCGCCTTGTCGATAAACGCTCAGTCTTGCCGGGATCCAGTGCTCCTAGACGAGCAGGACTGCCTGCGCTAGGAATGGGTGAGGCCGCCGGAGGAGGCGGATCATCGCCCGATGCCACGACTTCAATCCGGGGAGGCGCTCGTGGAGTCTCGCGCTGCTGTTGCTTTCAAAGCTGGGGAGCCGCTCAGGATCGAGACCGTTCAACTCGACGGCCCCAAGGACGGCGAGGTGCTGGTCGAGATCAAGGCGACAGGAATCTGCCATACTGACGAGTTCACCTTATCAGGGGCCGATCCCGAGGGCCTGTTTCCAGCCATCTTGGGCCATGAAGGGGCGGGCGTCGTCATTGATATCGGACGAGGGGTGACAAGTGTCGCCAAAGGCGATCATGTCATCCCGCTATACACCCCTGAGTGCCGGCAGTGTGAATATTGCCTATCCCGCAAGACCAATCTCTGCGTAGCGATCCGTGCGACACAGGGCCAAGGGATGATGCCCGACGGCACCAGCCGGTTCTCTCTCGGCGGGAGCAAGATCCATCATTACATGGGGACCTCAACCTTCTCGAACTTCACCGTATTGCCGGAGATCGCGGTGGCGAAGATCCGCGAAGACGCGCCCTTCGACAAGGTTTGTTATATCGGCTGCGGTGTCACCACCGGCATCGGCGCGGTGATCAACACGGCAAAGGTCGAGCCCGGCGCCAATGTCGTGGTCTTTGGTCTCGGCGGCATCGGGCTCAACGTCATCCAGGGGTGCCGGATGGCCGGTGCCGGCATAATCGTCGGTGTCGATCTCAACCCCAAGCGGCGGGCGCTGGCCGAGAAGTTCGGAATGACCCATTTTGTCAACCCGAAGGAAGTCGAGGGCGACCTCGTCCCCTATCTCGTCAGTCTGACCAAAGGCGGCGCCGATTACAGCTTCGAGTGCATCGGCAATGTCAACGTCATGCGTCAGGCGCTGGAATGCTGCCATCGCGGCTGGGGTGTCAGCGTCATCATTGGCGTCGCAGGTGCCGGCCAGGAAATCTCGACAAGACCGTTCCAGCTGGTCACCGGCCGCGTCTGGAAGGGAACGGCTTTCGGAGGCGCAAGAGGACGTACCGACGTGCCGAAGATCGTCGACTGGTATATGGAAGGAAAAATCAATATCGACGAGCTGATCACCCACAAATTGTCACTCGACGAGATCAACAAAGGTTTCGATCTGATGCACGCGGGTGAGTCGATCCGCAGCGTCGTCGGTTTTTGATCGCTCCAATGAAACTCTACAGCTATTTCCGGTCGTCTGCCGCGTTTCGGGTCCGGATTGCCCTCAATCTCAAGAAACTCGACTACGAGACTGTGCCAATCCACCTGCGCCGAAATGATCAGAGCAGGCCCGATTATCGGGCCGTCAACCCTCAAGGTCTTGTGCCAACCCTGCTGGACAGCGACCAGACCTTGGTCCAGTCATTGGCCATCATTGAATATCTCGATGAGATCTGTCCCGAGCCACCGCTCCTACCGAAGGTCGCGGCCGATCGCGCGCGGGTACGTGCACTCGCCGAAATTGTCGCCTGCGACATCCATCCGATCAACAATCTGCGTGTGCTGCGCTATCTGACGCACCAGCTCGGTCATGACGAGGCGGCGATCGCAGCTTGGTACAACCATTGGATCGCCGAGGGATTTCAAGCCTTTGAACGGCTGCTCACGAATGATGCCCGCACTGGCTTCTTCTGCCATGGCGATGCGCCCAGCCTTGCCGACGTCACGCTGATCCCACAGGTGGTCAATGCCGAGCGGTATCGGCTCGATCTCGCGCCTTACCCGACACTCACCCGGATTTACGAGACCTGCATGAGGCTCGAGCCGTTCATCTCCGCCCAACCGCGCAACCAGCCGGACTACGAGGCGTGACCAGGTTTCGAAATGGTTTGCGGATAAACGCGAGGCCCGCGTCGCATTAAGATTTTCGGGCCTCGGCAATCAGATCCTTCAGCGCGTCGAGATCGAGAGCGCCCGGGGTGATGTGATTGCCGATGATAAAGCCGGGTGTCCCGCGTATATTGAGCGCGTCTGCGAGCGCCAAATTGGCTTTCAGAGCCTGCTCAATCTCTGGCGCGGTCATATCCTGCTTGAGGAGGTCCACATCGAGCCCGACCGAGCTCGCGACTTTATACACGGTGTCCTCGGTTATCTGACCCTTCGTCCCCATCATTGCGGTATGAAAGGCCTCGTACTTGCCTTGCCGCTGAGCAGCAAGGGCGGCATGCGCGGCGACCACCGATGCGGGGCCGAGGACTGGCATTTCCTTATAGAGGAAGCGCAGATTGCGATCTTCCTTCAATAGGGTCTGCAGCGAAGGCAGCACCTGCTTGCAGTACGGACAACGGTAGTCAAAGAATTCGACAATTGTGACATCACCCTGCGGATTGCCGCCTATCGGTGTCGCGGGGTCATCAAAAATTTCGCTTCGGCGATTGCTGAGAACTTTTGTTGCCTTCGCATCGGCGTCACGGTTCAGCTTGTCTTCAGCGCCGCGTAAGGCTTCGATCAAGACATCGGGATTTTGCATCAAGTAGTCGTGTATGATCCCTTCAATCGCCTGTCGTTGCGTGGGGGGAAAATCGGCAGCTTTGATCGAGTGTGTCTGCGGGGCGGCGACGAAACAGCAGACCAGAGCCAAGGCCACAAACGGCGCACGGTACGGCATATCGGCGGATACTCCTGCGCGGAAGGGGGTTAATCGGGGCTGGTCGAAGTCAATGCACGTTCACGACGCCGCCAGCCGAATCCTCGATATGCTCCGCCTCGCTGTGGATATTCTCGGCACGGTTGTAGCCGGCGGAGTTCTTCGGCAACAACGCCTTTGCCCGCAGCGCCTGTTGTTGCGCATCTTTCTTTTTTCCCGCGGCGAGCCCTTCCTCGGCAAGCGCCAAGGCCGCCATGCCGATTTGATTATCGCGCCCGTAAGCCGTCGCGAGCAGATGCCAACCTTGGGGTTCCTTGTCCTCGGTGCGCAGGGCGTCGTTCAAATAGGCGATAGCACGCTTAGTCACCTTGGGATCATTCGACTCGATATAGACCTGCGCGAGTGAAATACGCAGCAACGGCGCGGCGGGGGCTAGACGAACGGCTTCCTCGTAAGGCTGGGCTGCTTCGCTGATGCGCCCATTCTCGAAGAGCATCTGCCCTTTTAGCTCGCGAAAATAAGGATCCTGCGGGAAGTCCCGGATCAATCCGTCGATGATCGGCAGAGCCTTGTCGAGCTTGGGCATTCGGTAATAGGCAATCGCTCGAGCATAGCGCGCGAGCACGGACTGATCCTTCTCCGGATAGGCCGCAAGCGTCACGGAAGGAGGTGAAATGAAGGCGTCGAGCTTAACCTTGATCCGCTTCAACATGTCGATGTTGCTCTGAGAATCCGGGATATCCGAAAAGCGCGAGTGCTCGACATGGTTGCGGACGTAGTCGATGCGCTGCGACGTCAACGGATGGGTGCGCAGATAAGGATCCTCGCGGATGCCGGCGAGCAGCTCCTCGCCCTGAAGGATGTGGAAAAACTGAAGGAGGCCGCGCGCAGACTGTCCGCTGGCGTCAAGAAACGTCATAGCCGCGTGATCGGCCGAGGCTTCCTGGGTCACCGAATATTGCATAAGGGCGCGTTCAGCGACGCCCTGGGCCCCCAGCAACGCTGCGCCGCCCCCGCTGCCTCTTGCGGCGACGGTCGCAGCGGCGCCGAGCACCATCGCGATGATGCCCTCGATACTGGCGTTCCGCGCCGCTTCCTGAAAGCGCGTGAGATGGCCGCCGGCTATGTGCCCGGTCTCGTGCGCGAGCACGCCGATCAGCTGGTTCGGTGTTTCGGCGCGCGTGATCAAGCCGGTGTTGATGAATTCGTTCTGGCCGCCGGCGACGAAAGAGTTGATCTGCTTGTCCTCGACAAGATAGACGTGCAGCGAACTCGGCTCGAGCCCTGCTGCCTTCCAGATCGGGGTCACCATCGTCCGAATATCGGCTTCGATCTCAGTATCTCGGATGACCGTCTCGGCCGCCGCGACAGGGCGAGCAAACGCGACGGACGCCGCCAGTAAGATTGCCGTGGCTCGAGCGTAAGGTCGAGAAGTCACCGCAGCAGCCTTTCAAAGGCCAATCGGCGTTCGCCTCTCGTGCTTCTCGGATGGCCAAGCACGGTCGGTCGCCCGCGTCACTCAAGGATAGAAATGCGGCGCGGCGGGAGCAAGGCTGCCCGTCGGCCACCCTATAATCCTACCGGATGCCGTGTCCTTGTTCTACGACTGGATGAACCGCTGCCACCATCCCCGACGGGGGTTAGCCGGCTTATCGGTCACCGTCTGAACGGGATGTGCCAGCTGCGGTTCTTCCTCCGGTTCCGAGCGCGCCGAGACCGTTTCCAGCGCCCGCTCGGTTTCGCCGGCGTATGGTAGGTCTTGCTTGGATTCGGATATGGAGGGCGCCTCAGCGCGAGTTGGCTCGACGCTCGGATCTTCGCTAATTGGCGGGTCGCGCGGCGTCTCAAGCTCACCGCTCTCGGTTGGATGGGGGGTCGATTCGCCGTCGCCTACGGAGAGGCTCTCGATTTTCGGGGAGGAATCGCCCGCGAGAGCTGGCAGGCTCGCCGTTTCTATGGCGATAGTGCCGACTTCGAAAGGCAAACGTTCGCGCGCTTCGATCAGCGACGGCTCGGCTTCCTCAACCTCGGGTGCCGGCAAGATCTCGACCGTATCGGAAGCTGGCCGCGGTGCCCCAAAGCCGGATTCGGTGCTCCCCTCACGCCGCCCGCGTCGTCTACCGCCGCGCCGCCCACGCCGTCGCCGTCGCCGATCGAGATCAGCCTCATCCTCACCGTCTTCTGGGTCGCTGTCGGCTCGACCGTTCTCGCCATCGATTTCGCTTTCGTCCTCTTCTGCGCCCTCCATGGCCTCTGCCCCCGGCACAGTGCCGCGTAAGGCGGTCTCTTCCTCATGCCGGCGCCGGCGCCGGCGCCGTCGGCGGCTGCGACCGCGTTCTTCCTCTGCGTCCCGCTCACTGTCGGAAGCGTCTACAGCTTCGTCGATGTCCTCGTCTTCATCTCTCAGCATCACCGTTTGGGTCAAAGGCGCCGCCACCGAGACAGGTGTTTCGGACGGCACGTAAGCGCGCAGCCGTTCCAGCCGGAAAGCCGGCGGGATCAACGCGTCATCTCGCGCCACCAAAACGCGGATCCCGTACCGCACCTCGAGTTGCGCGAGCGAATCGCGCTTTTGGTTGAGAATGTAGAGCGCCACCGTCGTCGGAACATAGACGCAGATCTCGGCTGAGCGCCGCCGCATTCCTTCCTCCTCGATGGAGCGCAGGACATAGAGTGCGGTCGATTCAGTCGAGCGAATGAAACCGGTGCCGCCGCAATGGGGACAGGGCTGGGTCGACGCTTCTACCAGGGATGGACGCAACCGTTGGCGCGACATCTCCAAGAGGCCGAACGCGCTGATCCGGCCGACCTGAATGCGGGCACGGTCGTTTTTCAAAGCGTCTTTCAGGCGCCGCTCGACGGCCACCTGATTGCGGTGCTCCTCCATATCGATGAAATCGATAACGATTAGTCCCGCCAGATCACGCAGTCGGAGCTGGCGCGCGATTTCCTCGGCCGCCTCCAGATTGGTGCGGACCGCCGTCTCCTCGATGTTGCGCTCGCGCGTCGCGCGTCCCGAATTGACATCGATCGCGACCAATGCCTCGGTCTGGTTGATGACAACGTAGCCGCCGGAGCGGAGCTGGACGACCGGCGAGTGGATCGCGTCAATCTGGCTTTCGACCTGGAAGCGGTGGAGCAGGCCGATCTGATTATCCCGATACGGCTGGACCCGCTTGGCATGGCTCGGCATCAGCATCTTCATGAACGCCTTTGCCGTGCGGTAGCCTTCCTCGCCTTCGACCAGGACCTCGTTGATGTCGCGCGTATAAAGGTCGCGGATGGAGCGCTTGATCAGATTGCCTTCCTCATAAATCAAGGCAGGTGCAGTGGAGCGCAGCGTGAGGTCGCGGATCTCGTTCCACAGCCGC
>Ga0310909_10001332_pt1 | contig 14389 bp, 16 predicted proteins | sample GREbulkMGT000H_FD_203449 | JGI IMG/M metagenome (GOLD analysis project Ga0310909, IMG submission 203449) | Lab enrichment of tropical soil microbial communities from Luquillo Experimental Forest, Puerto Rico - GRE.bulkMG.T000H | ecosystem: Environmental > Terrestrial > Soil > Tropical forest >... | reverse complement strand
AGCAGTTACGATATTCGCGGAAAGACGGTGCTGGAGATCGGTTGCGGCAAAGGCGAGTTCCTGAGCCTTATCTGCAAGCGTGGAGGTAATCGTGGCATCGGCTACGACCCAAGTTTTGTGCCGGCCCGACAGGGGCCAGAGCAGAATGTACGGTTTGTGCGCGAATTCTTCACGGAGGACACACGCGAAACCTCGCCCGATCTCCTCTGTTGCAAGATGACCCTTGAGCACATCGGGCAAACCCACCGGTTTCTGGCAACCGTGCGCTCGGTCGCGAATCGAAAGGATTCGCTCATCTTTTTTCAGATACCCGATGTCGACCGCATCCTGAAGGAGGGTGCGTTTTGGGACGTCTACTACGAGCATTGTTCCTATCTTAGCGCGGCGTCGCTTAAGAGACTGTTTGTTGGGACCGGGTTCGCGGTCCAGAAGATCTGGACGGGTTATGGCGGGCAGTACTTAATGATTCTGGCGAGCCCCACGGATCTCGAATCTAACATCACCACTGACGATGAGGACAGTATCGCTACAATCATCCGCTTGTGCGGCAGATTTGCTACCGCTGCAGCACACAGCCGTACAGCATGGCAAAGCCGGCTTCGCAACTGGGCCGCTACCGGGCAGCGCACGGTTCTGTGGGGGTCCGGATCGAAGGCTGTCGCGTTTCTGACGACGCTCGGAGTGCACGACGAGGTCGAGTACGTGGTCGATATAAATCCTTACCGCGTCGGCAAATTTCTCCCAAGCACGGGGCAGAGAATCGTACAACCCGCATTCCTGTGCGATTATCATCCGGATAACGTCGTCATCATGAACCCGATTTACCGCGACGAAGTCGAACGGGAACTCGCAAGTCAGCGTTGTGATCCCCGTGTGTACACGATCCTCGACCTCGAGACAGAGCCGGCATGACGGGGAAAGGCAGTGTCAGTTGCCTCATCTGTGAGGGAAAATCCCTCGAACGACTGATTTCTATTCCCGACGTTCCGACGCTGTGCAATCGTCTCTGTGCGTCCGAGGCTGAGGCCAGGAACGCGCCGCGCGGCGATATCAGGCTCAGTTATTGTCCGGATTGCGGTCATATCGTCAATTCTGCATTCGATCAAGCTCGGGTCAACTACGATGGGCGCTTTGAGAATACGCTGAGCTTCTCGCCACGCTATCGACAATATGCCGAAGTGACGGCTGATCGCGTCATCAACCGCTACGGACTAAAGGGAAAGCGCATCGTCGAAATTGGATGCGGAAGCGGTGATTTCCTCCGCCTCCTATGCGGCCCGGGCAATCGCGGCGAAGGTTACGATCCGAGTCAGCCAAACAGCCGATCCGCGGTAGGACGTGGCAGCTTTGAGATTATCGGCCGCAACTTCGCTGTCGAAGATGCGGCCGGAGCCAATTTCGTATGCTGCCGCCACGTATTGGAGCATTTGCCTGAACCCATGGATCTGCTTCGGCAGCTTTACCTGAGCATGGCCAGTAGAGTTGATGCTGTCGTTTTCTTTGAAGTCCCAAACGGCCTATTCACTCTAGGCCGCTTGGGCATCTGGGACATCATCCACGAACACGTCTCGTATTTCACGCCTTCCTCTTTAGTGCGTGCATTCCAGCGCTCGGGCTTCTCGGTCTGCTTCGCGGAATCTTCTTTTGATGATCAATATCTATGGGTGGAAGCCCGCGTTGATGGTCAGGCCTCACCAAGTGCGCTGCCGACGCGACCCCCGGACGCGCTCTACAGCTCCTTCAATGCACGATTTGCGGAAAGGATTGAGCTATGGCGCCAGCGTATCGGCCAATTGAGGTCTGACGGCCAGCATGTTGTGATCTGGGGCGGCGGTGCGAAAGGTGTCATGTTCCTCAACCTACTCCGGGTGGCCGCCGGTGAGGGCATTAACTGGGTGGTCGATATAAATCCTCGCAAGCAGGGTAATTTTATACCGCTCATGGGGCAAAGCATTGTCGGCCCTGACTGCCTCCTGGAAGACCCACCTGACCTTGTAATCGTCATGAACCCGGAATACGAGCGCGAGGTGCGGTCGATGATTGACGATATGGGGATTGGCTGCCAGGTGGTGAGTACATAATCTAACCTAGAGTGTTCTCAATTGCCCCGCAGTAACATTGGCGTGCCGACAGCTTGACATTCCAATCAACTTTGTTGTAAAGTTGGTGTAAGGTTTGTTAACAGCTTTGGCCCGAAGGCGCGAGCTACGACCATTCAACTGACGGGGGAGGTCGGTGACATGAGCGTCCATCCCAGGCTTGCTGGTCGGAGTTGTTACCACAAGTATGAGGTTGAGCCCGGACTTTTCACTCCAGGTCAGTTTTTAGAGGTGAGCCCTAAACTCTGCTTAGTGTCTGACCGAAAAAGATTTGAATGATTTCAGTGCTGGGATTTCGATGGTTCAGCAATCAACGAGGGACAAATGGCTTCAACTTCCAATTCGGTCCACCGTTGACTAGGGATTGCACCTTCCGCTCGGCAAGAGATCCATAGAAAAGGCATGAACTAACGGTACCCGTCATGTGCCCGGGAAGCGGGCATCCAGAACTGGGGACGCGGCGCCTGTACTCCTGCCTCGGCTTTCGCGGAGGCGACGAAAGAGACGCTGCGGGGCTCTTCTTTTTGGTCAGCACCAATTACACCGCCGGTACGCGCGTCAGACCTGGCCCAAACCTTGTCTTCGGCCCATTCGAGCGAGTGCTCGGCCTGCCCGCGGGTCTCTTTCCCTATCTGCCACGGTTACTCCTATTCCCCCGTCTTATAGCCAGCTCTGGTTGGCCAAAGCGCTGTCTGCTCAACCCCAGCGGCCGACCCGGGTGGTGATGAATATGGTTCAGAGACGAGATGGTTCGAATTTGGTTCGCATCCGCACACTTATGCCTGACCGTATCGCAACAGAGGTCCCACTGGAATGCCCAGACAGAGGTCGCGTACCAGGGCTTTGCGACCGAGTCCCCAACTCCGTTTCGGCCGATACCCACTTGCTGACGAGATCCAGTGAAATGCCTTAACACGTTCGGCAAGATTTGCGGTCTTATACAGCCTTTTACGTGCAGCATAGAGATTGGTGAGCAACCGATATCGGGCGGCTCCCAAAGTTGCACGTTGCTGCCATGTATCAGTCAGGTTGTGGCTCGCCTCTTCAAGAATTTCTGCACACCTTTTAGACGCCTGTTGTAATGCATCTAGTCTATCGATTGGATTACCCAGTAAATAACGAAGACCTGAGATACGACTTAACGGCGGAGACCAGCCAAAGAGATTAGAGCCATGCTGGCGGTAGGAGGCCAAAGCATTGTCTATATAGACTATTTCTCCGAATACGGATGCGATGAAGAACACCCATTCATCGTGCGCCATAGGGGCCCTCAAACCGTTATGGGCCAACGACATTTCCCTTAAATCCGAGAACTTCAATATCGAACGATGAAACACTTCGGTGAAACCAAGCGCAAACGGCGTTTCCCACCCTATTGGGCACAACGAGAGCGGTGGCATCATCGGCGCGGAAGCCCAGTGATCGAGGTTGCCAAGCCGTTTGCCTGCTTCTGTCACAGCTTCTGCATTATGATGGGCCAACAGCACCGCCGGATCTCGAAAGGGCTCGATGCAGAGTGCGAGTTTCCGCGGTGACCAGATGTCGTCTTGATCGCAGAAAGCGATCAGGTCAGAGATACAGAGGCTGGCACCCCGCATAAAGTTGGCACGATAACCCAGCCGCTTGTTGTTCCGATGAATATGAACCGGAAAGCGTGCGTGCGTTGCAAATTGTTCCGCAATTGCTACCGTCTTGTCTGATGATGCATCGTCTGTTATAACGAGCTCGGATGGCAAATGCTGCTGAGCTGCCAGGCTGTCTAGCTGCTCGCGAATGAACTTTTGGCCGTTGTATGTGGCCATAGCAACAGATATTGAGAGCATCATGCCCTGCTATCATAAAATTTGTACCGATGCTACATTAAAATATTAACATTTTATTAACACTTTCAACTTCATTTTCGCTGATAAGTTGTATCATGCTAGCGTAAGTTTCCTCAAGGCGGTCGGCACAGAGGAAAGTTTTGGAAATCAGCAAGTGAGCATCAAGCGCAACACCCTCATCAATTTGGCGGGCGCAACGGCGCCGACTCTCATTTCGCTGATGATCGTGCCGCTCTACCTCCGTTTGATAGGAGAGGCTCGTTTTGGCGTCCTGGTTCTGGTCTGGCTGTTCGTGGGGTATTTCGAGTTCTTCGATTTCGGTATCGGCAAGGCCACAGCCAACCACATGGCAAGACTCCGAGATGGGCCGACATCGGCGCGAGAGGCAGCATTCTGGACCGGGGCGCTGATCAACGGGATGTTTGGGTTGGTGGGTGGCCTTGTGTTGCTGGTGGCCGGCCATTACGGCCTCACCGGCTATTTCGGCGACAAGCTGTCGGGTGAATTGGACGACGAAATCCGCATGGCGTTGCCTTGGATGGCGCTCGCGGTGCCGGTCGGGACGGTTTCCGCCGTAGGTGTTGCCACGCTCGAGGCAAGGGAGCGGTTCCTCACGCTTAACACGCTGCAGGTGCTGGTCACCGCGCTGATCCAGCTCTCGCCCTTGCTTGTGGCGTGGTGGCGGGGCCCCGCGCTCGATGGCTTGATCGCCGCGACTGTGATCTGCCGCATCGTTGCCAACCTGCCGATTTTTCTGGCCTGCCGTCGCTATGTCCCACTGCGAGGTCGACCCCGCTTCCGTAAATCGTTGGCGGCGCCCTTGTTTCGCTATGGTGGCTGGGTGACGGTTACCGCGGTTATCAGCCCGATCCTGGCGTCGGTGGACCGGCTTCTGATCGGCTCGCAAATCGGGCTGGGCGCCGTCGCCCACTATACGGTGCCGTACAATTTGGTGACAAAGCTCCAAATCTTGCCCGCCAGCCTGGTACGCACGCTATTTCCTCGCTTTTCGCTGCTAGAATGGGAAGAGGGTGTGCCGATTGCCAGAGAGGCCGTGTTCGGCTTGGCCGCCATCACTCTGCCTTTGACCGTCGTCGCGGTAATCGTGATGAGGCCCTTCCTCAGCGCATGGATCGGCGCGGGGTTTGCCGAGGTCGCCGCGCCGGTGGGCGAGATTTTGTTGATCGGCGTGTGGATCAACAGCCTGGCCTGGGTCCCCCTGGTCATGCTGCAGGGACAGGGCCGGCCTGCAATTGTCGCGAAGTTGCACGCGCTGGAGCTCATACCCTATGTCGCGATCCTATGGATTGGAGTAATGTGGGCCGGCTTGCCGGGAGCTGCTTGGGCTTGGGCGCTGCGGGTGGCCATCGACGCCCTACTGATGTTCTGGGCGAGCGGTCTCTTGGCCCGGGTATTCTCAGTGTTTTGGATCGGGACGGCGCTGATTGCTGTGGTGCAGCTGGCGGTGTATCTCACCGCGGAGACGCCAATGATACGCGGAATCGTGACAATTGCCGTGTTGATCGCGGCGATCTTCTACAGCCTGGGGGTCGCACCGAACGATTTGCGACTGGTCCTGGCCCGGGCAGTGCCATTCGTATCTTCGCGCCTAGCGGCAATGCTGAAATGACGAGAAACCGTGACGCTCACACTCTTCCTGCCAGCCGCGCTACCGCAAGACCGAATGAAAAGGTGCCGGAAGTGTGGCCGGCGGAGGAACTTGAGGCCGTTGATCGCTGCCCGCTTTGCGGCTGTGCGGATCGCACAGCGCTGCACCGGGACCTGACAGATCGTGTGTTTTTTTGTGCACCGGGCAGATGGTCACTTTACCAATGTGGCGGTTGCGGGGGAGCTTATCTTGATCCCCGGCCGACCTCCAAAAGCATCGCCCGCGCTTATAGTTCGTATTACACGCATCAGCCGCAAGGCGAGGCGGATACCACTCTAAGCGTCCTCGGACGTCTCAAGCGAGCGTCGTCTAATGGCTACCTCAATGTGCAGTATAACTTCAACCTGAGACCTGCACTATATTGGAGCCGATGGGCCGTGATGGCCGTGCCGTCGATAAGGCTCAAAAAGAATCAGATGGCTCGGCACTTGCGGCTTGAGCGTAGAGGGGCGCGTCTCTTGGACATCGGCTGTGGTAACGGGGCCTTTGTCAGGGCGGCGCGCGCTTGGGGCTGGGATGCCGAAGGACTGGATCCGGATCCAAATGCGGCGGCGGTTGGTCGGGCCACGGGCTTGCCGATTACTGTGGGAAGCCTTCCGAAGGTCGGCTACCCCGATGCCAGCTTTACCGCGGTAACCATGAGCCATTCGATCGAGCACTTGCATGATCCAGTGTCTGGTCTGCATGAAATACGTCGCATATTGCAACCGAGGGGCACTGTATGGATCGCTACACCCAACTTGAGTTCCACTGGTCACAAGGTTTTCGATGCCGACTGGATCGGATTGGATCCACCGCGTCATCTCGTCTTGTTCACAGCTACCTCTTTAATCTCGATGCTGTTCCAAGCGGGGTTTGATCAAATCCGTCAGGTCCGCGGACCTTTCGTCAGCCAAGGGCACTTCACAAGTAGTCATCGGATAGCGCGAGCTGAAGATCCGTTCTCGACGACTGGGTCCCGCCTTCCCCGATCGCTAAAACTCAAAGCGACTATAGCTAACTGGCAGGCATTACTTCAACCCAGAGTGGGAGAGGAGATTATCATTATGGGAGAACGTCCTCTCTGAAGACGAATTGGGCGTTCCGCAGAGCCTGTCGGGCCTCCGCGCGTTGGACATCGGCGCCTTTGATGGACCATTCACTTTTGAGCTAGAGCGACGTGGAGCGCAAGTCACTGCGCTTGACATTCAGGATCCCGATATTACCGTCTTCAACGCAGTGAAGAAAATCAAAAAATTCTTCTGTCGATTATGTTCGCGGTAGCGTATATGAGGCCTCCCCAGAAACGCTCGGTGTTTATGACATCGTGCTCTTTGCCGGGGTATACTATCACCTCAAGAATCCAGTGCTGGCTGTGCAGCGGGTTCGCGCGTTGCTTAATGATCGAGGAGACTGTTCATTGAAGGAACATCGGCGACGGATTACCTCGCCGAACAGCTTAGCAACGAACTCGGGTTGCCGAGATCAAGGATGCTCACGATTACACAGATTCTAGATCGACTGCCGCTTTCCTACTTCGATTTTGAAGACCGAATTTATGGGCCATGGGAGGTACCCGGAACGCGATCGGGTGATTGTGCTCCTCAGCTTCGGTCTGGACAAAACTGGTGGTTTCCGACCACGCGCTGTCTCGAAATGATCCTGCTCGATAGCGGATTTTGTAATGTCTGTTGTAAACTGGAGCTGAACGCTATTTACCTGATGGGCCGCGCAAAGGTGAACCCCGCAAAATCAATCCCGGCAACCAAAAACACGAGAATTGGGTGGCCGAGCAGGATTTTCCTATTTTAAATGAGCTGGTGACCGGCCCCCCTCGAAGCGCCACAGGTGCTGCCGTGCGTAGACTACTTTGGAAGTTGCCACCAGGCTTTCAACGGGCAGCGCGGCGAGTACGCCGAACGCTCCAACCGTCGTCTTAAATGCGATTGGGGGCACTGGTCGCATTGCAGGCCGTAAAGTCCTCGTTGATCTCCCCCCGGATTGCTTTGAGCTAGCCGTGCTCGAACTCAATGATGCGAATGCCGTGCCAGGGTGCGGCGGCATGGATCAGCATCGCGTATTCAGCGGGGGTGAGGAATAGGTGCTAGAATGCTGATCAAGGGGCGAACACACCCCTATGCGAACCTTCCTTAGCCTGCACGCTAAAAAGAATGTATAATCACCATCGGTTCGGGTGGTGGCAACTTGAAAACTGGAGGTAGAGAGGTCGCTCATGCGAATCAGCAATTGTCGATCGTGCGGTAGCAAAGACCTGCACATCATTCTCGATCTCGGCTCTCACCCGATAGCGAATGCGCTGCTCACCGAGGAAGAACTCGGTCGCCCGGAAGAAAGGTTTACGCTCGCGGTGGCGTTTTGCCGCGCATGCGCGCTGCTGCAAGTCACCGAAACAATCCCGCCGGATATCCTTTATCGTCGTGATTTCCCATATTTCTCCTCATCCTCGCCCGCGCTCTTGAAGCATTCGGCCGAGCATGTCGAGGAGCTGACTCGCAAATACCAGCTTGGCCCCCTCAGTTTCGTGGTTGAGGTTGCCAGCAATGATGGATACCTGCTTCGCAACTTCGTCGACCGTGGGATTGACTGCCTCGGTATTGATCCGGCAGATGGACCTGTAGCGCAAGCCAACACCATTGGCGTGCCGACGATTCACGATTTCTTCGGGTGGCGATGTGCCGATAAGCTGGCGACCGAAGGTAAACTCGCAGATGTCGTAATCGCTAATAACGTCGTCGCTCATGTCGCCGACATCAATGATTTTGTCGCTGGATTTGCGCGTCTTCTGAAGCCGACCGGCGCCGTCGTTTTTGAGTGCGCTTATGCCCTGGATATGATCCAACATTGCGAGTTCGACACGATTCTGCATGAACATGTGTTCTATCACACACTGCACGGGCTCGCTCCACTCTTTAAGCGACACGGGCTCTACTTGAATGACGTCAAGCGCCTACCAGTTCACGGAGGCTCGCTGCGTCTGACAGTAAGCCGATCGCCCGCACGGTCCGTGGAGTTGGACGCGCTTTTTGTTCAAGAGGCAGCGTTGGGCCTTAATAAGGAGTGGTTCTATAAAGATTTTGCCGACCGGGTCAGAGTGCTCCGCGACTCGCTTGCGAGCCTGCTCGTCTCAGAGAAGGCCAAGGGGAAGCGCATCGCCTGCTATGGCGCACCGGCAAAGGGTGCGACAATGGTCAACTATCTCGATCTCGGTGAGGGGTTCTTCGAGTTCGCGGCCGACGCCAACGCGTATAAGCAAGGCAAATACATGCCCGGTCAACGGATCCCAATCCGACATCCGGATCAGCTGGTGGCGCACCAACCGGACTACGTCTTGCTACTCGCTTGGAATTTCGCGGGCGAGGTGATGCGACAGCAGGTGACTTATCGCGAACGCGGCGGCAGCTTTATCATCCCGGTTCCTGAACCCCGTATCGTCCCACCGGAGGAGCCGATCGGTGACACGCCATTCGCTATGTTTCCAAAACGAAATCCGGCCGCCCTTTAGAACAGCCAAATAGCAGAGGTGAGGTCGTAGGGGAGTGGTTGGCAAAATTAGCTGGCAGACCTCGAAATCACAGCATTAACGGATTGTTTTTTCTCGCATCCGCTAGCAAGAGCTAGCGAGCCGCTTTGAGATAGGGATATGTCTCGGGATCTCCGTCTCCGGAAGATGGCACAGGCCATCGACCTCGCACATCGTGCGGTACGAGAGGGTGATTCCGCGGCCCACCGTGCGGTGACATTAGTATTTAGCAGACGCGGGTCGCTTATGATGAAACTTTCCACGTAGAGCGTCACTTATCAGATCTTCGTGATCGTGATATGTGAGATCCGGACCCTCGACTTGCGCACGCCACATTGATCCTACCCGTCGCAAAGAAGCCAAACCCTGCTATCACCGGCGCCGTGGCGGCTCGCAACTTTCTACGGCAGAGGGCCTACGCTGCGCTTTGCGAAGGCGTGGCCGTGATCGGGCGTCAGCTGTTGCTGTCGAAGGCCGAAGACATGACTCCTCAGACGGCGACACGCTCCTGCCTCGTGTTGGCACCGCATCCGGACGATGAAACGCTGGGCTGTGGGGCGACAATCATGCGCAAGCTAGCAGCCGGTACATCCGTTCAAATCGTCATCGCCACTGATGGCCGGTATTGGCCCCCTAAGACCACTTTGTCGGCTGACGCACTGGCCGAGATCAGAGAGGAGGAAGCGCACCAGGCCGGCGCCATTCTAGGGCTTCCCCGCGGGAGCATCTCCTTCTTGCGCTTCGAGGATGGTCGGTTGGCGGACCATCGTCGGCTTCTGCGTGGCCGTTTAGTTGATATCTTCGATAAGATGGATCCCGAAGAGATTTTCGCTCCGTCGATCATCGATAGTCACCCGGATCACCGGGTGTTAGCCGAACTCGCGCGTGACCTCGCGCGATCGCGTCGCGATCGTTTTCCGCTACTTTACGAATACCCAATCTGGTTCTGGGACCCTCGGATATTGCGGATCAGACACTTGCTCGAACGGCGCATTCGCATCGTGCGCACGGCGGAGTTCGGACCACGCAAGCGTGCGGCGATTGCCGCGTATCGCAGCCAGGTCACGAACTCGATCGGGGATGCAGGCTGGACGGCACGCCAGGGTTTTGTGCGGCAGTTTCTGCAGCCCGAGGAGATCTTTTTCCAAATTGTGCCGAGGGCTTGAATAAGGATCAGAGATCGAGATGGCTCCGAGCCTCGACCACCTCAGCCGACTGCCTGTCAGCAGTCAGCCGCGCACGCGTAACGCAAGGCGTCTCGGTGTTGTTTCGTGGCGGCTTGACCGCGCCATACCGACCCGGTCATCATCTTCGCCCTGGTTTTCGGGCCGGTGCGTACCTGGACCGCCTTTTTGACGGATGGGTGTGTGTACCTCTAAACCGGAAAAAGAGAGCGTAAATCGGGTGCGTGCTCCGGATACCGGTGACAGTGAGTGGACGGCAACGGAGGATTCCGGATCCGCGCGTGCTATTCAGCATATTGCGTCCGTTCGCGCGAACTGAGGCGCATGTCGCCGCCGATCCCTACTGGCACTACATCAGCCGCTGGGCCGCCGCTTGCAGTTGGCTGACCTTGCGGCGGTGGGCTAGACGGCAGGAAAGGCGGGCCTGAATCTTTGGTTGGGCCGAGGGGGTATCTCTTTATCAAGCAGCGCTCGACATAGCCGCGTTGCGCTCGGCCGTGGATGCGCCAGCCGATGCGGGCGATGCGGTCATAAACGGTGCGCTGCGATACGGCATGACGTTCATCGCCGATAGTCGACGGACTATGCCGCTCGATTACGGGAAACGGAAACATGCAGTAACCGATGATCCGGTGCTCCCAATACCGCGCAAGTATCCAGTCCAGTGGTGCGGCAACAATGGAGTAATTCGATACAAGGACGCGCGCTGCGGCTCTTGTTAAAAGATACGCTACTGCTCCAGGCACATTTCCAACTATGCGAATAAGATGAGTGTTCGGCGAAAACAATCTATATTGTACCATCTTCCAATTAAATGGGTATGATATATGTAACCGCAGCAAATTTATTCCGTAATCACTAAATTTATTGATTGCCAATTTCTCCATAATCGCCCAGTCCACGATAACATCATCTTCAAGAATTATTGCTTGATCGTAGTCGGAATTTGCCAGCCATTCCCAAACCTTGAAATGGCTCGAATAGCATCCGATCTCAGCGGGGGACAGAGGGCGGCCCCAGCGCCGGGCTGCAACGCGGTCATCATACCGCAATGGTTCGGTTATGCCGGTGCATGCAGGAAAAAAAGCCCAATCTAGTTCTGTGCCGCCAGCCATTTGCATGAAAGCCTGACGACGGTCAACCGACCTGTCCAGGTTAATCACTCTTATCGATGTAGTCGCTTCATGCCCCATTGCCACCGATGCTCCAGTACAGGCTACAAGAGAGTAACATACCAAGCGTAATCCCGCTACTCCAACATGACACCGAACTCCACCACAGTTTCGGTTACCATCTAAATGTTAAATTTCTTTGCGCGTCGGGGCCGCGTGTGATGTGGCGGCAACGTGGAGTTACCGCCGAATAACCCGACAGGATCTGGTTGTTGGGATTAGTACGCGCGCGGGCCAAGCCAGACCCTTGGCGCCTACGGCTGGGTACGTGTGATGGACTTGTCGAGTCGCCCGGAGGAATTTCACCTCCGGGCGCTCCCAGAACCGTGCATGACCCTCTCAACCGACATTCGCCAGATTCCCGGCGGTTTTGACGTCAGGATCGCCCCTTTGACCGGCTTGGGCAACGACAAATCGCGCGTAGCGCGCGTTAATGGCGATCGAAGCCGTCGGTTGACAGTGGCAAGGTGCTGAGGTGCCGTTTTGCCCCCACCGAGGCATACCTCTCCTCTCGCCGCTTGCCACATGTGACCCCAGCGTTCGTCATGCCTCGGCGGGTGGTGCTCGCAGCCGGAAGATCAGTGACAGGATGTCGGCGAACATCTGCCGCGGCACCGCGACCTCGGCCATCTGGAACGTCACGTAGCGCCCGTGGCTAACGACCTTCGCGCCGATCTTGATCAGCTTATCGCGCAAGCTGATCAGCGACCAGGGCTCGGCCGCCTTCGGTATCGCCAGCGTCCGCATGAAATTCCCAAGGTTACCGAATTCGAAGGGCCCCCTCCTTCATCTTTCGTACAGTTGCGCGCCCCAGATAACTCATGCGGCGCTCGTGACACACGACCCGATCACGGAAATGCGTCTTTATGCGGTTTAGGTGGCTTTATCGTGACCAACCTGGCGCCGCGTGCCGAGCGCGTCGTCGCTTCTACAACCAGCGCGGCACAGCGGTGCGGTGGATCAAGGAGGGCAAGGGCGCGATCAAATGGACACGGCTGTCATGCCGCACCTTCGCCACCAACGCGGTGCCCTCCAGCTCCACGCGCTGGCCTACGACCTGGGCAACTTCATGCGCACGCTGGCGATGCCGAAGACGGCGGAGCCGTGGTCGCTGACCAGCCTGCGCGAGAAGCTGATCAAGATCGGCGCGAAGGTCGTCAGTCACGGGCGCTACGTGACGTTCCAGATGGCCGAGGTCGCGGTGTCGCGAAAGATGTTCGCCGACATCCTGTCGCTGATCACGCGACTATGGACACTGCCTGCCGCGGCATGAGCAGCGCAGAGGGTGATCCCGGCACGCGGCGATGGGGAAGTGTGCCTTGATACGGACAAACGCAGTGCGTCTGGCGTTTCGCTGCCGTCAGCCGTCGGCTATGATCACCTCCTACTTGCGGCGAAAGCGATTCCCTGTTGCCAGCACAATCCTGGCTTCAAAACCGTCGGAATCTGGCGGATGTCGGATAAATTGGCTGTCAGCCGCTTCAACGAATACGGCATCCAACAAAAACAGGCGAAGGCGGAAGCGGATTTGGTTCCCTAGATGACATTAAAAAAATTGTCTCGGGGCAAAGTCAAGCTGATTTTGCTGCTCTCCCTTGCAGAAAACGAAAGGCTATAATTTGGGATGTTGATGATAGCAGTGACGGCTCATGCACGCGGCGTTACCGCATATTGTGGTGCGCCCTGTATCTTAACTGATGTAGGACTGGGGGAGCATGCAGCCTATCAACGGTCTCACTTCGACGCCTACCAAGGATCAGACGCCGAGACTTGTACAACACGGGCATTGCATAGGCTTCCGCTCCCTTATGTTGCTCCTGCCGATAGTACTGTGTGGCTACGGCCAACCGGCTCGGGCGATCGACACCGATATCACGATCGCTATCCCAGCAGACATCACTGCGAAACGCGCCGCTCTTATTACCCAGATCTGGGGCAGGAATTCCGTAAGTGCAGCTCAACCGCAGGTGACGTTCGGGGTGGCCAACCCGTTCCAAGGCCTTCTCGGCAACCTCCTCCGCGTCGACCAGTACACTGCTTGGATGTCGAACGGACAGACCAACACGTCCAACCTCTATCTAGCGGCCAGCAGCAACGACCGCGTCGTAATACTGAACTTGGGCCACAACTCCACGTGTGACTGGTCAGCCTTCTCTTCCGGGCGGGTCCCGCAGATGCTGCAGGCGCTGCTCGACGCCGGCTACAGCGTATTCGCCATGAACATGCCGGGTTGCGGAGATGTCGATACACATGTTGCGCTGTTCGCCAACTACGGGAACGCGGCGATGGGGTATTTCATCGAGCCGGCGATCCAAGCGATGAATTATTGGGACACTTACCGGTCCTTTGCTAACTACAATTTCGTGGGCTTCTCCGGCGGTGGGTGGACGGCGGTCGTGCTTGCAGCGCTGGACCCCCGCATCAAAGTTTCCGTGCAGATCGCGGGGTCGATGCCGGGCGTCCAGTTTGTGGGCCCCGACAATCCAAATCACGGCGACGGTTGTTCGGGCTGTGCGGAACAGAACTGGACGCCGTTTTACAATATCGCCGGTTATGAGGACTTGTACCTGATGGGGAGCTATGAGGTAGGGCGCAAGCAGTTGCAGATCCCTATCGCGAACGACTCAACAAACCCTTGTTGCTACTCTTCACCGGAGTGGGACGGAACGGATGGATACAATTACGCGGCGTATTACGGGCAAAACTGGGATCAATATCTCCATCAGTACCAGGCTAAGATTCATGAAACACAAGCCAGTATTGGAGGCGATTTTAACTTAGTGCAAGACTATATTTCTACAGGGCACGAAATATCGTCGTTTGCAATTGACATGGCGGTCGTGACTTTGAACAACATGAACGAATAGTTGGTCGTGGTCGGCCCCAAACCGATGACTCCTTTGTCGGTCTCAGCCCGCGCTT
>Ga0310909_10001329_pt1 | contig 14396 bp, 10 predicted proteins | sample GREbulkMGT000H_FD_203449 | JGI IMG/M metagenome (GOLD analysis project Ga0310909, IMG submission 203449) | Lab enrichment of tropical soil microbial communities from Luquillo Experimental Forest, Puerto Rico - GRE.bulkMG.T000H | ecosystem: Environmental > Terrestrial > Soil > Tropical forest >... | reverse complement strand
CATCAATCTGCTAAAAAATCTGCGCATCGTCACATAAACCAAAAAAATGCCCTGGCCACTAGCCCGGAGGGAGGTGTCCTGAATTCCGTTGGAGGTTGGGCGACGGTTCTCTGACCCGGTTCGATTAGAATCGGGCTGAGACATTTCAAGGAAAAGGAGAACCGTCGTGGAGCAACCATATCACATTGTGAGTAAGGAAGAGAGTCAGAAACTGGCGGATTTTCTGGTGAAGAATGGGCAAGGGCTTTTGCCGATGGTAGAGCTGATCGAGCAAGCCGAGAAGGCGGTAGACGAGCTAGTAGACCAGGCAGGGCGGGCGATGATCGAGGCGGTGTTGCGGTTATCGGCGCAAGCGATCGCCGGGCCGCCGCACCCGGGGAAGAAAGGCGGGGCGATCGGATGGCACGGTGGGCAGAAGGGGACGGTGTGCCTGAAGGAGCGGAAGTTGCGGGTGGAGCGGCCTCGCCTGCGCAAGAAAAAGGAGGGGAAGGAAGGGGAAGTGCCCGTCCCGGCCTATGCGGCGATGCAGACCGAGCCGCAGTTGGGGAGCCGGATGTTGGAAATCCTGCTGGAGGGGGTGTCGACCCGGAAGTACGAAGGGGTATTGCCGGCGATGGCCGAGACGGCGGGAGTCTCGCGATCGAGCGTCAGTAGGCAAGCTATAGAGGCTAGTGAAGAAGAGCTGCGACGCTTGTGCGAGCGACGCTTCGAGGGGGTTGAGCTGCTGGTGCTTTACGTGGACGGGATTATCTTCGGGGAGCATCACGTGCTGGTGGCGGTGGGGGTGGACACGGAGGGCAACAAGCATGTGCTGGGGTTGGCCGAGGGGGCGAGCGAAAACCAGGTGGTGGTGCGGAGGTTGTTGGAGGACCTAGTGGAGCGGGGGGTGAAGCCGGATCGGCGGTACTTGTTTGTGATTGACGGGTCGAAGGCTCTGCGGGCGGGGATTGAGGCGGTGTTTGGCCGGGAGCAGGCGGTGCAGCGATGCCGTCAGCACAAGATCGAGAACGTAATCAGTTATCTACCCAAGGAGTTGAGAGAGCAAGTGAAGGTGGTAATGCGCGCGGCCTTCCGACTGCCGGCCAAAGAAGCCATAGCCAAGCTAGAGAAGCAGGCACAATGGCTGGAAAGGGAATACCCCAGCGCCGCGGCCAGCTTGTGCGAGGGCCTGGAGGAAATCTTCACCGTTTCTACTCTCGGCGTACCTTCTAGCCTATCGCGCTGCCTGGTGACGACCAATCTGATCGAGAGCCCGTACAGTGGGGTGCGGTTGCGAACCCGCCGCGTGTGTCGCTGGCGCGATGGCAAAATGGCCTTGCGCTGGGCAGCATCCGCCCTGCTGATTACCGAACGACACTTTAACCGGATTATGGGTTACCGAGACCTTTGGATCTTGAAGGCCGCCTTGGGTCGGAATCAAGCTGTGGCGGAACAGAAGGTGGCGTAGAATGAAACGGACCGCCGCTCACCTCCAACGATTTCTGGGACACTTCCACAAAGGGCAAAGTATGGTTCCGTCCCGCAGATCTTGAAAAATCTCGCCAGGATTAGTGAAAATATCCTACAGGTTTGACACTGTTGTTGAAATAATCCTACACGACCACCCTCGGCCAAAGCGCTCCTACAAAGTGATTGCTCCGAGTGCACCGCATTTCCAGCCATTTCCCGAGTGCCGACAATTCGTGCAGACTCGTCGCAGGGGTCTACCCAAGGCGATTTCCTTGGCTTGCCTGTAATCCGAGCACAAACTCGAATCTTGAACCGTTATGAGCTTCCCGCAGCCGGGAGCGCTGACTCGATGACAATATCCGATCGGGTGCTGTTCACAATTGCTTTCAGTTCGGCTTGCTCTTCAACGGGCACCTTGAACTTATCCAGCGTCTGCTGAAAATCGTCTAGGAACGCTTCCCATTCCTTACTGGTAATCTTCAAGTGCGCATGCGAGTCCTTCATGGACTTGCCCGTGTATTTTTGTGGACCGCCAGTGGCCCAGCAAACCATCTCAGTCACTAGATACTTGAACCCCGCGGGTGGCACGCGATGGTGCGCTTCGTCCACCAGCGGGTTCGCGTTCAATCTCGGGTCTACCATGATTCGGTCGATGAAGTCGTCTACCACGGTAGCGATGTTATAGACGCCACCAAGCCTGTCGTAAAGAGAGGGCTTACCGGCTTGCATGATCACTCTCCTTTCGGTGGAGCATTGTACCAGACCGGCACTCTGCAAAATAAATCTCATCAGTCGCGTGAGTTGCGTGTGTTTAGCGACGATTGCGCAGGACAATCCGCGATTCTGGACGCACTTAGCAACTATGCGCTGTTCCGTTTTGCTTGAGCCTTCGGGATTTCGCCTGGGAAAACGGGCCATACGGAAGTGACCGACATGGATGACGACAGGGCTTCGCGCCGCGGTACATATTGCGGAAGCGACCCCACAGGAATGTCTTCGCGCTGAGTCGTGAGAAATCAGGCTTGGCGGCGCCTCACTTGTTACTGAACCGCGTTAGATGTGAAATCACGCTCTGCCATCGCCCGCTGTCCTTTACAAAAACATCTGTAGCTCGTTCTTAGCTGGTGAATTCCTGCCCCATGAATCTGCCCCTACTGGTGGTCAGTGCCGTGACAATGGCGGTGTTCCCGTAGATCCGGACTCTAATGTCATGGGGATCCATTGCTTCATGGCTCAAAGCACCTGACGTAATCACGTCACGGAAACGCGTCCTGTCAATTATGCCTCCTTCAGGGTCGATGATAATCCAATCATCCCCGAGAAATCGGCCGATTGCGTCCGCATCATTCTGGATCATTGCCCGGCCAAATTCGTGTTCCAGTCTTAGTAATTCTTCTTCCATCTCACCGCTCCTGTTCTGGCCGGGTAAAGGCAGCACTACTGTATATACGAGGATAATTATAATAAATTAAATCAACACTGGGCATACGCGTTTGTAGGTGTTCGCTCTGCGCTCGTTTGGCTGAGTCACGCCTGGATCACGGAGTACTTTTTGTCATCGGATTGTCGAAGAGGTCGCCGAGCTCCGAAAACTATCCTGGTAGCCGATCCCCAACGCCGCCCTCGACTGACTGTTTGCCACAAGCGAGCGGGTCGCGGCCCGACCCGTCTAGCGTCGCTCGCGGGGTACACGTAAAGTGAATGTGCGCAAGGGCAAGCGCGCGCCGGTCTCGGGGGCGCTAGAGGTACGAGGAGCTGATGCGTGAATATGGCGGCCGTGCTATCCCACGTAGAAGGAAAAACGAAGCCATTTCGAGTTGGGGTTCAGCGACGGCATTCCCGTCGTGGCCCGCCGTCTTCCACATCGCGTACAGTACCGGATAGACGATCAATTCCATCAAAACCGATGTCGCGAGCCCACCAATAACAGGTGCAGCGATACGTTTCATGACGCCCGATCCGGTCCCATCGGCTAGCAGAATGGGGATCAGCCCGATGAACATTGTCGCCGCTGTCATGAACTTCGGCCGGATGCGCCGCGCTGCTCCTTGTACGATGGCTTCGAGGTAATCTCGTTTGTTGCGGAGACGGCCCTGGCTGGCTGCCGCTGACCAGGCGAGATCGAGATAGAGCAGCATGAATACTCCCGTTTGCGCATCAACGCCGACAAGAGCGATCAAACCGATCCAGACCGGAAGACTGAGTTGGTATCCGGCAAGGTACAGCATCCAGATTGCGCCTATGCAGGAAAACGGAACGGCAAGCAGCACGATCCCGGTCTGAACCAGCGAGCGCGTATTCGAGAATATCAGCCCGCAAACCAGCAGGACTGTAAACGGCACGACCCATCGCAGCCGCTGCCGCGTCCGCTCGGATTGCTCATACTCTCCGCTCCAGGAGATGTTGTAACCCGCAGGTACGGCAACGCGCTCGGCGAGCAGTCGTTGAGCGCGGCCGATGAACGATTGAGTATCGTTTCCACGGACATCGACGTAGATGTAGGATGTCAGGAGCCCATTCTCGTCCCGGATCATCGAAGGGCCGTCCGCAAAGCGTACGGAAGCGGCCTGGCCCAGCGGAAACTGCCTCGATCCGTCTGCTGACGCGACCAATACCGACCGCAGCGCGTCCAGGTCGGAGCGGAAATCGCGTGCATAACGTACGTTCACGGAATAGCGGGCGCGGCCGTCCACTACCGTCGTCGCCACTTCCCCGCCGATCGAACGCTCCACACTCTGTTGCGCCTCTTCCATGCTGATACCCTGCCGGGCGAGTTCGCCCCGATTCCAGTCGATATCGATGTACCGGCCGCTGTTATTTCGTTCGGCGAAAGCGGACCGCGTCTCCGGCATTCCACGCAGAACGGAAGCGACACGCGCGCTGAGCTGTTCGATGCCGGCGGAATCCGATCCCGAGACCTTAAGGCCGATGGCGCTGCGCAGTCCTGTCGACAACATGTCGATTCTGCCTCGAACTGGCGTTGTCCATGAATTCGAGACGCCCGGGAGGTGAAGTGCGGCGTCCACTTGTGCGGCCAGCTCGGCTTCAGTCATCCGGTCCGGCCAAATATGCCGCAGCAGCGCGGCAACCCATTCCGGAGACCATCGGGAGTACCATCGCGGAACCACCCGCCACTGCTCCCGCGGTCTGAGCACCACGATCGTCTCGAGCATCGACAACGGCGCGGGGTCGGTAGCCGTGGACGCGCTACCCGCCTTGCCGAGCACGGCCTCCACTTCGGGAAATGATTTGATGATCCGGTCCGTCGCACGCAGCAGCCGCGTTGCCCCGCCGATGGAAACCCCTGGGGATGTCGACGGCATGTAGAGAAGCGTACCCTCCTCGATGCCCGGTATCAGTTCTCTGCCGATCTGCAATGCTGCCGGAACGGTGGCGACGAGCAACACCACGGGAAGCGCGAGAGTCGCGCGCCGATGCCGCAGGCAGAATCGGACCACCGGTTCGTAACCGCGCATAAGCAACCCGCTCAGCAAATGATTCCGTTCCGGTTTCACGTTGCGTTTCTGGTCCAGGGGAGCGAGCCACAGACGGAGCGCGGGATCAAGCGTGACGGCTAAAAGCGCTCCGGCCGCCATCGTCAGGCTCTTCGCCCAGGCGAGCGGGTGAAAGAGCCGGCCATCGCGGCCGTCCAGCGCAAGAACCGGGAGGAACGCCACCGACGTCACCATCAGGGCAAAGAAGGCCGGGCGAGTCACCTCCGTGACCGCACCGACAATCGCATAGCGATGGCTCCCTTGCCCGGTGTGCTGCCACTCTTCAATCCGCTTTTGGGCCTGCTCGACAACGATGATCGAGGCGTCCACCAGTGCGCCGGCGCCGATCGCCAAGCCGCCGAGCGACATCAGATTGAGCGTGATACCGAGCGGCCGGAAGACAGCCACCACGAGCAGCAAGGCGGTCGGAATCGTTACGATGGGAATGAGCGCCGCCGGCGAGAAGCCCAGGAACAGGACGATCACCAATACGACCGCCAAGACAACTTCTACCAAAGTCGTTTTCAGTCCGGAGACCGCCCGTTCGACCAGAACGGAGCGATCGTAGACCGCTCGCACCTCGACGCCGTCCGGTAGCCCCGGCTTGATCTCCTCGAGCTTACGTTTGACTTGGCGGATCGTCTCGAGGGCATTGGCGCGCTCACGCATCACCACGATTCCCGACACCGCCTCTCCCGAACCGTTCCAGTCCGCCACTCCCCGGCGGAGTTCCGGGCCAGGCGCAACGGTTCCGAGGTCACGAACGCGCAGCTTGGTTCCAGGAATCGCAATGCCGGCGATGTCGTCGGCCGATTCGGCGTAGCCATGACCGCGGATCATGTATTCTACGCCCGCCGTCTCCAGTACGCGTCCGCCCGTTTCCTGGTTACCGGCGCGTACCGCCTCCGCCACTTGTTGAATCGAAACGCCGGCCGCGCGCAGGCGAACGGGATCGATCGCTACTTGATACTGCCGCTCAAATCCCCCCACTGTCGCGACTTCGGCCACGCCCTGCACGGCACGAAGGTGGAAGCGGATGTACCAGTCCTGCACGGAGCGCAGTTCCGCGAGGCTGCGCCGGCCGGACGGATCGGCCACCACATATTGGAAAACCCATCCCAGGCCGGTCGCGTCCGGTCCAATCCGTGTTTTAACTCCGGCGGGAATTTCGGAAGTGAGCCCGGCCAGGTACTGCTGTACGGCGTTGCGCGCCCAGTAGAGGTCGGTGCCATCTTCAAAGACGGCGTAAACAAACGAACGTCCAAAATCGCTGATGCCGCGGACCGACTTGATATGCGGCACACTCATCAACCGCGTTACGATCGGATACGTGACTTGGTTTTCGAGAAGGGACGGATCGCGGTCCCATTCCGAATAAACAATCACCTGGGTTTCGTCAATCTCAGGCAGTGCATCCTTGGGCAGTTGAAGCGCAGCTGAAAGGCCGAAAAAGCATAGCGCGGCCGCGATCCCGGCCACGAGCGCCGGGCGTTCGATCGAGAACCGGACGATGCTTCGGATCACGGCACAACCCCGCCGCTCTTGATCTGGGTTTCGGAGTCCAAAAGAAAGACGCCCGATCGCGCTACAGCTTCACCGGCACGCAGACCTTCGACGACCTGCACGAGTCCGCGGGTGCGCCAACCCGTAGTTACGCAGCGAACTTCGAAGGCCCCATCACTTCTGCGCACGAAGACGTGTGTGGCAGATCCGGAGTCGATGACAGATTCGGCCGGGACAGCCAGTCCCTTCGGTGTGTGCACTTTGAAAACAACCGTTACGTACATGCCGGGCAGCAGGCGTCTCGAGGGGTTCGCGGCTTCCAGGCGGACAAGGGAGGCGAGACTGCCGGCGCGCGAGCCATCCGTATCGAACTGCGCCACTGTCGGAAGACGGCGCGCCTCGATGCGCCCGCCATCGGGTGCGAGAACGTGCGCGGAGGCAATTCCGGTGAGTGCATCGGCATCGGTGGCGAACACCGACGCTTCGATCCACACCGGGTCGATCGAGGCGATCTCGAAAAGGTCATCACTCTTGGAAAACCGCGTGCCGGAGCTCGCCTTGCGCGCCGTGACCACGCCGTCGATAGGGGCTGTCAGGGTGAACTCACGGGTCTCGGAGCGGGTACGGGCCAGTTCGGCGATCTGCGCTTCATCCATCCCGAGTTGCGTGAGAGTCTCGTGAGCCAGATTGAGTTGACGCATCGCCGGAGCGAGCTGATCTTGCGTGTGCCCCGTCTGCTTCACTCGATCCACGGCATCCAGCGCATAAATGTAGCCTTGCTGCGGGGTAGAGACGTCACGGCTGATATAGCTTGCCAGGACTTGGCCCTCGCGTACCACGGCGCCGGTCTCCGTAAAGACCTTCTGGACCAATCCATCTGCCCCGCCCGAAACCTTGTACCGGCGGGACTCGGGGGGCCAGACCTTGCCCGGCACCCGGATTTCGCGAAGTCCATCCTGTTCCGTCGCGTTAATAGTTTCGATACCGGCCGCGCGTTCTTCATTGGGCGCGAGGTGAATCGTGCCGTCGTCCCGCAATTCGTCGGCGTACTTCGCAACCAGTTCCATGTGGCAGTCCGGAGCGATCCCCGGCTTGTCCGAACGATACGCCGGATGCATCGGGTCGTAGTAATAGAGAACGCGGCGTTGCGGCAGCGGGGTGCGAGAACACCCCGCCGCCAGTAGCAGGAGAACCGGGAGACTGCGACACACCCATTTCAATCGACACCCCTACTTGCTGGCCAACCCGTGCGGCCGCGCCGGGCCTGTCGGGAAAGCAGTGTTGAAATCGAGTTGGAATCGCGGGTCGTCGGTAAGGGTAGTCGCACCAACCTTGAGCACGCGAATCTTGTGGTCGCCTTCGAAGTGAATCTTCCCGAAATCGTCTTCATTGAGGAAGTAATCGGCGACGATCAGCCGGTCCTCATTATTGCTGAGCACGAGATTGTGCGGGCCGGTGTCTTTGCCGTAACTCACGACCGAAAGCTGCCTCAGGTTGGCGCGGTCAGTGGTGTCGAGCATACCCACCTGGCCGGCCTGGAACAGGCCGAAGATCAGGCGGTTTCCTTCGCGCGGGATAGCGAGCAACTGGCCCATGCCGCCGGTCACTTCTGTATCCACGTGCGGCGTAACCGTGGCGCAGTCGAACGCGGCTGTGGCCGTTCCGGCGACCGGATCGATCAGGTAGATGTGGCCGTCGAACATTCCGGAAGAGTAGCCGTAGCCATTAGGATCCTCGGGGATCATCTTGACATCCATAGTGCCTTGAGCCGGGCCGCCGTCCGGCGAAGTGATATCGATCGTCTTCGTAATCAGCCGCTGTTTGTAATCCCAGATGCGTACTGAGCCGCGGAGCACGGGATCGCCCGGAACCCCATTAAGCGTGCTGGCCGGCAGAATGAAATCCGAGGTCATCATGATGTTCAGGTCCGGGCGCGCCGATATGCCGTGAGGGTTGAAGCCGTCCAACGGCGGCGAGGCTGGCCATTCCTGAAACAGAGACAGAGTCCCGAAGTGGTTGGCGACGAAATGCAGCGAACCGTCAAACTCCGCCACCCGTCCGGGCGAGGTCCCATCGGCCGCTCCCATTTGCGTAATGAGGAACCCGCCCTCCGGCTTCGGCAGAAAATCGTCGGTGATGCTGGATTCCACCGCTTTGGTGGAAAAGAGAAAGCGCGGGTTACGCTTGTCCGTCACATCGAAGAAGAAGATCCCGTTCTGACCTTTGAGCAGGCTGAGCAGTCCGCCGCAGCCGAGAATTTTCTGATCCGCCGAGAGATGGCAATGATGCGGTTCGTTGCCGACATTCCCGGGAGGCGGCACTGGCACTGTGGTGATGACCTTGCCATAGTTTGCCGAGTTCTCGTCGAAGTCAATGACGGCCAGGAAATCCGGCGCTACGCGGGCCTGGTCGCCGGACCATACATAGAGCACCGTATCCCGTCCCTGGTTGCTCCCGTGATCGGCATGGAGGGGAAGGAACGTCAGCGTGGACAATACCACTGCCATCGTAAGTTGTGTTTTCAATCGCATGTTCTTGTGCTCCTTTCGCAGCGGCCCGTGAACATCGATGCCGTACTTTGCAGCCAGCATCACTCGGGCTCTTGGTCATTGTTTCTGTTAGGCGCTTCCAGGATCCGGCGCACTTCGAGTAAGTTCTCCTTCAGGACATACCCACAAACTCCTGCAGTCTGGGCTGCCTCGCGGATCTTCACATCGTCGTACTCGGTCACCATGACGATTTGGGCTTGAGGGAATACGGTCTTGATTTGCTTCGTCGCAGCGATTCCATCCAGATTCGGCAACACGATGTCCATCAGCACCCAGTCCGGCAGGTGCTCGCTGTAAGCGCCCAGCGCCTCCGAGCCATCGCTGCACTCGTAGACATCCTCGGCCAGATTGGCTACAACGCTACGGATCAAGTGGCGCATCCGGGCGTTGTCTTCCACGATCAGCAACCTCATTGATCACATGCCGGTTTACAACCCTGTGCAATGATCGGGATGATGAGACGAAAGGCGGACCATTGGAATGCGTAGTTCTGCCCTTTCTGCATAGGTACAACTGCGAATTCTGCTGGGTGGTTCTACGGATGGCAATCGCCGGGTGAAGAGGAGTTGCAGTCGAGCATTAACATGCAGAAGAGCCCAGTTTCGTCAGGATTGCCCCATGGACCGAAGCCGATCCCGCCGCAGTGAGACAGAGGCCAAAGGGAGGGCCCAGGCTAGCATTCCATATACTCTGTCTCTACAAGTGAGAGGGCTTTCCAAAAGTCGACCGTATTCTCTTTGAGATCCTCTTAAAGATCGGATTGATGTTCGATGGCGAATTTGAGCAGGGTGTGGGTCCCTTTGAGTTCAAGTTTCTCGCCGATGTTGGCACGGTGATGCTCGACAGTCCGTGTGCTGATGCAGAGTTCACTTGCAATCTCTTTGCTCGTTTTGTACTCCGCAATCAGTCTTAGCACTTGCCGCTCGGTCGGGCTGAGCCGGTCGAGTTGAGGCTTTGCATCCGCCAACGCGGCCGCGCGGCGGCCGCGATTGACGAGGAATCCGGAAAGCTGCGGGCTCACGTACTCATGGCCTGAGGCCACTGACTTAATACAGTCGACAATCTCGGTGACGGCGCTGTCTTTGAGCACATATCCCTTCACGCCTAAGTCGAGAGCCGCATTGAGGAACCGTTCGTCTTTGTGCAGGGTCAGAAAAACCACCTTGACTGGCCAACGCCGCTGGCGGATCGTCCGGACTACTTCGAAGCCATCCTTAGAGGGCATAGCGACGTCAAGAACGGCGATCTCGGCGCCACACTCCGGCAAGCGCTGCAGTGTCATTTCGCCGTCTTCGGCTTCACCGACCACTTTGAAGCGAGCCTCTTTTTCGATGATTTGTTTCAGTCCCTGGCGAAAGATCGGATGATCGTCGGCAATCAGTAGTTTGATCTGAGTTTGCATCATGGTCGTGCGCTCGCAGCGCTGGCCACATCGAGCGTGATTCTAATAGTCGTGCCCCGTCCCGGAGCGGAACGAATAGTCTCCTCCCCACCGAGAATTCGCACCCGCTGTGAGAGGCCGACCAGCCCGAATCCTCCGTTCCTTGCAGCGTCGGGCGTCGGTGGTGCGAATCCTCGGCCGTTATCTTGAATGGTGATGGTAACCACCTGTGATTCGCGCTCGATTGTTACCCTTGCTTCGCTGGCCTGCGAGTGTTTCACGACGTTGTTTATGCTCTCCTGCACGATGCGAAAGATAGTGATCTCAGCTTCTTTGGGAAACAGACCGTCAATCGAAACCAGTTCTTGAGTAAAGTGAATCGACGTCGAAGCAGCGACCTTTTCGATCATCGCTTCAAGCGCCTGGGTCAGTCCCAGACGATCCAGATGGTAAGGCCGCAAATTATAAGCAATCTGTCGCACTTCCTCGATCGAGGTCGAAGCGGAGTCGGCGATCTCTCGAAACTGCTCTTGAGTGGCAGGTTCAGCTTCGGCAACCATCGAGCCGAGAAGAGCACGGTTTTTGATGATCAGCAGATTTTGCCCCAGACTGTCGTGCAATTCGGCAGCGATCCTTTTGCGCTCGCCCTCCTGGGAGGCGATCAACTGGCGCGAGAAGGCCTGCTGCGTGGCGTGCGCCCGCTTTAGCTGCGACACTCGGACTTGCCAGGCGAGATACGCTGCCGCCCCTGCACATACCAGTGCGAGTGCCAAGAACCACCAGGTCCGGTAAAACGGCGGCACAACCACGAGCGGCAAGCTCTTGCCTTTCGTGTTCCACACGCCGTCGCTGTTGGCGGCGATGACTCTGAAGACGTACTGGCCCGGAGGCACATGGGAGTAGTACGCCGTGCGCCGCGTACCTGCCTCGATCCAGCCGCGATCCAGCCCTTCCAGCTTGTACTTGAAGCGTATCTGGTCCGAATTGATGAAGCTCAGCCCCGTGTAGTGAATCTCCAGGTTCGCTTGCGTTGGGTGGATCATCAGCCCCCGGCGAGAGTCGATCGAATGGCGGTCGACCGTACACTCCTCGATCACGACTGGGGGCGGATTGTCATTGGACAGCAAGGCCTTCGGGTCAGCCAAAGCGATGCCCTTCTGCGTGCCGAACCAGAGCTTGCCGTCTCTCGTCCTAAAACCCCGAGGCTGACCCTCGCTGCTGCCTTCCGCATTAACGAGGCCGTCCGCTTTGCCGAAGTGCGTTGAAGCGATGAGCGGGACTCGGCCGGCGGCGAACTCGTTGAGTTCCTGCTTGCGCACGCGGTACAGCCCGAGGTGGCAACCGATCCAGAAGAAGCCCTGGTCATCTTCGAGGATTTGAAAGACGGCGTTGTCGTAAAGGCCGTTCTCGGTTGTGTAGCGGGTGAGCTTCCCCTTTTCTAACCGGTTCAAGCCCCCGTCAAGAGTGCCGATCCACAACACACCCGCCTCGTCTTCGTACAGCGAGGTTACGCGACCCGACGACAAGCCTTCGACCTCGGTGAACGAAGAGAATCCGCCGTTTGCGAAATGCGATAAGCCGCCGTCGGTCCCGATCCAAAGCGTGCCCGCGCGATCTTCCAGTATTGCGTCCACATCTTCGCCTGTGAGGCCCTGCGCTCCGCCGTAATGGGTCAGCTTGCCATCACGAAGGCAGTACAGTCCGTGATCCGACCCAAACCACAAGGTGCCCGCGCGGTCGCGATGAATGACACGAACGATACCATGGATCTGCACCGACAAGTGTTTCTCCTCGAGGAATCGCCTGTGTTTGAAGCGCGCAAGGCCATGCCAAGAGCCCAACCAGATCGCGCCATCGCGGTCTTCATAGAGCGCCGACACAATGTTGGGGAACTCCCATCTGCGGCCGGAGCGGTAAAAGTTCTCGAACCGCCCATCTCTGAATCTCGCCAGTCCGCCGCCGCTGCTCCCAAACCAGATGTTGCCGGCCCGATCTTGGAGGATGGCGCGAATGTCGTTGAATTCCTGACCGCCGGGATGACGATAGACTGTGATGGCTGGTCGTCTCAGATGGTATAGCCCTTCGTTCTTCGTCCCAATCCAGAGGGTTCCCTCATGGTCTACCAAGGCTCTGAAGATGAAAGGCGTGGAGAGACCCACCAATGGGGTGAGTTGGCCGTCTTTCCACAGCGCGTTGCCGCCTTCATGATCGGACAACCAGAGGTAGCCTTGCCGATCCTGATAACAGACGAAAGCATCTCGCGGCAAGCCCCTGAAAACTGTGAGATGCCCATCGCTGACGCGATAGTACTCGCCAGGGCGGTTGCGTTCGCTGTACCAGAGCCGGCGCTGCGAGTCTTCGACAACTGAGCCGATTTCCAGCTTCGCTGGATCAGTTATGTGTGGCGGCAACGGCAGGCGAGACCATCGCCCGTAAGCGAAGCGTTGCCATCCGGAAGAGTCCAAACGCCAGAGACCGAAATAACCGCCGTCCACACCGACGTTGGCCGGAGTCGCCAGAACATTGTTGAAGGACGAGCCGGGCTCCGGCGCAACCACTCTTAAGTGCCCGCCGTTCCATTTCGCAAGGCCACCCTCGGTAAAGATCCAGATCGTCCCTTCCGCATCTTCGTCAATCCGCATGACGGATTTGCCCGGCAATCCCTCCCTGGTTGTGTAAACGGTGAAGAGGCCGTCGTAGTATCTGACTACGGCGCCGTCCAATGTGCCGGCCCAGAGCGCGCCCTGCCGGTCTTCAAACAAGGTGAAAAAGGAGAATTGATCGCTTGTGAGCCCGGGCGTGTTGGCGCGGTTGAAGACCCGGAAGCGCACGCCGTCGAAGCGCACCAGCCCGGCCTGTGTCGTCAGCCAAAGGTAGCCGTCGCGAGTCTGCTGCAGCGCCATGATGGAGTTTTCCGGGAGGCCGTTGGCCGTGTTCCACGAATCGAAGCGGTATTGGGCGAGTGCAGGAGAGTTGAGGCAGAAGAAGACGAGCAGCCACGGGAGACAGGCTGCGCCGTGGGTACTCCAGCAGCGAGCGAACCCCGCCGCCATGGGGAAAGGACGACGTGCCACAGTTGAGATCAACGTGTTAACGGATCTTCGCCGGTTGTCTCACCAGGATCGTACAGCAACGTAAAGATTAACCCCGGTTGCCACCCGTGTTTATCCTATCCAATCCGCTGAGGGCAGTCAACTTGGAGTGCAATTCGGGAGCGCGAGTTGGGAATACCGAAAGAGGAAAATAACGAAGACGGGACTGACCCTCCCCAAAGCCGATGGCCAGGGCGTGCCCTATCTCATCGACTGGTACCCCTGCAAGAGCGCGAGTGAGGGGCCTATGGAGCTTCGCATACACGAGTTGCCCATGAATAATAGCGTCGTCGTATTCGGGGAAGACCACGGTAAATGAAGATGAAGAGCATGCCCTAACGACAGCGTGATTCTGGTCTGTGACGCGCCACTCGGATGTTGTCCCAGACGGCCTCGCCTCGCCGATTCTCCGAGGTGCCGAACGCGGTCGGCCGTCCCTGCGCCAGTACCGTCCATTACTCGCCTCCGCAGCCAACCGCCACAATCCTGCCATGTAGGATTTTTCACTAACTGCGAATTTTCAAGAACTCTGATACGGATTTTCATTAACTCTGAGAACCTACAGATGACCCGCTTGTGGTAACGTCGATCAAGGTTGCACCGGGTGGTGTGCGTCTGCATCACGCCTGCCGCGGTGGGTTGTTAGACCATGTGACCTCGTAATGTCCAAGAACTCTAATCAAGCATGATTCGGAGCCGAGGAATGTCAGTTCTTGCGCCGCCAGGCCTACCTCACACTGGAGACATTTCCCCGTGAGCTTCCAACTGCCCAGCTACCCAGGGCAACCCCTTGCCGCCATAGCGGTCACGGCGTGGCACCGCGGGCGTTGCCGTCTGATCGCCTCGGTTGACTCTCTGCCTGGGCCTTCAGGCCGCCTGACGATAATAATAGTTCAGCATTCCGCCCAGCCGTTGGCGGCGCTGGACT
>Ga0310909_10001328_pt1 | contig 14400 bp, 12 predicted proteins | sample GREbulkMGT000H_FD_203449 | JGI IMG/M metagenome (GOLD analysis project Ga0310909, IMG submission 203449) | Lab enrichment of tropical soil microbial communities from Luquillo Experimental Forest, Puerto Rico - GRE.bulkMG.T000H | ecosystem: Environmental > Terrestrial > Soil > Tropical forest >... | reverse complement strand
CACGCTGCGCCACCGCCTCCAAAGGCTGTGATCGTCGATTGACCAGCACTGGCATCTTTGGTTGTGCTGAGGCATTTATTAGCTCACGCTCAATGACATCCGAAGCCCTCTGCTTTAGTTGTTCGAAGACCCGCGCCAGGTCCTCGCGATGGGGTGCTATAAAGCGATTGAGAATGGTTGCGGCGATCTCGCGGAAGTTTATGCCTAGATCCTCGTAATCACGACCGTCTGGGACAGCGATACTGGTCATCACGTGGATCAGTAATTCATGGACAATCAGTCTCTCCACGCGAAACGCGATAAGCTCCTCGGGCGGCAGGCCGCAAAAATCACTTAGTTCGTACGCCTTGGCGATGGTCGTCGAGACATTCTCGGCGCGAAAAATCGTTGAGAGCGGTAGATACTCGCGCGGCAGCTGCGATTCTAAACCCGGATTCCACGCCCAGTATTTTGTCGAGGGTGTATTAGTGTTCATGGCTGGAGCCCGGGCCTTCGGGCGTCAACGCCGTATCTGGGAAACAACTTTACTCATCAGTGCATCTTAGGAAAGAGCATGAAGCGGCTTCTAAACGCTGTCGATGAATGCCCGCTGTGAGCGCTAAAGCGGAAATCGGCGAGTGCCTTGACCCAAATCGGTCTAAATGCGGACCTCGAGTATTTAGACTTGACCTATACCGATCAGTGCGAAAACTTGGGTGAATCGCGATAATGGGCGGTGAAATTGTTGAAACCATCAGCTTCGGTGCTCCTGACTGCCTGCTTGTTGCTCGCTGCGCGCGACCCAGCCCGCTCGTTGACCGGTGGCAAAAACATCGGGGCGGATGACATCGGAGCGAAGGCTTCAGTGGCTCTATACTACCGTGGCAGACCATTTTGCGGCGGCGTCGTCTTCCAGGATCGTTACATTCTTACGGCCGCTCACTGCTTAACCAACGGCAGGGGAAGGATTGCGAAAGCGGCGAAAGAGATTGAGGTTCGATACTGGGCTAGCCAAAATCCAAGGCGAGACGCCAGGAAAGTTGAAAAATTTACAATCCACGAAAATCTTCTTGCCCAGGAACGAGCGTCGTATCCCTCTGCACAAGCAGGCGATTTCATCAATTTTCCGATCAATCACGAGGACATCGCGGTTTTAAAACTCAATAGGGCCCACCCCGCCGACTCAGTGAGCGCTTTTGTTTCTGCGGTCGAAAACCAGTACACCGCAACGGGCGGGCTGGGAAACTCCACCTGGTTCTATATGTATGGCGCCGCCGTAAATGGCTCATTCGGTAAGCTTCAGAGAGCTGTTATCGGTCAATATGGAGCACTTGCACGGGTGGTGCCGAACAAACCACCTGACGCTTTTTATATTGTGCGCCAAATGACCATCGTGACGGCCGCATTTAACAAAGACGTGTCGCACTGCCACGGTGATTCTGGATCGGGTGTTTTCCTAGCAATGTCGAACGGCTTGGAGTACGACGAAAATCCCAACAAGCTGCCCGATGGAATCGAAGTCAAAGATGGTCTTCCAATCCTGGTGGGATTGGTGTCGCAATATCCCATTACGAACTCGACCCAGAAGAGTGCGCCCTGCGGTCGTGACATTGGAGTAAACGCATACGAAGCCACGCGCGTCGACTACTATCATGATTGGATCGTCTCAAAGATAAAAGAGATGCAGTGATTTTTTCTACCTGCTGTACTTTGGGAGGTACATCCTCTTCGATCGAGATAACCCTCCTCAGGGGCGCAGCGACTGCCAAGTAAGTAATGGGACTCAAAATGACGCCTAAAGATGCCGATGATGTACGTTGGTTACTCTTTGCGTGGCTGATCTCAGCAATTGTATTTGGGACAATTGTACTGCTGTGGAAGGTGTTCTCGTAACTGTCTCGTGGCATCGCATGTCGGGCAAATTTCTTCCTTCCGGGACTGACCAGTTTGCGACGCTTCGCACATCACTGATCTGCGCGGGGTAGTCCGCACACTCGATGCCAGCAACGATCCTGCTTTCGGCTAGACAGCGGTGTGGCTTGGCGAAGCGATCGAGATGAGAACTGACCACGGCGCCATCGTCGAGGGGCAATTTGCGGCTGACGACTGGCACCGCTGGAAGCGATCGCGCTCTGTCACCCGATGGAATACATCACGGCCGTTCGTGAAGCAGCACTGCAGGAAGGGCTAATTCATCTCGATGCCGACACGGCCATGTCGTGACGGTTTTGCGCGTAACGGGCCGCAATTGCAGCGTTGTCGAGCAGACAAAAGCCCATCGGTCGGGCGGTTTCGGCATGATGACCTGGCGGGCGTGTGGCAATGAAGGCGTTGGCGGCGTTCTTGGTCATTCGCGCACGCTTCAAGCCGAAAGCTGAGCCTTCAGACTGCGGGCTGAGAGCGGAAGATCGGAACCTAGGTTTCTGACAATACAGGTTGCATTGTGCGGGCCGTTCACCCCGCAATGCACAATCCGTCCATGAGAGGCCGTCTCTGCCGTTGAGGCCGTCGCCGAAAAGTGAGAGGATTGTAAATTGGCGTGTAGTCAAGCTCTGCCAACAACAAACTAGATAGTGGGGGAAGCAACATGACGACAGCATCGACAGCCATTCGATCGGAAGCCTTGGCATCTCCTGCGACGCGCTGGGGCCAGCTCATCTTTGGCATCATCTGCATGGTGATGATTGCCAATCTGCAATATGGCTGGACATTGTTCGTCAATCCAATCGATCAGAAATACCACTGGGGGCGCGCCGCGATTCAGGTCGCTTTCACGATATTCGTACTGACCGAAACGTGGCTCGTGCCAGTCGAAGGCTATCTAATCGATCGATTCGGGCCGAAGGTCATGATCTCCGGCAGCGGCATTTTGGTCGCCATTGCGTGGGTGCTGAATTCCTACGCCAATTCACTGACCCTGCTTTATCTCGCCGCCGCGATTGGCGGCATCGGGGCTGGCATAATCTACGGCGGCTCGGTCGGCAATGCGCTGAAATGGTTCCCGGATCGTCGTGGTCTGGCGGCGGGTCTGACCGCGGCGGGTTTCGGCGCCGGTTCGGCCCTGACCGTCATCCCCATCGCCAGCATGATTCAGTCGAGCGGCTATCAAAGCGCCTTCCTCTGGTTCGGACTCGCGCAGGGCATTGTGGTGGTAATTGTCGGTCTGCTGTTGCGCGCTCCGCAGCCGAGTGAGGTCCCGGCGTCAACTGCGGCTGCAGTGCAACAGACGCGTCGGGATTACCAATGGTACGAGACCATACGTACACCCGTATTCTGGGTGATGTATGCGATGTTCGTCATGGTCGGAACGGGCGGCCTCATGGCCACGGCACAACTCGCGCCGATCGCCAACGACTTCAAGGTCGCCAACGTCCCGGTCTCCATTCTCGGATTGACGCTGCCGGCGCTTACTTTTGCTTTGTCGTTGGATCGCATCCTCAATGGTCTCTGTCGGCCATTCTTCGGCTGGGTCTCGGATAATATCGGGCGCGAGAACACGATGTTCATCGCATTCCTACTGGAGGGCATCGGCATCTACGCGCTGCTTTGGTTCGCGAGCAATCCATTATTGTTCGTGGTTTTGTCGGGATTAGTGTTCTTTGCCTGGGGCGAAATTTATTCGCTGTTCCCGGCGACATGCACCGACATCTACGGCAAGGAATTCGCAACGACGAACTACGGCCTGCTCTATACGGCCAAGGGGACGGCCGCGTTGCTGGTACCGCTCGGCAATGTGTTGATGTCGGCCACCGGAAGCTGGACCGCGGTGTTTGTGATCGCCGCGGTTCTAAACATCATCGCCGCGATTATGGCACCGACTGTGCTCAGGCCCTTGCGCCTGCGGGAAATGGCCAAGGGCTAACACTCTCCGGCTGATCACTTCGGGAGATGGTCATAGGCAAGCGCTTCTAATAACGCCAATGATACTGGCTCGGCGCCTGACGGGCGTAGCTGTAGCCCGGGCTATAGCCGTATTGGTCGCCGCCGCCGCTGCCATATTGCGGACCGCCCTCATAAGGGGTCCCGTAATAGCCCCGCGCCTTTGATCAATAACCGCAATAATTCCAATGTGTTTGTGCTGATGCCGTGCTAGCCGCAGCAAGCAGCAGCAAGCGGCGGCTAGGCATTTCGTCGACAGTTTCATTTGTTTCTCCAGACCAACCTACCGGTGGTGAACCTCCCCGCCATGAGTAGCCGTTCCTGAAAACCTCGCTTCGAGATGCCGCAGTGATCGCTGTGAGTTTGTGTTGCGGTGTAACCGGATTGTCACAGAGTCACGGATTCGTGCTGGCAGAACGGCAAACCTGTGGGCAACAACGGCGCACCTGTGGGGGGCAAATTGCGCATGGCAGAAAAAGGACTGACAGTTGAAAAAAATAAGACTCTGGGGTGAAGGGGGATCTAATGGGCGACAGGTCGCGACGCGCGCGATTTTGCGCGGGGGTTAGCATTTATGTCTTAGCTTCACTGTTCGGGGCAGCGGGGGTTGCCAAAGCGCAGAGCGTCTCGCCGGACGAACTGAGAGCGCTCAAAGCGCAGATCGATGCGCTTCAGGCCAAGGTAAAGCAGCTGGAGTCCAATCAGCAGCAGAGCGACGCCAACGCTCAAGCGGCAAGAAAACAGGCCAGCGAAGCGCAAGCTCAGGCAGCCCAAGCCAAAGCCAGCGCCTCGCAAGCGTCGGCAACCGCGGCAAAGACTCAGACCCAGGTGGCCAACCTGCCCACGCAGGGTACCGACAAAGACGAGTGGTTCTTCCGCCACAAGAAGGGAGATCCACTGACCTTCGAAACGCCGGGCGGCGAGATCACCGGCTATGGCAATATCGATGTTTCGTTCGACGGCGCCGCAAAGACTGTCACTGGTTGGACCGGCAGTGCGGCCAACCAGCACTGCGGCTACGGCGGCGGCTTCTGTATTGCCACCGGCAATTTCGGCTGGATGCCGGACATCTCGACCAATCTGTCCTATCTGGGCGTTCGCGGCTTCCAAAGACTGGGCTGGCAACCAACTGGCCTTCTGGGCAAGGCCCAGCCAGTAGAATCTGGTAGCGATTGGCGGTTCGTGTATCAGCTCGAAGCTGGATTCGACGTTTCGGCGTTTCCGAGCAACAGACAAACGAACAGCAACCTGAGCAATCAGGTCAACGGCGCCCTGTTCAGCCGCAACAGCTATATCGGCCTAGCGAATCCCGCTATCGGCGCTATCAAGATCGGCAAAGAGGACACCCCATACAAGACCTCAACGGCGGCGTTCAATCCGTTCTCGGGCATGTGGGGCGATTACGGGGTCGTCATGGGCAATACCGGCGGCGACAACCGCGTTGAGTTTGGCTATCGCGCCTCTCACGCGATCTGGTATGAGTCGCCGAATATCAGCGGCTTTCAAGGGAACCTGTTGTACGCACCAGGACAGAACCGTTCGTGGATCAGCGACAATATTTCCTCTGGCGAATCTGATTGCACCGGCAACAACGATCCGACCAGCGGCGCACCAGCGCCGGGGATTTTCTTCTGCACTGACGGTTCGTTCAGCGATCTCATAAGCGCAAACATCAGTTATACAAGTGGGCCGTTCTACATCACCGCCGCCTACGAATGGCACCATGCCGTCAACCGCCAAAGCGATATCCAGGGCATGTACGCCATTGCTCCCATTGGTGGAGTATTTGCCAACAGCTCCTGTACGTTTGCGCCTACAACGCTCGCGAGTCAGCTGTGCATGCAGGACGTCGCCGACGAGGATGCCGCCAAGATCGGCGCGATTTATAAGTTCGACACTGGCACGACCGTCGGTGCCATTGTCGAGCACATGACCCGCTATGTGCCGGCCGACCTCGCGTTTCAAAACGAACGAACGCGCTGGGGAACCTGGGCGTTCTTAAGCCAGCAACTCACGCCCCAGGACAGCATCCATTTCGGTTGGGCGCATGCCTTCCACACGCCGGGTGATCCTGGTCAGCACAACGACTGCACCCTGCCTTCACCTGGGGGGACGGGATTACTCGGCCCCGGCGGCGGCGGCGACTGCTTCGCTCCCAACAACAACCAGGCCGACATGGTCACAGCAGCCTATAAGCACATGTTCAGCAAGAACCTGACGTGGTACACCGACATCGCGGCAACGTTTAACGGGCCCAGTGCTCACTACGATCTGGGAGCCGGCGGTCGCGCCGTCACCACTGACTGTCATGATGCCAATGACCTTTCGGGCGGATCTTCAAGTGGTGGAGCCTTTGCAAGCCCCAATTGTTTCACCGGCACGACGCTGGTAGGTGTTTCGACCGGCATACAATGGCGGTTCTAAATTTGAACTCGCGGTGACGAAAAACAACTCAAAGGCGCGGGACATTCCCACGCCTCTTTGCGGGCTGACGAGCTCCAATTTTGTTGCCTGTTCGCGTCCCATCCTGAAGCGGACGGCACGACGTAGGCCAGTAGTGGTGGCGTGATGATTGATTGGCGTGCTGCCCGAGCCAAGCAAGCTCTAATCTTAGCGCTCCTCGCGTTCGCTTTTGCTTTGGGCGGGTGTTCGTCGACCGTGATGAACTGCAGGTTGTTTGGACTGCAGTGCGGCGCGCCGACGGCTGAACAAGAAGCAAAAGCCGCCGACAACGAAGCCAGATTAAAACAAGAAGACGCCATCTATGGTCCCAGGGGTCATTACGGCACGCCCGATGGGCCCGGCCCGCAATATGGCGAGGGCGGCGGCGACCAGTATGGCTATGGTCCGGCCTATAGCTATGCCCGTCAGGCGCCGGACTCGCCGGGCAATACTGAGCACCAACAATAATAAGCTGTCACTGACCAACCCAACCCACGGCGGGTCCATACAGTTGAGTGCGGAATGCGCACTATACCGGACATCAGACGAACAGCGCTAACCGATCTGTAATTGAGAATAGAGGAAAGCTCGGCTGTTAGGCTATTTAGCTGCTCCTTGGCAACTAGCCGACAAAAGTTGAATCGTACTATGCGTCCTGCGAGGCTTTCCTCTGCGTGTTCTGGTCAGCGCCAAAAATTGACGGAAAGCACCCAGGCTGATCCAGAGTGCAAACCCCAAAGGTAAAGTTGGTCTTATCGGTACCTGCGATCTCCAACGCTTCATCGGAGACGTCGAAGGTGAGTATCTCTTCCTCTTCAGTCTTCAAGGTGGCCATGGCAATCGATCCTTTTCCAATAGACCCGCTATCGGATATTTTCGCTCAGTGGAATGCGAATTGCAAATGAGGCTCTGCATATCGCATCCGGCTAAGGTCGCAGGGACGGCTTAGGGCCCTTGATCTCCCCGCACTTGGCCCGCCTTGTGGTGCGTAACCACAACGGGCAGGAGGACGACGAACCCGGCTGCCGGGCGGCGGCCGGAGAGGCGCGCGGGTTGCGACGCATGTAACGAAGCTGCCGGAGTTGTTGCGAAAGCCCGTAATCTGATTAGTGGGTTTGATAGTTCAGTTCGACGCCCACGATCTCGTAGCTTGCGCTCAAACTACTGCGTCATCAGTACCGATAATTCAGTCCGACGCTAACATGAAATTGATAGCAAAAGGCTGCATTGAACGATGCGGGCGTCGTTCCAAGAAAAGCCGTGAGAGCTGTGGTCGCACTGTTTCAGTGCCCAAATCGACGAACTGATATTCGATCTTCGCCCCCCAACGTTGGTCAAGCAGCAATGCCGTCGCATCCGCAAGTGGTCCAAAACGCTTTCACCCTCGGGATCCACATTAAGGCAACGAACAGTTCCACTGACTTCAGCGTTCGAGTCGGAGACCGCCGAGGCTCATCGACCGGTTCGAGCTTGGGTTTATACCGTAGCGCAACTGAAGGCTCGTCGCGTGGTGGTGATGAGTTGATTGCGTCTGAAGCTTTCGCGCACTCTAATTACAATTAATTGTTGCTGCCTCTAAAGACGCGGCTGGCTTGTGCATCCAGAACTGATACATGGCAGTAAATGTGCTGGGCGCTTGGGTTTCGAAGTCCTGCCAGCAATCGAGGTTGGTCATGGCCGCTGGCTCAGGAAAGCGCGCCGCAAAGCGCTGGAGCGTCAGTGCATCTAGCATGAAGCCGCCAAATCGTACGCCAGCCGCTGCTAGGAACAACTTGATCTCGCGCAATGTGACGTGATGCTCCTGCACATGAAATAGGAGGTCGCGACATTCGTTCATCGCAAAGAAGTCATTCCACTGGATCACCGATTTCAACAACGATCCGTCATCGGCTGCCATCACCTCCTCACGACAACGCCGAATATCCTGTGGAATCGGCCGATAACCACGATCGGCGATCAATCTGCGCGCTGCGACAATGCCCTGGCGGGCCAATTCGCTGTAGAGGCCAACCAGCATGAAGCCGCCTGGACGTAACAGTGACAGCAATTTCCGCCAGCCTTCCCAGGGATCCGCAAGATGATGCAGGACGCCAGATGCGTCGATGTAATCGAATTCTCGTCCAATCGTGCCTAGTTTCGTAATGTCGGCTTGTCCAAATTCGACGTTGGCGAGGCCGTAGCTTTGCGCCATGCGCTGGGCGTAGCACAAGCTTGCAACACTCAGATCAATGGCGAGAATGCGCGCGTGAGGCGTTTGTCGAGCAAACTCGACGGTGGACAATCCCGTCCCGCAGCCGGCAAAGAGGACATCGAAAGCCTGCTCGGGCCGACGGTCATTGAGGATTATGGGTTGTCCCGGCGGTCCGGCATGGACCCAGCGCGGATACGAGCTTTCCTCATATTGTTGGCGAACTGCATGCGACACTTCGCCCTCGATGCCTGTCAGAACTGGAATGCTCGATGCGATCCGACGTTCTTCGGCCGGTTCCTTGACCTGCTGGACCAGCAACGCGCTTACGCATGCAGGCCAGGATCGGTCAAGCAGCGCCTCCACCTTCGACAAAATGTGAAGCGGAAAATAGGCACCCACAATTGCGGGCCAGAGGTCAGGACAGGGATCTCCCATCACCAAGGCCCTTTCGAGCGATGCTCGTAAATGCTGCGCATGGTCGGCTTCGACTTCGGTCATGGAGAAAACGTATTGATTGATGAAACATTGTCGGGCCACGGTGCAGTAAAAGCCAAGCAGGCGTTCGTCACGCCCTATGTCCGTCGTGCTGGTCGACAGCATGGCGAGACGCACGTTCGTCAAAAGCCGTTCAAGACTGACATCTGTTATCGGGGTACACTCCAGCAAGCGGCACAGAAGCTGGTCGCGCGATAGAGCGATCGACAAATCGAGCAGTTCGGTGGTGGGGAGGCGTGCAGGCCACGATGAATTGGCTCGAGCAATAAAGCCGTTCACGACCGCGTCAAGTTTTATCAGACTTATACAGGCAGCAGCGAGCTCTCGCGGCCGATCCCAGGTTTCCGAGAGTGCGCGCGCCATCAACTTGCGAATTCGACCATCGTCTGCAGTGAACCGAGCCTCTCTGACGCATTGGGCAAATAAGGTTTTGGTCTCCGCCGTCTCATGGAATGCAAGGGCACGGCTGGCCGCGCCTATTGCGAGCTTAAGATGGCCCGCCGCACGGCAGGCTTTGGCGAGGTCCTCGTATGCGCTGGGCAGATTGGGCTTGAGCGCGACCACGTGCTCAAAATGGTGAATGGCTTCGCTGGCTCTGTTCTGCGCCATCAGCGCAGCGCCGAGCATTCTGTGGGTTTCGGCGCGCGTATCAAGCGTCTCGGTCGATGCAATATTGGCGGTTGAGCGAAACGGAGACTCCGCGCCACGGGACCTTGAGGCTCGCCGTTGTTTGCGGTTCATGGCGCTTATCGATGACTATTGGAGCCGCAGTGCGCTGGCGCTGTCCGATGAATTTGAGGTCGGTTTTACTACGTGGTGCCGACCGGGCCTGTCCCTAGGCGAATACAGCCCGGCGCTTGACGGGCGTGGCTCCAGGCGGGACGTCTCCGAAGTGGTCTCCATATTGGGGACCTCTATCATAGGGCGTTCGCTCTCCCGGTCCGCGTGATCGACGCTCGACCTCGTCCTTATGGCGTGTTCCGGGGAATTCGCGTCGATCCTAGGACAATGCTAGTTCACAATCTGGCTTGATCCAAGTCAAAGTGTCGATTGATCCCCGGCGTCTGCTTTGAGGGCAAACACGTTGGTGTTGTCCAAAGATATCTGGTCCTGCAGATCGCACCAGCAGCGGGATTTGTCTCCTCTTGATTGGTTCTCTATGCTAAAATCGTCCCTGAGCGGAGGCGTTCTAGCTAGCGCGAATACGGTCAGGGCCTTCGCGAGGGGGGGTTAGATGAACATGATCAGAAAGTTTATTCTTGCGGCCGTCGCTATGGCGGTTGCGACCTCGTTCTTGCCGATTTCGTCCTTCGCCAAGAAATCACACAAAGCCAAAGAGCAGTCGTGCAGCGTGGGTCAGGCCTGCATGAATAAGCCCGACAAGGCTGGCTGGGGGACCGTCCTGAGATGCACCTATGACCGCAAGGTGATTCAGGACTTCTCTCCCTGCAACGTGCGGAGTGGCATGTGTCCCACGACCATATGCAAGTCGAAGAAGAAGAAGAAGTAACGACGTTCGTTAGCGAGATGCTTAGGCGATATGCCTTGGGTACGCCGGGCGATTACGATCTGGCCTGACGATCGATATGTGGCGACTGTCCTCAGCAAGCTCAACACTCGCCGAACGATGTGTTGCGCGGCGGCGTAAACTGGCGGTTCTGAGAACGGACTGAAAAGCTTCGACGCGCGGCCCGCGCTGGGCTGAACCATCAATTCCACTTATCTGATTAGGGCGAATCAGGTCGCCTAGAGCGGGTCCGTCGAAGCCGCTTTGCTTCGCAGCGCAGCCGCCGGTGATAGGCGCAATCGAAGTTTCTCGTGAGCAATTCGGCCACGTTGAGCGTCGATCCGGCTTGTTCCTCGAGAATTGCAGGGCGGCGCCTGCCGGGCGTAGCTATACCCAGGACCATGTCCGTACTGGTCTCCGCCTCCATAGTCATATTGTGGACCGCCACCGGTCGGTGTTCCGTAGTAGCCTCTTTCTCGCAGGCTAGAACAACCCTTCTAGGGCAAATACTGTGGGATGCGGCAGAAGCAGCACCGATCAGCAGCAAAGCGGCAATTAAACATTTCGTGGACCTGACTTGTTTCGCCGCCCGCTAAATTCGGCTGTAATTTGTCTCCAGACAGTGCGGCGTTGGTTTGTCATCCGCCCCGTTCTGACCCAAATAAGTTAGCTCAGGTTTAATAGTCGGCCCGCACGTAGCCATCGTATCGTACCAAAGAGATGTCGTTGAACTGCGAACGCACTGCAGGCGCTATCTGTGTGGACCTCGTGACACCACGCGAGATGTTTTAAGCAAATTGATCAGACGACGGTTGCTTGAGCGCCTTCGCCTCGCGCCTGCGGCGATGCAAAGTCCATTCGGTATAGCCATTGGGCTGCGAGAGTCCCTTAAAAATCAGATCGCGGGCGGCCCTGAAAGCGACACCATCAAACTGCCGCGCCATGGGCCGATAGGCAGGATCGCCCGCATTCTGCCGATCGACGATTTCGGCCATGCGCCGCAAGGTTGTCTCCACCTGTTCTTCATTGACAATGCCATAGTGCAGCCAGTTGGCAACGTGCTGGCTCGATATGCGCAAAGTGGCGCGGTCTTCCATCAGGCCAACATCATGAATGTCGGGAACCTTGGAGCAACCTATGCCCTGGTCGATCCAACGGACCACGTAGCCGAGAATGCTCTGGCAGTTGTTGTCGAGCTCCTGCTGCACTTCCTTCGGCGAAAAATTAGAGCGCGCGATCGGCACGGTCAGGAGAGCAGAGAGCGATGGTGGCGACCGGCCCTTGAGCTCACGCTGGCGCGCGGCGACATCGACCTCGTGATAATGCAGCGCGTGGAGGGTTGCGGCCGTCGGCGAGGGAACCCAAGCGGTGTTTGCTCCTGCCATGGGCTGGTCGATCTTCTGCTCCAGCATGGCCGCCATCTTATCGGGCGCCGCCCACATTCCTTTGCCAATCTGCGCTCGACCAGGGAAACCACAGGCGAGTCCCACATCAACGTTGGAATCCTCATAGGCTTTGATCCACTCAGTGTTCTTCATCTCGTTCTTACGAACCATCGGCCCCGCTTCCATTGAGGTGTGGATCTCATCCCCGGTGCGATCGAGAAAACCCGTGTTGATGAAGACGACGCGATCGGCAGCGGCGTAGATGCAACGCTTGAGATTGATCGACGTGCGACGCTCCTCGTCCATGATGCCGATCTTGAGCGTGTGGCGGGACAGGCCCAGCATGTCCTCGACGTGCCCAAACAACTCGTTGGCGAAGGCCACTTCATCGGGTCCGTGCATTTTTGGCTTGACGATATAGATCGAGCCGGTTCGGCTGTTGCGGCGGGCATGGGTGCCGGAGAGATCACGCATCGCGATCAGCACTGTCACAGCTACGTCCAGAATGCCCTCCGGGATCTCCCGGCCGGAAGCGTTGAGGACAGCGTCTGTGTACATGTGATGGCCGACATTGCGGATCAACATCAAGCTGCGGCCGGGCAGCCGCAGCCCGCCGCCATCGGGTGCCACATAGACGCGATCGGAGTTGAGCCGCCGATTGACGGTTTTGCCACCCTTCTCAAAACTCGCGGTGATTGTGCCTTCGACCAAGCCTAGCCAGTTGCGATAGATGGCGACCTTGTCCTTCGCATCCACCGCAGCGACGCTATCCTCGAGATCCATGATGGTGGTGAGCGCTGCTTCGAGGACGAGATCGGTGATCCCGGCCAGATCGTCGCGTCCCACCGCGCTGGTACGATCGATGTTGATCTCGACGTGAAGATTATGGTTACGGAGTAGTAGCGCTGACGGTGCTGTGGGTTGCCCGCAATAGCCGACGAATTGTGTCGACCGAGCAAGGCCCGTAGAGGCGCCGTTTTGCAGCCGTACAACCAAAGCGCCGCCTTCGACCGAGTAGGCCAATGCATCGCGGTGACTGCCCTGGGCGAGCGGGGTGGCCATATCGAGCAGCGCACGCCCGCGCGCCACGACTCGCTCGCCGCGAACAGGGTTGTATGCCCCCGCGCGCGTGGCGCCGCCATCCTCAGGAATAGCGTCAGTGCCGTAAAGCGCATCGTAAAGGCTGCCCCAGCGTGCGTTGGCGGCATTGAGCGCGTAACGGGCATTCGAGAGCGGCACCACGAGCTGCGGTCCGGCAATATGGGCGATCTCTTCATCCACGTTCCTGGTGCGAATGGTGAAGTCGTCGATCTGCGGCAGAAGATAACCGATCTCGCGCAGAAAACTTTCGTACTCGGAAAGGTTCAGCGGCCGGCCGATACGGCCGACGTGATAAGCGTCGATGCGCGCCTGGAAACCATCACGAACCTCGAGCAACTGCCGATTGCGCTCTCCGAAATCGAGTACAAGATCAGCTAATCCGCTCCAGAATGCCGCGGGTGAAATGCCTGTTCCAGGCAAAGCCTCGCGTCCGACGAACGCATGCAGCGGCTGTGCTACGCTTAATCTGCCGGTCTGGACGAAATTCATTCGCGATCGCTCCCCCATCAGCGAGCCCCGTGTCAACTCCCACCCCCTACCCACCGAGACTATCGGGCTCCGGAAAATCAAGCAGCGTCATAGAGCGCACAGAGCCGTATCTGTACCAGCTGATCGCGTCCTCAAGGCGATCATCGCCCCAAAAAAGTTCACGACCTACGACGAAAGTCGGCGAACCGAAGATGCCAAGATCCCTGGCAAGGTCCGTTTCCTTCATTAGGGCAGCTTTCGCCTCGTCAGTTTTTGCTAATGCGAGTGCCCGCTGCGGTTCCACTCCGACGTCACGCAAGCTTTCGGATAGATTGGGCTCGGTCCCGGTCTCCTGCCCAAGCTGGAGCCAACGACGATAGGCGGCGCGTACAAAAGGGACGCCCCAGCCCCGCCGCATACCTACGCTCGCGACAACCCCCAAAAGCGGACATCAACGGGCGCATCTTCGATGTCTGCTTTTGCCTCCGAAAGCGGACAAATGCCTGCCGCCACTAGTGGGGTGTGGCTAACGTTTGGATCGGGCCGGACCCCAAGAGGCGATATTCTGTAGCAAAAATCCTCTCTAAAAGGGGGTAACAACAATTTCAACTCAAGCGAAATCTTGGTCCCCCCACCGGGGTCGGCCATGGTTTTTCCCGCCATGGTTCCGCAACTTCGCGTGGCACGGCCAAGCGGCTCGCCTGATTCAGCCGAGCATGGATTGCAGGCGCTGGCGGAGTACGCGTTGCCCGGCTGGCGGTGGGCCTTTTTCTAATTGTGAGACCCACTCCGATCATTTGCACGAGGACTTTACGACGGGCGTGATCATGAGCGCGAATTTGGCTGCTCCATTTGTGGAGAAGTGATTGCTATCCGCGAAATCGCCATCTTGAAATTCGTCGATCGGGGGAATGAAGCTTGAAACGCCGATCGAGTCGGCTGTGGCTTTGACG
>Ga0310909_10001321_pt1 | contig 14430 bp, 7 predicted proteins | sample GREbulkMGT000H_FD_203449 | JGI IMG/M metagenome (GOLD analysis project Ga0310909, IMG submission 203449) | Lab enrichment of tropical soil microbial communities from Luquillo Experimental Forest, Puerto Rico - GRE.bulkMG.T000H | ecosystem: Environmental > Terrestrial > Soil > Tropical forest >... | reverse complement strand
CTACGATCAGGCCCTTTTCACCGTGCCCGAATGGACGTACGCAATCGCCCGGGATCCTACCGGGCGTAACGCAACCCTGGTTCCCGTCCGTATCGAAGAGTTCGTCCCTGAAGGTATTTTCAAATCCAGGATCTTCATCGACCTGGTCGGTCTCGAGCCCGACGAAGCGCGTAAGCGGCTGCTGGAAGGCATCGAACGTGAACCCGCGAGGACCTCGATTCAATTTCCCGGCGCCTTCACCACGCGGCTGGGCGGCGTGTTACCGCCGGTTTGGCGCGCGCCCTCGGAGCGCAACCCTGTATTCACAGGACGCGATGAGGAACTCAAACAAATCCGTGAGAGTTTCCGCTCTCCGGATCCGCCTCCGCTCATCGTAGCGATCACCGGTCTTGGAGGCGTCGGCAAGACGGCCCTTGCTGTCGACTATGCGCACCGCGAAAGCGCCCATTACAAGGTTGTCTGGTGGGTCCGTGCGCAAAGTCGCGAAACCATAATTGCCGACCTTGCGCTCCTGGCCGAGCAACTCGAGATAGCCGACCAAGGGGAGGAGCTGTTCCAACGCGCCGAGGCCGCACATAAGTGGCTCGCCGAACGTGACGCTTGGTTGCTGTTGGTGGATGACGCCAGCGATCCCGCGATCGCTCGGCTGGCTATTCCTCCCGGGGGCGACGGACGCGTTATCGTGACGTCGCAGAGTCCCGCGTGGCGGCGGCACGCCACCGCTGTAGTCGCGCTGCATCCGCTTGCGGATGAGCCGGCGACGGATCTGCTGGCGCGACGGTCGGGCCAAATTGCAAATGTGGCCAGCGTCTCACTCGTGCGACTGCTTGGGGGATTGCCGCTGGCCATCGAACTCGCTGGGGCGTTTCTCGAGCAACAGGGTCTCGCGCCGGCCGAGTACGTCGAACGCGTTCGCCGGCACGGCGGCCTCCCCGTCGATGAAGCCAGATACCACCCGCCCGACTACCGCATGGCCCTCAATGCTGTCTGGGCCGAGTCGTTCCGGGTGGTTGCCGCTCGGTCCCCTGCCGCTTCGGAACTGCTACGGCTTTCGGCGTATCTCGCCCCTGACGACATACCGCGACCGGCTCTCGTCCGTGGCGCCGCCCGGCTTCCAGGCTCCCTGTCGGACGCGGCAGCCGACGCCGACCGTCTCGCCGACCTGTTGGCAATTCCGCGTGCTTTTTCCCTCGTTGCGCCACTTGGGGACGGCTTCTCGATGCACCGCCTCGTGCAGGCAGAGCTGCGCGATTCTATGACGGACACCGAACGGAGACATTGGGCCGGCAGTGCCGTCCTGCTGCTCGATTACGTTCTGCCACGCCAAGTTTCGGATTTTCGATTGTGGAGCAGGACCGGCAGGCTCATTAGTCACAGTTTGACGGCCGGCGCGCACGGCGTGGAGCTCGACGTCGAGGGCCAAGCAACGCTCCGACTGCTTGATCGTGGCGCGACCTATCGTGCGTGTGCCGGTGGCGAACCCGATCAGGTTGCCGCTGCCCGAGAATCCGCGCTCCGGTTCGCCCGAACCCTTCCTGGCGGACCTCCCGGCTGGACGCTGAACAACCAGGCGGAATGGTTGATGGCGCAGCACAAAAACGAAGAGGCGCGGCCGTTCCTGGAAGAGGCGATTGAGATCACGCGCCGGAGCGAGGGAGGGAACTCGGCGACGCTGGGCGTGCAATGGGCCAATCTTGGGAACTTGCTGCAGCGGATCGGCGACTTTACCTCTGCCCGTACGTGCCTAGTCCGCGCGATCGCGATACTCGACCGGAAGCCGCGATCGGCTGATCAAGCGCGAGCCACCGCACATAGTGTGCTGGGCCAGGTGCTCTTTGCTCAGGGAGAGCGCGATGCCGCAGCAGGACATTTCGCCGAAGCGATCCGTTGCTACGATGCCGCGCTCGGCCGCGGCAGTCTCGATTCAATCACGGCACGGTCCTTTCTTGCGCAGGCTCTCGGCGAGAACCCGTCCGTTTCCGTCCAATATGAGATCACGCCGCAGTCTATCGCGCTCGAAGAAGGGAAACTTCTGGCCCGTGAGCGCGCCTGGCGAGATGACGCTGAGCAAGTCTTGCGTGCGGCCGCGCGTGCGCATCAGCCCGGCGCCGCCGTCGAGCTGGCCTTTGCTCTACGCGAGCAGCCTAGAGTGCCCGAGGCCGAGGCGGTTCTTGCTGAGGCTGCCGCGGCAGGCGATCCGCAAGCGCTGTACTGGCATGCGCGGTGGCTCGGGGAATCAGGCGACGCGTCCGCAGAAGGCGGGATACGGCGATCTATCGCGGCTGGGAACGCCTTCTCAAACTACGACCTCGGGCTTATGCTTGCCCGCGATCCATCCCGCCGCGCCGAGGCGGAAGAGGCGTTCCGTATAGCTGTGGACAACGGCTATGATGTCGCCCGCAACGATCTCGGAATACTTCTCTGCGAGTGGAAGGGCCGCGAGGCCGAAGGCGAAGCGATCCTCGCCGATGCCGGCCGCCGGGGGCAGCCGCGATGTTTGGCCAATCTCGCCGCCTACTTGCGCGACCACGGAAGGCCAGAGGAGGCTGTCGCTCCTCTTCGCGCTGCCGCCGAGGACGGCTACCTGCAGGCCTATGGAACACTCGCGTATCTGCTCGAGAATCTCGGCCGATATACCGAGGCCTGCGCAGCTTTTCGAGCGGGATTCGAGGCCGGCGACCGCGGATTGGCGAATCACCTAGTTCAATTTGAAACCCGGCATCCGGAACTCGCGGTTGGGCGCTTGCTGCCGCCAAGGCGACGTAACTAAACGGGGATACGCTGGTGTCGCCATGGCGAGCCTCACCAACAATCAGAACACTGTCACGGGTGACGCAACACGGAATGGCATACACGTTCTCCAGCTTAAGGAGCAAACCCTCCGAGACCCCCCGTCCGTCCCGGCATGATCCGCGCCGGATCATTTACAAGCGGATAGCTGGCGAGAACGCCCTTCCATCCAGTGATTCAGTGATTCAGGAACTTGGCCTATGCCTACGCAATCGTTGGATGCGTCGCCGGAAAACGAAAGTGGAACGATATGGGGGTATCGGTAGGCACAACGGTTCGTAATCACGCTGGCACAATGTCTAGATGCCTCTGATCATCTTCGACTGCAAGGGCATCCCTGCCACACGCCGCGAGCGGATTGAAACTGCTGTCGAGGCCGGAGGCAGGCACGTCAAAGAGCAATACGAGGGATGGATTGCTGCCGATCCATTTCGTGGTGGAGTGCGCGTGGTCATCATCGGCCCACAGGGCTTCGAGCGCGGACGCCCCAAACCTTCCAAATGTTCTAGCATTGATTCACAACTAACATCGGCACTATAATCAATCACAATTTCACGAAAGCCCGGAACGCGGATGCATTGCGTGCTACGGGACTTTGCGTGGCGTGGGGAGGCAAATCCATGGCGAACCCAATTCCGGTGTTTCGGCAGCTTGGCTTCTTCCTGGTGGCGCTCACTCTCATTGGCAAGCTTGCAGGCGCCCAGCAGTGGCAAAAGGAAGCACAATTAGCCAACGCCGCACCCCAGAAGATCGGCATCAAACAAATCCCGCAAGGCCAGGTTGCGGGCATGCCGCTGGATTTCGGCGTACAACTGCAAAACGGAAAAGCACAGCCCGCTTCGCTCCAAAGCGACACGCTTCTGGATATCCAATTGTTTGATGGGTCTGGCCGCCTCGTTCAAAGCGGGACTTGCACGATAGGCGCTCAACGGACGGACGGGAGCTGCCGTGTGAACGGAACCGCCGCCGGAGTATATAAGGTCCAGGTGTCAGCGCGAAACCAGAAGCTCCTCAAGGGAACTGGTCTAGTGTTGGTGCGCCCCGCGCCGGGTAATAAGCAGGCCCCTCCGGCAAAGCGCGCGGCGCAGTGGCAGTTTCGCGAAACAGGCCACCGCTTTTGGGGAGCCCCGCGGTATGGGGAGACCCCTGGCGTCCGGCTGCTCCAGGTTGCCTACCAGACGCCGGTATCCGCGCCGCAACGAAGCGGCGATTGCATGGTATCCCGCGGTCCTGCGAAAGTCGTCCTGGGGATCAGCGGAGACGAGGAAAGCGGGGGTGCATTTCGGGCAGGCGATCCAGCAACTATTCAGGCGCTCTTTCAAGCGGACGACGGCGGCTCCGCCCCTGCGGAAATCCGCGTGTGGCTGAGTCAGGATCATGTCAATATCGACAAAGAGCCGCTGGTCATACCACGGTGCTCTTTCAGCGGCGAGGCGCGTCTGACTTCCAACAGTCCTGCCCAGGTTACCATCAACTACACCGTCTTGCCCAAGACTTACGCTGTGGCTGCACCGGCCCAACTGAAGGCCACCTTCGTAACCCCGATTATCGGCTTCGGCATCGTTCCAAAGGGTGTTCAGAGACTCTCGTTAATCGACCAATCGCCGATTGCCGTGGAATTCTTCGACCGGGACGGCCGAACGGTGCCGACCGATCTGAATCGCACCGTGAAGTTCCTCAGCGATAACTCGATTGTCACTATCAAGGACGTAAGTGTCTCCGTGGCGCCCGGCTCCTATTCGGCCGATACTATTCTGATTCCGTCCTGGATCGGTAAGGCCAACATCTCAGTGACGGCCGACTTTCTGCAGAGTCCAGAACCGCATGAAGTCGATGTTGCCGGTGGCGCCGTGATTGCCGTCTGCATGACCGGCGCCATCTTGGGCGGACTTGTCTCTTTTTTAACAGCCGGTGGGAAGTGGCAGACGCGGATTGTGGTTGGCCTCGCAGCGGGCATGATTCTCACCTGGGCATATGTGTTCGGCATACTTCCCAAGGTGAGTACTGTAATTGTACACAATTACTTTAGCGTTTTTGTGATTTCGATTCTCGGCGGCTATCTGGGAATCAAGGTTTTCGATCTCGTGCTGAGCCGGCTTGGCTGGGGAACATCGCAGCCCGGTACATCACCCAGTTGATTCGTACAGAATTGCTCTTTCGGTGCAGTGGACTTCCCCTTTTTTGTCTGGCCATAAAAAGCGACCCTGGCCGGTCAATTGAATCGTCAAGTCGCATCGTCGGTCCGGCTGAAGATCGCGCACTCTTCCGTATCGATTCTCCAGTCGCTTCCATTGGTTTGAGCGCACCGCTCTTCAGCTTACATCGACGATGTTTTGTCTGGCCATAAAAAGCGCGCAAACCGGCCAATTGCCCTCATAAGGCATCATCAGTCCGCGCTGAGGAACAACCACTCCGCTTCGATTTCGCTTCAAGCAGAACATGGTCGTCCATGCGGTGCTCGCGGACGCGGCTTTCCCTCGGTGAGAAAATGGACAACCGCTCCCTGGCCGCCTTGACTGTCCCGCCCGTCAGAGACATGCATGGGTGCCATGGAAGTCGAGACCAACTTCCTGCGCTTGCTCAAACCAGTGGCCCTCGGCGATCGAATTGATGGCTGGCGCGTGTGCTGGATTGGTGGCTGGGACAAGTGCCGAGTCCTCTTTGTCGTGATGGTCGAAAGGCCGCGGCGCACTCGCCGATCCGCCCGCCGCGCTGCAAACACGTCTTCCTTTTTGTCCGACCATAAAGAGCGCCCGAATCGGCGTACTACCAAGGCCGTCGGCGCTGGAATGCTCACGGCACATGTCCCCGAACGGGACTGACGGACTGCCTCACCGCATCCGATACCAAAGGGGGTCACTGGCGGTCGGTACGACATCTGGAACTTTCTCAGCTCCCCACAGATGAAGCGCCAGGACTGAGCGATTCTGGGAGCGCCGAAACCGGGAAACACGACCCTGGGAGCCGTGATATCCTCGGTTCTTTACTCCACATTCATAATGAGGATTCGATGGATACAAGCACGCTCCAAATGGCTCTGATTGGATATCAGGCTGAGCGCCACAAAATCGAAGAGAAGATTGTCGAGATTCGAGCCCAACTGAACGGACGCTCGTGGAGGTCTCGCCAGGCATCTTCGAGCTTCTCAGTAGATCTCGGTATGCGGCACGCGAGCCTCGATCCAGATATCGCGGAATTGCCGATCAGCAGACAGGCGAAGTACCAGAGGCAATGGAAACGCGATGGCAGATGTTCGCAGTGCGGTAAGCAGCGCCACCCGGATTCCGCGGTGCACTGTCCAGGATGCCGCGCAAAGGCAAGGGTCAGGGGCAGAGAGAGGATGCGCCGCTCGACCAACGCCAAGAGGCGCAATCTCGGGAGTATGAGTTATCGGGAGTCGGGAGGTGTCACATGAACGTCTCATCGATCTCCTGAGGGAATGCTCGGTCGAATACATCGAATACAGGAAAATACCCGAGGAGCCGCTGAAGCCCGATCGTTCCGCCGCGCTCAAAACTCGCGCTGAGTTTTTGACTCGCTCGTGAACCTTATCTCTCAGGCGTGGAACTTTTCGACTGGCGCCAATCCACTCTTCCACTACACTTAACGGTATCAGCCCCCAGTATCAATATCAGGGGTTTCATGTACTTCCCTGAAGTTATGTACCGAAATAGACTGATGACTAAAAAATTATATTGACAGGCTTATGGGTTTTCGAATAACGTCGTTTCCGATTTCCTTTTTTGTAGCGATTATTAAGGACTATTTAGGCCCGGTAAGTTCCGGATCCCTGGGAAACTAAGAGGAGGCGTGGCTGGACTTTCGTAAACCGTGGATGTGTCTTTAGGCCTCGGCTCAGGTTGATCCGTCCTTCGGGTTCATGAGGAAGTAACTGTCTCTGGAGGGGTTATGCGCTTAATGCCGTTCCTGCCCGTTCTTCTTCTTTATGCCTGCATTCCATTACATGCTCAGCAAAGTCCGGCCGCGCCTCAAGACCCACAAGCCGTAAGCATCCTCAACCAGGCGCTGAGCCTTGCTGGCGGATCGCAGGCGTATAGGGCTGTGGCGGACTACACGGGCTCCGGAAACATCACTTACCACGGCAATCCGGATGTCCAGGGCCCGGTGAGCATCAAAGGACTGAACTCCATCGCCGTTAGGATTGATGCAACCCTCCCAACGGGCGTTCGTTCCTGGGCGATCCATGACGGCGTTGCGGCTGTGAAGCACGAGAACGGAACGCTGTCGGTCGCGGATAACAATCCGAATGCGCCGAGTAGCGACGCCTTTCCGTATCAAACGCCGCTATTCCCAAGCAGCATCGCTTTTCCCTTCCACCAGCTAACGAGTGTCTTGGTGACTCCCGTCTTCAGTATCACCTACAAAGGTACCGCGCAGGTCGATGGTCATTCCGTACATGACATCGAGGTTCAGCGTGTCTCGGCCGGCCCCGATCCTATGAAGGCATATCACACACGCGAGTTTTTCGTCGACACAACGACATTCCAGATTGTCATGACGCAGGATTTAGTCCCTAAGAACACAGTCCACCAAATTCACTATTCGAATTACACCGTAGTCTCTGGAGTCCTTGCGCCTTTTAGGATTACCGAAAATATCGGCGGTCGTCCTACGTGGACGGTGCTGCTAACCCAAATGAAGTTCAACTTGGGGCAACAAGATTCAGATTTCCAACTGCAATAGCGGAGCCAAACAATGAGATTCCAATTTCTCCAGGTTCTTTTTGTGTTGGGTTTGTTTGGAGCGAGCGTGACGGCGAAGGCGCAGACTTATCTCCAGAACGTCGGCGTTCCGCCATTTACAACAAAATTGCCCGTGGAAAATGGATTCATCAACGCTGCCAATGGCAACCTCCATCTGGAGATTCCGCTAGGCTCCTTTCCGCAACGTGGCGGTCCCCCAGACAAAATCGTGCTGATGTACGACAGCGCCTTTTGGTCTTACGCGGCTAACGGCTACTGGCAGTCCACCAATATCAGTGATCCCAACCAGTATGCCCCGGTATGGGGAGGATGGCGGATCGTTACTTCCAGAGACGCAGGAAACACCACCTATTCCGAGTATGATTATGGTAATTGCGCCTGGGCGCAAGATTACACTTACGCAAGATATTCGCCTTGGTATTACGTAGCTCCGGACGGAACCCAGCACACTTTTCCTGTAACGACTCTCATGCCTTTTTATCCAGGCCACTGCGGGAATAGCGGAACCCCCACCGCCGCGGGCTATGCTAACGATGGCAGCGGATTCTACATTTCCATAACCAACTACACGGCTGCAATCGTATACGCACCTGATGGCACGATTCTTGCCGGCAATTCCATAGACACGAATGGAAATTACGCCGGTTACAACGGGATTGATACGTTGGGGAGAACCCTCCTAACACAGACGAACAACGCGGGCGTCTATACCCTTCAGGTGCCAAACTCACAAGGCGGCCAGAGTACTTACACCGTCCGCACAAGCAGCATATATGTATGCACCAATTTCGGTCAACAATATGTGGGCGAATGGTGCAACCCGACAAACCCTTTGACGATTACGGTCGTCAACGAAGTCGATCTTCCCGATGGCACAAAATACACGTTTACTTATGACTCTGGAACTGCAGCCGGCCATTATGGGACGTTAACGTCGATGACGTTGCCGACAGGGGGCACGATTAACTACACTTTTGGAGTTTTCCAGGACGCTAGCATAAATGCGGACGGCACCAAAAACAAGTACCTGTGGATCACCAGTCGTACGACGCCTGACGGCGTATGGGGCTACGGGCAACAGGTTCTAAGCAACTGCGCCGTGTCCTACCAGAACTGCCAGCAGCAATTTACAGTCACGAAGCCAGTGGTTCCGCCAGCGACCACCGCAGATCAAATCGTTTACACATTTACGCTTAATGGCGGCGATTGGCCGACGCAGGTGCAATACAACGACCATGCAACCGGAAGCCTGGCAACAACCAATCAATGCTTTAATTTTGTCACCGTCTCTAATGGCACTTGCTCTTACAATCTAACATCCGGCACTGCCGCGACCAATGTCCACCTGGTCGCCACGACTACAACGCTCCCAATTCCCAGCGGGAGTGTTAGCGCCACGACTCAATATGCGTCGGACCAATACGGAAACCCGACATCTATTCAAGAGTGGAATTTTGGCAACTCTCCGTCGAACGCGGCAGATCGCACTACATCGATCAGCTACCTAACCGGCGCGGCCTACCAGCCTCCCAACGCCAATATCCTGAATCGCCCAACAGATATCACCGTCACAAACAAGGCTGGTACGACCGTAGCGCACACCATATATGGCTACGATGTCTACACCTATAACGGCGGCAGTCTGGCTGGCGTAACAGCGGCACAGCACGATGCGAATTACAGTACAAATATCACCGCTCGCGGCAATGTCACATCAATTCAGAATCTCGTAGGCTCGACTTGGCTAACCTCCTACTTTAACTATGACACGACGGGGCAGGTCACTAATGCATTTGACCCGAGCAACCAAAAGACCACGAATGTATACACCTGCCAAAACGCCTACCCGAACACGATCACAAATCCGCTGGGCCAGGTCACAACAAACGGATACGACTGCAACACCGGCTTTCTGACTTCAGTCAAAGATGCAAACAACCAGAGCACAAGCTTTGGTTATGACAACATGTTCCGGCCGCTTTCGGTTAGCTTCCCCGATGGAGGGTCGACCTCGATCCAATACAACTTTGCTAACGGTTTCTACACTGGATCGACGACTACGAAGAAGGTCACTTCAACGCAAAATCTTGTCACCACCGATACCGTCGATGGCCTGGGCCGCGTGGCAAGCAGCGTTACCAGCAGTGACCCGGACGGTAGCACGACGGTCACCACTTCGTTTGATACCAACGGACGCGTCCAGTCGACTAGCAACCCATATCGCGGCACCTTCAACGGGTCTGAGAGTTATGTATACGACGGCCTCGGTCGCGTTATGCAAGTGACCCACGTGGACGGCCACGTTTCATCCGTTTACTACGGTGCATCAGTCGGCGCACAAGGGGGCGCGGCATCGCAGCTTTGCGCCCCGGGCACGTATAACGCTGGGTATCCCATTCTGAAGATCGACGAGGCGAACAATAAGCTGCAGTCATGGATCGACGGGCTTGGGCGCACGATTGAGGCTGATGAGCCAACCGCAACGAGTGCCAGCCTCACAGCGAACACTTGTTATGGATATGACGCCAACAACAACCTCACTGGCGTATTGGCGGCTGGAGGAATCCAGACCCGGACGTATTCCTACGACGGACTTTCGCGGCTGACGCAGGCGATAGATCCGGAGACTGGCGGAAATGCAACACCCTCGTTCTACAACTACGACGCTGATACGAATTGTGCGTTGCCCAATTCTTTCCCCGGTGACCTGGTGTCGAGGGTTGACCCTCGCGGCGTTCGGACTTGCATGCAATACGACGCGCTGCATAGGCTGACTGCGAAAATCTACTCGGACGGAACTCCAGCCGCCTATTACTACTACGATCAGAGTGCGCCTTGGGGCTCGCCGTTAACGAACTACATCGGCAGACTGACTACCGAAGGAACCTACACCGCCGGCAAATGGGTAACCGAATCGCTGTACAGCTACGATCCCATGGGCCGCGTGGCTGTGAATCAGCAATGCACGCCCGTGAATTGTGGCACGAGTGCATGGACTTTGAACTATTCGTACGACTACCTCGGGAATATGGCGACCTACACGAATGGCGCGGGAGTAACGTTCACTCAATCGCCCTTTAACGGCGCGGGCCGTTTGACCCAGGTCACGAGCAGCCTCTCGGATTCAAACCATCCTGCGACATTGCTGACGAACGTCCACTACAACGCGCTTGGTGAACCGAATTCGGCAACCCTCGGCAACGGGGCTGTAGAAACTCTTGGCTACACGCCTCGCGGCTGGCCGCTAACGACCTCGGTCGCCAGTCAATCGACAGGCACACCCGGCACAGGAACAGTGACGATAAACGGCTCCGAGCAGTCTCGGCCACCACAAAATTTGTCGCAAGGGCCAAATGGAGTTACGACCGCGTCTGGTTACTGGGAGGAGGAATTCAATAATTCAGGGCAACATACGGGCCCCGTGCAAAATTCTGACGTAACGTCTATCGATAATGCCCGCGCCAATTGGACTGCCGGCGGCTACGGTGGTACGGCGCCTAAGGATTTCTTCTCCGGCAACCTCTTTTTGCGCGGTCTAGGATTTTCGGTCCCAGGGAATGCAACTATCACAGGAATTCAAGTTGACGCTTATGTTGAAAGTGCTGGTCCCTATTCCCTCGAAGATATTTACGACTATAATATCCAGTTATTAAATGCAAGTGCGGCCCAAGTCGGGACCAATCATGCGAGTGGGATTGCTTGGCCGTATACAGAGGGATGGAAGACCTGGGGCAGCAGTACAGACACCTGGGCTGCTGGGCTGACTCCGACAGATATTAATTCGCCGAATTTCGGAGTCAGTATATCCGTTACGGCTAATTTGACTGGTGGCTGCGGTTATATTGATTATGCTTCTGGCTCACTGAACTACGCGAGGATTACCGTTTGGTATACCACCCCCACGACATACGATTCCGGATCAGTGACGATCACAGTAAACGGCTCGACCACTCAGCCCGTGCCGTACAGCAACGGCAGCACGGGAGTCTCTATTGCCGGTCAACTCGCAGGCGAAATCTCCGCATTCGGGTTTGTCACCGCGAGCAACAACAACACGAACGTTATAACGATACAGAGCACGACCAACGGTTCTAACACGAATTACCCGCTCTCAGCATCCTCGCAGAGCGGCGCGGGGTTCAATCCACCATCCTTTACTACGGCATTAAGTAATGTCAGCCCCTGCGGTTCCGGGTCGTGTCTCACGGGCGGAACCGGCGCACCGGGGACGCTCTATAGCTTCAGTCTGGGGTACGGGGCCGGAAACAGCAACGTGACTTCCGCCAATGACAGTGTTGATGGCAATTGGGTGTTTACATATGACTATCTCAACCGGCTCAGCACGTCGTATCAAAATAACACAAACGGCTGTTCTTACGGATACGATCAACTAGGAAACCGGACAAGCAAAACGGCCACCGCAGGTTCATGTGGACAGTTGAGCCTGAGCTATACTGGAAACAACAATCGCATGGACGGCTACTCCTATGATCTCGCGGGCAACTTGCTCGGCGACGGTACGCATACCTACGCTTACGATGCCGAGAATCGCCTGATCTCCGTGGATAACGGGAACACGGCAAGCTACGTCTACGATGCCGAAGGTCGGCGAGTTCAAAAAACGGCCACGGCCCAGGTCGAATACGTCTACGACCTCAACGGGAATACCGTGACCGAGCTAAGCTCCGCTGGAGCTTGGAACCGTGGCGAAATCTTCGCAAATGGCCAACACATAGCGACCTACAACAACGGAACGACGTATTTCAATCACGCGGACTGGCTTGGCACAGAGCGTGCGCGAAGCAATATGGGCGATGCTAATTGCGAGACGATCACAAACCAGCCTTACGGCGATGGCCCGTACATGAGTGGAAACTGTGTGGACGCGAATCCGCTGCACTTCACTGGCCAACAATGGGACCCCGAGAGTGGTCTCCATTACTTCCCAGCGAGGCACTACTCGACGCAGTTCGGGCGGTTCATGTCGCCTGATCCAACTGGCATCTTCCTTGGTAACCTCAACGATCCCCAGTCACTCAACCTGTATGCCTACGTCCGGAACAATTCGTCGAGCATGACCGATCCGAGTGGACTGTGCGATGACTTCGATTGCGGCGGCGATTTCTGTATAATTTGCATCGGAATCGGTTGGGGAGGAGGAGGTGGAAACTGGGATTGGGGCGGCGGCCCTGCTGGACCTCAGAATTTCCCGGCCAACATCGGCCTAAATCCCAATCCTTCCAACGGCACTTCGACCTCCGACGATCCGTTCAGCGGCGAAACGAATGGCATTCCGAATGGGTTGCAGATTCCAACCCGAGATTTGGCTGGTATGCTTGGTATCGAAATGCCGGACCCTTGGATATTTAGCGTCAATCCCAACTATCAGGGCCAAAACTGCTTGAACGTGGGGTTCACGGCGGCCGTTAACGATCTTTTCCAATTCGATCTGATGGACGCGGCTGCCCATGGAATTGATAAGTTCATCGTTGGTAACCAGACGGATGTTTACGGTCGGCCGCTGTATTCGCCGTCAGGAGATTCTGTTGAGTTGGGCCCCCATGCCGTGGACCTTACGGGAAAGGTTGGCGATCGCGTCGGCGAGAGTGAGCGTGCACAGCGGGCGCTAGGGCGTACGGCTCGTTCCGAGGGGCTCAGGATCTCTGGGAAACAGATCGGACAAGTCGCGAGGAAGGGAGGTAAAGCGTTAGGCTGGCTTAGCTTGGGGCTGACTATAAAGACAGGGGTGAGCGCTTATTTACAATGCAGATGAAATTGAAGAGGAAATTGAAGATAGCGGAAAACCTGTATTTCCTATTAATCGCTCTACTTGGACTCGGTGCAGCGTTTATTACGGACGGTGTCGGCATGGGGCAGAAGTGGCACGCCGCCATCGTCAGCACAGGAGTCGCCTTCGGCACCGCGATTTGGCTGCTTCGACCACGGTGGAAGAGACGGCAGTTTTGGTTGGCCGTCGCTATTTGTTTTGGCATTCACGTCGTAATTACCTGGTTGATTTTCTCACGACTCTTCGCAGGTTTCCAGCACCTCGGAATCCTGGTGTGGGCGCCAACGGGGTTTATCGAAGCGGTATATTTATTAGGGATCCTGCCTATTCTCGAACGCAGACTTATTTCAAGCCGCTCGCACTTTGCGGGGCGATAAATCTATGCATGGTCTTCTAATTCCTTCGGGGGAAATGCCTGGACGCCGGGGCTCAACCATGCGAATGCGCCGAAGGCGGCTACGTTGTCCTTTGTGCCACCGCAACCTTCTCATATCGCGATTAATGTTTCTCGGCGGGTTGCCCTGCCCACAGTGTGGCAGTATCCTACAAGTGTCAACGGCATATCAAAGGGGAGTAAACCTCGTTAGTGCGGTAGTTGGATTTCTTTTGGTGTGGATCCGCGGTGTCAGAAACCCAGTGCTGTTTACGATGCTTTGGGTCCCCACAGCGTTAGTGATTCTTGCTGTCGTACTGCGGATAGCCCCAATCGTAGTACCGCCTGTCTTGGTTGTTGGCCGCCCTAGCAATCTCACTACACTCGGTCTTGGTTCGGGTCGCGATAAGAGCTAGGGCGACACAGTGCTTCGGTTTTGTCCGGGCCATAAAAAGCGATCCAACCGGTCAATTGAACAGTACTCCTCACGGCGCACCATCGCCGGCTCACGCTCGATATTGCCTCAGCCAGGACGGCTGCAGGTGCCGGAACACGACGAGCCGGTCTCGCTGCGAGATCTTAGCCAGGTGCCCAGGACTAAGTGACGTGACGGACCGGTCACATCACTGGATTGGGGCGTTTTGCAGCCAAATCATTCATGGCCTGAAATGTTTCGGTAGGATTCCGCGTAGAAGGCCATTTCTTGGGGCGGACATGGCCCTTCCTTGCGTTGGTGGGCGTCGGGTAGGCAGCCC
>Ga0310909_10001316_pt1 | contig 14447 bp, 20 predicted proteins | sample GREbulkMGT000H_FD_203449 | JGI IMG/M metagenome (GOLD analysis project Ga0310909, IMG submission 203449) | Lab enrichment of tropical soil microbial communities from Luquillo Experimental Forest, Puerto Rico - GRE.bulkMG.T000H | ecosystem: Environmental > Terrestrial > Soil > Tropical forest >... | reverse complement strand
TACCGTCCTCAAAAACGTCTTCGCCGAACTCGTTGGCGGACACTGAGAAATGCTGCCACAGTCCGGGCACATCGCAGAACTTAAGATCAACGATCTCGATCTTGTTGTCCTTTGCGAATTTCATAAAGTCGCCGGAAGTTTTGATGGCCATGGCCATTTCCTCCATGAGCGTGAGAAACATCGCATCACACCCGGACTCTCCCTCCTGGTCCGGATGGCCCCCTCGATATGATGCCGCGCCGCAAAGATTGTGCCAGCTGAGCGGGACACAAATTTCATTTTTCCACGAAGTCGCTCAGATTGAAATGATTAAAAAATCAGCATCGGCGCTATACCGTGTGCAGCTGCGCTCACGTAGCGCGGCGTAAGCACAAACGACATCGAAGACTGGCCGCCAAGTATACCGCGCAACGGCTATGATCTGTCGAAATAGATGGTACCCATTATCAGTCTTGGCCTTCTGAAATCCAAAACAGCTGCGCCTATCTTTGATTGGTAAGTGTTCAGGTCGCTTCCAACGACAGGGAGGACGGCACATGAGGATGGAAGAGATCGAAATTTACGACTATGCCCGACAGCTGCTTGAGGCCCATGGCGAGATGGCCGTCGTTGAGGCAGCTCAGAAGGCTCGGAGCTTCGAGGAGAAGGGTCAGACGGAAGATGCGGAAACTTGGAGAAGTATCGAAGCAGCCTTGAAGATGATGCGAGGGCCGCACGTAAGCTGAAGTGGCGGCGATCAGATTCAAAAAAGATAGTTCGGTAGCCAACGTCGACGGGCGAAGTTTCATGGAATTGCGCACTTCTGCAACGCGGAAGTGTCCGCGAACCAATATTGATTTCTATTAAAGTTGTGAGTCGCTGCCTTTGATTTCACGGAACGTCGGCACGTCCGCTGACAACTCTACGACCAAGTTACACTAATTTGCGGGTCGCGCGTAGGGCAACGATTGTTATTCTTTGGCACTGAACGGCCTTAGCGCAATGTCTGCAATGTCGACTATCGAGGATAAAGTGGACCTAGCGCGGAGATGGAGTTTCGGGTAGTGATTGACATATACCGCTTCGATCAGATTTGTCTGTTGATGTGCTCCTGAAGCAGTTGCACGATCAACTCCTGTTGTGCTTTCGCTTCGCATGACCCCGAGCCACCACGGCCGGTACTTTGAGTTGCCAGCAGCATCGGCGTCGAGCCGCTCTTGTTCCTGCGCCGGGGATCGGCGCCAGCTTCGAGAAGAGCTTTTACGGCGGCGCCGCAACGTGTGCGCACGGCTCGGTGCAGCGGTGTCACTCCGCTTTTATCGGTAGCGTTTGGATCGGCGCCTGCTTCGATAAGACGGGCGACGGTCTCCGCTTGCGCGGGTGGGTTCCATGTATGTGAGCCCGGCATGCCATCGGCCGCGTAGTGAAGGGGCTCGGCACCACGGCGGTTCCTTGCGCGAACATTGGCACCCGCAGCAATCAGCTTTTGAACGATTTCTTGCTGGTGGGCGGCGGCTGCGACGTGCAACGCAGTATCGCCCGCGTATATGTAATGCCCGATCTCGTACATATGATAGGTCTTAGCGGTCCGGCGAGTCGCTCCGAGCTCAAAGTGAGCCCTCGCCAATGCAGGGTTTGCTTCGAGCAGGCTCAATGCAACAGCGCGGTCGGTGGCGACCATCGCCCTGATTAGGGTCATCAGCGCGGCGTCGGGCATATTCGTGGCCGTTGGGCAGGAGAGCCTAGCGCTCTCTTCGACGATCATGGTCTTTTAACACGTGAGTCAACCTGCCTCCGGCTTGGCTGCGCGCGCGTAAACACGCGGGTTCCTTATCGGGCGACCATCCCGGCGGGGCTTTTCGATTTCGAGGCTTTCAAAAAGCCGTTAAAGTCTCTGAGGACGGTTGGACTATTCGCAGCACTGTCTCTTCGGAAGCATTGGTCCCCAAAAAGGTCTCATACTGATGACAAACGGCGACGATCCTCGATGAATGGAGGACACAAATGGCTGCTGTCCACCGCCGATTAAAGCGAATCGAAGTTTATTGTCCGGAATACGAAACGACTGCGACGATCCGCATCAACGATGCGCATTCGTCCGGGACGGACCATCTCGAAGTTGATTACAGGTCTCCGGACCATAGTCACTTCACAATCGCAATCCCTGACGATTGGACCGATCAAGATTTGTTGGAACTGATTTTTTTACCAACCCGCGATCCTGGGCCACAGAATTGGCCGGCTTGGGAAATTCCGACTTACCGCTTCGTGTCGTTCAAGCTGTTCAGGTTCTGGAAAGGCGAGGAGAAACCAGCCAGGTGAACCGGTAGCTAATGCGGCGAGCGCAACTTTTTCAACGGTAAATTTGGCGCTTGAGTCTCGCTCGCACACGACTGCTGGCGTCTTTGAGCCTGGTCGTAAAAGGCGGCCACCACCAAAGCGGCATTCGCTGGTCGAGTCGCATGTAAGGAACAAACATCTGATCAATTTCGTCGTAGAACGCGCTGACTCGATCTAATCGCGCAACCTGTTCGTCGACGCCGCCAAGTTGCTGTCGGACATGACCATAGCGATCAAACATATGACCGCGGATCATTTCCCGTCGGAGACTTTCCAAGTAGTGCTCAACCTCAGCACCGAAATGAAAGCGAGCGCGGCTCTGAGCGTCCATATATTGCGCTTGTATTTCCTGCGAAAAATTCAACTCTCTGACAAAATTTGAAACGGCCTCGCGTAAGTCTTTGTAGATAGCGTATCTGGTTGCATAGACATCGAGCGCGACCTTTGTCTGTGCCGTTCTCCATTGAAGGTAAGCAACCAGGACTGCGACGGCCGCAGCAAGACCGCTAATGAATGCCCACATCCCGCCTTACACCCCGAAGCAAATCATCTTCCCAATAGAGCATACGCGCGAGTGAGTGTTGCGCCTAGTGACCTCTGGCACGGCCCAGCTGTGCTCGGAATCCGAAAGTAATTCTCATCCATTCCGCTCGTTGCGCAGCTTCAGCCCGCGCCTGCGAACGCTGGCTTTGACAGCGTTAGTCGCAACCTGGCGGGCTCGGACGGCGACTGCCATACGATGCTTCAGCAGTCTTTGCGTAATCTGGTGTGGTGATAGATTACGAGTAGCCATAACGAAGACCTCTTGTCATGCGTTGTCTTGTCATGCGTTGTGGTTAGGCCAGCCTTGGACCGGCATGCCGAGGCTGGCCGCGTTTATTTGCAGAATGATTTTATTCGATCACACGCAGCATCTAAAATTAAATCGCACCACTGCGTCGAACTATTGTTTGTTAGTTCAAGTTGTTTGTTAGATCTCGCAGCACAGACTGTGAATTGTTTAACTGTTCGATTAGGGCGGGGAGGGCAAAATTCATTGACTTCGACGCGCCAATTTTGGTTCACAAATTTGTAGGAAATTCCTCGAAGTAATCGTAAGAGATTTTTGAACTGCTAAGCAGGATTAGCGGGCGACCAGCGATCGCTCGCCCAATAGCTTCGTCAGTTCAGCCTCTTTGTCGGCGAGCTGACGTTCCGCTTCGCTCAGCGCTCTTGATTTGATCTGATTTTCTTTCTCGCTGGCACGCAATTGGTCGCGCAGCGCATCAACGCCGATGTCGATGGTCGAAATTCGTGCCGACAGGCATCGGCTTCGCGCCGAATTCGCCATCTCGACCCGACGCCGCGAAATGAAAATCGAAGAATTGAAAGCGAAAACATCGACGCAGCTTGTCGAACTCGGCAAGAAGACGGCCGCCATCAATCAGCTCAAGAAGGAGCAGGCCGAGAATAAAGTGACGAATGTTGCGCTAGAGGTGCGTGACAGGACGTGCACTAGCGGGATGAACAATAGACCGAGCAAGGCCGCAACCAAAAACCCGATCCCGAAATACATGATCATTTCGATCATGACGCCTCGCGCAATACTAAGTCCGCTTCCAGCCTGCAAACGATGTCCCGATCTTGATACGGATTAAGGCTGCAAACTAGTGGAATTCCTTCCATGCTGAGGGGATATCAGTACCTGAGCTTCAGGGAGGAAGGGATTTCGCCGTGCCTCTCGTGACCTTGGGCAATCGGCAATCACGAGTGGGCCAGAGAAATCCCCTGTCCATCCTTCCATTGCTGATGCTGGTCGCAGGGCACGGCGCAGAGATTAATGAAAAGTCTTGAGCGCGGCTTCCACGCCTCGCGCTTTCGCAAACTCTGCAAACAGCGGCTTCATTGCACACATTCTTGCCGCACGAATTCTATCAGGGACTTGGACGGCGTAATAAGCAAACGTGACGATGAAGGCGACGAACCCGGCGATCCAGTTTGCCACCGGGACCGGATGCTCAACGAATAGGCCAACCAACCAAAATCCACTTACAAATAGTACGGCAAACAGGACTGCTTCTGTTAGGGCCGTGCCGAAGAAGCTGGCGTTTAGTCGCTTCTTCACACGAGAGAATAACAGGCCATACACGTAGATGCAGGCGCTCGCGAAGGAAGAGATTGTTTGCACAAGAAACTGTGCCGCTAGCGAACCCCAAACAACCGAGATAATGAAGCTAACATCGCTCACCGTCAGGGAGGGGAAGTAAAAGAAGACCGCTACCCCATTGTAATCGTCCGGGAAATCGCCGAACAGCGGGGTAGCTGCTCGGCGATGTTTGTGGATAAATCCACAGGGTTTCAATTGAAGCGGATGCATGGTCGACCAGCGATCGATCGTCGTCAACCGATCCCATTGTAAGTATCGAAGATTTCCTCGTGAGCGTTGCCTGGCAGCCACATACAAATCTTCGCTGTAAAATCGCTAAAGGGCGATCTGGTTTCCTGTGGATAACCTGTGGAGCGCAACTGCTCCGGCCGCGAGCGTAGCGCTACTCTTTGCTGGTCGGACCGAAGCCGACCGGTGAAGATTAGAAGACCGTCTTCACCCGCCCGGTTCGACGACCATCCGATGCCGCTGGGGGATGCGGCATGGATTAGGGACGAAGGCAATGCCGCTGGTTCATCATGGCCGGCGGCATTGCTGTCTGAACTTCCAACCGAACATCAAACAACGCCTCCATTGCATTCCCGCTGCTAGAACGTTGCAGTTGGTTGGCGGTCATCGCTTCAATTCTTCACGGACCAGGGCGGCGGGAAGCGACGAGGGATCACGCACGGCGTCGATTGAAGCGCATTCGCATGGCCATCGCGACTGCCCACGCCAGGACCCACGCCACAACGGCGATGGGCAGACCTGAGGCGAAAACTAAGGACCACGCAGCGAAGGCACAGCAAACAAAAGTGAGGATTTTCCAGCCTGCACCACCAGGTCCCATATCGGCTAGAGCGAGGGCCATCGGCGCCAGGAGGATGGCCACCGCCACGAAAATAAGAAGACTATCGCTAAGCAGGGAGTACATCTGCGAACCTCCGCAATGCGGGCAGAAGAAGACGCGGCCTTCTAAGATCTTCGGTCCTATGTGAGGCATGTTGGCCTCCCTGGCCAGCCCCGATTTCGAACATCGTAAGAATGTTGGATGCGATTGCAAACAACAAGTGGTCGGATCGCAATTCTGGTTTGGTGGTTGAGAAGCGTTAAGCCCAAACGCAGGATTTGATCTCCTAATGTTGTGACGGCTTTGCACAACTAAGCGTATTGGCAACCCATCCGCAATTCATCGAGGTCAGCCTTGACTGGACTTCAGGTGACGCACTTTGTGCGCTCGCCTGCATTAATGCTTCGGCGGCCTGCTGTTGCTGAGCTTCGTCAACAGGAACTGCGTCTGCCTGTCTTCTTGAAACATCGGCCTGAAACCTACCGTTGCTTTCGATAGTTAACTTGTTCGCGAGGCCAACCGGAAGTTCGCCGCTTGCCAATTTATTAAAGATGGCGTCGCTTCTTTTAAAATAGTCCAGCCAATAAGGGAGCTTCCATGCTTCAGATCGACTGTTGTCCGAAATGATCGTCTGCCTGCATGATATTATATCGTTATGAACCTGAGCGAGAGCATCTCGCTCAGTCGGCGTTAGCGCGTTGGGGTCACTTAGTTTGTCTGCGGTGTCAGTAGCATCGGACGCCCAGAGCTTCGCATAGACTATTTGTCCTTCTTGCGATGACTTAACATCTTGCAGGCAACTACTACCCGTTTTCGCGGTCTGCTGTGTCGCAGTTAACGTGCAACCGCCCGCAACAAGACAAAGCGTGACTAACAACCGTGGACGCATTTAAAGCTCCCAACTAGGAGCGTCCGCTCTGTTTGCGACTGTTTTGTGTGAAATCCGCTTCCAACTGTTGCTTTGGCTGCTCGCAAATCGCGCAAAAGAAAGAGGCTCGCGAGGGTGTCCCGCGAGCCTTCGAAGTTGAGGAAAGTCTGCCAAAGATGAAGCTCGGGTATCCTGGTCAACACCAACCGGGCGGTCAACCCATTGCCGTTTGCAAATCTCAAAATACCTCGCGAGCGTTGCGCTAAGGCCACAGACAGCAAAGCCGCCAGCGGGTCTCGCGCGTGGCGGCTTTGCCTTCGTCCCCCAAGACCGTTGCCGTGCCCCATTCCCTCACACAGCATCGGCAGGGTTGTCGAAACTGACAGTGAAGCGGGTGCTGCTTCACCTCCGTCCCAGCTTTGCGAGCACTGGGACGATCCAGTCCGACCAGGGAAGAATAGCGGCAGCGCGGCCGTGCGCAAGCTGAGGTCACGCCTTCGTTTTATCACCTACTCTACGCAATTCGGCCCTGTCTCTAGGTTCTGATCGTGGCGCTGGGGACAGGGGGGTGAGCGACCAGTCGTCGGCCTTGACTTAGGTCAGGGTCATCGGCTGACGCGCTCAGTAGATACATGGCCAAAAATGGGATCGTGAAGCGCAATGGCGTTAATCGTGCGGAACGCAATTCGATTTTGAGGGTGATCTCAATCGAAGAAGCTGTCAGGGAGTATCTCAGGGGTGAACCTAGGACTTTGAGGCTTTTACTTGAGCGGATTTGCGACACCATCGATGGCGAAGAAACTAAGAACGTCGAGATGAGGATTGGAGCATAGCGAGGGATTATGTTCGCTCGCGGCTTCGTAGGCTACCTTACCGGCCAATCATATTGCGCTTCTTGTCGTATTCGGCCCGGTCAATCTCGCCGCGGACAAGGCGGCGATTGAGAACATCAATCGCCGTACGCCGTCGTGTGCTCGTCCAATCTGCCAATCACCGTCACGATCAGATGCATGCGACCTCTGTGCCCCCTTCGAGTATCCTGCGCTTGCTCGATGCGCATGGCTAGCGGAGGCTGCGAGGCCTGAGAGAGCCGAGGAACTGTGGGGCTGCGCCTCAAAAAGAATGAACCCCAACCGCTAGTGCAGCCGGGGTCCGTCGGGATGCATGGAGGCAGACGAGGCAATGAATGTGCACTGCCATCATTTCACCATTCGCGCCACGCAATTCGGCCCTCTCCCTAAGTTCCGATCTTGTGGACAGGGGGGATGAGCGCCAGTCGTCGGCCTTGGCTTAAGCCGGGCTGACGCGCTCAGTACTTACATGACTAGTTATGAGCGAAGTCCCGATTATGTCGTCGGATTGAGACCGACGAACAAAGCGGGCGATATATTAGTGCTGAATGATCATGACATCGTTGATTTGCTGAAGGCCGCAGTTAAACGCGAGGGAAGTCAATCCGCCTTCGCGATGCGCTATAACGTTAATCGCACCGAACTCAATTCGATTTTGAACGGCAGAAGGCGCATCAGTGCGTCTATTGCAAAAGCTCTTGGACTTCGCAGGGTGTATGTCGTCGAGCAAGAGGCGAAAGAGCGTAGCGAGCGATTAAGTTCGCTCGCGGCTTCGCAGGCTGGCGAAGCCGCTTGCATTGAGCCTCACTGAACTCGCTTATGCGCCCACGTGCTGAACCCGGCGATGCACAGAACCAACGCGTGCTTCTGAACGGATCAGCGATAATTTACTAACCATTACTCCGAGAGGCGAGAACAAGCTGAGAACGCGCGTGATCGAAGACAAGTTCTCCGTTGCGGTGGATTGTGCAACACTGCAAAACACAATCGACCATTGCCTGTAGCTTTAGGAGTACCTCGTGGCCCCGCGCGCGTATTGGAAAGGCTACCTCAAGCTTTCCCTCGTCTCGTGTCCCATCGCCTTGTTTCCAGCTACCTCCGAGCGGGAGAAGATCAGCTTCCACCAGCTCAACAAAGAGACTGGCAATCGCATCCGCTACAGAAAGGTCGATGCTGAAACCGGCGATGAGGTGGATAGTAGCCAGATCGTCAAAGGCTACGAGGTCGCCAAGGGCGAATATATCGAGCTTAAACCGGAGGAACTCGACGCCGTCGCGATTGAGAGTAAGCGCGTCATTGAGATTGATGAGTTCGTCCCGAAGACGGAAATCGACGAACTCTACGTGCGCGACCCGTACTTCATCGTTCCAGATGGCGAAGTCGGACAGCAAGCCTTCGCAGTGATCCGTGAGGCCATCCGCAAGGAAGGGATGGTTGCACTCGGCAAGGTCGTCTTCACGTCGCGCGAACACATAATCGCGCTCGAACCGCGAGAGAAAGGCATGGTCGGCGTGACGCTGCGGTATCCATACGAGGTCCGCCAGCCTGAAGAATACTTCGACACCATCGACGACGAGAAGGTCCCAAAGGACATGCTGGACCTAGCGATCCACATTGTGGACACCAAGCGAGGCACGTTCGAGCCGAAAAAGTTCGATGATCACTACGAAAATGCGTTGAAGGAACTGCTACGTAAGAAGCAGAAAGGCGAGAAGATCGAGCGGCCAAGAGAGCCTGCGCGTACCAATGTGGTCAACTTGATGGAGGCGCTGCGCCAGAGCGTGCAGGCGGAGGGCGGAAAACAGTCAAGGCCAACGCGAGCCCAAGCGAAAAAGGGTAAGAAGCGGATTGAGGGACAGCGCGAGATGCTGCTCCCGATCCCAGGCAAGAAGGACAAAGAGGCCACCGCTAAATCTACCGGGCGCTCGAGTGGCCGTCATAGGAAAGCGGGTTAATAACGGGATTGGCGCACTTACGAATGTCCGTTCGTGCTTTCGTTAGCTCTGTTCGTCAGTTGCACAGTTCGTTGAACGGCGGTTCGCTTGAGCAGGGTGGGATCGACAGACTGACGGCACCAGCGCCGCCGCTCGATGCAGATACGCCGCTTGATGCGGCCACACTGCTGCTGGATGTGGAGACGCTTCTTCCTCCGTAACCACTGATATTCGGGCCACCGACGACGTTGCAGAATGTCGCGGTCATTTCCTCGATGCAGAAAACGCCAGTCGGTGGGGCTCGACCGCTGTGGTCTGGACGCCCGGACCGTTCAACCGTTGTAAGCTCGACGACGTAGCGAGCTGCGCCGCGGCTGGCGACGCCGCCAAGAGCAGTGCGTAAACCAACGCGAGTTTCTTCATCGTCAATACCATACTATCTCTTGAGGCCTCTCAGTAATAGCCTGCGCGTCGCGAGGCTGACCAACTGCCGGAGCATTCTCCTCCAGACGACCGCCATCGTCCTGCGCCGGAATTGTTCGATAATCTGCCGGAGCCCGATGCGGAAAGGCGACCGCTGACAACGCTCACGCGGATTACGCCATTAGCGCTGACCGCGCCATTCGATTGGTAGCTTTCGTCCTTGGAATAAACGCGGCCACCGACGATCCGTGCTGCTACGCGCACAGAACCGCAGTCCCCGCGCAGAGTGTAGATCGCCACACTCCAAATCCCGTCATAGGCCGACCCATCCCCTCGATGCGCGGCATTCGTCGGGGTGCAAGCGAAGCCTACTGTCAAGGTTGCAAGGGTCGGGACCAGAAACGAACGCAATACATTTTTCATGGGTTTGTCCCCTCGCAAGGCGAAACTGAATGCGTAGTACCCGCGATTCGATCCGCGTCGCGCCTCACGGGTGCGACGGTGTTCCACCGGCTTTATATTCTGTGTAACGCCGCATCGCTTCGGCTTCAGTCAGTTCCTTCTTTTTAACTGAGACTACTAGTGTGTCTATGTACTGCATGAACATAGTACCTTCAGGCGAACAAGTATTGTTAGGGACACACTCCGCCAGACGCTTCTGTCTCCCACATTCCGCCATTGCAAGGAATGATGAGTTTTCCCGAGCGCATTGATCGTAGTACTCCCACACTACTCGCGAAGGTGACGCGCAAGTAGTCAGCATTGATGTGGTCACAAAGCCTATGGCTGCTGACAAAATAAAGTTAAATCTAACCACCAGCCCCGCCTCGGCACCGCTCGGTCGCGATTTAGCCTAACGCTCTTTGTCGATGCTGTCCGGCTGAATTGCGAACCTTCGAAGGAAAGATAACGCCAGTACGTTTTCACCGGCCATGATGTCGTCACTCCGCCACAGTAGTTAAACGTTGGATGGGCGAGATTGCGCGCCGCCACACCAGCGGCTTTAGAACTTCGAGTGGGGAACGTGCCATGAAGAAGAGAACGATAGGCATTCTGGCGACAAGCGTTGCTGTGAGCGCGCTTTGCATCGTGACGGACGTCTCTGCAGTCGCTGGGGGGCATGGCGGTGGGGGTGGAGGTGGCGGGCATGGTGGCGGCGGTGGAGGTGGCGGCTGGCATGGCGGTGGGGGTGGAGGCGGTGGCTATCACGGCGGTGGGGGTGCGTTTCACGGCGGGTTTGCCGGGTATCATGGTGGGGGCGGTGGCTGGCATGGCGGTGGGTTCCATGGTGGCTTGGCCCACATGGGTCATGGGTGGAGTGGCCATGCATCGAGCGCTCGCGGCTGGGCTCACACACGCGGAGGCCAAGGTCATAACTACGCTTCCCATAATCTCAGTCACAATCAGCTGAGCCACAATCAACTGGCTCACAACCAGTTCGCTCACAACCAATTCGCCGCGAAGAATTTTCGCGGTCTGAACAATTTCAGTACGAAGGGATTTAACCGCAACACATTCGGCAACAACGCCAACTGGAACCATTGGGGCGGGCGTTTCTGGGGCGCGGGATGGAATAATTGGGGATGGGGATGGGGTTGCTGGGCCGGACCAGTCTTCTGGCCGTTCCTCTTAGGTGACGTGTTTTCGTTCGTGTTCTGGCCGTATGCTTATTACGACCCGTTTTGGTTTTATGGTCCTCCGTTCATCTTCGCTAGCATCTTCGCGCCCGGTCCGTATTTCGGACCCGACTATGGCTATGGCCCCGATGACTACGGTGACTGGTACGGGGCCGGTGATTACGGGTACGCCGGTTCACCCAACATCTACTACGGCAGCTCTCGTGGCGGTGGCTATAGCGTCGCCGCCCGCGGGGGTAACACCGCCCAGACCGAGCAGGCGGATCGCGAAGCACTCGCCGAAACCAATACCGCGGCGGTCGAAAGTTGCACCGGCCTAGCACCCGGTGTGACCAATCTGCCGATTGATCAAATCCGACAAACCGTCCATCCGACAGCTGATCAGGAAGCGGCTCTCGACGATCTCAGCGGAGCATCGACGCGAGCAAGCGATGTCATCAAGTCGTCGTGCCCGAGTTCGGTTCCGCTCACACCGATTGGTCGCCTCGATGCCGCCGAGCAACGACTGGATTCGACCATCAAAGCCATACAAGTTGTCCGCTCGCCACTTGAGAGGTTTTACGAGGCGCTGAACGATGAACAGAGGCAGCGGTTCAACGCGATGAACGGCTCGACCAGGGGCGCTCCTTCGGCCGGCAAAATGGCGGCCGCATGCAATCAGGAGACGGGCATCGACCTGCCGGCGCAACGCATTGAACAGGTGGTTCAGCCGACTGCGCAACAGCAGAGCGCCTTCGATGATCTCAAGAAGGCCGCGCAAAAGGCGGGCGACCAGCTGCAAGCATCGTGTCCGACCGCGGTGCCGAAATCGCCAGTGGCGCGGGTCGATACAGTTGAAACACGGCTAACCGCGATGGCGGACGCCATCAAGTCAGTTCGCCCTGGCCTTCAGAACTTCTATGCTTCGTTGAGCGACGAGCAGAAGGCAAAGTTCAATACAATGGGCCCGCCGCCTAATACTACTTCGTCGCCACAGCAGCGTCAGACCGGCGGCCAGCAATAGCCGAATGCCTTCGCGAACAATAAGCAGCCACTGCCATTACCTCAATGCCGCTCAGGTTCGCCGCAATCTATAAGAGCAAGAAGGGGCAAGTTGTTCGTTGTTTTAACCTCTGTGGCCACCCCTTCTACATAAGTTGCCGTGTCATGCGAAAGATCGGCGCTATCTTAGGGATAACCGCACTCGCCACCGTTATTTTCTCCGCTCCGCCAGCCGCGGCGTTTAGCATCCATCTCGGGTCGTTTTATTTCCACGTACCTTTTGTCGGGCACCATCACCGTCATCACCCGGCAAACGATGCTCGAACTAAGCAGAGCGACGTCTCGCGCGGCGGTGCTGCCAAGATCGAGCAGGCCGATCGTGAGGCGCGAGTCGAAACCAATACTGCGGCGATCGAAAGTTGCACTGGCCTAGCGCCGGGCGTGACCAATCTGCCAATCGATCAGATCCGACAAACCGTCCGTCCGACAGCTGATCAGGAAGCGGCTCTCGACGATCTCAGCGCCGCGTCGTCGCAAGCGAGCGATATCATCAAGTCGTCGTGCCCAAGCTCGGTTCCGCTTACACCGATTGGCCGCCTCGACGCCGCCGATCAGCGACTGGATGCGACTGTCAAAGCGATACAAATTGTCCGCTCACCGCTTGAAAGGTTTTACCAGGCGCTGAGCGATGAACAGAGGCAGCGGTTCAACGCGATGGGCGCTCCTTCGGCTGGTAATATGGCGGCCGCGTGCAGTCAGCAAAGAGGCAGCTTCGTCGATCTGCCAGTGCAACGCATTGAACAGATCATTCAGCCCACTGCGCAACAGCGAAGCACCTTCAACGACCTTAAGAAAGCAACACAAAGCGCTACCGACCATTTACGGTCGTCCTGTCCAACTGCAGTGCCGCTATCGCCAGTGACTCGGCTCGATACGATCGAGACACGGCTAAGAGCTATGGCGGACGCAATTAAATCAGTTCGCCCTGACCTTCAGAACTTCTACGCCTCGCTGAACGACGAGCAGAAGGCAAAGTTCAATACAATGGGCCCGCCGCCTAATACTACTTCGTCGCCACAGCAACGTCAGAGCGGCGGCCAGCAATAGCGGACGCCTCTTTGGAATAGCCTCGGCTACCCGCTGCGGGTTGCATCAGCGGCTTGAGTGACGTACCCGCAGCTTGTGATGAAGGGCAGGAAGGAGGATTTTTCCTGGCCCCTCCTGGCACCGCGCAGCCCTCGCTTCCTTCCATCTCGCCGCAAAGACTATCGGTAATTGACCAGGCGGCAATCATTCCGCCACGTCTCGATGCCGCGGCCTCATTTGAAGTTCGCGGTTACGATGCACCGGCCTTGCCGATGCGGTCGATCAGGTCGAGAAGCTCCCTGGTCGAGCGGCCAAGCCGGTCAAGCCGGTCAAGCTTGGTCACGGCGACGACATCGCCAGCTTTAAGCCCGGCCATAAGCTTCGCGAGTTGCGGGCGATCAGCGCGGGCGCCGCTCACTTTCTCGCGGAAGATAGTGCCAGCGCCGGCAGCCTTGAGCGCGTCAACCTAGCCGGTCAGGTTACGCCCGCTGCGCGAGAGTCGACGGGCGTGCCGGCGTTGGCGGTCCGATGACGACATTCTCGACCGTTGGGTCCTCTTTGCGCGCTGACCGCCGCGCACGCCGAATCTCGGTCGGCGGCCTGCCGTAGATTTCGGCAAAGGCGGAGTTGAACCGTCGCAGGCTTCCGAAGCCCGCCCGCATCGCAATCTCGGTCATCGGCAGGCGGGACTCGTCGATCAGGCGTTTGGCTCGCTGCACACGCGCGGTCCTTGCCACTTTTGAAGGACTAGCCTGGAGATGGCGCGCGAATAATCGCGTCAGTTGCCGTGACCCCATACCGAGGCGCTGGGCGAGGCGCTCCACAGTGGCTCCCTCCTGATCGAGTGCTCCCTCCTCGGCGATGAGCCGCAGTGCCCGCTCGACCGTCGCCCGGCTGCCGATCCAGGCTCTACAAAATGGAGCGGTTTCCGGCCGGCAGCGCAGGCACGGGCGGAAGCCGGCCACCTCCGCAGCGGCGGCCGACGGGAAGAACGAAACGTTGGCTGACCGGGCGGGGCGCACCGGACAGACCGGACGGCAATAGATGCCCGTGGTATGGACGCCGGTATAGAACAGCCCGTCATAGGCCGCGTCTCGCGCCAAGCGCGCCCGATCACATTCCGCAAAGTCGAGCGACATGAGAGCGATAATACTCGCTGCCGCTCCTCTGCCAGACACTCTTTCGGGGATGGAGTCCGGTTTTGGCCAGCAACAGCGGCTTGGTTCCACTACATCTAATTGCGAGCGCTCAGGGGCCGTCTCGATGACTGATATCATCCTGCATCACTACGAGACCTCTCCCTATTCGGAGAAAGTTCGGCTCGGTCTTGGTCTGAAGGGCTTGGCCTGGGGATCGGTGGAAATCCCCGTCAT
>Ga0310909_10001309_pt1 | contig 14465 bp, 9 predicted proteins | sample GREbulkMGT000H_FD_203449 | JGI IMG/M metagenome (GOLD analysis project Ga0310909, IMG submission 203449) | Lab enrichment of tropical soil microbial communities from Luquillo Experimental Forest, Puerto Rico - GRE.bulkMG.T000H | ecosystem: Environmental > Terrestrial > Soil > Tropical forest >... | reverse complement strand
GACGGTCAATGTCACGCTGGCGATCGCCAACGGAAATACCACAGTGGAAGTGACGGACGACGCGCCGCTAGTCCAAGCAGAGAACGGCGACGTCTCCGCTACAATGAACCAGCAGCAAATTTCCGAGCTGCCTAATCCTGGCAACGACCTCACGTACATTGCCCAAACTGCCCCCGGAGCGATCATGCAGACGGACATTCAGCCCGGCGCCAGCTTTTCCATCCTCGGAATGTCCGGCGCGTCTTACCTCTACACGATCGACGGAATGAACGACAACGAAAACGGCGAGAACCTCTCGCAATCCGGCGCTCTCTATCTTCTGCTAGGTCAGAACCAAATCCAGGAAGCCACTATTGTCAGCACAGGATACTCTGGCCAGTTCGGCGGCGCCGCTGGTGGCAACATCAATTACGTCACCAAGTCGGGCGGGAATGAGTTGCACGGCAACGCACAATATTATTGGAACGGGCGGGCACTGAACGCCAACGACTGGATCCTGAATGCGTTTGGTAAGCCGCGTCCATTCGACATCGCAAATCAGTGGGCGGGCTCTGTAGGCGGACCGATCAGGAAGGACAAGGTGTTCTTTTTCTTGGATACCGAAGGGCTGCGGGTTCAGATTGCCCCCATTAACCTCGTACAAATCCCGAGCCCTCAGTTTCAGGTGGCGACCCTTGCGAACATTGACGCGAAGTTTGGCGTAGGTTCAGCCTCCGCCGCCTTTTACCGGAAAATCTTCAACCTTTACAACTCAGCGGCGGTAGCAAGTTCGGCGATCCCTGGCACCCCCACAGATCCTATAGGGTGTGGGCCCTTCACCGGTCCCGACGGATTAGGCACGACGGCGCCATGCACAGACTACTTTCTAGTGGACCGTGGGCGCCCCAGCTATGATGCACTTGTCGCCGGCCGTATCGATTGGAACATTGGCAAGAATGACCGCGTATTCTTCCGATTGCAGTACGATCAGGGCCGTGGCGCGCTCTATACCGACGCCATCAACCCGGTATTTGATGTGGATCTCACGCAACCTTGGTGGCAGGCGCAGGTAGTCGAAACACACACGTTCGGAACCTCGGCCGCGAGCCAATTCCTGCTGGCGGGTTCCTATTTTGCCCCGATTTCCCGTGTGAAAAATCCGGCACAAACGCTTGCCACTTTCCCGACCACTTTGTTTTACGTATCCGGAACATTCACTAATCTGGGCCAAGCTTGGGCCGCCTTTGGAGGGGGCAGATACAACACGCAGTATCAGGTCTCTGAAGATGTCATGAAGAGCGTAGGGAAACACAAGTTGGGGTTTGGTGGACAGTTCGCACAGGTCTTTTGGAGTGAGCTGCCTGCCAAATGGGAAACCCCTGGCATGCTGTTCGCTCAGACGCTTGATGCCTTTTACCAAGGTGGGGTGGACCCGACCTCTCCAAATGTTGACTTTACCCAGCTCCAACAATCTTTCACCTCACAAGGTGACTTGAAACTATCTTTTCTCAGCTTCTCTCTGTACGGCCAAGATGAGTGGCACCCGCTGCCAACCCTGACGCTTTCCGCAGCGCTTCGCGCCGAACACTACTCGAATCCGGTTTGCCGCAATCTCTGCTTTGCACGTCTCGCCGGGCCGTTTGAAGCCGTTAGCCACGATCCCAACCAGCCTTATAATCAGGCGATCCTCATCAACCAGAAACATGCCCTGCAAACGGTGGACAGCATTTTGTGGGCGCCGCGGTTGAGCTTCGCGTGGCAACCTCTGGGGGTGTCGCACAATACGGTTCTTCGTGGCGGCGTCGGCTTCTTCTATGATCCAGTGCCCGGCTGGGTCGCTGATTCTTTCGACAAGAATGCGCCACTCCTCAACTCTTACACTATTGTGGGCGACAACCTGACACCTAATGAAACGACTAGTCTCTTCAAAGATGCGTCGGCTTCAAATGCAGCATTTATGAACGGGTTTGCCTCCGGCCAGACTCTTGCACAGATTCAGGCGGCAATTTCCAGTTTATATCCCCCGGGCTTCTCTCCTCCGGGTATGTCGACTTCCTCGCGAACGGTTCACGCGCCCCAGTTTCAGAGATGGAGCTTGCAATTACAGCAGGCCATCGGAACGGGTACTTCCGTGAGTATTGGTTATTTTGGTCATCACGGTATCCACGAACTTGCCCAGAATCCGAACGCGAATGCCTTCGGCTTCGGCTCTTTTCCTGCTGGATTTTGCACTAGCCCTCCTGTGCTACCTTGCGCAGACCCGCGATTCCGCGGGGTGACGCAATACAACACAAATGCCGTGTCGAACTATAACGGCATGGTGGTCTCCTTCGAGCAGCGCTTTTCGAAGTGGGGCGAGGGTATGTTGCAAGCGAACTATACCTACGGCCACGCACTCGACGAGGTCTCCAATAGTGGGTTGTTCGGTTTCACATCGGGCAGCTCTATTTATCCACAGGATCCCAGCAACCTGCGCGGAAGCTACGGACCAGCTGAATATGACGTGCGGCACTCATTGAATGCCAATTATGTTTGGGAATTGCCTATGAAGAAGGCTTTGCGTGGACATGGCTCGGATTATCTGGTCAACGGATGGCAAATTTCTGGAACGATTTTCGCGCGCACTGGATTCCCTTACACAGTCTTTGACGTCGCCGAGGCAAGCAATCTCAACGCGAACAACTTTTTCGGATCGATCTACGCTGTTCCGGTCGGTCCGCTTCCGCCTGCGCCACCGTGCGGAAAAGGTGCCGCAATTCCGTCGGCTCCCCACCCTTGCCTCCCACCGCAATTGTTGCCAGATGGAGCAACTCCCAATCCAGGCGCGTTTTTCTTGCAGTCCGGCTGCGAAACGGGATTCAATACTGGCAACTTGCCAGGCCCATCGGGTCCTTGCCGCGGACCCGCGGTTTCCTACGCGCAAGGTCGGAATCACCTTCGCGGGCCAAGCTACTTCAACACCGATTTCGCGATAATGAAAAACACGAAGATCCCTCGCTGGGAAAATGCCGAGCTGGGAATCGGGTTTCAGTTCTTCAACTTCTTCAACAACCCCAATTTTGGATTCCCGAACAATTGGAGTTCTGACCCATCGTACGGCACAATTTTTGGCTTGCAACAGCCACCAACGGGGATTTTGGGGGCTGGCTTCGGAGGCGATATTACCCCGAGAATGATCCAGTTAAAGGCCCAGTTGCGATTCTGAGCGCGAGCCAGCGATCAGAAGTTCTCCATCATCCACATGTTGGATTTTGTGGTCCAGCTTTGGATCGCCAGGTGTCGACCATCCGGAGACGGCCTCAAGTTCATTTGGAGAGAAGCACCAGGACTCTCCCAAAGCCTATGCGCGTTCCCCTGCAGATCTACATACAGAAGCACTTCTCCTCCGCGAGTGCCGGCGGCCACGTACAAGCCCTTCCCATCCAGGGCCCAGGAATATGCCAGCAGATTGGTCCAGCCCTTCACCCGGATCTGCTGAATCGGTTTTCCTTGCACAGAGAAAATCTGGATTGGGCTTGCGGGAGTTTGGGTTAACGCTATGCGGCTTCCGTCCGGGGATAGGCCTAAGAACCCGTCGTCATGATTCGGATCGAGAGGGAGCCGCGTGAGCTCGGAACCCCGACCTGTCAACGGATTAAGAGAATTAATGATTGCTTGTTTCTTGTCTTCGGTCCGTTCAGCAATGATACAACCAGCCGGGCGAATCGAACCACAGGCGAGCAGGCTCCACCAAGTTGCCGCGACAAATAGCTGCTTGGAACGTCCACCATTTATCGAAACCCGCATGACTGGTTCCGGTTTGGTCGCTGGAACTTCCGTTTTCGCAGTTCCAAAGTAGAGAATCCACTGGCCATCGGAGGATACCGTGGCACTTCGTGACCCGTCTGGCGGATTGACCAATGGTCCCTCGGGTACGTCCGAGTCGAGAGGTTGTTTGTAGAGTCCGTAGGCACCGAGGCCTGAGCGACTGGATGTGAGGATCACTGTCTTGTTGTCGTGAGTCCAATCCACTACACCCCCGGAACTCTCGGTTAATGGAAAGTGGCGGAGGTTCTGGATTCGCGTTCCACCCTCGGTCAGTTCTGCCATATACCCCGTCATATGGCCTTCCCACTTAAGAAATGAGACGCGTTTTCCGTCGGCAGTCACACTCATCGCGTCCATGCAAGATTCGCCCCAGTTCGTCAATTGCCGGGGCTTTCCAGTCGGTCGTCCCGTTTGGATATCAATCGGCATTATCCAAAAGTCGCAGGCGCGGCCACCAAACGATCCCGGCTCTTCCAGTGCATACAGGAGCATTCCGTCGCTCAACCAGACACCATCGTGCACTCTGGTCGCAATTTCCGAGGATGAAAATATGGAGGTCAGCGGTATGGTGGTCAAAGGCCCGCCTTTCAGGTCGCGGCTTACAAGGGTGTCCCCGGATTCATCGGTCCGGATATACGTGAATCGTTTTCCATTGGGCGTCCAAAGCAGCGCACCAATCGAACTGTTTTCGTCCGTCTCAAACACTTTTTGTGCCTGCTCTCCGTTGGGAACCATCAGCCAGATCGCCCGCTCGCCAAGGCGCCCCTTGTTATTGGCGAAAGAAATCAAAGAGCCGTCACGGGAAACGGACCATGCCACGCCATTGTCGCGCAATTTATGTGGAACCCCACCAAGCGCCGAAACCACCCAAATACTGGTATTCTGCGATGATCCGTCTACGTTGGCCGGATGGCCATTTGCAACAAACCTGTCACTGTCCGGGAACCAACCGGCGGACGGAATGTCCCACGACACACCCTTTGGGTCTAATCCCTCTGGTTGAGGAACAGTCCGCGTCTCGCCAGTGTCAACGCGTTTGATATACATCCCGTTCTCGTCAGCGTAGGCCAGATATTTCCCGTCGGGAGAGATCGCCCCGCTGGTCACTCGGTTCTCGAAAGAATTGTCGGTGAGCTGTATTAGCTTCGGTGCGAGCGGAGCTTGAGGCGGCCGCTGACGGCGCTCATAAACCCAGAAAACACCAGTGACGAGCAAGATCAGAGCTAGACCGCCAACCGCTGTTTGCCACCATTGCAAACGATGCTCGGCAGAATCACGCAAGCTCCGGAGGTCGGCATGAATTTCTGCTGCCGATTGATAGCGCGCTGCGCGGTCCTTTTCGAGCGCCTTGTCAATGATGCGTTCAAGTGCGCCAGCAAGCTCGGGATTCAGCCGGTGGGCTGGAATCGGCACGTGTCCGAGGATGGCGTTTTGAAGCTCCAGTCCTGTGTCACCTTTAAACGCGCGTTGGCCCGTGGCCATTTCATAGAGCACCAGCCCAAAGGAGAACAAATCGGAGCGTGCGTCCAAGCGTTCTCCGCGGATCTGTTCTGGTGACATGTAACCAGCGGTGCCAAGCGCAGTGCCCGTCTGCGTAAGCGTAGTATTAGGATTGCGCGGTTCACCGGGAGGCGAATCCTCCGCCGTGCCCGGGCAGTAATCCTGGGCGTTGGAGTCCAGACGCTTGGCCAAGCCAAAATCGAGGATCTTGGGCTGACCTCGTTCTGTGAGGAAAATATTCGATGGCTTAATGTCCCGGTGGATGATGCCCTTACAGTGAGCTGCTTCGAGGGCGTCGGAGATTTGGATGACGATTTCAAGAAGTTCCCTCGTGCGGAACAGTCCACGTTCGATGCGGCTCGCTAGTGTTTGTCCCTCCAGCAATTCCATAGCGATGAAAGGATAGCCTTGGTATTCATCCACGTCATAAACGGTACAGATATTCGGGTGGTTCAGTGCCGAGGCCGCGTGCGCTTCACGCTCGAATCGTTCGAGCAGTCTCGAATCCTGCACGAATTCAGGTGGAAGAAATTTCAGCGCAACGTTTCGCTTTAGCTTGGTGTCCTCGACCTTGTAAACCACACCCATGCCGCCGCGACCCAATTTCTCGATTACACGAAACCGATTCAAGATTGTGCCAAGAGCTTCCGGCTCGGCTTTCCCTTCGTTCACCCCGGATTGCGCCATCATCCTGACTGCAAGATCGAAGGCAGGTGTCTCGATGAAATCTACCGCCGACTTCTCGTAGGACAGCAAGGACTCGACTTCTTTGCACAGCTCCGCATCGCCTTGGCATGCTTCTTTCACGAACGCAGCTCGCTGGGCCACCTCGATTTTCAACGCTGCGTGATACAACTGCTCCACCCGATGCCAGCGGTCAGCGTCCATGGAGAGAGCCTCCGCGCAAATCACGCAGCAGCCAGACCTTGGCCATTTTCCAGTCACGCATCACCGTATCCGGAGAAACCTTGAGGACCTCGGCGGTTTCCTTCACGTCTAATCCGCCAAAGAATCGCAATTCCACCACTCGACTCTTTCTTTCGTCCACCAGCGCCAGACGGTTCAACGCATCGTCCAGCGCCGCCAAGTTGGCGTCAGGCCGGGCCGTCACCAGTAATGCTTCGTCGAACTTAACGTGAGAGATCCCTCCCCCGCGTTTCTGGTACCCGCGGGAACGTGCGAAATCAATCAAAATCCGACGCATAAGCCGCGCGCAAATAGCGTGAAATTGAGCGCGGTTCTGCCATTTGACCTTCCGGACATTCACCAGTCGAAGATACGTTTCATGAATAAGAGCGGTGGTCTGGAGGGTATGGCCCGGACGTTCGTTGGCCATGTAACGACTGGCTGCCGCGTGCAGTTGCTCGTAGACGAGAGGCAGCAGCTTCTGCAGGGCCTCTTCGTCACCTCGGCTCCAAGCGAGAAGCAAACCAGTCACCTCTTGCGAGGACGGTGCATTCATAACCTTATATAGCTGTGTAACTTACCAGTTAGCTGGGAGGTTACCACAAGGCCTGTTACCCATCCACTAGATTGTCTGACTTAGCCTGATGCATCGTGCCAGTTTTCTACCGGAATTCCCGCCTAAAGAGGCAGCGGCAGATATTAGGAGGCCGCGTGCACAGGGCTTGACTGACAGCCGCGGTGCGTTTGGCCTGCTCGACGCCCTGGCATCGCGGCTCTGGAGAACGACCGCAGAAGTAGTTTGAAGTGAACGCACGATTGCTGGAGGCAAAATTGAAACAGAATTTGAGCATGTTGATTACAGCTGTCACTTTATTTGCGGTGCTCGGGGCACCCGTCCGGACGCCCGCGCAAAACCACCATCATTACAAGCTCATCGATGTGAGTACGTTTGGCGGTCCCAATTTCTTTGTGAACTTTACCGGGTATCCCAATCGGTTGCTCAACAACCAAGGAACGTTGGTAGGTGGGGCGGATACGTCTTTTATGGATCCCTTCTGCTTCAATAACTCTCTCTCTGACTGTTTTGTTGAGCACGCCTTTAAATTCCAAGACGGTGTTTTGACGGACTTAGGCGCGCTACCCGGCGGCGCTAACAGCCAGGCTTTTTGGGTGAATGAGCATGGGCTCATCGCAGGGATGTCCCAAAACGGTGTGGTCGATCCGCTGTTGGGCATAGAGGCGTTGAATGCGGTCGTCTGGGAGGACGGCAATATGATCGACCTTGGGACGCTTGATGGAGGATATGAGAGCGTCGCGCAGTCGATCAACAATCGGGGACAAGTGATCGGGATTGCGCTCAATACCGTTCCTGACCCCGTTGCCCTATTGGGAACGACACAGAACCGGGCGTTTTTATGGGAAGCCGGAGAAATGCAAGATCTGGGCACCTTAGGAGGCCCTGACGCCCACGGTGAGTTCATCAACGAACGCAGTCAAGTCGCGGGGATCAGTTTCACGGATTCGGCAGTTAATCCGGCTACCGGTGTGCCCACGACCCACCCATTCCTCTGGGAGGGCGGGAAAATGACAGATCTCGGCACTTTGGGAGGAACCTACAGCAAACCATATGGCCTTAACAACCGAGGGCAGGTTGTCGGTGCCTCGAGTCTTAGGGGAGATGTTGGCTGTAACGGTTTTTTTGACAATTGCGAAACACATCCCTTTCTTTGGAAGAACGGGTCATTGCTGGATCTGGGTACGCTCGGCGGCAGTGGAGGATTTGCCCAAGCCGTGAACGACTTAGGTGAAATTGTCGGCGCTGCGAATAACCAAAACGACCAGGCTTTGCTCGCGTTCGTCTGGAAGAAAGGTGTGATGACGAACCTTGGGGCCTTGCAAGGCGATGATTGCAGTTGGGCGAAGGCCATTAACTTGAGAGGTCAGATCGTGGGGACCTCGTTTTCGTGTGCCGTAGGTGTGCCATCGGAAAATGCCGCTCTGTGGGAGGATGGGGCCGCCATCAGTCTGAACCGTTTTGTTCCGCCAGGCTCCGATTTACATCTGACAGGCGACGATATGTACATTAACGACCGTGGCGATATCGCTGGTACCGCCGTCCTCCCCAATGGCGAACTCCGTGCTTTTCTGCTGATTCCCTGCGACGAAAATCATCCCAACATCGAGGGCTGCGACTACAGCTTGTTGGGAGAGAGCACAATTGCCACAACTCCGGCCGTAGTTGCGCAACCTGCACCCGTGGCACCAGTACAGCAGAAATTGACGCCTAGCGAGATCCAGGAACGAATCCGTGCGATGATGACTCGAAATCGGTGGTTTGTGCCGAGGCCGCAGCCATAATTCGGATTCGTGTCCGATACGTTGCGGCTAATCTCACTCCATGTTGGGATGGGTCTCAATACAGGTTTGTACCCTTAGTTGGATGAGGGAGAGCTGCAAACACTTGGCGCCGCGCGCGAACCTGCCACAGGCCGACGAGCGCCACACCAAGGCCAGTGGCGCGCCCTGATCAAGTGACGCCAGTCCTCTGCGAGCATTGCCGCCGTAGCGCAAATCGTAGCGCAATTAGTGAGAGGGTAGCACGGGGAACTCGAGCCAATTCAACAGCTTAGATTTTTATTCGTGTGGTTCGGGACCAGGAGGTCGGTGGTTCAGATCCACTCGCCCGACCAATCCTTTTGCACCGAACAACTTATGGAACGTGAGACCGTCTGGTACAGCACCAGGAGGTCGCAGGTTCAAATCCGCAGCTCCGCGGGCTGAGAACACACACGATCACACGCGGGCAAAGTTGCATACTGCTTGAGGAAAATTGACAATCGCGACGTCGTCGAACACTGTTGGCTACTTCCACAAAGAACTCGGATCCGGCCGGATCATTCATCTACACAAGGCCCCTAGCCGCTGCCGTCCTGGACCGAAGTCTGATTAAGTTAAAGTGATCATTAATTACTCGAGGGGTTAGAGACTCAAATCTTCGAGAAGTATAATCGCGGGCAAGTATCCCACTCAATCCAAGAAGGGGGTATTACGCATTGAGGGGAAAATGCTACACCTGGGGTTCGGGCGTCGGGCGTGTGCGCGGATGCGTGCGCGTGCGTGTGATGCAAAAAAAAAGGTGAAAACAACTGTCTGAGCGATTGACGGGATAAATTCTCCTTCAGGGAGTCTGGTCTGGCGCGACTCGGGGTTTTGTGAGGAAATTTAGAACTCGGCCGGGCCGGACCCCGCGAGGCGAGAATTCTAGTAGCATATGGGCCCTTATCCCTGTTCGTGACCTGGAGAATCGTTCTCCGGAACGAAATTTGTCGAAAGCTCTTGTGCTTGTGCCCTATCGTTCCTCTTCCGAAGAGCCTTCCGATGGCGGCCAGTTCTTCGGGTTGCCACGCTCATCGACGACCAGAGACTTTGAACCGGGCGGTAAGACCTGCAGGGATTTCAAAAACTCAATGAGGTTATCCTGTCGGTCCGGTGGCAGAGCATCAAACGCCCTGCGCTGAGCGAGAGCTTCGCCGTTGTGTGCTTCGACGGCTTCCCTGGCGGTGGTGAACTTTCCGTGATGCATGAACGCGCCACCCTGATTATAAAAGCCCCAGAGTTTGCGGGTGATGAATTTGCAATTCCCGGCGAAGAACCCCGGCGAGCCTGCCGACTGATTTTGGTCGAGGGGCTCGCATTCGGGATCGGTTTTCGGGTCGCTCGTTGCACTGATGTCATGCAGCTTGAGATCGGTGTAAGCAGGCACCATAACCACTCCCTTAAGCACTCGCAGGCGCGGAAGTGGCAGTATCTCGCTCGTTAGGTCCACCCAGAGTGCAGGGGCGCTAACGGGATAATTCGTCGGGCCGAGCTGCAAGTTTGGTGAATTGGGCCCGGTGGCAGGGTTATACGGATTCGGCTCGAAGTAGACCCAGCCTGGCTGTCCCGGCAGGCCAGGGTTGTTGTTCGCAGTAAGGGGCAGTGTCGCGTGGCAGGTTGCGCAGCCGATCCTATCAAACACGGCCCCGCCCTTCAGATTCGCGCGCTCCACCGCCGGATCGTTGGGGATGACGCGGCCAGGTACAGACATCGTGGCCTGGAAGAGGGAAACTGCCGTCAAGTCCGCCGTCGTAAGTTCGTTGACAACGCCGTCCTCATCGGGGTCGGCATTGAGTCCAAAACGCTCTTCCGACTGCATGCCGTGGTGATGGTTGAAGGCGTTGTTGCTGAATTGCCTCAACGAAACGACGTTCCCGACCTGATGTAAAGGACGAATGATCAAGCTCGGCGGAGTAGTGCCCTTGCTGGCAAGGCTGGGAGCCGCCAAGCCTTCGACTCGTGAAGTGTCCCAAGTGCCGTCCGCGTTGTGCGTCAAACAGCCGAAGGAAATTCCCTTCGATTTCAACATCGCGCAGCTTCCAAGAGGTCCCGCATCACGTTCTGCCTGCAGCTCCGCAGTCATCTGACGGGCCAGCATCTCAATGAATCCGGAGCCATTCATGCCGATGGTCTTTCGATCGTTCGTGGCGTCCTCCATGGTGACGAACTTTCCGGATTCGTCCACGGCCCCGCGCAACGTGATGCCGTCGGCATGATCGAGGGTCAAATGATCGAAGCGCTGTGCCAGCACAAAGACCTCGGTCACGCGGTCGCCGCCCCCACCCGAAATAGGCGCATTGTGACAGCCGGAACACGCATTTGAATCCGGCGAGGAAATGCGGTCGAAATTCCTCGGAAACACCAACGGGGAGCTAGGATCGGAGAGGGGAGCACCGGTTCCTTTCGACTTAGGACGCCCTGCTCCTTCCTGGACCGTGAACTTGGCATTGAAAAGCTGGGCCCCGTATTGGATCAGCTGCGGAATGGAAACGGTGAATTCCTCGCCGTCTTGTAAATGTACGGGTATCGCTATCTCGCGCCCGATTTGTGAGCTGGGGCTTTGCCCGAAGACTGGGATCACAATGGCAAAGAGAGACAGAGCAGCAAGCCAGACGCAGCTTCGACAACGAGTCTTACTCATAAGACCATCCTTTCTTTTCACCGAGCACTTCCCCGACCTCGAAGGTGCGTCCTGTCAATAAAGCTTTGCAACTGCAATTCACAAAATCACACGGCTCACATGAAATCATCGGGCAGCCCTATTGATTCCGGAGCCGTTCGCATCCGACACCGTCGCCGTTAATTGCAGGCACCGTCGGGATCATCATTGGCTTTTGCAAACGCTAGCCCAATAACCGAAACCGACAAAATTACTCCCAGGGGTACCAATTGCTTGATCCTTTTCATGGGGGTTGTTCTCCTTCGCTGAGTGATTAGGCTTCGACATCCCTTGACTTGCTGCCGGGCACACCAAAGCAATCAGCCAGTGAAAAGGCCAAGAGATTTTCCCGGTGATGCAGACCTCTCGGGTTAGTGAGCAAAAGGCAGAACCCGTTTCGTGGGACAGCTCTCGAACCACTCTGCCGTTATTTGACTCCCTCCATGTGAAGGGCCTTAGGCCCATCAGGAGAAGAAAACGCCATTCCGTTCCCGCCCGATCTGAGCGTAATTGACGATAGTGGTCGCGGGGTCGGAGACGAAGCGGAACCCGTGCCCAGTGCTCTTGGGTGTGGTCGCGGTTACGGCAATGGTGACGTTTCCGATTTGGAAGAAATCCCCGGCGAAGTGGTTCACCGCGTCATGGACGCCGATGAAGCTCTTGATTACACCGCTCCACTTGATGTCAACCGAATCGATCCTTCCACTTACAAATCCGAGTGACCGATCCGAGCTGACGCTGTTTCCAACCGTGAAAGCGTCGAACACCGCGCAGATGTTTTCGGCATGTAGCTCGGCAGTGTGTCCTTCCAGATCTACCTCAGCGCTGTCTTCCGGCAGAGGTGTCGTCCAGAAGGTAAGGCTCTCAGAGATGCCAGCATCCCAGGAGTGAGGCGAGCCCAACGGGCTCGTGGAGTCGAGTCATATGAAGCTTAGCGTGCCCTCACGCATGTGCCCGTCAATGGATACGAATGTGCCCTTAAAGAATCGCCAGTCGGTGTGGAATGTGTAGGGAACGCTTTCATTGGTGTCCAAGTTCGTTCCGGTGCCGGCAAAGTTCAAGTCGGCGTTAGCGATCACCCCCTTAAAGTCCGTGATGGTGGAGGGATCAAAACCCGCGTTGGGAAAGTGAGGGTCGGTTGGCGGCGCGCTGCCGTCGGGCGGTCCCGGGAAGAAGAAGTGTCCGGGGCCAGTGATATGCGGAATGGGCCGCGCAAGGGCTTTGCATTTGTTGTGTTTTCCTTCGTCATCGTCGTCCGCAAGTGCCGACGACCGCAGCCCAGCGCCAAGTACGCCAGCTCCAGCAACAGCGCCTGCTGCCCCTCGGATAAGATTGCGGCGGGTTAGCCATTTCTCCTGAAGCTTATTCCACGAGCTAGACTTTTCCTTATCCATTGTCGGCTCTCCTTCGCCTAATCGGCAGCGCACACAAAAAAAAGAGTACAAATAGCCCGGGGCCCAAAATACATGCTCAGAGATCACAGAGAGCATGTTGAGAATAAATTGTAGAAAACGGAACCTGGAAAACTGGCACAACTCTGCACCCCTGAGTTAGAGCATGTCAAGTACAAAGTCTCCGAAATCTAGTAATGAGAGTACTCATGCTGGTAAAGATGTCAGCAGCCGACTGACCCACGGTGAGTGTGCTCTCGTCTCGAAACCCATTCGGCTTCGTGGCAGTTCTATTGAACATGAACGGCCACTTTACGGGAACTTTGAAGCGAGGAAGCTACGAGCTTGTGGCCAGCGGCGAGGTAGACAAACGGCTAACTTTGGGCTGGGGCCGGAACCTGTCACTGCTTATATGCTTTGTGGTTTGTTCCGATTGATGTTCATCGGAACACGAAGGTCGTTTCGGCCATCCCGTGATGCTGATGATTGATGAGATGATCCAGGGTTCACTTCCTTTTCTTTTGGGGCATTAGAGCACGGTGCCAAACGAAAACAGATCCGTTCGCGCGTCGATCTCTTTCCCCACGGCTTGCTCCGGGGACATGTAGGCAACGGTGCCGATTGCCGTGCCTGGACTAGTGAGATGTTCCTCGGATATGGACACGGTCGGAAGTTGCGAGATGCCGACCCGCTCCGCGATGAGGCGAACGGACGGAGCGAGTTTCGCCAGCCCGAAGTCCAGGATTTTCGCGTGACCATGGCTTGTCACAAAGATATTTGCTGGCTTGATATCGCGGTGGACGATACCTTTCGAGTGAGCGGCATTTAATGCGTCGCCAATTTCGAAACCGCTACCGCTGCAAGGATGGCTCATACAAGTGGCTGCAGTGGACTGCAATAACCGCCTTCGACCATCAACGGATTTACGCGGCTGCGCGCGACGTCACGGAGCGAAAAAGATCCCTGGAAGCCTTAAAGGAAAGCGAAGGACGCTATCGCTCGGTTATCGCTGCTATGCAGGATGGAATTGCCCTTCTTGATTCTAATGGCGCTATCCAGGCCTGCAATGCCAGCGCCGAACGCATTCTCGGGTTGTCAGCCGACCAAATGATGGGACGAACCGCCCGCGATCCGCGCTGGGGTGCGATTCACGAGGACGGCACACCCTTCCCTGACGAGGAGCTCCCGGCAATCGTGACTTTGCGTACCGGCAGGCCCTCTTTCAACGTTGTACTGGGGGTTCACAAGCCGAACGGAGACTTGCGGTGGATTTCCATTAACTCGCAGCCCATTTTTGGGGCAGACCAAAAAACCGTTTGAGGTGTGGTGGCGTCGTTCACTGACATCACCGATCGCAGGCAATCAGAGGAAGAATTCAGACAGCCCGCCGCACGATTGACGAAAGCCAATCGGCGCCTGCGGCAAAGGCTACGGGCGGCATCACGCAAATCTAACCGGTGACGAGTATTAATGGTGTGGTTCGCGAAAACTCCGTCCGACTTCAAAACCAACAAGATAAGATATGGTGAGGTTGTTACACGGATGAATTCTGGTGGGAGCACGCCGAAGGCTGTGGTTCTCTCGCCGCGACGCCACCGTTGAAAAACGCAGACACCTCACTGCCAAGGTACGACATCCCCGAAAATCCAGGCTGACATATATAGACGGATTGCGGTATGCGTCCGCGCATAGTGGGCTCAGTGTCGGTACAACTTCGGTACAGGGTCGAAAATCATTGGGCCTATGCAGGACTTTGGTGTTGAGGAACTGGTGTTTCGATTCGGTATCCGAGCCTTCGGAGTTCCCGGATCATTCTCGCTGTGTGCCTTTGCTTCGTTTGCTTGGTA
>Ga0310909_10001299_pt1 | contig 14513 bp, 15 predicted proteins | sample GREbulkMGT000H_FD_203449 | JGI IMG/M metagenome (GOLD analysis project Ga0310909, IMG submission 203449) | Lab enrichment of tropical soil microbial communities from Luquillo Experimental Forest, Puerto Rico - GRE.bulkMG.T000H | ecosystem: Environmental > Terrestrial > Soil > Tropical forest >... | reverse complement strand
CGCTCGCGGCGCTTTCAATTTCGATATGCATGTTGAGCTGCGCGATGGCGGCCATCATTCCGGCAATTGGGGCGGGCTGCTGAGCAACCCCGGCATCATCCTGGCGCAGGCGCTGGCGACGATCACCTCGCCAACCGGCGCCATCAAGGTGCGTGAATGGCTGCCGCCGCCGATCCCCAATTCGGTGCGCGCGGCGCTCGCCGACATCGCGATCGACGGCGGCGACGACGCCCCCGAGATCGACCCCGGCTGGGGCGAGCCAGGCCTTTCCGCCGCCGAGAAGGTATTCGGCTGGTGCAGTTTCGAGGTGCTCGCCTTCTCGACCGGCAATCCCGACAACCCTGTCAACGCGATCCCGCCGCGTGCCAAAGCAACCTGCCAGATCCGCTTTGTCGTCGGCACCGACCCCGAGAACTTCTTGCCCGCCTTGCGCCGCCATCTCGACGCACACGGCTTTCCGATGGTCCGGCTGGAGCGCTGGAAGAAGGCCTATTTCCCCGCCACACGGCTCGACCCGGAACACCCCTGGGTATGCTGGGCGGCGGCCTCGGTCGCCGCCACCACCGGGGCGCCGCCGGCAATCCTGCCCAATCTCGGCGGCTCGTTGCCGAACGACATTTTCGCCGTAGATCTCGGATTGCCGACGGTGTGGGTGCCACATTCCTATCCCGGCTGCTCGCAGCACGCCCCCAACGAGCACCTGCTCGCCCCGGTAGCGCGCCAGGCGCTGGCGATCATGAGCGGCATCTACTGGGACCTCGGCGAAGCAGGGGTGCCGGTTTGACTCGACCACATGGCGCTCTCCGAGCCGCCGCCGCGGGAGAGCCGCTGTGGGTCGCCGTTGAAATTGTCGAAGGTTGATTGGGCGGCGGGAGATCGTCGTCGAGGTAAGTTATGCCGAATGGACGCCAGATCGGCTCCCGCGGCACGTTGTTGATCTCGGAGAACGTGAGGATAAACCGGCAATCGACGTCCGCTGAAGCCCTCCCGGCTAGAATTCGACGAGATGGGAGACCGTTGCAGAACCGGGTGACCCCGTTTGGCGATGTCGTCCCGATCTCGCAGAGAGGCCTATGAGCCACCTGCAATCGCGGATGTATGCCGCCATGGAAGAAGCTCAGCGCGCGCGTCAAAAGAAGCGCGAGGCCGCCGATGCTCTGCGGGCACGACAGCATGAATACGAGACGGCCAACCTTCGCGGCCGGCAAAAGCAGATAACGCGCGCACGAGCCGCCTTAGAAGCGGCGCAGGCAGCCTATGAGGCCGCCAAGCGCAACGTGCAGCGGCTTGATGACAAGGCGGAGGAGGTCGTCCAGGCTCAAGTTAGAGCGGCGTACATGTAATCCCGCCGGTTGTGCCGCCACACGTCTGATGCTTCGGTACGTGGTCGGCGTCGCCGGCAAGGGATAAGCCTGGCGAGTCCACCATGGATGGTTTCCTGCGCTTGGGCGCACTGCGTGTCCGGCCGTTTCAATCGATATGCGAAATCAACGCTGACTTGTCGCCAGGCAGCCGCTGCCATACCGTTTTGCCCCCCAAACGGACGCGGCTGCCAACCATGAGCACAATCGAACTCGTAGACCCCGAATTGCGTGATGCACTCGCGCGGTGGCCACAGGTGTCGCTGACCGCCGAAACCTTAACGCGGCGTCGCGCCGATGCGCTCGCATTGTTGGGCTCCGTTCCGACACCAGACCTGCCCAACATCGCGACGGGCGAGATCCACGTCGAGAGTGCGTTTGGCGCCAAACCGATCCGGGTTCTGATCTATCGCCCGGTCGCGCCCGACGATCCGCTTCCCGTCATTTTACACATCCATGGTGGGGGCTTCGTGATGGGCACGCCGGAAATGAAGGATGTAGAGAACAGGCTCTTCGCGTCAGAGCTGAAATGCGCGATCTATTCGGTGGATTATCGCCTCGCGCCAGAAGCACCGCACCCAGCGCCGCTGGAGGACATCTACTCGGTGTTTGTCCGAGCCCTTGCTCATCAGCTGCAAGAGCAAACCCATGGCGGGACGAGTCGGGCGCTGCGGCGCCGCTTGCAGAAGCTGGCCGTAGGCTCGCAGAAAGCCGGCGTTCGCCGCGATCCCGGTATCGTGCTGAAGACCGGCACGAGATTGGTCCGGCACTGGCGCGGACACCCCCATACCGTCCTCGTTCGCGAGGACGGGTTCGAGTATGAGGGCCAGCACTATCGCTCGCTGACGGTGATCACTGAGCGGATTACCGGAGCGCATTGGTCGGGCCCACGGTTTTTTGGCCTGACCAGACGAGCAGGTGCTGTGGTCGGCGTCGAGGCCCGGCGATGACGCCCTCAGCCGGCCGCGGCGTGCGGCACGCAAGAGTTCATTGCGCGATCTACACCCGCAAATCATCCGAGGAGGGGCTCGAGCAGGAATTCAATTCGCTGCAGGCGCAGCGCGAGGCCTGCGAGGCGTTCATCAACAGCCAACGGCAGGAAGGCTGGGTGTGCCTGCCCGCGGCTTTTGACGATGGCGGGTTCTCCGGCGCGACGATGGAGCGCCCGGCTCTGCAACGGCTCCTCGCCGACATCACCGCGGGGCGGGTCGATACCGTGGTCGTCTATAAGATCGACCGGCTGACCCGCTCGCTCGCCGATTTTGCCAAGATCGTTGAGATCCTCGATGCGAGGGGTGCGTCGTTTGTCTCGGTCACACAGCAGTTCAACACGACAACCTCGATGGGACGCCTGACCCTCAATGTGCTGCTGTCCTTCGCGCAGTTTGAGCGCGAGGTCATCGGCGAGCGCATCCGCGACAAGATCGCCGCGTCGAAGAGGAAGGGCATGTGGATGGGTGGTGTGCCGCCACTCGGGTATCGGGTGGAGGACCGCAAGCTCGTGGTTATCGACAGCGAGGCGGAAACCGTTCGCGCGATCTTCCGCTGCTATGCCGAACTCGGCTCGGTGCGGTTGTTGAAGCAGGAGCTCGAAGCCCGCGGCATCAACAGCAAGGCATGGACGAGCGCTTCGGGCCGCATTATCGGCGGCAAGCCATTCTCGCGCGGTGCGCTTTACCTGATATTACAGAACCGCACTTATCTGGGCGAAATCGTTCACAACGGACGATCCCATCCCGGCGAACACCCGCCGATCATCGATCAGCCGCTGTGGGACACGGTTCAGGCGCAACTCGCGGGCAACACCGCCCAGCGCAATTCCGCTACCCGAATTCGCCAGCCGAGCCTGCTCACCGGCATGCTGTTTGATTGCCGCGGCAACGCGATGACGCCGACCCACGCGGTGAAGAAGGGCAGGCGCTATCGCTACTATGTCTCTCGCCCGCTGATCACCAAAGAGCGGAGCGACGGGTCCGCCGGGCTGCGGCTCCCAGCCGAAGCGATCGAGCAACTCGTGACCGGCCGCGTGCGCCAATGGCTTCTCGATCCCGGCAGCATCTACCCGGTGATGCAGCGTATCGATCCCTCGGCGCAGCGCCGGCTCATCGCGCGTGCCGTGGAAACCGGCAAGAGTTGGTCACAGTTGCCCGCAGCGCGCCAGCGCGCCTTGCTTGCCGGTCTGGTGGAGCGCATCGACATCAGCGCCAACCAGATCGATATCCATCTCCACGCAAGAGGGCTCGGCGCGCTCTTCGATGGTCCAACCGCGCCATTGATGGATGAGGCCAACGACGAAACCCAAATCCTGTCCGTGCCGGTGCGGCTGCGCCAGTCGGGGCGGGAGATCAGGATGCTGATCGACCGGGCCGACCCGTTTTCCACCGCGAAGCCCGACGCTCGGCTGGTCAGGCTGTTGATCAGGGCGCACCGCTTCAACGCCACACTCGTCGGCAGCGGCGAGACGCCGTTTGCCGCACTGGCCAAGCAAGAAGGTGTCAGTCCATCCTACTTCACGCGGTTGGTCCGCCTCAGCTACCTCGCTCCGGACATCACGCACGCCATTCTCGACGGGCGCCAGCCATCGCACCTGACCGCAGACAAGGTCCTGGCGCACTCGCGTCTGCCGTTGGCCTGGCAAGATCAACGGACCCTGCTCGGTTTTGCTTGAGCCGATCCGAAAGCCAAGCCCCACCGAGATTGCTAACCCTGAAACCCTATCTGCGCATCGTGCCGCAGCCGCATTAGACCCTTGTCCATCTAGCCCTCGGGCCGTGTTCCCCTCTCTCGCACAGTGCGGGAGAGGGTTCATTGCTGGAGGGATTTTATCCGCCGTGCGCGCGCTCGACTGGACAGCCTGGGGACAGAGTGGCGTCGAGAGTAGCTCTCGACGCCAAGTTTAGGAGGGTCAGCTTGTGAGAGACAAGCTTAGTTAACCTTACCTGCGAATGGTTAATAAAGAGTTGATGGTCGCGGCCGCGACCGACCACTGACCTAGTAGACCAGATGGCAGTGGGTCCCGAGCTACAAGCCACTCTGGTTCGGCGTCGTGCTGGTCGACCTGGCGCCAGCCAGCAGCAGCTGGATCTTCTCGTGGCCGCCAATCAGCGGGGCCAGAAGCTGTGGTCGCTGATCGACCTCAGCAAGCGTGGGAATCTACTCCGATCTAAGACCCGGCGGAGGCGTTCATCCGGTCATACTTCCCTGGGATGACTCGCTCGATTTTGCCGCAGCTTGCTCGCTATATCGATCTCTTTCCGATGCGGTTGCTATTGCCTTTTTGCCGCGACGCGTTGCCGGGTCCGGATCAGGCTTGATCGTCTGGTGTTGCGAATGCGGTTGTAGGTCGAGCCCGCCGAGACGGCTGTTGGGGTCGTTAGTTGGAGCCGATCACCGTCGCTGCCGGGTCTCAAATAGCGCGACTGATCAGCGCCGCCGCGGCTGCGACGATCCCTATCACTGAAGCTGTGGCGGCTCCGGTCCAGAAGGCGTTGGCCCAGTCCTCAGCATGACGCAGCATTTCAGGCCAGTTGACCATTTTCAATCTCCATCCTTAGGGGTGCATTTTTTCAAATTCGCCTTGCAGCCTAATCCGGAACTGACTGAGAACGCTTTCGATGGGCAATCTCGTCCGTCTGCCAGTGTTAAAAATAGTCGAGGTCTGGCCCGAATAGGTGTGAGGTAGCTCACGTCGGAGCGAAATTCAGTCGTCGTCCGGAGACAGAAGAAATCCCGGTCGCGGGGAGGGTGGGGGTTTCCGATACGAGCGATCCCCCCCGGGAGGGCGGAATATTTCCGCGACGCCAAGCCCGCGATCACGACCGTGCAAGTGGTGCGGCTCGCGACCGACCCGCGCCGCCTCATTAAGATCAACGCGATCGCGGTGATCGATGAGCGGAAGTCGGCGCGGTGAGTTTCAGCGCCGGGCGCCGGTCGCTAAGGTATCGATCCGCTTACTGGCGCTTTGTGAGCAGACCAATCGGGCAATCTAATCGTTCACCGGTAGCCCGGCGCCGTGGCGGATGATGCTCGCTAGGAACCTGAAAAGTGCCGGTGCGCCGATAACAAATTTGTTAGCGGAATAACAAGCCGACCTGCCGAGTCCTTCGCTGGAGCACGAACCGCGTCCTTCTGCCCGACTGCAGAGAGGGTGCGTACCTATCCATTCACGGAGCGAAGGAAGCAGAAATGAAGCGACAGGCGACGAAGCGAGCACGGCTTACCCGCTTCTGCTCGGTTTTGATATTCTCGGCTCCAGCAGTTTTGGCGATCACAAGCGCCAGGGCTGAACAGCCGCCGCTACCTTGCCATCCCAATCCAACTGCCAATGCGGATGAAGCTGCGGTCCGCAGTCGCGGAGATATTGTTAATCTGCCCGGGGAGCTGCAAGATCGGCTGGCGCAACTGGCCAACCGGCCGCACACGTATCTACCGTTGCAGGTGTTCGCCGAAGCCGACGGGGCCAGCCAGCTGTTCCAATACTATTTGCTGGACACGAACGGTTTCGAGCCCAACGTCTTTACGGCCATATTCCCCGGGGTGAATGACGGGAACGTGCAATTGACCGCCACCGGCGGAAATTGCGGCCTCCCCACGGTCGGCGCCGTGCGCGTGGTTTTGGAGCCCAAGCCAGGCTTGCCCACCGACCCGAACAATCCGCGTGCCTTCAACGATGTCTTCACCGACATCTCCCCTTTATTCGTCATCAACAACGAGAGTGGCTGGTATGAAGGGTGGATGATCCATGACATCACAGTCCCGTCTGTCGCCCCGCCCCGGGCGGACGGACACGCGCAATTCGGAACCATTACCGAACGCGACGCCGCGTTGCTCAAGCGGATGGGAACGGGCAACAATCTGCCGGGCAACATCTTTACTGTTGACGGTCGAGACCCTCACTTCCCGAGCACGTCGGACCACTTTCCCGACGTGCAAACTAACGTCGTGCCTCTTCAGGAGAGCATGGGAGCTTACAATGCCTTCCAGCAATCGGACGTCCATTCCTATTGGGAATTTAACTATTTGGGAACGAACTGGATCCACCCACTTTATGAGCTGCCTTTCACCGGCGGCTTCCCGGACAATTTCGGACAGCCTGCCGAAGCGTTCGCGGAAGGCGAAATCGGCAAGCTGCAATCGATCGTGCCCGGGTCGGGACCAAGCGGCGTGAAAAACCAGCCGCAAGCGGTCGGTGATGACCCCAACCTCCCGCGCGATCCCGATAAATTTGACGGCGATGTCGACGCGCAGCGGGAATTCCGTCAACGCGGTGTGCCCAGCGGCCTTGCGAACGAGATCTATCTCGATGTCTATGTAAGGTGGGCATCGTTTGAGCCACAGGTCCGCAACCTTCAGCGGCGGCTGTTCGACGCCTATGCCGCCGAAGTCGCACGCGTCGACCAGAATGGCGACGGCATCATCTCGGCCGCGGAAGGCGACATCGATACCCCGTCGGATGGTTTTCCGAACAACGAACGCTTGTTCCTGCCGCCGACCGCCTTCAACCGTTTCGCCGTAACGCGAGAGATCAATGACGGACTATTGGCGCCGCGCTTCGCGCCGAGCCAGCGTGCGTGGGTTCTGACAGGCGTTCGGGTGCCGGTCAGCTCCACAGTGGATGCCTCGACTGGACGCGACGCCGACGATCGCTGATGCCTGGAGCGGTGGAGGCGGCCTGCTGATCCGCCTCTACCGCGCTTGTCCGTCGGCACCTAATATATCGGCAGTTTGAGCGCTCTCGGTCTCGACAACTTCGCCAAGCGAAGAGATGGGCAGGGAGCGATGGTTTGCAGACTCACCGCTGAAGGGGACCAGATTCGAACTCCCGGTTCGGCGACCGATCCGATCTCAACGCCGCCGGCCGAACGAGAGGTTCCGCGGGCCTACAAGGGCAGAACGGCGGATTCTCGGTTAATTAAATGCCAGCGAGACTTACCACGACTGCCCGAGACTATGTAAAGTCGGAGAATGCGGCTGCTTGCTTGGAACATTCGACAAGGTGGCGGATCCCGGTTGCTTCGAATTGCCGACGCTTTGAAGCGTCACGACGCCGATATCGTGGTCCTTTCCGAGTATCGCGGGGGCCCGTCGGCACCGCGGCTTGTCGCAGCCTTGCACGCGCTCGGCTATCGACACGCAACCACGCTTGTCCCACCGCCCGGCCGCAACGGTGTGCTCGTCGCCGCCCGGCACCCCTTTCGCGAACACGGCGCCGTCGAGGTGGGATTGCCGGAGCCTTACAGGATGGTCAGTGTCGATTTCGCCACGTTCCGACTCCTCGGCATCTACATGCCGAACCTGCTCGCGAAGATCCCCTATTGGGAAGCGCTGATCGCTGCCCTCTCCCCGCCGAGCGCTAACCGTGCGCTGGCTATCGGCGACTTCAATACGTGCCGTGCATATCTCGACGAGGTGGGGGCAATCGACGCGACTGCACATTATATGGATGTGATCGAGCAGATCGGGTTTCGCGATCTGTGGCGGCACCGCTATCCGGACCGACGCGAATACTCCTGGTTTAGCACGAGGAATAATGGGTTCCGCATCGACCATGCTTTTCTGTCACAGGACTTAGCCGCTTGCGCCGGCACCGTCCACTATTCCCATGAGGAGCGGATCGCCGGGCTGTCCGATCACTCGCTGCTGATCTTGGAGCTGGTGGAATAACAATCCCTGCTGGCTCAACCGGGAAGCCACCGCGAATTGCGCGGAACTAAAGGTTCGAATCCAGTCCCCTCCGCTACATCGAGCAGTATTATCCGTTTAAAACAATAGATTAAGTAACTAGCTCTCCGTTCTACCCACAAATCAACCCGCGGTGATTTCGTAGATGCAGATAGACTTCTGTGGAGGCCCTTAGACGCATCCTTCGCGTGAAGCGTCCTTAGTCCACCTCGCGATCGTGGAACAGCAAGTGAGAATAATGACGACAGGTATCAAAATCTAGCGCGTTCAATTCATCACGCTTGGGCCGGAGGAGCTGACGGTTTGGCTTGCTCCGCCGCCAGTGCGTCGTCGAGCTGTCGCCCACGAGGTATTCACCTCGCAAGACGGCTCCTTCCAGCGCGTTCACGACATCCTCGAAGCGGCCGTAACCCATCATCCTCTCGCGCCGTTGCGGCACGCCGAAGCCCATCGCTTTGTTGCTCCACGCCGCCTCTATTGCACCGTGTGCATCGTAGTGCTAGACGCCCAAAAGATTGATCAATCGTGGTCAACCTATGCTTTATATCGAAGGTAAGAATGGCGACATTGGATGAAATCACGAAGGAGAAGCAGCGTCTCAGCGAGGCACTGGCTCGGGTCGATGCACAGCGCGAAAAGCTCAGTAGCCAGCTCAGCGAACTGGAGGCGACCGAGCGTGTGCTCGCGCGTTACACCAAGGGCAGGCCGGGAAGGAGGACGTCCTCAGCTAAAATGCCGTCCACGGAAGGACAAGCTGCCGCTCCACCGCGACGACGGGGGCGCCAGCGCGCTGCAACCGGAAAACCGGCTAGCAAGCGTGGCTCGCCGACGCTGGGGGATCAGGGTCCTTGCCCTGGCAACCGGCAAAACGCAGCAGGAAATCGCCGCTGCATGCAAAGGCGCTCGCCCAAACCACGTCGGCGTCGTCCTTGCCCGACACAAACGGGCTGGCCGTATCGAAGAGCGCGACGGGAAACTCTACGCCACGCAGTCCGCCGGGACGACGCAACCTGGCGCTGTCTGATACCGGACGGCAAGAAAGCGCCGGCCGACCCAATAGAAAGCGGCTGGCGGGTTTGAGTGCTGCACGGAGCAGCTTCGATCGGGCTGCGAACCTGTAACGACCCTCGTTGCGCCCCATCATATGGCGACCTCCCCTGGTAAGAGTGCCGTCTCTCCATCCGCTCGCGGGCGAGAGGTATGCGTTGGGCGACTGCGGCGGCGGGCGCGATACCTGCGCGCTGCAGCACGATCTCGGGCACCGGAACATCCAGCACCCGACCCGCTCTACCGAGCTGGTGGGCGGGCGGTTTGAGGGATGGCGGGGACTGATCGAGACGCCAAGAGCCGAGCAATGACCGAACGCGACAAAATCAAGCAGCGCATCGCCAAACTTCTGAACCTAACCACCGACAAAGGCGCGTCGGAAGCCGAAGCGATGCAGGCGGCCGAGCGAGCAGCCGAGCTGATGGCTCACTACGACATTCAAGCCAGCGAGCTGCAGATCAAGTCCGCCCGCGCAGTCTCCAAACATGCTTTAGTCCGCCGCTACGGCAATCTACGGATCGCTGTTCCGACTGCCCGCCACATTGCCGCCCTTTGCGACTCCAAGTACTGGCTCAACCGTGAGCAAGGATTGACGTTCTTCGGGCTGCCGGCGGACGCCGAGGTCGCCGCCTACCTATTCGACCTGATCAGCAATGCCATCCTCGCCGAGATCGATGGCTATCGTAGCAGCAGCGAGTACCGAAGCTCCTCGAAGAATGGGCGCGCGCTGATCAACTCCTTCATCAACGGAATGGAAGACAGGATCGGCGAGCGTATCGAAGAGCTGGGCAAGACGAAGCAGCGGACCGTTCAGCAAGCCACCGGGCGAGCGCTTGTCCTCGTAAAAGAAGCACAGATCGAAGAGGACTTTGTCGCAACAGGGATCAGGCTTGTGCGCGGTGGCGGGAGCTACCGTTGGGGCGCCGGGCGAGAAGGATACGCCAGCGGCGCGGCAGCCGGAGGACGCGTCCGTCTTAGCGCGGGCGTCAGAGCTAGGCGCGCAGTCGAGGCGCTGAGATGAGCAGCCAGCGAGGGGATTACCAACGCTCGGCCGTCTACCGCTGGGAAGCCGAGCACGTTCATCCCAAGGACACCCGCACCGTCCCATTCGACCAATGCCAGGCAATCGTCAATTACGTGTGGGCGCGGGCCGGGCTGACGTACCCGCCGAAGATCCGGGAGCTGGCGCGCACGGCTCGGCGCACGATGGCAAACGCGGACCGGCTGACCATCAGCATCCCGGCGACCGGCGTCAGCGCGACGGTGCTGCTTCATGAGATCGCGCACAGCATGACCAGCGATGCCGCCAGCGGGCGCTCCCACGCTCACGGCCCGCGTTTTGTCGGCGCCCTCATAAAGTTGCTCTGCGACTTGATCCCGACCTTCAGCCTCGACGCGCTGATGGTCTCGGCTAGGCAAGAGGGCATCGAGTTCAACTTTGACGGCCCGATCCACCCATTTGTTCTTGCGCCTGGCGACCGGAGAGGCGCGACAAGCTAATGATCGTCACCGCCGTTCAAGTCGCACATAGGCGAAGTAGCTGATGCTGGCCGTGTGCGTGTCGTCGCTGTCGCAGAACACGGCCACATCGACTACGTGCGCCGGCGCGGCATCCTTCCAGATTTCCGCATAGACGCGGACAAGGTCGATCTTCTCGTCGAGCCAATGGCCGACCCGGTCATCGCCGCCGTCGGCAACGAAGTGAGGAAACCCGCCGATGTATTTGTAGTCCCCTGCTCTCAGCCGATTCCCCCAGATCACCTCCATTGCTCGCTTGTCGCCGCGGGCTGTTCTGAAGAGAAGAAACAGCCGCGCCGGGTGATCGTCGCCTTCGCGCGTGCGCTCATCAAGCGGGCTGCGGATCGGCAATTCGACGTACCAGCGCCAGGTGAGCATCGGATAGGCGGCGAGATCGATATCCACATGGCGGAACAGCATCGATGCGCTGTCATGGGTTTCGAACCGCATGCTCGGCACCCCGTCCTTGACCGTGAAGGTCATCGTCATGGGTGCGCGCGTCCAGAATTTTCGATGTTTCTAGCCAGAGGGCAGCGGATCGAGCGGAACGCTTCGCCCAAAATCCATCACAGTCACGATCGGCCCGCCATCGGGTTTCAGCACGTCGCCTCGCCCGTCCCAAAAGCGCCAAACGATCAGGCCGACAGCGGCCGCAAGCGCGATCCCTCCAAGCAGGGCGTATCGAGTTCGCCAAGCTGTCCTGCGCCGATCTGCCGGACCCCGATCTTCTATGGGTGACACCTTCAACTTCTCCCATGCTGGCGAGGCTCGGCCGAAGCGATGGAGCCCTGCCGACCCCCCGGCTCCAAACGAGAGGTCACCACCATCAAAACCGGTCTGGCCAGCCCTCCGCGACCCAAGATACCGCCAAAGCCAGCCGCAATTGGTTCGGCGGGATCGTTAGCTTTCTAGCAAAAAAATCCCTGCCAACTACTTCTAGAAATTGGCTAACGAACACAGGTGCGAGGAGAGAGAATGCCGTTTGCCTCATATCGCAGGTGCAAAATGGACCCGCTGAGCTTTCGCTTTTTGCACATCGCATTACGTGCTTTCGCTCACACTCTCGGCTCTGTTGGGATCTTTTGTCTGTATTGGAGTTGCCTGGGTGCGCCGGTCGCCGCGCATGCGCTCATCTACTTGGGAAGCGCAACGGCCATTATTCTGAGCACAGATGGGGCAACGCGGTTAGGGTAAAATCAAATTTCGTACATCTCGGCTGGCGAGACGACTTTCGAAGGCGAATGGGAGATAATGGTTGCCGCGAGCCTAAAAGCCCATCGAGCGGCATGAAGAATGCCCCACCGACCCAATCATGCTGCGCGTTTCGGCTTCGACACCTGCTGTCGACGCACACAGCTCGGCGACACCCCGAAAAGTCAAATATAACTTCCAGTTGATCACCTTTCGTTTTATGTGAACGAATCGGAGACATAGCGCGTACGAAAGAATATGCTCGGCTACGCGTCAGCCACCGCTAGGCGCGCGCCAATCGTCAGTGCCGCGAGCTGATAGACCGCATTGCGGCCGGCGCGCCAATCGGCAAGCTCCTGTTCATCGCTTTCGACCTTGCTCCCCCAGTCAAACGGCAATTTGCTGGTGACGATTTTGATGAGCTGAAGATTTGCGTCCGCAGCCGCCGTGAGGAGTGATGCGTTCCACCACCAAGCCGCGACGATAATGCCGAAAGCGCCGACGAGCGCAGCGCCCTTGAATGCGCCGCGGCCGGCTGCTCGCCCGATGAGCATCATGTGTCGCTTCACGATTGGTCAACGGTTGGACCGCACGTTTCAGCTCGGCCTGTGTCGGGCCACGCGCTTCTCGATTGGGGATGGGAAGCGAGCGCCCGCCGTCTCTACGTGATAATCCGGTTTATCGCGGCGATGCAGCCGAGGGGTGAAATAGCTCCTCGCCATGCATTTGGTAGGCGGCGACCGCCCGTTGCCCCTCGGCCGAGACCAGCCAATCGGCGAGCTCCCGGGCTTCGTCGAGCTTGTCCTTCCCATGCTTAGCCGGGTTTAGCTGGATCACGTCATACCGGTTGATGAGCCTCAGATCTCCGTCAACGGCAACGACCAGTGGCCCCTCGTTGTCGAAACGCAGCCACGTGCCGCGGTCGGAGAGCGTGTAGGCCCCCATCGCCGAAGCCACGTTAAGCGCCTGACCCATGCCACCGCCGATGTCGCGATACCAGCGGCCCGCGCTCTCCTTAACCGGATCGATGCCGCTCGCCTTCCACAGCCGCAGCTCCAAGGCGTTGGTGCCGCTCTCATCACCGCGCGAAACAAAAGGCGCCCGCGCCGCCGCGATAGCTTGGAATGCCGAGAGAGCATCGTGCCCGCCGCTCACGTGGGCGGGACCGTCTTTCGGGCCGACGATAACGAAGTCATTCCAAGCGATCTGGCGACGATCGATGCCAAAGCCTTCGCTGATGAAATTCGGAAAGTTTGCAGACTCTTCGCTGGAGGGAAATGGATTCGAAATTCCAGTTCCGGTGCGTCAGGCGAAGCTGACGCGTTCCTGCCGGTGAAAGACCGGCCCCGGTAAGGGGGTAGCGCGCCGCCGGGAAGCGAGTGTTGCGCAGTCGTCGGCGACGGCGGATGCGAAGCGTACACAGTGATCGGATGGGATGGGGAATTGAGCCACGGTGCGCCGGGAGACCGGCAGGAGGTAGGTGGTGAAAGTCCACTACGGTGATGCGGCTGATGTACCGTCTTCGTAGAAGTGAAGGCGCGAGAATCTACCCGGCGAGAGCGAGCCCAGGAGCGCCTGCGCATAGAGATCACGACTGCGTGAAAGCTCGAAAGCGGGGGGACAAAATGGGGATACCCAGTCGTTGAGTCGAACCGGTACCATTTCGGGAGAGACGGCAGTTGCGTAGTCTCGCTCCATGACGCCGGTCACCCTTGACGACATCGAAGCGCTGGCGGTCGGTGCGTGGATTCTCGGCACTGGCGGTGGCGGCAGCCCTTATCTCGGTCTTCTCAATATGCGCCGGCTCTATGCCGAGGGGTACCGGGTCTCGCTGCTCTCTCCTCTCGCCCTCGCCGACGAAGACTGGGTGGCGGTGGTCTCGAACATGGGGGCGCCGCTGGTCGGCCAGGAGCGGCTCGCCGACAGCCGCAATATCGCCCGCGCCGTCGAGATTCAGGAGGGGCTCCTGGGCGCGAAATTTCGCGCCGTGATGCCGCTCGAGATCGGCGGCGGCAACCGCATCCAGCCGCTAATGGCGGGCGCCCATCTAGGGCTTCCGGTCGTCGACGCCGACACGATGGGCCGAGCCTATCCCGAGGCGCAGATGACCAGCGTCGCGGTCGGCGAGCTTTGTCCTTATCCTTGCGTGCTCTACGACCCGCGTGGCATCGAGGCGGTCGTGACCAGGGTACCGAGCTGGAGATGGATGGAGCGGGTGAGCCGCAAGATCTGCGTCGAGTTCGGCTCGATCGCCTCGACCTGCAAGGCGCCGCGCAGCGGGCGCGAGGTCAAAGATTGGGGTATTCACTTCACTGTCTCAAAGGCAATCGGCCTCGGTCGCCGAGTCCACGACGCACAGCGGCGCCACGACGATCCGGTTGCCGCCATCCTCGACGAAGGGCAAGGCAAGCTTCTCTTCCGCGGTAAGGTCGTCGACGTCGCGCGGCGCACGACCGAGGGGTATTTGCGCGGGCGCGTGGCGATCGAAGGTCTCGACGACGACCGCGGATCGCGGCTTGAGATCGCTTTGCAGAACGAATGGGTCGTGGCGTGGCGCGACAATGCGCCGCTCGTGATGTCGCCTGATCTGTAATAGCTCGAACTTAATCTGACATTCGTTGTTGGTTTCCGAAGCGGAGCCGGAGGGGCAGGGCGCGGTTCTCACCCGAAGCTGGGACCGCGACCCGCCCTCCGGCGGGACGGAGATCACGAGAT
>Ga0310909_10001294_pt1 | contig 14529 bp, 19 predicted proteins | sample GREbulkMGT000H_FD_203449 | JGI IMG/M metagenome (GOLD analysis project Ga0310909, IMG submission 203449) | Lab enrichment of tropical soil microbial communities from Luquillo Experimental Forest, Puerto Rico - GRE.bulkMG.T000H | ecosystem: Environmental > Terrestrial > Soil > Tropical forest >... | reverse complement strand
GCTGCCACTGGCAAAGGAGAAACTCATGGCGGCATGACCACAGCCGACAGTCATATCGGTTCAAACCGCCAACACCGTCTGTCCGATCAAGTCCCAGCTAATACACCTGAGGGGCGCCAACCTGAGCCGCGCCGACCTGACCCACGCCGACTTGCTCGACGCCCGCCTGAGCGGGGCCTCCCTGCGCAGCGCCCACCTGAGCTTCGCCATTCTGGTACCTGCCGACCTGAGCGGCTCCAAACTGGACGGCGCCGACCTGTCATACGCCCTCGTGGGTGGTGCCAACCTTAGCAGTGCCAACTTGATCAGCGCCGACCTGAGGGACGCCGGCCTGAGGGACGCCGACCTGAGCGGCTCCAAACTGGACGGCGCCGACCTGAGTGGCGCCCACCTGAACGGCTCCAAACTGAACCGCGCCGGCCTGGCCTTCGCCAAACTGAACGGCGCCGACCTGAGTGGCGCCGACCTGAACGGCGCATTTCTAGGTGTCGCTGACCTAAGTGGCGCCACTGTCTCTCAGACGCAGTTGGACGAGGCGGTCTGTGGGGACCGGGTGAAGCTACCTCCCGGACTGAACCTCAAGCCGTGCAATGGCACACTCCCACCGCCTGACGGCACGGCCCGGTTCGCGAAATAGGCTGATACCGCAGCCTCGGCAAGCGAACGCGCCTCTAGCCGGGTCTCAGTCCGCCCTTCGGCAATCGGGTCCAACTGTCTCAGCACCGCGACAGTCCATCGAAAGCGGTCCACCACCGGGTGCCCTGGTGTCGCGGACGGAGCAACGGGCACTACAATCTGGGCTGATTATCAATTCGGCGCTCGGGCTAAGGGCTAGCCATCTGAGTGGCGTCTCGGGGACGGGTCCGATCGGTTGCCGGTCGCGGAGTTCCTGGGCGAACTGGCGGATGCCCTCAGCGCAGCCTTCCGGGACGAGGACCGTGACCTTGCACAGCCCTTGCGCCCGCAGGGATCGGGATGGGCGCCGAAGTGGTCGGTCAGTCATGCCCGTGACGACACCCGGCACCAGTCCTCGCGGCGATCAAACCGGACCGAGAGAGCGAGGCGTTCGTGCCAGTGCACGGCGCGTAGGCTGCGGCGGCCGCTGGCGAGGAAATCAGGTTCAGGTCTTCTGAGTTCACCGCAGCGCCGCGGGTCCAATTCATCGAACCCGTCAGGGTGAATACGCTGTCGATTACCATCGTCTTGGCGTGCGCGATCCTCGCTTGAGCGTCGATCCAGATCGGCACTCCCGCGGCGGCCAAGGGCTCGATCCCGCTTTCGCGCTGGCAAGGCGAAGTCCTATCCGCGACCAACCGGATATCAACGCCGCGCTCCTTGGCCCGGACCAGCGCCTCGACGATCCCCGAGCCAGTCGTTAGCCCATAGGCGCCGACCAGGATTTCGCGCTCCGCATTGTTGATGGCGCGGACCAGCGATAGGCTTGATCAGGCTCGGGTCATTGTTCTTGACGTTGCCGACCCGCGGGCTGACGGGCCAGGCGATCATTCCCTCTGTTGGATACGGCGCGAGCAGGGCTTTGAGCTGGGTTCCCTCGGCTGACCCGTGCTACCAAACCGGCCACATCTCGGGGCATTCCTGGTGCAGCCCCCAAATGTCTCGATGGGCTTCCCCAGTACGGCCGCGAGCCCTAAGCGTGCATCGGCCCCGTGCCGCATTAGTGTCTTCGACCAACGCCTCTGCCGCTTTACGAGGTGCAAGCTTTCCCGTGGTCCGGCCTGGCGCCCTGCGCTTGGGCCTGCGCCTCGGACATGTAACTGCCGTGTTTGGTCTTGCCATACCAACGGTCACCGGGGCAGTGATAGACCTTGCTGGCGGTATTGACCCAGACCTGACCAGCGCCGCCACCGGGGCTCGTGGCGCTGCGCTGGCTCGTTGCGGCCGCAGACGGGGGAGGTGTAACGACGGGGCTGGTTGCTGTCGAGGTTGCACCCCATGACTGCACGCCGCCATGACCGCGGCAGGCGCCGGAACGCTTCGTGCCGGTAAAGGCCGTGCCATCCTTGCAGGTGGCGGTGACTGTGCTCGTGTCTTGCGCGTAAATCACCCCCATGGGCAAGAAGAGCCCTGCGATCAGGGCGAAGGACAGCAGAGAGTTGCGCATCAGACCCGCTCCTTATGAACGATGCTGGCCGTCTATATCAACCTTGGGGAATGCTTTTGCGCAACCGCTCATGATCGCTCTCGCGCTGTTCATCGGCCGGTGTCGGTGGCTCTGGTCCGCAGATCCAGTCAAAGAACCGCAGTCTGGTGTATGTGATGACATAGTCCAGGTGATCGAGCGCGCGGGAGACGAGCGTGCGATGACGCATAGCTCAGTGTAACACGGCGGCGGCTCCGGGATGCTCGTCGCTCACACTCCCGCCGACGCATCGCGTGATGCAACCGCACAGAGCGAGTGGAGGAGCGACGCCAGATAGCGGAGGAAAACCCGACGCCGCTCCCCATGCCGGTGCTTGGTCCGCGACGGAAACGGCCAAGCCGGGGATTATCTTACACGCCGACAGTCAGCGAACTGTCCGCCGGGAGGACCGCAATCGCCCTCGCCTCCGCCGCGGAAGGCGGGCTTGCCCTCGATCCACTCGGCTTTGGCGTAATGTTCGAGAGGTCGACCTTGATGTCCTTCGCCTAAAACGGCATGAGCCCCCACCGCATCACGTCGAGGCTGCGCTCGCCAGCTCTCGTATCACAGCAGACCACCGGGAGCGGGTCGGTAGGCGCCATGTTCCAAATCGGCGCGATGTTCGGTGTTGGCCGATCCGGCCGGATCGAGAAGACGAGCTTGATCTCGCTGACGTCGGAGGAGAGACGGGCACGGCCACACATGCGCGAGCCCAAGCGCATCAGCGTCTCACCACCTCCCGCCGTCACGCTCATCCCCGCTTGATCTCGCTCACGACGAAATCGACGCGGCCGGCCCGAGCTTCCCCAGGATCGCCCTCAGCGTCTGCATCCCAGGGTATCAGCTCGTTTCAACCTTAAATAATCCGCCCTACGATCGCGCCCGACCGTTTCAATGGCATAAATGCCAAATATCCGACGTAATGTAATAAATCTAAACCATCCACAAATTAGAAAAATATGATGCCTCTTTGACGAAGTTACGGATGGATTTCTGACGTTGATCTACTAAACTAATTGGCACCGCAGATTAGAGACGATGTAATAACAGATGAGTTTCTTACAGAGTTAGAAGAGATTATGTCAGAGATATCGTCTGTTATTAATTTCAATAGTTTCGTAAAATCTAACCTCTCACAGCAGTCTGATGTGTTAGAAAAACTGCTGGTCGAGCTATGGCGAGCGATAGAGATAACCGGTAACATCCAGAGCGAAGCCGAAGGTATCGATGGATCGGAATTTCTGCATAGCGTCGCGAAGGCAGAGCGTATTCTCGTAGAGGCCATATCAGAATTGATGCAGACCGCGGTAATTCCGGTTGACGGAACGAGCTTGCAAAGCGTGCCCTCGGCTTCACAAGGAGTGGCTCCGTCGCCCAGCTCAGCGCTGCCATCTCCTAGGGGCCAAGCCACCGCTCAAACGCCGGTCGGGGTTGCGCGGCCGTAAAATCCGATCTCCTTGCGTTGCGCGAGAGTGTCAGCAGGAGAGAGGCCCCGATAGGTGATCAGGGCCCCCTCACCCTAATGTCCTCGGTGGGCTCCCCAGTACACCCGCCAGCGCCAATTCAGGACCGGGCTGTCGGCACCAGAGCGCCGGGCGGGATCGGGCTCGACTTGGTACGCGCAGCTTCATCACCAGACGATCAACCGCAGTTCGGCTTGCCGCGTCATCGGCGGGCCGGGCCCACTAAGGGTTGCGGGCGGTCGATGGTCTCGATGGACCACGAATGGCTTTAACGGGTGGAAAGCCGTCCTTCGCTGTTGCAGGGGCAACGACTAGGTAGTGCCCGATACCGCTCATTCCGTCCATTGCGACCAAATCACCGGGCCCGACCCGAAAGCCTCGGCGCTGCCCTTCGTCGCCCGCGAGACATCCGCCGCCTGCCCTATCAGAGGAGGCGCCGGCGCCACCGTGCGGTTGGGCCATCCGCTATTCGAACACAACGGGAACTTGCCTGAAATAACCGTATAGAGTTTGTAACAATATTCCTTAAGTAGTTTTCATAGTCATGTGTGAACTAGCCCACACTGAAACCGGTAATATTCTATTAGATAAGGCGTCGACCGAAAAGGTCGTAACTGCAATTGGGAAACATATCATGTCGACAACGCAGTATCGTCCCCTCTTGGGGTTAGCATTTGGCGCGCTTGCTTTGGGTTGCACTGCTGGGGCCACGCCATCACTCGCTGCCGAGGGGCGAGCGGCGGCAACGTTGTGCTATCTCTGGGCCAACAACCCGTCGCCGGCACTCAACACACCCTACCAACCCTCCCCCACCTATTCTTTTAACGCGGTTAACGGGCCCGACGGGAACAGTGTCACCAAAATCGCCACCGGCACGTATGAGGTCACATGCAGCGGCGTCGGCGGCGGCGCTCTCCTGGGCGCAGGTGGCCACGTGCAGGTCTCGGCATACGGAGCCGGCGTGAGTACGTTCTGCCACGTAGGGAGCTGGGGCACAGGCGTCAAAGATTTCACTGCGAGTGTCTACTGCTTTGGTAAGGGCGGCGGCGGAGGTGGAGGACCTGGGCCCGCGGACAGTGCCTTTGATCTGCTATTTGTCTGGTAGCCACAAGCTGTCGGCGTGCTCGCTCGATCCCGGCCAACTACCGGGCGGGCGAGCATGTCGGATTGCGGCGAGAGCTGCTTGTCGAATGGCCCCCGTGCGCCGATTACGGACCTTCCCGCCCTCACCCCGGAACGGCGAGCTTCGACCTAATTGAGCCGATCCTGATGGGGATGGGCGAATGGCCGGTGTGGGGCAACGAGCTGGCGCCCCCGCCTCGACAGGCTCCAACGGACAGCATAGCCAGTCATCTCACTGGTTTACACCGGATCGCCGCTACAGAGAGAAGGCATTACCGGGGCATCGGCCCCCGTCTGGACTGTTAGTCAGGGTTGTAGCTTGAACAACGGTCCCTGGGTGTCAGGGTAGTTCGATGTGTTCAGCACCTGAATGCCGGCGTTGTGCTCGCCATTGAACGGCGTCACAGTGGCTGCGCAGCCGGCTTTTTGTGCATCTGCCGGCGAGTTGAACCAAAGTCCCAAGTGATAGGTCTGCACTGGGCCCGGCGTTTTGCCGTCCGGACCGAAGGTCTCCGGATTCTGCGAGGCATCTGGGAATGGCGGATTGTTGAAGACGTGCGGGGCCGGCGCGACACCCGGTGCGATGATGAACGTCTCAACGCTGAAGCGCCCTCTGAAGAGCTGGAAGGCTTCACCCCTCCCGTCAGTCTCAACGTCCCCCTGATACCAGGATAGTCCGAAGGGTGCGTTGGGCACTTGGATCACAAAAAAGTCGAAGTCCGTTCCGGGCGGCAGCCCGGTTGCGTAGATGAACAGGTCTTCAAAGGTGCCGTTCGTGACGACCTGAACCCTGGCTTTGGCATCAGGAAGACAAGTACTGGCACCTTTTGAGACAACCATATCAAAAGTGATGTGTTGTTTAGCTTGTCCATATGCCGATCCTGCCGCAAGAAGCAACAGTGCCGAGCTGACGACAACTGTTTTGAGCGCGTGCGGATGCATTTTGCTTTACCTCCCTCATGATGAGATCCCGACCGCAACGATCGCAAGCACGCTGCGCGCGTGTGAGACCGATGTCGCGGCGTGGTCATCGACGGCATTCCCCTGCGCTGGTGCGGGATTTTCCTTCTTTTTATCGCGCTTGGGTAAGGCTGTGACGCTGATTTGGTTAACGTCAAGTACAAAAATGCAGCCATGGTTTGACCTCAGATAGCCCACTCGCTCGACCATTATTGGCTGGCTCCGAACGCCTCGCGTGGTGGATCATCGCTGTCACTCGCGTTCCTCCTGGGGGGTCGAAACCGGAAAGTTCGACCAATCCGATATCGAGTGGAGGCAATTGGTCGAGATCGTCCGCACGCCCGCGCTCTCAGGGTCCCTGGCCCCGTTTCCTCCAGTCGGGGGTGGAGATCCTGGGAGCGTGCCGAGGGTCCCAACGCCACAGCGAAAGCCTTACGGGCAGACGGAGCTCCGCTTGGGGTGTTGCAGAGTACGGTGTTGGGGAGCGGCGGTCCCCGTGCCAGCGTCTGCCTGCGAGCGCCCAAGACACGAACCGCGTCCGGCCACTCCTCACCGCCACAGCAGTAACGCGACCGTCCCGATCGCAGCCAAGGCGCCAAGCGTGGTCCCTCAACACGAGCCACCTAAGCTCGGCGCGGGTCGGCAGCCGGCGAGCTTTCTCTCGGGAGCGCCAGTTCGACGAGGATCACGGCGAAGTCGTCGCGGGCTTGGTCGGCCTGGCGGAGGATGAGACGGACTTCAGGATCGTCATAACTCGGCCGCCCGCCCCGTCCGAGAAAGCTGCAGCGCAGCAACAATATGGAGCGCTCGCTCACAACCCCCTATTTGAAGAATGCAGGGCTTTGCAGGCCGCTGCCGAGGAACGCGAACGATATAGCGGCATACGTAAGCCCCGGTCTTAGTTCGGACGTAGCGGCGTTGGCCCTTCGCGTGATAGATGCCCGTCGGCAGTTTGAGCCAGAAGACGATATCGGCCGAGCAGTGCTGCTGCGCTTGAGCCTCGGTCGGAAAGTTCGCGGTGGGCGATAGGGCGAAAGCGTCGCCGGGCAGGAGCTGGGCGAGCACAAACGAAAGGGCCACGAGCTTTGGCGGCACGGCAGCGCGCCAATCCTGTTTCTCAATTATCTCCAGCTCAGTCCCTCGTTCGGATCGCATTCTGCGGGGTGTGCTTCTAGCTCAATAATCGCCTGCCCGACCTTTATCCAGAAAGCCTGCCCATCCCGGTCGCCAAAGCCACGCATCGTCGGCGATCCGGCCAGCTTCGGTGTTAGCGTTGGCGCCATGGCACCAGATCAGCAAGCTGGCGGCGCGGTAGATATTGGGGTCGGAAAACAACGGGCCGAGCAAACATCCGATAACGTCAAAGAAGCGTCCGAGGCGCGTAGTGGCCGCCATCCGGCAGCTTAGGCTTGCCTCCGAAAGCGGACCTGAGCACGATCGCTTTCGCTGGCGCCTCGCAGGCGATGCAATCGGCCGTCAAAGCTCGACCAAGCGGATGGAGGAGGAAGCGTGGCTCAGCCCCGTGCTGCTGATGACTTCGAGACGATCCGTGCCCGCATGAAGGAGCTGCGCCGTGAGCGCGATGCCGCGGAAAGGGACTTACGATCGGTGCAGCCGACGCGTCACAATAGCAATCCGGTACTCATTTTCCTTCGGCGATTGAAAAACCGGCCGCGAAGCCGGACGCGTTGATGCCGCGGGACGGACCATCTCGCGAAGGGCAGCCATCAAGCGCCGTTCCTGGCCAAGATTAATCAGCTGTACACCTTGGAACAACTCAGGTTCAAACCGTCATCGAACTAAGGATCAACTGCGCGCCGAAGCGAAGCGATAGCGAGCGTGGCGGTAGGCGCGCGCCCCCCGCGAAGTGGGCCGATGAGCCGACAGGCATTCGTTCAGGCGGACGGCCGGGTCAAGTTCAGCAGGGTTCAGGTTATCGGTAGCCGCGGCGATCCTGGCGCACAGGCGGTCCGGCGCGGATTGTGGAGGGGCTTGCCGTCGGATATGAGCCCGGTAGACTTGCCTCGGCCGAAGGCGAACAGGCGGCAGACGATGATCCTAGAGGATGTTTAGCCCGTGCCCTTGTTAGTGGCGCTTCTCGCTGCGGCGTTTCTGATTATTCCGACTGTCGCGGGGGCGCAATCCAAGCTCGTTTCGCCACAGCAAATCGCGCCGGCACCTGCTCCACTACCACCACCCTCGCCAAGCCTCAAGGAAGGAGAAGATCGCCCGCCACAGACGGTACCGGCCCCCAAAAGCCAGGAAAGCGAGCACGATCGCCGTGGCACCGCAGATGCGCCGCTTATCGTCGAGATGCGTAACGCCCCAAAGACTGATGCTGAAGCTGCCGAAGAGGCGACGGAAAAGCAACGCAAGGCGTCTGCCGATCAGTGGATCATTTGGCTTACCGCTGCGCTGGTGAGTGCCACGATCATGCAGTTCTTTGCGCTCGGCTATCAGGGGTATTGGGTGCGGCGAACCGTCAAAAGCGCCGAACGATCTCTGGCCCAAATTGAGCGCGCTTTGCTGGTTGGAGCGAAGGTAGATACAACCGGCTTGGTCCGCAATCAAAGAATAATAGGTCATCGCATAACTGTGCTGTTCACCAACACTGGCCGCACTCCCGCTCGGAGAGTGACCAGCAATGCGAATTTCGTCGTATTTGACGGTGAGGGCGTGCCTTCCAGCTTCAACTATCCGGACAGGACGGCAGCCCCGCCTGCATACGGCATCCTTGGCCCTCACATACCATTACCTATACCAATAGACGTTGCAATCCAGGACTTTATCGATATTCAGAATAAGCGTAAACTCGGCTTGCTTTATGGATGGGTTGAATACAGCGATATTTTCGAGCCCAACGCGCGACGGCGAACAGAATTTTGTACACGGATCGAAGTGGTCGGAGATCCACATTTTTTTTCGGACCGTATTGGCGGTCCCAGCATGTTTGGGTTTGCTGTATACGGACCATACAATGCAACCGACGACGAATGCGTTCACAAACCGGGCGAAGTTCCGGTCGCGAAGCCGGGCGAACTGCCGCAGGTTACGCAGCCGCAACCAGACCTTGCTCTGACATAGCGTGCCGCTCGCCTGATGGCCAAGTCGTTCCGGCGGGGGAGGGGGTGTGTGGGGGGTCGTCTCGATGACGCGCGCGTTGCAGCTTCGCCAGGGTTGAACGCGTCCGGCAGTAAGCTCGCGCTGAGCCCCATTTCTGATCTGAGAGCGGCACGCCCGCCCTCTGTCAACAGTCCAGTAACCAAGTCGTGAGAAAGCTGGCTCCTGCCGGTGTGACGGGAAGATGGCGCCATGACAATCTGCCAGATTGGGCCGTATCGATCATGGCGGTTGCCGTTGGGCTCACCTCTGGGCTCGCGCTTCTGATGGCTGGCCCTATTGGTCGGTTTCCGCGTCGCGTCTGGTTTGTCCGCGGCAGTCGCCAACCGATCGGGTCCGGGGTCGAGGGATCAAGCTATGAGCGCTCGTATCGACCCAGCTCCTTAATCGGGACGTGAGCCGGTGCGGGAAGCGCGCCGTCACAGCCCCGCCGGGGTGACGCGACCCCGTTGAGCTGATTTCGCGTTGACCCTCGGATTGCCCCTTTCTCTGGCGCGCTGGCCTGATCGGAAAAGAGGCGCCGGCCCCCATACCGGTGGCGTGTTTCGAAAATGAGCAAGCACCAAGCAAGACTTCCTGGTCTATCAGGCACATCGGGCGCTCGCTCCGCAACTCTATTCTATTATGGTTAATTCGCGTCAAAATTTTTGCGCGCCGCTGCACAGAAACGACCTCCTTACGTCGTGGACGGGCCCCACCCTGGTGGCCCCTATACCCACCCCCCCACCCGTCCCCACCCCCGGTCTCTTAAGAGCTTTTCGTATTCGTCCGCGTTCTTTGCAGACTTATTGAGTAATCACTACGGATTGCGCGTCGGCTTGTACCGCAACGGGAGGGTGCTCGCCGCTACCGGTCCGGGAGCAAACCATCACGCGCAGGCGCCTAAGCTTCGCGGCATTGGCGGGCCAGCCCCTTGACACGCAGGAAGTGACACTGCGGCGTCTCGGCCTTACCCGCGCGACAGGTGACGCGAGCCTCCGGGCATCAATCACCCGTCGCAGCCTATTGGCACCGCATGCCAAGCACGCGCGCATGATCCGTCGCGCTACCCGCTAACCCAGAGGAACTACAGATGTCGATCGAGACCACCATCACCAGCCTGAAGCTGGCTTAGGATCGGTCATTGTTCAACTCCGTTTAATGCACGCGCTGGAAGCAAAGATGTGCAGTCTGCCCTCGATTAAGTGGGCAGATCGCAGCAGAGACGCTTTTGATGTATGCCTCGGTTGAGGGTCCCGGCACCTCGCGGAACCAGTCTATGACGTCGGCAAGTAAACCCTCATTGGTGGGGTTAATAAATACGTGACGCGTGCCGTTGACGGTATCCTCTGCCGGCATATCGAGGATCAGCCCAAATTTTTGCTCACGCGCAATCTCGGCGCTATCAGTTTGGTTGACGGGACTAGTTTACCGTTGACTACGTCGATGTCGTATGTTGCCATTGGATATCTTTTTCGTTGCTGAAATGGGGCCGGCCCAGCCATCACCAGGATTTCTTTTCGCCGCCGGGGTCATCTTTCGGCTTGCGCGGGATTGTCTCACACATCTTAACGGATGCGCCGCAAGCCAGGTTTTGGCGCGGGGGTAGGTTCCTACGCAATAGAAGTTAAAGACGCGTATAATGCGCGTTGTCAAAAGCGACGGCAGCACCGGAGGCGGCCCGCTGTCCGAAGTGAGAAAGCTCATGTTAGAGATCCCACGAGCCCAGCGAAATCTCCTATCGACGGGCCAGTGTCTCCCCTTCCGGCGGGCTCGTTAGCAAATCGTACCTAACGGCTTGTTCCTCGGCTCCGCTGATGCAACTGTACCGAAAGTAACTAGTTTCGATACAGTCGGAGAGGGTGCGATGAGGAAATCAGTGGGTTTCAAGCCAGCAACCGACACAGCGCCAAACACCGAAAACGGGACAGTCGTCTCGCTGCCGGGCCGCGAGGGAACAAACCAGGGACAGGATCAATCGCGGCGCCAGTACCTGACCGAAAAAGAAGTCACCCAGCTGTGCGATGCGGCCCGCGCTCGGGGCCGCTGGGGGCATCGGGACGCGACCATGATCCTGATCGATTACCGCCACGGCTTGCGCGTCAGCGAGCTTGTGGCATTGACGTGGAGCCAAGTTGACCTTGAAGCCGGGCGATTGCAGGTGATCCGGTGTAAGGGCTCCGATGACAGCGTCCAGCCGCTCAGTGGGGTCGAGATACGCGCCTTGCGTAAGGTCCGCCGGGAACAAGAACCGGGGGCGCGCTACGTGTTTATGAGCGAGCGCGGGGCGCCCCTAACCGCCAATGGCTTCTTTAAGACACTGACGCGAGCGGCCGAAAGCATCGGCATGCGCGACGTTCACCCGCATCTGCTGCGCCACGCCACTGGGTTCAAGCTGGTCAACGATGGCGTGGATACCAGGACCCTCGCTGCTTATCTCGGGCATCGCCAGATCGCGAATACGGCACGCTACACCAAAATGGACGCCAAACGCTTCGATCGCTTCTGGCAGGATTGATGGGAGCCGGCTGGTCCGATGGCGGGCTCGCTCGTGCTTCTCATCGTGGTCGTGCTGGCCCACGCCATCAGCGCAGCGCTGGAGAAGACCGACAGGCAATTCAATCAGGTACGGATCTCTTGCAGGTTGACACCCAAGGCTTTCAGCAAGTCGAGTGAACCACCGATCTCACGCAGGATGCTCTCGCGGTTCTCCTTGTGGATCACCCGTTTCGCTCTGGTGAGACCCGCCCGCCTCCGATCCACAGCTTTTTGCTCTGGCGAGACCGCCGGCCTTTCGTAGAGCTTTTCGATCTTTTCCATCCTCTCAGCGAGCGCCTTCCCCTCAGCCCGGAGACGATCTATCGCCAGTCGGTCGAAGACGCGCCAGCGCTGGGGATTGTCGGTACAGGATTGCTCCATACGCGCGGACAAATCGCCAGTGGCCTTCGCGAGCGCGAGCGCGGCGAAATGCAGGATGGCGCGGATCACCCTGTAATCAGGCAACAGCTCGAAACCGCGGACTGCCGCGCCGGCTTCGCCATAGCCGGCCGCGACGGCGCACGCCTTCACGCTGACGCGCTGTTGCTCTGCTCGGATCTTGGCGAACGCGAGGGCTCGGGGCCATAGGGGGCGATGAAGGTTACCATGCGCATCGTAAACCTCTGTGGACCTTATCAAGGCACATATGCGTGGGCGCTTGAATTTGAGGTTCCCGTTTCCATTAAATCATTGATGGCATTGGTACGTCGCTTCGACCTCATTGGGTGGGGCTCATGATAAAAAGTTATCATGCAAATATACGGATTATCATGGCCCCAGGCACTAGCCGGAAGGGGCCGGGACGCGGCTGAGTGGCCGTGGCTTGGCTGGCGACGAAGAGGAGAGGCGGAAGAAAAGTGGCTCTATAGTGGCCCAAGTGGCTCTTTCGAGCCTCTACTACAGGATTTGTCACTGACATTTCTCATCTGGTAGCGGCGACAGGGCCACTAGAGCCACTAGGGCCACTTGACCCCAAAGAGGAGAAGACCGGCATCATCGGCCATCTCCCGCCGCTTCGAGGTACCATTGACGGTTGCCATCCCGAAGTTCCTTCGCGAGCACGACGCGCCGGCCACCCACGATCCGATCTTTCTGGCGCTTGATCCATTCGCCGAACCGCCGCGGGTCAACCCGTTCATTTGCACTCCCCCGCGCCATCGGGGCGGCGACCGCGTGAAGCGCATCAATCAGCCCCGCTTGTCCATTCGCGGCGGCTTTCTCGGCGGCAGCCACGGCGTCCTTGACCGTGACCCGTTCCCCTTCGCCGATTACCTGCGCCCAATGGTGGAATACGGCGCCGACGCGCTCAGTTATCGGGTCACTCGCTTTGCTGCTGTCGATTGTAAGGCATGGGTCTTTTTCGCCGATCCAAATCAGCGCGTCGCGTACCAGGCGGCTCCACTCGACATAGCTGCCAAACGGGGGTGCCAGCGGCGGCGATCCGGCGGCGAGGTAAGTCCGAATGATTGTCAGGCATGCACCGACATAGCGCCCGCGGTCATGGCGTACCCGGTCAACCGGACTGAAAGCAAACTCGCGGCGCTCCGGGTGCTCGTGCGCGGGGTCCATCCCGCACATCAGCACGCGTCGGCACATGTCGCCGTGCAAGGAGAGGTTGTTCCCATTGAACAGGAATAGCGCATTCGTCAGATGATCGACCATCTGCGAACCGCCGAGCGGGCGCAGCCCGGCGAGTTCCTCGGTCAGAACCGACAACAGCTTGTTGCCCCCGAGGGGCTCGGTAATGTTGTCGATCGAGATGACGGGATCGCCACGCATCAAAAGACCGGACAGCCGCTTTTCGGTTTCTTCCTCGCCGGCTTGCGTTATCGGCGACGGCTTCCGGCCGCTTGCGACGAGCCCGATTGTATTGGACAAGAGCCCCTTGCCGGTGCCGGCGACGGGAGCCGTAAAACCGAACCCCGGCGCAGTCGGCAGCGAGCGCCGGATGACGCCGGTCAGAAGCCCCGCCAGGGCAACCGATCGCGCCTCCGGCGACGTGAACGGGAATTCGCCGATCAGCTCGTGAAGGATGGTTATGGCTTCCCACGCGTCCTCGATGTTCGGCTCCGCGGGGATCGGCGGGAACACAACGCCGGGCTGCGGCACGTACAGCAGACCCGTCGCACAGTCATAGCCGGGCTGATCGAGCAAGCTGCCGTCCGGGCGCAAGGTCGGCGCGTTGATAACGCCGATTAGCGGCCGGAGATCCCATTGTCCGGCGCGCGCGAGATAGGCTTCTGCCAGATCGCGGGGACAGTTGATTGCGACCGGCCTCTTGGCGCGGGCGTCTCATTTCAGCAAGTTGGCGGCGCGGGTGATGTGCTCGACGAGCCCCGTTGCGCGCACCTCGATCAACCCTAAATCCTCTACCGTCTCGCCGTCGCGAACGGCTATCGCTGTCCGGGCCGGCCGCACCAGCCCGCCGTTGCGCTGAAAGAGCCCGGCGCTCTGCTCGACAAGCGCCTTTTCGATGTTGTCCAGGTTCTCAGCAATCGCGCCGCCGCGGACGAAAATTTCGCGAAGCTGCACGGCTGGCGCATCCTTCGCGGCATCGTTGTCGGGGATGCGAAACACGTCAACGGTCATTTCGGCCCCCAACGTCGGGCAAGCTCTTCGCCGCGCCGCCGCTCTTCGGCCACGATCCGTGTCGCCATTTCGACGAACGCCGAAGACGGCGCGCGTTCGGGCGGCTTTGGCATCGGTCGAATTGCGCTTTGTGAGGCTTCGATGACCCCTGCCATGAAATCGCTTGCCGCGTGCGTCTCGGCGAACGCCTGGAAACGCTCGCTTGCTTCGGCTTCCCGGATGCTGATCGCCCCCCTGTAGCCAGCCGCGCGCGCCCGCGTCACAAGGCTGCCGAAGTGGATCTTGTGATCGTCTCCGGGCTCTGGCGGCTCCATGTCGTCGAACACGCGGGCAACGTCATCGGGACCGTGGTAGTTGTCTGGTGGCCCGCCCTGATACTCGCCCGCGGACCATTCATGCGCGATATCCCGCCGTCCGCTTTCGTCATCGTCACCGGGGACCGGCGCGGCTCGGATAGCCGCGATGATGTCCCGCCACTCGTTACGGTCGCATCCCGGATCAAGATGCGCGAGCATGGCGCGCACGATTTCGAGCGACACCGGCTCGCCTGTCGGCAGCGCCGCCGCGCTCCGCTTCGCCGGGGTAATCTCCGGCAGTGCAGCAAGCAGTTCGGCCGCA
>Ga0310909_10001287_pt1 | contig 14586 bp, 13 predicted proteins | sample GREbulkMGT000H_FD_203449 | JGI IMG/M metagenome (GOLD analysis project Ga0310909, IMG submission 203449) | Lab enrichment of tropical soil microbial communities from Luquillo Experimental Forest, Puerto Rico - GRE.bulkMG.T000H | ecosystem: Environmental > Terrestrial > Soil > Tropical forest >... | reverse complement strand
CTACGAGACGCTGACGCTGCCCGAAGCGCGTGAGTACTACATGCAGGGCCGAAGCTCGCGGGCCAGCTCCTGGTTTACCCCGCGACCGATTTTTCCCGAAAGCATCCGTCGCACAGCGAACCCGAAACCTCGATCCTACTGACGCATACGGTCGTCACCTGGTTCATGAACAATTATCTAGGCGATGCCGACATCAACGACTGGCGCGCTTCGCCGGCGCGCGCCAGGACGCTCGCCGACCTGCCGCCGGCCTATGTGCTTACGGCCGGCGCCGATCCCTTGCGTGACGAAGGCGACGAATATGCCGCGCGGCTGAAGGAAGCGGGCGTTGCCGTGACCTACCGGCATTTTCCCGGCCAATTCCACGGCTTCTTCACGATGGGCAAGCTCTTGAACCAGGCCAACATCGCCGTGGGCGAGATCGCGACCTGGTTGAAAGGACTGGATTGAAACGCGACGCGATCGGAAGCTACGATCCGGGTTACCTTGGCCCGGTCGACTCGGGGAAGATCCGGAAAACGCCGGATCATCGACATTCAGGACTGATCGCGCGTTGGCAGCATCAAGCTCAATCGAAATCGCCAGGCACACGCTGCTCTCCTGCGGGCTGATCCTTGCGGTCGGCACGCTGGCGGCGTTCGTCGCGCAGCGGATTCGGATTCCCGACGTCGCGATCTTCCTGCTGGCAGGGATCGCGCTCGGGCCGCACGGGCTTTCCCTTGTCAACATCACGGCCGACTCCGCGCTGAACCAGATCATCCTGCTGTTCGGCGCAAGCTACATCCTGTTCGACGGTGGCGCCGCACTGCGCCTCAACGTGCTGAAACGGGTGTGGATCACCATCCTGGTGATCGCAACGCTCGGCGTGCTGATCACCGCCGCGATCGTCGCGCTTGCGGCGTCCTATGTCTTCGCCCTGCCGCTCGGCGTTGCGGCCCTGCTCGGTGCGGTGTTGGCTTCGACCGACCCGGCTACGCTGATGCCGATCTTCCGCCAGGTCAAGATCAAGGCGCGCGTCGCGCAGACCGTGATCGCCGAATCCGCGTTCAACGATGCGATGAGCGCGATCATCACGTTCGCGGCGCTGGCGCTCGCAACCGGCGACGGCCACGTCTCGTTTTTGCAGAGCCTGTTCGATCTGTTGAGGCAATCCGCGCTCGGCATCGTCGCAGGCCTCGCGCTCGGTTATCTTGCGTCACTCCTGATTGCGCACGAGCGATGGGCGTTTCTCGCCGAATATGCACCCGTCGTAACCCTCGTCGCCGTGATCGCCGCCTATTTCGCGGCGAGCGACCTGCAGGCATCAGGCTTCATGGCGGTGTTCGTGTTCGGCATCGTGCTCGGCAATCAGGAGACGTTCGGCTTCCAGATGAAGGTAGGCGAGGCGCAGAAGCTCGCCGAATTCGTGCTGACCACCTCGTTCATCATGCGTCTCTTCATCTTCATCCTGCTCGGTGCCCAGGTCGATTTTGCCGAAGTCGGGAGGCATTGGCTCGGTGCAGTCGCGGTCGCAACCGTGCTGATGCTGGTCGCGCGACCGATTACCGTATTTCTCTGCGCCTTGCCCGATCGGCGCGCGCGCTGGCGCTTGCCCGAACTTCTGTTCATGTGCTGGACGCGGGAGACGGGCGTGATCCCGGCGGCGCTCGCGGGCCTCCTGCTCAGCAGCCAGGCGCCCGGCGCGCACGTCATCGCCTCCGTCACCTTTGTCGCGATCCTGATGACGATCCTGATCCAGGCGCCGACCACCGAGTGGGTGGCTCGCAAGCTCGGGCTGCTTGAGAGCGGATAGGACCGTCAACCTGGTCGATCATGTCTTGCGCGCGGACCCTCGCAAAACCTCTCATCCGGAAGGCATGATCCAGAAGTTGAATGCGAGTGCGACGGCGCCAACCAGAACGAGACTGGCGGCCCAGCTCGCATCCAGATTGAACCAGCTCCGCGAAACGAATTTCAGGCCGAGGTAGCGGTAAACCAGCCATGCCAGGCATCCGCCGGCAGCGATGGTAGCGACGACATGGACGACGGCCACAAGCATCGCCATGCCGAGATTTGCCTCGACAAGCGGGCCGGCCGCTTCGTGAGCACGGGCTGTAGTCCCGCACAGACCGAGATAGATCGGCACGAGCATCAATCCGGCGCCGTGCGCAATCGCGATCGCAAATGACCAGAGGCCAAGCTGGGTTGGCGGTATCCTTGCAAGCGCTCTGGGATGGCGTCGCCGCAAGAGCAGAAAGACGCCATAGCCGATGACGAGAAGCGCCGCAGCAGCCTGGATCTCGCGCTGCCATTGCGCGAGCGCAAGCAGCAATGCGAACGGCAAAAGCATCATGAGGATTGCAAGCAGATGGCCGACGGATAGCGGCCAGAGCGCCAGAAGCAGAGCACGCGGACTTTTTTCCATGAGCCCCGCGGAAACCGCGAGCGGCCACCCCATCCCCGGGTTGACCCCATGATAGAGGCCGCTCGCGACGACGGCCAGCCACAGTCCGGCCGTTGTCCAACCTGGGCTCAATTCGAAACCGACGGGTAACAGAAGGAATCCGTCGAGCAGTCGCCGCCCTCCAGCCGAATTTGATGCGGCCGGTATCCGTCAGGGAAGTTCACCCAGTAATTCCTGGCGAGCTCGAGCCCGCCATTGGAACCTACATTGGCCATGACTTCGGCGCCGGGCATTCCACCAGGATAGAACTGCTCATCCCAGGTCGAATAGAGCGAGTTCGTCCAGTACACGCGTTTGCCGTCCCGGCTGATCTCGACCATCTGCGGCCCGCCCACATAGGCCTTGCCGTTCGGATGCGGCGTACGGCGTGCGATGCCCCCGATGTGCACCGAGCCTGCAAGCCTCGGTTTGCGGGGATCGCTGACGTCGTACTGACGCATTTCGCCCGTCCCCCAGCAGGAGACGTAGAGAAACCTGTCATCCATGGACAGGTCGATGTCGGTCACCAGCGGGGGTACGGCACCAAAGCCCTGAAGCAGTGGTGGCAGCTTCTCTTTCGGAGCGGGCTCAGGCGGGATCGTCGCGGTCTTTTCCGCATGGAATTTCCCGTCTTCGCGCCACCAGGTCCAGATCGAGGCTTCGAGGTTGGTCGTGTCGACGACCACGCCGACGAAGCCGTACTCGCGAACCGGATCGTGAGCGGGGCGCACTTCCAGCGCCATCTGATGGTTGGCGCCGAGGTCGATGGTTTGCACGTTACGCCGCTCCCTCAGGTTCCAGAAGTGGAGACGATGACCGTACTTGTTCGCTAGAAGATCTTCGGGGACGATGCCGTTTTCGAACTGCGGCGGCAGCGCCCATTCGCTCGTCACCATGTAATCGCGCGGCAAATTCCACCAGAAGTCGTAGTGCAGTTTCTGCGGACCGCGATCGATCTCCCAGCGGCCAAGAATTTCGAATGTCTCGCAGTCCATGATGAAGACGCCGGGAGGTCCGTTCGTGCCGTCCTTGCCTCCGCCGCCGAGCGTGCTGATGTAAATGCCCTCCGGGCCGCAATGGATCGTGTGCGGACGCGAGTAGCCGGTTTTCTTGAACACCTCCTCGGGTTCGATGATCTTGTGAATCCGCGCTTTGGTGGGATCGGGCTTGGTATCCACGATGTAGATGCGGGACGAGCGCAGCCCGGGGATGATGAGATAGCGTCGCTCGATGAACGCGTGGCCCCCGAGCGGAGACAAGGCTGACGAGCAGGCGTTCCAGCCGAAATGATGAAATTCGTCGCCCTTGTTGGGCATCGTGATCGTGTGGACGATCTGACTATATTTCGGGGAATCCGGCTTGACGTCGATAACGGCAAGCGCGTCGGGCTTGGAGAGATCCGGACTGAGCAGCAAGGTGTAAGCGAAGTTTTCCGGCGGAGCTTCCATCGCAAGTTTGGGCGATGCGTAAAAGGTGGGATCCGGTCTCATCGTCATGGTACTGACTCCCAGTTTTGCGTCGGCTTGTGCCAACCTGGCTCGGGACAATAAGCGGCGACCGTGCGGCTCATCTGGCCGAAGCGCGGGCTCAGTTGGCTGATGAACAATATGTCAGAGCGTCGCTCCGGAAAACCGGGTCAATCCAGGCTGCGTCACCCCGCCGCGACCTGCGTCGATCAACCCATGGCCGTCGCACTGGTGCGATTTTTGTGTGAACGCCGATCGGCCCAATAGGTCCCGATCGCAAGCACGATCCAGCCCATATTGTAGATAAAGCCGCAGCCCAATACGGCCCAACCGGGAATCGGCCCAATGGCGGCGCGATCGACAAATTCGTAGAAGTGGCTTGCCATTTGCGGGTGAATCGCGAGCTTTCCGAAGTAAGCGGAAGTCTGGATCCCGATGATCCAGATGTATGTACGCCGAACGCGGCGCCCGGCGGCTCGAACGAAGCTGATATGGTGGCGGGGATGCAAGTAATCTTCCGCCAGAGTCGTCCGCCAGCCGGCATCATCGACTCCGCGCGTGCCGTTCAGCATCTGCGCATAGAAATGCGTCTCCATGAAGCGCGCGCGCGCACGCCATACGTTGAAATAGCGGTAGCGACGTGCCTCAAGCCCGAGAAAAACGGCAAGCAGCATGCCTATCAGAATGAGCGGCAGCGCCGACGCCTCCCGGGACGAGAACGTCGTCGAGAGGGCGATGCCCATGGTGACGATCGACCAATTGGTCGTGTTGTCGAGGCGCGTTCGCCAGATCGTGCTGCGATAAATCTCCCCACGATAGAGATGCGCAATCGCACCCAGTTCAGCCGGGTTCAACTCCTGGATATGGTTGTCTGTGGTCTTGAGCATGAGAACCACCAGAGACCGGATTGAAAATCCTCAAGCAGTATCGTTTGCCGACCGTTCGTCGCGTTTGCACGCACGGCGCATTGGTACCTGCTGCGCATAGTATCACAATTCCGCTTCGCTTCGGTAATTCCGGCGGGTCCGCGGCACCTCGAGGAGGTGTACCCTACCCCGCGACCGATCGTCAGACCGTTTCCGCAATAGCGAAGACCAAGTGCAAGCTGCCTGCGCCAACACCTGCTTCTCAACGCGCCGTTTTCGTGCATACTTTCGAAACCCAGAGAAGGGACGTTCGGAATGGCTCAGGCCCTTCAGACGACCGAGGGGTTGCCGCGGCAAGACGCCCGAAGGCTGCCCACGATTGCGGTGCTGACGGCCCTTGGCGTCGTCTACGGCGATATCGGCACGAGCCCGCTCTATGGACTGAAGCAGGCCGTCGACGCCGGTGGCGGCCCCGCGCCCGAGACGGTGATGGGTGTCGTGTCGCTGATCTTCTGGGCCCTGTTCCTGATCGTCGGGTTGAAATACGCCATTCTGATCCTGCGCGCCGATAATCACGGCGAGGGCGGCATCGTGGCGTTGCTTGCGCTCCTCGATGCCAGGCACGCACCACGCGGAAGTCCGCGCGCCTCACTGCTCGTCGTCGGCTTGATCGGAGCCGCACTGCTCTATGGCGATGGCGTAATCACACCGGCGATCTCGGTGCTCAGCGCCATCGAAGGTCTGAAGATCGACGCGCCCGCGCTGTCGCCAATGGTTGTTCCCGTTACGATCGCAATCCTGGTCGGTCTCTTTATGGTCCAGCGCAAGGGAACAGAGTTCGTTGGCAGTATCTTCGGGCCTGTGATGCTCGTGTGGTTCGCTGCGATCGCCGTGCTGGGCATCACGGGGATCATGCGGAGCCCGTCCATCCTCGCCGCCATCAGTCCCCATCATGCCGTGCTCTATCTCAGTCACGCAGGACCCGGCATCGCATTCGCCGTGCTCGGCGCCGCCTTTTTGACGCTGACAGGTGGCGAAGCCATGTATGCCGATATGGGCCATTTTGGCCGGCGGCCCATTCAGCTTGGATGGTTTGCGATCGTCTCGCCTGCTCTGATGCTCAATTATCTCGGTCAGGGAGGACTGCTTCTGGCGAACCCCGCCGCAGTCGAGAATCCATTCTATCTGCTCGTACCCCGATGGGCGCATTACCCGATGATTGCGTTCGCGACGGTCGCCACCGTCATCGCCTCGCAAGCGATCATCTCGGGTGCCTATTCCCTCACCCAACAGGCGATGCAACTCGGCTTTCTGCCTCGCATGCGGGTGCTGCACACGGCAAGCCACGAAAAAGGGCAGATTTACATACCCTTGGTGAATTGGCTGTTGGCCGTCGGCACACTTGCCGCCGTGCTCATATTCGGCTCGTCCGACGCACTCGGCGGAGCCTATGGTATTGCGGTCTCCATGTTGATGGCGGTGACGACGGTGCTGGCAGCTCTCGTCGCCCTGAGATGGGGCTATAACCCGCTCCTGGTCGTGGCCGTGAACGGGTTCTTCCTCGTCATCGAGTTGGTTTTCGTTGCCGCGAATATGACGAAGCTGATCGAGGGTGGCTGGTTCCCGCTCCTTCTGGCGAGCATCATCGCGTTCCTGATGCTGACTTGGCGCACCGGATGGCAGTTGCTCGAGCAGGAGCGTTCCAAGCTCCGCCAGCGAGAGGACGAGTTCATCGAGTGGGTGATCACCACGCCACCCATTCGGTTACCGGGAGCGGCGGCGATCTTCACCGCTGCGACGACGGGGATCCCGCTCTGCCTGACCCATCACCTCAAGCACAATCGCGTGATGCACGAGCGCGTATTGTTTATTGCATCGGTCAGCGTGGATGAGCCGCGGGTCGAAGAGGCCAACCGCATCAAGCTCGTGCCGGTCGGAGCAGGTATCACCCGCGTCATCTTCTATTTCGGTTTCATGGAAACACCTGATGTGATGGATGCACTGAGGCGCGCCTGCCGCGGCCTTCCCGAGCTTCGCGGTATCGATCCCGAGAATATCACCTATTATTTCAGGCGCGTGATGGTGATCGCCTGCGAGAAGGCCTCGGGCATGGCGGTCTGGCGAAAGTCCCTGTTCGCCACGATGCACCTCAACGCCAACCTGCCGGCGGCGTACTTCAAGGTGCCAGCCGCCCAGGTCGTGGAGGTTGGTCTCGAAGTCGAGATATAGGCGCAACTCCCGTTGCGTTCACGATAGCCGCCTACCCTGCCCTCGCCGCGCGGCGCAGCGATTGCGGCGGCTGGCCGAAGGCGCGGATGAAGGCGCGCCGCATCCGCTCGGGATCGCGGAAGCCTGTCGTCTCGGCGACCCGCTCGATCGTCTCGGCAGAAGATTGCACCCGCGCGCGGGCCTCCTCGATCCGCAAACGCTCGATTGCCTTTGAGGGCGTGGTGCCGGTTTCCGCGGTGAAGGCGCGGGTGAAATGCCGCGCACTCATGCCGGCGCGGTCGGCGAGGTCATCCACCGTCAGCCGTTCGTCGAGATTCTCGCGCGCCCAGGTGAGCAGCGGCCCGAACCGACCCGTGGGCGCCTTCAACTCCAGAAGCGACGAGAACTGCGACTGCCCGCCGCTGCGGCGATGATAGAGCACGAGCTGGCGCGCGGTTTTCTGCACGATCTCCTCGCCGTAATCTTCCGCAACCATCGCCAGCGCAAGATCGATGCCGGCGGTGATGCCGGCAGAGCTCCAGATATCGCCATCGCGCACAAAGATCTGGTCTGGCTCGAGCTTCACCTTGGGATAGCTCGATAGAAACTGCCGCGTACGCATCCAATGGGTGGTGGCGCGCCGGCCGTCGAGCAGGCCCGCTTCCGCAAGGATGAAGGTCCCGGAACAGATGCTTGCGACGCGGGCGCCGCCGCTTGCGACCGCCCGCACAAACTGCAGCGTGCATGTGTTCCGTGCAGCCGCCTCAACGCCGTCGCCGCCCGCGATGATGAGCGTCGTGATGGCGGCCGGCGGCCCAAACTTCCGCGCCAGCATTTCGACGCCGGAGGATGAACTCACCGGTCCGGGTTTTGCGGCCATCACCCTGATCGGCGGGGCACTCTTCGCGTAGCGCCCGGCGATCTCGAACACCGAGATCGGCCCCGAAGCGTCGAGCAATTGGAAATCAGGAAAGATGAGGACGCCGATCATGGAGTCAGTTATGTCCTGAAATGAGGGAAATGCACCATTCCGGACAATAGGCCACCATGCTATCATCACGTGGTCAAGCGCAATTTGGAGAGTTTTGCGATGTCGGACCCGCTTCAGATCGGTTTTCTGGTGTTCCCGAATGTCACCCAGCTCGACCTCACCGGCCCCGTGCAGGTGTTTTCCAGCGTACCCGGCGCCAAATTGCATCTGATCTGGAAGCGCATTGAGCCGGTTCAGAGCGACACCGTGCTGGTGCTGACCCCCACCATCACCTTTGCAGAATGTCCGCAACTCGACGTCATCTGCGTACCCGGCGGATTTGGCACCGGCGATCTCCTCAATGACGAAGAGGTGCTCGCCTTCCTGCGCAAGCAGGCGGAGGGCGCGAAATTCGTCACCTCGGTCTGCACGGGATCGCTGGTGCTGGGCGCGGCCGGTTTGCTGCGTGGTTTTCGCGCAGCAACGCACTGGGCCGCGATGGACAGTCTTTCTCCGTTCGGCGCGATACCGACCAAGACGCGGGTCTGCATCGACCGCAACCGGATCACCGGCGGCGGCGTCACCGCCGGTATCGATTTCGCACTGACGGTGGTCTCGATGCTGCTCGATCAAACGACCGCGCAGATGATCCAGCTTCGGCTCGAATATAACCCTGCGCCGCCGTTCAACGCCGGTTCACCCGACAGCGCGCCGCCGGACGTTCTCGCGATGGTCAACGAGCGGGCCGCACCCTATCAGGCGCGCCGGCGCGAAGCGGTGCTGCGTGCGGCGGCAAGGCTCGCTGCGCCGGCCTGAGCGCATCGATCGTAGGGTGGGTTAGGCGCAAAGCGCCGTAACCCACCGTCGGGACCGCATCACTGCGTTTGGTGGGTTACGCGCCTTGCGGCGCTAACCCACCCTACGATTTGAGAACTTATTCGAACAGAAAAAGGCCGCCTGGTTGCCCAGACGGCCTTTCCTGATCTTACGACGGCGCCACATTTCACGGGCGATTTCAGAACCTGCAAACCGGGGGCCTATCTCCCGGCCGTGTCCTACTCGGGTGCCGCTGCTAATCGGGTCAGTCGCGATCTGTTGCCCGAACCGCCGCGATGGTCTCCCATCTCCGTAAGATGGCTACAGTAAGCGCCTCTCACGCGAAGACTGCAATGAGGTTCGAGTCGCCGTCCCCGTTGTTCCCGTTGTCCACAAGGGCACCGCACACTTGCGCACGCGGCGAACCGCGTAAGACCACGGTCATTGCCGCGACCAAGTCCAGCATTTTTCGCGGAACGTCTATCCCGGCGTCCAGGGCTGATAGTCGCCAGTCGCCTTGGGCCGGCGGCCGCTGGCCAGCGTGGAGCCCGACGGACGATAGGCCGCAGGGGTCCCCGTCATGTTCGGCACGTGCGGCTTTTCCCATTCGCGCGGTTTGTAATTTTCCTTGGTCGGCGGCACGTCGACGGTGTGGTGCATCCAGCCATGCCAGGCCGGTGGAATTCGGCTCGCTTCGGCAAGCCCGTTATAGATCACCCAGCGCCGCTCGAAATGCAGCGTCGGGTCGATCTCGCCACCCTTGGTGCGGTAGTAGCGGTTGCCCTGCTCGTCGGTTCCGACGAGCTCGCCGAACCGCCAGGTCCACAATTGCGTGCCGAAGGTCTGGCTGTTCCACCAGGTAAAGAGCTTCAAGAGAAATTGTTTCATGCGGTGTGCCGGCTGATGGGCGATCTCAGGGTTCTGATGCCATCAGCCCGGGGAATTGTCCAGTAAAGCACAGACTTTCCGTACCAATCCCGGGGCGGGCCCGTCGCGGCCGAACGGGCGGAGCAGCCTTCGCGCTCCCGCGCATTTGTTGCGCGGTGCAGGAACGCGCGCCCTTGCCCGGGGGTTAGAGCGGTACCTTGAGATGGAGAGTTCAGATGACGAGTACGAAATTGTTGAGCGGTGCGGCTGCGCTAGCACTGATTGTGGCGGCACCAAGCGCAAGTTTCGCAGCCTGGAGGGGTGGTGGCGGCGGCGGTGCCCGCATGGGCGGCGCGCCGGCGATGGGAGCGCGGATGGGCGGTTCCCCGACATTCCACGGTGGCGCACGCGTCGCTGGCGGGCCATCGGCAAGCTTTGCTGCGGCAGGACCGCGCACGGTCGGCGCAGCGGCCGCGTGGAACGGCGGACGGACCGCGTGGAACGGCCGTGGAAACTGGAATGGTGGCTGGCGATATAACGGCGGTCGCTGGTGGCCGGGCGCGGTTGCGGCCGGGGCAGCCCTTGGAGCTTACGCCGCCTACGGCGGTGCCGGCTATTATGACTACGGACCGGGCTATTACGACGACACGTATTACGACAACACCTATTACGACAACGGCTATGACGACGGCGCGACCGTCGCAGTCGTCCCGGGCGGAGTGGGTGTGGACGCGAATTATTGCGCGCAGCGCTACCGTTCCTACGATCCGGCGTCCGGAACATACCTTGGTTACGACGGGCAGCGGTACCCCTGCCCGTAGCCACACTTGACATCCCAGATCGGGACAGCGGCGCATTACGATGCGCCGCTGTTTCTTTGGATTCTTATTTCGTGGCCGCCTGCGCCTCCTCCTTCAGCGCGCTCGGCTCCTTGGCTTTGGCCTGCATGGCTTCTTCCAAATTGTCGTTTGCCGCCTTCATTACCTCTGGGTCGTTCGTCTGCAGGGCGGCGCGAAACTCGGCGATGGCTTCGTCGAGCTTGCCTTGTTCGCGCAAGACCTCGCCGAGACTGTTGTGCGTCCATGCATAAAATGGATCGATCTCGATCGCGCGCCGATATTCGGCGATCGCGGCGTCCAGGTTGCCGTTGGCTCCCGCCTTTGCTTTGAGCGTGTTGCCAATATGGATGTGAAGCAGCGCGAGATTACGCGCGTCCTGTGTACAATCGAGCGTGATACGGTATTCGGCAAGCGCCGCGTCGTATTCATTCTGATCCGCCAGGACGGCGGCCAGATTCCAGTGCCCGTACGGATTATTCGGATCGATCTCGATCGCCCCGACGAAACGCCTGCATGGCGTTTTCAGGATCGCGCTCGAGGTTCCAGACTAGCCCAAGATTGATTTGCGCCCCCACATCATGCGGCCTGAGCTGGATGGCGTGTTTGTAGCTCTCCCTGGCCTCATCGAGCTTGGCCTTATCCACGCTGTCGCCGTTCCGGGAGAGCTGAAACAGGGCCGCGCCGATGTTGACGTAACCTTCCGCCGAATTCGGATTGATGCGGACGACCTGTCGAAATTGCGCCAGGGCCTCCTGGAAATTGCTTTGACGCTGCAGCGCAAGGCCCAGCCGGTTATAGACGCTCCAGGTGTTCCAATTCAGGCTGATCGCCTTGCGGAACTTCTGCTCGGCCTCGCCGTAATTCGCGTGCTGAGAGAGGTCGTCTCCCCAGAGGATATAGGCCCCGGGCACGTTGGGATCCGACTCCTTTAAATTTGCGATGATGTCCTCGACGTCGCGCAGGGCCTGATCCGGATTCGTGCGATACAACACGGCCGCGCCGAGCGCGGGCCAGAGCTTCGTCACGATGACGGGAGCAGCGCGATCGAGCAGATCGTCCGGGTTGTCGGAATCGAAGCCGCTGGTAAAGACCTCCCGACCGTCGACCCGCACCCTCAGCGCATACTTGTCGCGATAGATCAGCTCGCCCGAGATGACGTTGCCGCCCTTGCTATAGTGCAGCACGCTGCGGATCGAGGACACGATCGCGCTCAGCGAAAGGCCGATTTGCGGGACCACGAAGTCCGGCAGTTCGTCGCGCGCCGCGACATTGTGGGCAAGGATCGAGTTCGCCGCATTGGTTTCGTCGACTTGCGAACTTTCCGGCTCGGCGTCGACCAGTTGCTGGAGCGCATCGAGCGCATCGCGCAGGCGATGACCGGCCACCTCCGGCGTGTAGCCGGAGTCGGCAAGCGCTTTCGGGACCGCGATCGGCTCGATGATGGCGACGTCGTGGGTCAGGTCCTGAAAGATCAGGACGGCAATTCCCAAAAACACCAGGAGCGAGATCAGCGCGAAGAAGTTGCCGACGGTGGTCTTGTCGGCGATCCAGCTCACCGCATTGTGGAGGAAAGTCTTAAAATATTGCCACCTCGAAAGTACCTGTGCCACGGCCAAAAACTCCGCCGGTTGTCACGTACTTGAACAACAACCTACCATAACCCCGCCTGCAGGGGTAAGGCGCTTTTCTCCCGAACGGGCTTTCACCGGGTGGCGAGCGCAACGCCTGCAAGCGTAAAGATCAGAGCCGCGATCTGGCCCGGGCCAAGCGGCTCGTGCAGCGCAAGCGCGGAGGTGACGACGCCGATCACCGGCACCGCCATCGTGCCGATCGCGGCGACCGACGCCGGCAGCCGCGCCAGTGCCGCAAACCACGAGACATAGGCGATGCAGAACTGGCCCACGACCGAATATACCAGCAGAGCCCAGCCGGTTTCTGTTACCGCGCTCACATTTGTGGTCTCGATCAGCAGGCCTGCGACCGCAACCGGCAGGCAGCCGATCCCGATCTGCCAGGCGGCGGCCGGGATCGGCGGCAGCAGGATCGGCCGTCTCTTGGCCAGCACCGTACCGACGGCAAAGCCGATGGCGCCACAGAGCGCCATGATGATCCCCGGCAGCTTCTGCATGCTGGCGGAAAGGCCATTGCCGCCCATGATCGAAGCAAGGCCCGCGAACGCCATCAGCAGCGCGATGGTGCGCAACAGCGTCGGCCGCTCGCCCAGCACCGGCCAGGCCAGGAGCGAGGCCCAGACCGGCATGGTGTAGGCGATCAGCGCCGCTTCGCTCGCTGGCAGCCACAGCAGCGCAAGCCCCATCAGCACCATCCAGGCGGTGACGTTGAGAACGCCGAGGAGCACGATCCGCGGCCACATCCAGCGTGGAACATGCAGGCTTTGCCGGCTCAGCAGCGCCAGCAAGGCGAGCAGCGCCGCGCCAATCACGCCGCTTGACCCCCGCAAGGTCAAAGGCGGCAGCTCGGACAGCAGGTATTTAGTTACAGGCCAGTTGAACCCCCAGCCCACCGAGGTGATGGCGAGGAACATCAAACCAGCGGGCCTGATGCGCGCCGTCGCTTTCGGAACTGACATGAAACAAGGGACCCGGCCGGGGGAATCAACGCCCCCTATTTGACGCGCTCGCCGGCTTGCGACCACTCACCGCCGGGCATGGCAGCCAACCCCGCTCACAGCGTTATGTGAGTCTCACTGACGCAACACTTTGGAGACAAAAAATACTTCCCCTGTGAAGATCGGGGCGAAGCCAAAATCAGCACGGCGGGCGACATTTTTTTCCCTTCCGAATCCTCGTGGACTCACTGATACTTGGGCCGATCACAGGTGCGGCACCGACCCCTGTTTTCCCATTCTGTCCACCATATTTAGTATTTGATTCAGAAAGGCGTACTAATCCTTGACGTGCGTAACGGAGTCGTCCTAGCTTTCCTTCTGTTCGGCGCGAGTGTGTTTGGGTCCCCCGCCGGTCGCTCCCAAAAGGGTTCCAAAATGACCACTCCGCCGCTGGATTGGGCTGCGGGTGAAGGGTTTGTCTGCCCTTTCGTCAGGGGGATTTTGGGGCGCATGATTAAGGGCCGGAACAGGCCCGGGGCGAAGCGACGGGGCGCGTTGAACGCATGAACTGGAAGGCCCGGGGTGGGTTGTTCCAGGGCATGCCGGGACGAAATCGATTGCCGGGGGCGTTCGATTTTTTACTCCCGAGAGAAACTGGGCCGGGTTCACCGGCTTGAGCACGCGAACAATCGCTCCGCCGTTAGCGCGGCGGTTTGGGGAGGTTCGCTTAAGGGCAACAAACGCCGAGCCGCGGGTAGGCGGTGCGGCCAAAAAGACATGGGGCACAACAAATGCGAATCGAACGTCGCAACACTACTGCAGGCCAGTCACCCTACGCAGGAATTGATTTCAGATTGACGACATCTGAGATCAAGAATCCTGACGGTTCGGTTGTTTTTCACCTCGAGAATGTCGAGGTCCCGAAGTTCTGGTCGCAGGTCGCCTCCGACGTGCTGGCGCAGAAATATTTCCGCAAAGCCGGCGTCGCCGCAAAGCTGAAGAAGGTCGAGGAAGAGAGCGTTCCCTCCTGGCTGTGGCGCTCGGTGCCCGATGCCGAGGCGCTCGCCGACCTGCCGGAAAGGGATCGCTATGTCGGCGAGCATTCCTCCAAACAGGTGTTCGACCGTCTCGCCGGCTGCTGGACCTATTGGGGCTGGAAGGGCGGCTATTTCTCCAGCGAAGAGGATGCGCAGGCCTTCTTCGACGAGCTGCGCTACCAGCTCGCGATGCAGATGGTCGCGCCGAACTCGCCGCAATGGTTCAACACCGGCCTGCACTGGGCCTACGGCGTCGACGGTCCCGGCCAGGGCCACTATTACGTCGACTACAAGACCGGCAAGCTGACCAGGTCGAAATCGGCCTACGAGCATCCGCAGCCGCATGCCTGCTTCATCCAGGGCATCGAGGACGACCTCGTCAACGAGGGCGGCATCATGGACCTCTGGGTGCGCGAGGCGCGCCTGTTCAAATATGGCTCCGGCACCGGCTCGAATTTCTCGAAGCTGCGCGGCGAAGGCGAACGCCTCTCCGGCGGCGGCCGCTCGTCCGGCCTGATGAGCTTCC
>Ga0310909_10001285_pt1 | contig 14590 bp, 15 predicted proteins | sample GREbulkMGT000H_FD_203449 | JGI IMG/M metagenome (GOLD analysis project Ga0310909, IMG submission 203449) | Lab enrichment of tropical soil microbial communities from Luquillo Experimental Forest, Puerto Rico - GRE.bulkMG.T000H | ecosystem: Environmental > Terrestrial > Soil > Tropical forest >... | reverse complement strand
ATGATCTTTAGAAGGATGGCGGGATGCTGAAGACCCTGCGCCAGATCGCCGAGGTCGGCATCGTCACCGAACCGCCGCCTGGTGCGGACGAGTCACTGCGGCTGCGCGAGGCGCTGCAGGCGCGCATTCTCGCGGTCCTCGGCCGTGCGCTCTGCATTCGGCACGTGGATGCGGGCTCCTGCAACGGCTGCGAGCTCGAGATTCATGCCCTCAACAACCCCATCTACAACCTCGAGGGTCTCGGCATCCGATTCGTCGCGAGCCCGCGTCACGCGGACCTGCTGCTCGTGACCGGGCCGGTGTCGAAGCACATGGAGGTTGCACTGCGGCGCACGTACGAAGCGACACCCGATCCAAAACTCGTGGTCGCGGTCGGGGACTGCGGTTGTACCGGCGGCATTTTTGGCGAAAGCTATGCGAGCCGCGGCCGCGTCGCGAACGTCATTCCCGTGGATGTGGCAGTGCCAGGCTGCCCGCCGAGGCCGCTGCGGATCCTGAGCGCCATCCTCACCGCACTCGAGCGTCCGAACGAGCGCTGACCGCCTGCTTCGGGCCAGCAGCTCCCATCGCGATCGATTGGCGCGCCTCAGCGCGCTGCTGCGGCGATGTGTTCCTTCAGGCCTTCCACCAGGGCATCGAAGGTGACTCGACAGCATCGGCTGTTGCGCAGATCCTCGTGCATGGCGATCCAGGTATCCAGCGGAAGCGAGAACTGTCTTACCAGTACCCGTACCAACCCGTCACGTCTCGCGATAGGTACCTGGCAGAACCCGATGCCGGCGCCAGAGCGAATGAGTGCCAGCTGAGCCAGATCGTTATCCGCTCGAATAGCCAGCATTTCGCGCCGAAGCGGAAGCGATTTGCCAGCGCCGCGAAGGAATGCCGTGGGTTGGTCGAATCCTATAAGCGTGTGCTCCTGCAGATCCGCCCACGTTGCCGGCGTTCCGTGGAGCTGCAGGTATTGCCTCGTCGCGTGTAGTCCCACGTGCACTTGACCGATTCGCCGCGCAATGAGCAGCTCCTGATCTGGGCGGGTCATGCGCACGGCAATATCCGCCTCCCGCTGCAACAGGTCCTGCATTCTGTTACTGAGCACGAGTTCGATCTGAAGGTCCGGATGCTCCTCCCGCAAACGCGCGATGACCTTCGGCAGGACCTCGACCCCAATCACTTCGCTCGCAGTTACTCGCACCACGCCGCCCACGCCAGAGCCCTGGCTGGCGGCTGCACGCTTCAGCGCAGCCACTGCGGTGCTCATCGCCTCTGCGTAGGGTCTCAGCGATAAGGCCGATTCCAGCGGCAAGAGCCCGGTCTGCGATCGGGTGAACAAAGGCATTCCCAAACCCCGCTCCAGGGCAGCCACGTGGCGCCCGACGGTGGGTTGAGCGATATCGAGTGCGCGAGCTGCACCAGAGAGCGAACCCTCGGCCAGGACCGCCAGAAAGGACCGATACAGTTCCCAGCCGATTTCAGCTGCCATGCATAAATGTATAGCTGATAGGAACTCATATGCAATTCCATTGATGAAGTCCGCGGTTCAACATTCGCGCCATCGATCACTTCATCTGGGATGGGAGAGAGTCATGGCGAATGCGGGCAAGGTTCTGGTCCTGGGCGCGTCCGGTGGGATCGGGGGCGAGGTAGCAAGACAACTGCGTGACGCCGGCTGGGAGGTGCGAGCGCTAACGCGCAGGGCCGACAGACCCGTCGAGCAGAAGGACGGGATCACCTGGCTGCAGGGGGATGCGCTCTCCCGGCACGACGTTGCCGCCGCCGCCCGGGGGTGCTCGGTGATCGTCCACGCGGTCAACCCGCCCGGGTATCGACGATGGTCCGAGCTGGTGCTGCCGATGCTCGACAACACCATTGCGGCCGCCTCTACCGAGCGGGCCACGGTTGTCCTTCCCGGTACCGTATACAACTACGGGCCGGATGCATTCGCGTTGGTGACCGAGCGGTCTCCGCAAAACCCGGTAACACGAAAAGGCGCGATCCGGGTGGAGATGGAGCGCCGCTTGGAATCGTTCGCTCGTGGCGGCGGCCGGGTGCTGATCGTGCGGGCCGGTGACTTCTTCGGCCCGAAGGCGGGAAACAACTGGTTCTCACAGGGACTGATCAAGCCCGGTATGCCGGTGACGAAGGTGAGCTACCCCGGCGCGCCCGGCCTGGGACACCAGTGGGCTTACCTGCCCGATGTCGCGCGGACAATCGTCGAACTGCTGGCGCGGCGCGACTCGCTTGACCCCTTCGCGACCTTCCATATGAAAGGACACTGGGACCAGGATGGGACGCAGATGGTGCGAGCGGTCCAGCGAGTGGTGGGGCGGCGTACGGCGCTCGAGCCACGGGTTCTCCGGTTCCCGTGGTGGTTCCTGGTGCTGGCGGCGCCATTCGTCACGACGTTTCGCGAGATGCTCGAGATGCGTTATCTGTGGCGCGTTCCGCTACGCCTGGACAACGCTCACCTCGAAAGCGTCATCGGAGCTGAGCCACATACACCGCTCGACCAGGCAGTCGAGACGACACTGGTGGGACTGGGATGCCTGGGCGCGTCGGATAGTCTGGCGGCAACGCCGGCCGGCGACGCGAAGGCGACTCGCGCTCGCTAACGCGCTGACGGGCCATTGACGACCCTCTGCAAAGAATCGACATTGGCGTCATTGGGGTGACCGCCTTTCGGTGTCACCGGTCGCCTCGCGCGCGGCTCGCCGCTTCAGAAGCGGTCACCCAAGCCAGTTGTAGCCGAGGAGGTACCTGCATGCGACTACCCTTGCTTGGGGGATGCTTGTGTGGATCCGTCCGCTATGAAGTGCACACTGCTCCCCGAAATACCTTCTACTGTCACTGCCGTGACTGTCAGAAGGAGACAGGTGGGCCATACGCGATGGAAATCTATGTCGAGCAGAAGGCCTTGAAGATCACCGGTGTGCGTGCCTCCTTCGCGCTCATCGGAGATTCAGGAAAAGAGGTCAGACGAATTCGCTGCGCCCACTGTGGCTCTCCCCTGATCACGGAATTCGACGTTGCACCAGGCTTTCATCTGTATAAAGGCATGCAGTCTCGATGCTGCGGGTGATCTCAAACCGGATTTCCATGTCTACGTAAAGTCCAAGCAGCCATGGGATCGGATCGAGGATGGACTGCCCCAATTCGCGGAGGACTTCTAACGTGCCATCCATGAGGTATCCGGCACTCGCCGGTTTGCTCCAGTTCTTGCTCCTGCTCGCCGTTTGGCTTATTCCTGACTCCGCCATGTCCGCTACGGCCTCATCCGACTATCAATCCCTCGTTGAGCTATGGATGAAATGGCGGCAGTTCGAGCCGCCCATGGTTGAAAACTGCGTTCCGGATTACGGCGTCGCGGCGATGTCGGAGAAAGCGCAGGGGCTCGCCAAGTTCCAACGTCAGCTGGCGTCGATCGACACCTCGAAGTGGTCCGTGGCGCAGCTCGGCGACAAGCGGCTCGTTGCGGCGGAAATGAACGGCATGGATTTCGATTTGCGGGTCCTGAAGCCATGGGCGCGCGACCCCTCGTTCTACGCGAACGTCTGGGGGGAGGATAGCGACGTGCCCGAGCACGAGGGGCCGTCGATCCATCCGGTGATCGACCTGCAGAGCTATGAATATCCGCTATCGAAAGCCGACCAGAAGAGACTTACCTGCCTGATAGGCGCGATCCCCGCCTTGCTCGAGCAGGCGAAGACCAATTTGATGGAGTCGAACGCCCGCGACCTTTGGCTTTACGGCGGACGCGCCTTCCGCGAGCAGAGCAAGACGCTGACGGCGTACGCGGCGGGACGGCTGGACATGCGCACGCTCGAGGGGACCAAGCACGCCGACATGACGGGTGCGGACCAGGCGCTGATCGATGCCATCGGCAGGGCGCGCGCGGCGACCGACGCCTTTCGCGCCTGGATCGAAGAAGAGGCGCCGAAGAAGACGGGGCCCGCCGGCGTCGGCAAGGAGAACTACGACTGGTACGCCAAGAACGTGCACCTCGTCGCATACGGATGGGATGAGCAGGTGACGCTCCTGCGCCGCGAGCTCGATCGCGCGCGCGCATCTTTCGAGCTGGAGGAATTCCGCAATCGGAATCTGCCGCCGCTCGAACCGCGGAACGATCCGCAGGCGTGGCGCTCGATGGCGAGAGAGAAAATGCAGACGCTGGTCGATTTCCTCGTCGATAGCGGACTCATCGACGACCAGAAATATTTCCGTGCTGCAATGGCGGCGCAACTCGGCGATTACACGCCGGCTGGTGAGCGCAACTTCTTTGCGCATGGGGCAGCGCGCGACCCGTCCGCGCTTTATTCACACGAGTACCACTGGATCGAACTCGCGCGCCGCAAGCACGAGCCGAATAAGAGCCCCATGCGCGCCGCGAAGCCACTCTACGACATGTACGACAGCCGCTCGGAGGGCCTCGCGACCGCGATGGAGGAATTGCTGATGCATGCTGGCCTCTACGACAAGAGCCCGCGCGGGCGCGAAATCGTCTGGGCGATGCTCGCGAACCGGGCCGCGCGCGGCCTCGCCTCGCTCTATGTGCAGGCTAACGAGATGACCCTGGAACAGGCGGGCAAGTTTCACGCGGCGTGGACGCCGCGCCGGTGGTCCGATCCGAACAGTGATCTTGTCGCGTTCGAGCAGCTCTTGTATCTGCGCCAGCCAGGCTACGGGACGAGCTACATCACCGGCAAACTCGAGCTCGATCGCCTGATCAGCGAGTATTCTTTCGAGCAGGAACAGCAAGGCAAGAAGTTCAACCTGCCGGAATTCTTCCGCAGGTTGAACGCTTCGGGCGTCATTCCATTCTCGCTCATTGCATCGGATATGGTCGACGATTCTCTGCTGATCAAGCAACGACGTGGCGAGATGGGTTCCACGAGATAGCTCCGCTCGACCGTACCCGCCGGACCCTCACCTACCCTCTATGGTCGTTAGGGGCCGCCGCTCAGCTGGGTGCGTCTGAAAATTCCTCTGGAGAGTGTCCGACTTCGCGTTCCCGGTCTTCGCGAAGTCCTGCTGCTGATAGTCCGGGAGCAACGCGTCGGTGGTCGACTCTCGGTCAACCTTCATGTCGCGTTCCAACGCCCGACTGTCCCGATCTTCACCGAACGACCTGGAGCGACCTCTTGAGTTCGTCAACGCATGGCTGTGCCATCGGTGAATTTTCCAACTCGATGATCACGCGCTGCGGATCCTGTAACGATGAAACGTTTCCGGCCAGCGGATGATAGTCTCCGACAGCAATGCCGAGCTGGTGCATTGCCGCCTTGGCGAGAGTCGCGAACCTGAGAATCTCCGCGTCGTCTCGACGAAGCGTCTCTACCGCCTCGAGCACATGTCCTCGCTCTATATCTGTCAATGGGCCGCCGGTCCGACTCACTGCGGTAAGCGCCGCGCCATCCCGAAATTCGCGCTCGTTTGCGTTTTCGAGCACCGGCATAAGGGAATAGAAACGCGACATGGCATCGACGCGATCTACCGGCATTTGTGCCAAAACGCCGGCGGAAACCGCAGCCTGAAACGCGATGTTGTCCCACGTGTGCCGGGGTGTCGCAAAGCGATCGACCGCCTCGAGCACCGTCGATCGCCCCGTATTTTGTTCCACTGAACTGCGAATTGCGTCCAGCGCCTTGTCGATACAGGGGGCGAGCGCGACGCGCTCCAGAACCTGGGGCCCGTCATCGCCAGAGATCTCCTGACGCATCTCCTCGGTCACGAGTCGCATCTTGTGACGCCATTCGAGACTACTCAGCGCCTGTTCGCCGGCCAGGGCAATGACGATGCCCAGGAGGACGACGGCTACCTCACTGAAAAACTCTCGCAGATTACGTGCAGGTTTAGGCTTGTGAATTTCCACATGACACTCGCAATAGGATTCCCGTACACCCTGGCACCGGTCAGAACGCGAAATTACCGAAGCGGGACGCTGAAATTCGTCCCGTCGGTGTCGTCACTGTGCTATTTGACGACGCCTACCCCATCCGCGCCCTCTTAATCTTCTGCGGACCGACGCAGAATGCCTTGAGGAGGCCGTGGCAGGCAATTCATCCCGGGAATGTCCGCTCTACCTCCCCGGAGTGGCCGCTCTTGGGGTGTTCATCCGGCTGCTAAGGGTCGCAAGCGGTCGTTGACGCCGCCCGCGAAGTCGGCGAAGTGTGGTAGCGCGGTTCGGTTCGCATGCGCATCGGCCCGCCTCAATGAGAGGGGAACAGGCCGCTTGGCGTCGAAATCCGCCATTGACCCAGAGTGTCGGATAATCTCTAGCCGTGCCCACACCCGCAAGAGGGGAACATGACATACCACAAGCCCGCGCTGTCGTTCATCGCAGTCACCGTGCTCTCTGCAGGCCTGGCACTATCCCCGGCGGCATTTGCCGCCAAGGAGGCACCCCCCGAAGTGAGCAAGGATGGTCTGCATCTCTACAAGCAGACCAAAGAGCGGCTCGCCTACGTGAGACCCGGCGCCACTTTCACCCAGTACAAGAAGGTGACACTGCTCGACTGCTACGTGGAGTTCTCCAAGGACTGGGTCAACAACTACAACCGCGATCAACGGGACCCGTCGCGCCAGATCAGGGACAGCGACCTGGAGCGCGCGAAAACGGCGCTGCAGAAGGACTTCAAGAGGATCTTTACCGAGGAGCTGCAGGAGGGCGGGCGATACCAAGTCGTGGACTCCGGCGGCCCGGACGTCCTTATCCTGCGGCCCGCGCTGATCAACATCCAGGTCAACGCTCCGGATCTCATGACCGCCGGACGCAGCGCGACATACGTCGAGTCAGCCGGTGCCATGACTATCTATCTCGAGCTGTGGGATTCGGTGTCGAACACGATCCTCGCGCGCGTCATAGACGGGCAAGCGGACCCAAGCTTGTACGGACAGCGCTCAAGCAGCGTCACCAACCGCGCAGCGGCGGAGCGCATGATGCGCAGGTGGGCCGACGAACTGCGGAGCCGGCTCGACCTCGTTCGAGGCAAGGACGTCGCGAACTGAAGCCCCTCAGGGAAATACGCCGTGGATCACGACCCATCTCCCGTTTCGCTTTACCCAGGTGTTCGCGTAAATCCCGGTTTCGCGCTATTGTCCTTGCCATCGCTCGTGCCCGTCTGCGAGTACTCGCCCGTCACAACCGCTAGATTGCTGCCTTGCAAGTGGACGGTCAGGTTGCGCAGCTCAACCGATTTATAGACGTCTGTGCCTCGGCGAACCGCCTCCACCCATTCCTTCTTTTGGATCGCGCGCCAGTGCGCTGGTGCAGTCTGGGTCGCCGTCTCCCACACGAGCTCCACGTACTCATCGGCCATGTAACCAGCCATTCGATCGGCGTCGCGATCAACGGGGGCTTGCGCCCAAGCCTTCTCGCTTGCGAGGAGGTGGTCGGAGTCGGCTTGCGTGTTTCCGGTGATCGCTGTGACGGCCACGCCGGCCAGAGCGAATCCGACCATGGTTCCGGCGACAACTCGAGTCACACGGCTTTGCAAGAGTTTCATGCATTCCCCCATTTGTCACGGAGGCGCTCTGGCGCCTCGGCATGCTCCGAGAATGCCCCGAGAGCCAGTTTCCAGGCAACGGACCGCGGCGACCGATCGCTATACTCCTGCGGCTGCTAGCGCCGAGCCGGAGGCCCGTTGGGTAAGCGCATTCAGTTAGGCAACGTGAGCGTGTGCCTCGAAGACGACGGGGAAGGCCCACCTGTTCTCCTGCTGCACGGGTTCCCCGCTACCCGGCATCTCTGGTCGGAGGTGGCACCGCGGCTCACGAGCAGCGGCTTTCGCGTACTCGTTCCCGATCTCGTCGGTTACGGAGATTCGGAGGCTCCGGTGGGCATACGCATCGACATGGCCAGCCAGGCTCGATGGATTGTGGAGCTCCTCGATCAATTGGCCCTGACGCGCACTGTCGTCATCGCTCATGACGTGGGATCAGCGGCGGCGCAGCTGATGGTCGTCGATTCCCCGGAACGCGTGCGCGCTGTCGCTATCCTCGATGGCGTGCACGGAGGCGAGTGGGCCATGGATGCGATCGCGAGCATCCAGGCCTGGGATCCGGCCGATGCCCACAGGCTTTTTCCGGTACTCGCACGGCGGCTGGCGAAAAGCCCTGCATTGCGGGAAATGCTGGAGGCATACAGGGGTCAGCTGGGAGGATTACGGCTCATTCGCGCCGCACGGGATCTCGACCCGAGACAGACGGCGGTCATCGGCGAGCGGCTGCGCGCCACCCGCGTACCCTCCCTGGTCCTGTGGGGAGAACGTGATGAGTTCCTCTCCATCCAGAAAGTAGGGGAGCCACTCGCAGAATTGCTACATGCGCCCCTCGTCCGCCTTCCAGGTGGACACTTCACCCCGCTCGATTGTCCGGCGGAAGTTGCCGATGCGTTGCGCAGCTTCCTCGCCGCTCTGGCAAGCGGCCGCTGAGTCAATTGGCGGGGCTTCGCGCGCGGCGAGGTGCTGCGCTGCGCGTGCCGCGAGCGGCGTCGTGCAGGCGCTTAGACACTTGCGGCTAGCTGCAACCCGGGATGAGACCGGCGACCAGGATGCCGGCGAAAATGGCGGCCGACGACAGCCAGAACTTCCAGGTATCGAATGAGGGATTCAAGGTGGACAGCCCCTTAGGTTTTCTGCAGGGGCGTAAACTGCCCGACCGCATCATCTGCCTGACGTGACTCAAGTCACGTCCTGGCAAACTCAATAGAGTGGGTCGCCGTCCAACAGTTCCCTAGCCTTCGACTGGATCGCCGTCAGGAGCCGCTCGCGGTCGGGGAAGCGACGACCCCCTGTGCCGCCATTCCTGCGCTGCGCCCTCCTCGCCCAACAGCACCGAAGCGAGCCGTGGCGCCCTCGGCGGCACGGGCGAATAGCCGAATCTCAGAACGAACCAGATGTCATCGGCGGCGAACCGCTCCCGCAGGTAGCGATTGCAACTCGCGTTCGTGATCATCGATCCGAAGGGCAGCATGTAAACGCGGTGGCGCGTCATCGACAGCCACAGCCGCATCAGCATGCGCCCCGCAGCGACAAGGTCCGGCCAAGTCCCGAACGGTCCGCGCAGGATCGCAATGTGGCGCGTGCCGGCCTGGCTACGCAAGTATTTGGCGATCGCCAGGGACGAGACGCCCGGCAGAACGAACAGCCGCGGAAATTTGAGCGCGAGACGCATCTCCCAGCGCGGCTGGTTCATGGGCCCGGACCACAGTCCGTCGCCGATCGCGGGCGTGTCGGCGACGTGGATCCAGCGACGAAGCTCCTCGAGCTCCCCCGGCTTCAGGTTGTTCTCGAGCAGCGCCTGCACATTGCGCCGGAGGACATCGCGCACGTCGGAAGGCTGAGAAAAACATTCGAAGCTGTGCCCATGCGATGCCGCAATGCTTGCGAACTCATCCAGTACCCGCGGATCCACCAGGCGATCCTCGTAAGGCAGGCGCGAGGTGCGACGGGCTTCGAGGACTGTTCGCTGGTCCTCGGGGGCGCAGCGACCGGTGACCCGAACGAGTCCAAGCACGACCGGGCCGATGCCCGGCTCGATGGCGGAGGGCTCGACCTCCGGGTACGGCGTGACAGCGATCACAAGTCCGAAATGCCGCCCGGCACACTCGAGCGTCTCGGCGAAGATGCCGAAAGATGAGAGCACATAGAGATTGCTCGTGTCCTCCACCGGCAGCATGCGCTCGCGCAGAATCAGCACCTGCGCTACGTGCGCATTCAGCGGGCGGATGCGGAAAGGCTGGGTGTTATGCGGTGTGGGGGCAAGCCGTGCGAGCTCGGCGAGCTCTCGCCACGGGCCCATCGAGGTGGCAACGCGTGCCGTAGTGAGGATACAGGCGTTCATGTTGGTTCCCCCGCACGATGTGAGCCGAGGGACGGCAGCCACCAGTTCGCGCGCCCGCAGAGCGCCATCAGCGCCGGCAGCAGCACGAGGCGCACGATCGTGGCATCGAGCGCGACTGCGAATGCGAGCCCGAGGCCAAATTCGCGCGTGGCGATGAGATGCGTGAAGCCGAATGCGAGGAAGAGCGAAATCATGATCGCTGCCGCGCTCGTGACGGTGCCGCCGGTGGTGGCGATGCCGTGTGCCACGGCGTGCGCCGAGTCGCCGTTGCGGAGGTAGTGTGTGCGGATGGCGGACAGCAGGAACACCTCGTAGTCCATCGAGAGGCCAAAGAGGATCGTGAACAGCATCAGCACGATGAAGGCATTGAGCCCACCGGGCGGTGTGACTCCGAGCAGGCTCGCGCCGTGGCCGTCCTGAAAAATGAGGATCAGGAAGCCATAGCTCGCGAGCACGGAAGCCAGGTTGAGCGTGATCGCCTTGAACGGGATGAGAAGCGAGCGCAGGTGTACGAGCAGCACCACGAAGGTCGTGAGCAGCACTGCCGGCACCACGACCCACATTTTCCCGAAGATCTCGCGGTCGAAGTCAGCCAGCATTGCCGCGGCTCCGGTGATGTGTGGCGTGAGGCCGCTCCCGGCGAGCTCCGGCAGTGGGTCAGCGCGCAGGCGGCGCACGAGCGCCGCGGCCTCTCGCGATTCGGGGGGATCCTCTCCAACGATCGCCAGGAGCGCGATCCGACCCTGTGAGCCGCACGTTTCGAGCGCGGCTCTCTGCAGCGGCTCGGGCAGATCCTCGAGCCGCTGTGCGTGGATGTCTGCGCGGCGCAGCGCCAGATCGAGGTCGGAGAAGCCGCGGATGAGAGCGGTGTGGGGATCCCGCTCGAGGCGCCCGATGAGTCGCCGCACGCTCTCGCGCGAGCGCTGATCGAGAACCGTGTGTCCCGGCGCTGCTTCCAGGACGATCGCGTTCGGACCGATCCACCCGCGCGCGAAGTCGCGCCCGAGGATCTCGTAGCCCCGCCGCGCCTCGAGATCCGGGGCCAACCCGGAGGCGCCGAGGTTCCACGCGGTCATGCGCAGCACCGGTGCGACGAAAAGTGCGAGCAGCAGCAGCGATACGCCCGCCGAGAGAAGCGGCCGGCGCATCACGAGCTGCGCCCAGCGGGACCAGAATCGGCTGGGGGCGAAGGCATCGGCGCGCCGACGTCCCCAGTTCACCCGCGTGCCAAACAGGGCGAGAAGCGCGGGTAGGAGTGTCAGGGTGGCGAGGACGGCCACGCCCACCACGATCACGCCGCCGAACACCAGTGCTCCCAAGAACGGCAAGCGCACGAGCGAGAGCGCGAGGAACCCTATGACGACCGCGGCCCCCGAGCAGACGATGGTGGCGCGCACCTCGCGCAGCGCGCGCCGGGCGGCGTGCTGCGGCGTCCGCTCGATCAGTAGTGCGCGGCGAAACGCACTCACCAGGAGCAATGCATAGTCGACCCCCACCCCGAGTCCGATCATGGTGACCGTGTTCTCGGCAAACACGCTGACGAGTGCGAAGCGCGAGAGCAGGTACAGCGCCGCCATGCTGGTTGTAGTTGCCGTCATCGCGAGCGCAATCGGCAGCACTGCTGCGATGGGCGAGCGGAACACAATGAGGAGGATCAGCAGCGTGAGTGGAAGACCGACGCGCTCGGCCGCCAGCAGGTCCTCGGAGCTGCGGCGGTTGAGGTCATAGAGCACCGCAGCCTGACCTGTGATCTCGCAAGCGAATCCGTGCGGAAGGTGAACGCCCGACACCGCCTTCCGCAGCGGCGCAGTCGCGAGCTCTGCCTCACTGAAGGTCGCGGCCTGCGTGCGGATGAGGATGAGTGCACTGTGCCCGAAGCGACCGCGGAGCCGCGTATCGCCGGTGTTCCACACCGACTGGACCGCGGTCGCGCCGCCATGCTCGAGAAGCGCTGCGCTCACCGAACGCCCCGCCGCTGCGAACTCTGCCTCCTCCACGCTGCGCGTGTCCGAGTGCAGCACGGCGACGAATGGGTAGAAGGTGCCCGCGGGCATCCCGGCCGCGGCCGCGCGCTCGACTGCCTCGATCGAATCGCTGCCGGGCACCGCGTCGGAGCCACCGCGGACCACCTCGGGCAGGCGCAGCGCGAGCGCCCCCGCGGCGAGGAGAATCGCTAGCCACGCCGCAATCACACGCATCTCAAGGCGCGGGCGGTCGGTAACGATGATGCTGCTCATGGCCCGGCTGACCCCTCGGCACGCTTCAGGAGCCGCGCCTGCTTGATGCGGCCGGCATCCGCAGCGAACGGACCCGCACCGCGCGGGTGCAGCTCGATGACCGGCGCCAGAGCCTCCGGGTACTCGTGCCACGCCGCACGGAAGTCGGCGTTGAGGGCAATCAGCCCCTTCACCATCGACTCGCGGTAGGCTGCGACGAGCTCCGCGGTTGGTGCCAGGTCCACTTCGAAGATGAGCTTCGGGTGCACGTCCGCACCGGCGCTTTCTTCGAGTGCCAGGCAGAAGGAGTGAGTGATCTTCGCGAGCGCGGCGTCCGCGTACAGACACTGCTCGATGTCTTCCGGGTAGATGTTGGCACCCATGACCGAGACGGTGTAGTCGCGGCGGCCATACACCCAGAAAAAGGGCAGCCGCAGCTGCCTGGTGCCTTCCCGGGCGCCGAGCGCGGTAATGTCAACGCCGCAGGCCGAGAGCCGCCGCTGCAGCTCATCGAAGCGTGCCACCCCGCCCTCGTCGTGCACGTTGTAGCGCACGCGCGGTGACAGCAGTGACTTACGCGAGATGGTGAACAGCAGCTCGCGATTCGCGTTGACCTCGACGTGATGCATGAGAGGGTTGTATTGAAAGAGCATCGGCAACCGGGAATCGCTGCCGAAAAGTGCGCAGCGCACCTCCGGCCGCGCCCGGCACAGCCGCCGGATGGCGACCGCCAGTGGGGTTTCCCCGGCGATGCCGATCTCGAGGTCGGTCGCACCGAAGCCGCTGTAGACAGTCCGGAACCGCCGCAGCAGGTAATCACGCAGGCCCTCGGCCATGCCCTCGCCCCCGACCAGCGCGCGCAACTCGTATTCCCCGAACGGAAAGCCCTGTGCCTCGCCGGTATCGATCAGGTGCTTGAGGAAGGGCGGGTAGCCGGCGATGAGATAGCGATAGCGCGGGCCGAAGAAGCGCAGCGTGTGGAGGATCTTCTCCACGTCCGGTCCGGTGCACTTGACGATGCCATTGCGCGCGAGGGCGACCCCCATGTTGATCCCGGTCGCCCAGGCACCCATCGAGAAGGCGTTGATCGTCAGGTAGCGCCCCGTGCCGTAGCAGTAGCGGGCGAAGTAGCTGATGAAGATGTGACTCTGATGACGCTCGAGCCCGGTGCGCACCCAGTTGTAGGGGGTGCCGGTGCTCCCGGAGGACTCATCGATGGTCACGTCGTGCTCCGGGATACGTCCGCCGTCGCAGCGCCGCTCCGTCCGGTAGCGCTTGATGTAGTTCTCCTTGTCGGTCTCGGGCGGTGATCCGCCGCGATAGCCGCTGGACCGCAGGAAGTGCCGGTACGCGGGCACGCGCCTCGCTGCCCGGTAAAAGGTCGCCCGCGCGCGCCACCGTCCGGCCCAGTCAATGGAAGCCGGCGTCAGCCGCTCAAACAGCGCGAGAAACGTCTCGAAGCGCACGCAGGCGAGTTTGAGGATGAAGTTAAACGGCACGAGCGAAGCGAAGCGCACCCTCTCGGCGAGGCTGGCCAGGGGAATCGGCGGCCGGGCGGGCCCGATTCGCTCACGAACCAGGCTGCGTGGGGCGCTGTCTGCGGCGGGGAGAGTGTTCATGTCTGCCTCCCGTGCCAGGGCGTTTCGTATCTGGCACGGGGGTCAGTGTCGGGCCGCGACCGCTACGGCTGCTTCACGGGCTGCTCACAGATGACTTACAGCAGGAATTGGCGCCCATGCCTGTCAGGCGCGGCCGCCTCAACGGTTCTCAGGGGCTGCTTCCCTCGGCGACCGCCTGGGGCTGACTCTGGGCCTGCATCTTCTTATAGAGATCCATCGTCGCCGCGGATGGCTCGCCCTGCTTCAGGGCGTGCAAGGTGGTACGGAACGCAAGAAAAACCTCGCCCGCCTCCGCCTGCCGCCCTGCCTGTGCGAGCGCAGCCATCAACCGGCGGCACAGCGCATCCGACAGCGGTTCGCACTCGAAAGCCCGCTGGCAGATCTCGATCAATTCCTCCGACCAGCGCAGCTTCTCGGCCGCCTGTGCCGCGGCCGTCACGAGACGCACCAGGCTCGCTCGATAGCGCTCGCGACCAGCGGTCGCCCAGGCCGAGTCCACATCCGTGCCAAGGAGCGGCCCGCGGTAGAGGGTCAGCGCCGCATCGATGCCAGCCAGGAACTCCCGCTTGCGTGGCTCGAGATCGGCTGCACCGCACAGCGCCTGTGCGTTGCGCGCCGCCTGCTCGAACGCCCAGATGTCGAGCCACACCAGGCGCCGGTTGAGCGCGACTTCGCCGCCTTCCACGATCACCGCGGCGTCATCACCCAGCCACTCGCGCAGGCGATGAAGCGTGGTGTTGAAGGAGCGGTGAGCATAGTCGCTGTCGACGTGTGGCCAGAGCGCGTCCGCGAGCCGCTCGATGCGAACCTGCTCGCCGCCGAACGCGACCAGCGCCGACAGGAGCTCGAGCGGACGAATGGCCTTGCCGCCCTTGACCGGCTCGGCGGCCGCATTCTCGACCCGCAGCGGTCCCAGCG
>Ga0310909_10001281_pt1 | contig 14606 bp, 12 predicted proteins | sample GREbulkMGT000H_FD_203449 | JGI IMG/M metagenome (GOLD analysis project Ga0310909, IMG submission 203449) | Lab enrichment of tropical soil microbial communities from Luquillo Experimental Forest, Puerto Rico - GRE.bulkMG.T000H | ecosystem: Environmental > Terrestrial > Soil > Tropical forest >... | reverse complement strand
CTCGCGGGCGTGCTGGCACTGCTCGCGCTCGGCTTGGACCTGATCTTCGGCGTGATCGACGTGGTCTGGATCGCCTACGCCGATCTCGTCATGTGCGGCATGTACGCGGTCTACTGGCTGTTTGCCGAGTATGGGTGGCCGCTTCCTCTGGCATTCGCGGCGGCGATCGTTGGGGTGGCGGCGCTCGGCCTGCTGGTTCACCTGCTCATCATCGCGCCGATCCTGACTTCGGCACCGATCAACCAGCTGCTCGCCACCGGCGGCCTGCTTTATTTCCTGCAAAGCTTCGCGACGCTCCTCTTCGGCACCGACTTCCGCAATATCGGCATCCGCCTGCCGATCATCGAGATCGGCGGCATCTATGTCAGCTACGCGCGGCTGCTCGCCTTCGGCGTGGCGCTGATGGGAGCCATTGCGCTCTATCTCTTCCTCAAGCGCAGCTATGTCGGCACCGCCATTCGCGCGATTGCCCAGGACCGCGAGATCGTCGGCCTCATGGGCGTCGACCAGCGGCGCATTTATCTCGTGACCTCGGCGATCGGCGGCGCGCTGGCCGGGCTCGGCGCCTGCCTGCTGGCGCTGCAATACGACGTGCATCCCTTCATCGGCAACACCTTCGGCCCGCTGATCTTCATGATCTGCGTGCTGGGCGGTCTTGGCAACATGATCGGCGGCTTCATCGCTGCGTTCATCATCAGCCAGATCATCGCCATCGGTGGCTACTACTACTCGACTGAGCTTTCCTACGTGCTCGCATTCATGCTGTTCATCGTGCTGATGTTCATACGCCCGCAAGGGATCGTCAGCCGATGAAGGAGAACAGCGTCGTGGTGCTTGTCGGCCTCGCCATTCTGATCGCGCTGCCGTTGGTCACGTCCGCGTATTTTCTCCACTTGGCGATTCAGATCCTGCTGTGGGGGTTCGTTTACACGGCTTGGTCGATGATGGGGCGGTTCGGCCTAGTGTCGCTCGGCCATGGCGCGTTCATGGGAATCGGCGCCTACGTGCCGGCGCTGCTGTGGAATTATTACGACATGACGCCGTGGCTCGGCATCCCACTCGGCGTCGTGCTCTCGGCGCTGCTCGGCCTGGTCATCGGCTACCCGTGTTTCCGGCTCAAAGTGGTCGGCCATTATTTCGCGTTGGTCACGCTCGCCCTGAGTCAGGTCGTGTTGCTGTCGATCGTGGCGGCGCGCGACATCACCGGCGGCTCGCTCGGCATGACGCCGCGCAGTATCGGTCACTCCTGGTACGCGCTGCAATTTCCCGACAAGATTTATTTCTACGCGATTGCTGTGATCGTGTGGCTGCTCGGTCTTATCGTCTGGCGCGCGATCGACCAAGGCATCGGCCGCGAGGCGCTCGAGGCGATTTCCGACGATGAAGAGGCGGCCGCAGCGGTCGGCATCGACGTCACGCGCGAGAAGCTGCGCGTCACCGTGATCAGCGCTGCGCTCACCGCGCTCGGCGGCGCGCTGTTCGGGCAGTATCTGATGTATCTCAATCCCGAGAGCGTATCGGGCATCGGGGTGTCCCTGCAGATCGTGTTCGCGGCGATCGCCGGCGGCATGTACGCGATGCTTGGGCCGACGGTCGGCGGGCTCTTGACGATCGCGCTCACCGAAGGCCTGCGAGTCTGGTTCGGCGCCAGCTTCGTCGGCGCCGCCAACAGCATCTACGGAATTCTACTCATTCTGTTCGTTGTCTTCATGCCGCGCGGCATTCTCGGCTGGTTCGAGCCGGCGCGCGGGCTGCGCAAGGTGGCGATGCTTTTCCTGTCGTCCCGGCCGACCCCCGCGAAAGCGGGGGGAGCGCCGGGCCCCGGTAATCACTGATCCCTCCGTGATTACTGGGTCCCCGCTTTCGCGGGGGCGACAGAAGAATTGATCGCGCTGATGTGCGTTACAGCGCGATGCGTCGTCCTTCCTCGGCCGACCAGTAGCCGGCGTACTGGACCTTCATGGTGTCGCAGGCCAAGGCGAGATCGGCGCGCGGCTCGCGTCCCAACGCCACGCATTCCATGAAGTCCTGGATCTCCTGCAGGTAGCCGCGCGTCCATTCCTCTTCCAGGCAGATGAACTGCCAGCCGGTTTTGCGGTCGACCTTCTCGGTTATGTAAACGCCCGCCAGCTTGCTCTCATCCGTGAAATAACTCGTCATGTGATTGTTGGGCGTGATGTTCGCGAACACCGCGCCGCTGTTCGTGTACGCCTCGATCATGTTGCGCACGCCGCCCATGATCATGTCGCCGGAGAACACCGAGCTCTTGGTTCCGTCGGAGAAGGTGAGCGTGAGCATTCCCCAGTCTTCCACATCCACCGGATTGGAATGGATAAAGGGCCGCTCCGGCGGCTTGAGACACGCGGCGACGTTGCCGATATCGGCGGTCACGGTCGCAACCGCGATGCGCTCGCCGCGCGCTTGCGCCTCCACGCGTTTGAGATAGAGCACCGTCGACAGCGGATGACAGCCCATGCGGATGAGCGAGCCGCCCCCGGTCATCGCCCACTGCGCGGCATGGGCGGCATGCGAGCCGCTGTGGCTTTCCTCCGCCTTCATGAACAGGATCTTGTCCCTGCTGGCGTTGACTATTTCGACGATCTTCGTCACCGCCGGCGCATAGACCCAGTCTTCCGCATACATGAACAGCCGCCCGGTTGCTTTGACCGTCGCGCAGGTCTTCTCCATTTCCTCCATCACGCGCTCGTACATGAGCGATTTCGCCACATGCTTGCCGATCGGCGTCTTGTCGCCAGGACGTCCGAAATAGCCGGTGAATGGCTTCTCGCAGATGACATGTTTTCCCGCTTGTACGGCCGCGACGATCATCGCCGCATGCAGCGCGGGCGGCGTGCAGATGTCGACGACGTCGATGTCCTTGTCTGCGAGCAGGGCATGGAAATCGCGATGCGTGGTACGGATGCCATGTTTCTTGGCGAAATCGAGAACCTGATCGCCCCGCGCGGCAACCGCGGTCACTTGCGCATCGACTCCATAGACGCGTTTGTAGGCGTACATGTGCAGTTCGCCCGCGAAGCCGCATCCCACCAGGCCCACTTTCACCTTCGCCATCGCCGCGCTCCTTCCCCGAAAGACTTATTGCGCGGCTGCCACGCGCTCGGCCTTCTCCGCTCTGTCACGCTGCGTCAGCGATAAATCCTTGGCACTTTTAAACGTGCGCACCACCAGCCGCTCGACACGACCGCGGATTTCGATCTCGTGGCGCGGTGCGTCGCCGACGTCGATGCCGGCGTGGCGCACCACCGCCTCGGAGATCACCAACTCACAACCGTACGTCTTGGTAAGCGCTTCCAGCCGGCTCGCGGTGTTGACCGCGTCGCCCACCGCGGTGATCGAGACCGCCGTGCCGTAACCCATTTCGCCGACGATGGCGGGGCCAGTATGAATGCCGATGCCGATCCGCAGCGGCGCCGGCAAATCGTGAATGAGCGCGCGGTTGAGCGACTGCAGCCGCTCCGCCATGTCCTTGGCCGCGGCGAGTGCCTCGCGGCAGCCCGCCTCGACGCCGCTGTCGAGCCCGAACAGCGCCATCACGCCGTCGCCGATGAACTTGTCGATATGCCCGCCCGCCGCCTCGACCGCATGGCCCATTTCCGCGAAGTAGCGATTGAGCAGAAACACCAGATCGTAGGGAAGCTTCTTTTCCGAGAGCTGCGTGAACGCGCGCAGATCGCCGAACAGGATCGCCACCTCGCGCTCGGCCCCGTGCAGATAGCCGGGACGGCGCAAGGCGTCGCGCGCCTGGGCGGTAGCGGGCAACAGCGGCGCCACGCGCAGGTCGCCGTGCGGGCGCAGCTGACAGGCGAGCCGCACGTCCGGCGCCGCCCCCACGCGGTTGAGCAGCTTTGCCTCCTCGGGTGCGGGAGCCGGGATCGCCTCCTTCGCTCCCTCGACCTTGATGCGGCAAGTGGAGCAGCGCCCGCGCCCGCCGCAAACGGAGGCGTGCGGAATGCCGGCGATGCGGCTCGCTTCCAGCACCGACACGCCGCGCAAAATTTGCACCACGCGGCCGCTCGGATAGCTGAGGCGAATGACGCCGCGCCGCCGCTGCCAGTACCAGCGCGCTATGCGCGCCGCGAGCACCGCGAGCAGCGCCGCCAGGAATCCGTAGCGCACCCACACCACCATGCGGTCGATGAAGGCGGCGTTGGCCGGCGCGGGACGCGGATGGACCTGCGCGAGCTCGGCGACCCAAGCGGGATCTTCGGCGAGCGTCATGACCTGACGGCCGGCCTCGAAGAAACCGAGGATTGCCAGGGTCGGCAGCAGCAGCGCGAAGGCGAACAGCAGCGGCTGCCAGCGCTCGTACCAGGGTTTCAGTCGCAGCCAGAAGCGCAGGCCGATCACCGCGTGCACCCAGGCGATCACCAGCACCACGAGCTGCATCGCGCCGTGCAGCGGATTGGTCACGAAGAATGAATACAGCAAGGCCGAGTAGTAGCCGTAGTCGGCCTCGTAGAACGTGTCGGCTACGCGCGTGTCCAGGACATGCGCGGTGAGGAAAAACGGGATGGAGAAGCCGAGCACGAGCTGCGCCGCCTCGGCGAACGGCATCTTGAGCGAACGGCGCAGCCACAGCGCCCACAGCGCCAGGCAGTAATGAATGGCGAAGGCGCTGTAGAGAAGCACGCCGCCGAGCGGGCTTGCCCAATACTGATAGATTTGCCGCAGCGCCTCATCCATCACCTGGACCGAGACGAGGCCCAGGCTGTGGTTGACGAAATGGGTCGTCACGTAGGCGAACATGACGAGCCCGGAAGCCAGCCGCAGCCGCCGGATCATGGTTTGCGTCCGCGCAATGGATCACTCAGCGCCCGCATCAGGGGGTCTCCGCAGGCGAGCATACCGCTTCTGAATGACCTGTGAGAGCGGTCAGGAATTCCCGGGCAACGGGTCAATGAGAGCATACTTTCACGATCTTGCCGTCGTGGGCGCCTTTATCTCTGCGTCGTTTCCGCGAAAGCGGGAACCCATACCGCCACGCCCTTTCGGGGTATGGGCCCCGGGTCTTCTCCGCTCGGCGGGGTCGTTCGGGGACGACGAGTGAAAGAGGATGGCGCGAACCTTCCCCCGCGCGGCCTCGGCCGCAAAGCGGCACAGCCGATCAGTTGGCATTGGATATCCCAGCTTAGAGTGCCGAAGGCTTCCTGCGCCGCGCGCTTCGGCGAGTCCGTCGCGGCGGAGGCTTCGCAGCCAAATGACCGTGAACTCCACCCGGTGCTTGGACGTTATAAAGACAAATGCGTCAGCGTGGGCGGTAACGTTTTTGCTGTTTCCGTTACCCGCGTCTTAGCCGAAGCGGAACAGCGGCAGGCCAGGCCCCACGGGCGTCAAGACGATCCAGGCAGCTGGTTTCGGGCGGTTGCTCATTCAGCAGCTTTTTCAACTACGCCATTCGCAACAACTTGCTGAGCTCTGAGACCTCCCTTTTTTTCAAAGATGCCGGCGCATGAACGCGCCCGCGCTGGCGAGCGCGCGCCGGCCGGCGTCCAGGTGCGCGTTCCATAATGGCCAGGCATGGATCATGTCGGGCCAAATCTCGAGCGTCATCGCGACGTTGGCCGCGCCTACCGCGGTCGCAAAGCGCGCAGCGTCGTCGAACAGCGTCTCGGCCGATCCGGCCTGGATCAGCGTTGGTGGCAGGCCGCGCAAGTCGGCATAGAGGGGAGAGACGCGCGGGTCGCGTCGATCCATTCCGGCGGGAAGATAGGCTGCGGCCAATTCCTCGAGATAGGGTTTGTGGATCAACGGATCGACGGCGTCCTTGGTGAGGAGCGTCGCACCGGACATGGTCAGATCGGTCCACGGCGAGATGAGCCAGGCGCAGCCGGGAAGCGCTTCCCTGGCATCGCGCAGGTGCGTAAGCAGCGCCACCGTAAGTCCGCCGCCGGCGCTGTCGCCGCCGACCGCGATACGCCCAGCCGCAATTTCGTGCTTGCGCAGGAAGCGCCATGCCGTAAGCGCATCGTCGAACGCGGCGGGAAACGGGTGCTCCGGCGCCAGGCGATAGCCGATCGCAAGCGTGCGGACACCCGCCGCCCGTCCCGCCTCGGTCACCATGCGGCGGTGGCTCACGATCGAGCCGGAGCAATAGCCACCGCCGTGGAAGAATAGAAGAACGCGGGACGCATCGCTGCCGGGAACCATGGACCATTCGCCCGGCACGCCGCCGAGATCAATCGCCTCCAATTTCACATCGCTTGCCACCGGCCAGACCGAGCCGACCTCGTCGAGCCGCTGGCGTCGCTCCGCCCAGCCGACCGACCGCGGCTTTGCGCTCAATAGCGCGCGAACCGCGTCGATTTCGTTTCGCCTCATCGCTTCAGTTCGCGTGCGCTCGCCTGGTCGAGCGTAAGCGAAATATGCGTCACCTGCGGCTCGCGCCGTATCGCGAGCCGCAAGCCGCTTTTTTCGAACACCTTGAGCATCGCGCGGTTGTCCGGCAGCACCTCCGCGATCAGTTCGTTGAGTCCGGCTGCACGGGCAATCTTGGTCAGGTGACGCATCAGTGCCGAGCCGATGCCGTGTCCCTGGTACGCATCGATCACGGCGAATGCAACCTCAGCCTTTCCAGGCTCGACGAGCACATACCGGGCGCCGCCGATGATCACCGGGCGGCCTGCTTCCTCGGCAACCGCGACCAAGGCCACATGCCTGATGAAGTCGACGTTCACGAAGAAATCGATTTCCTGCTGCGAGAACTCGCGCCGCACGGCGGAAAAGCGGCGGTAGAGCGACTCGCTGCTGGCGCGCCTCACCGCGGCAACGAGCGCGGCCCGGTCTTGCGGCCGCAGCGGGCGGATTTCCACCTTGCGCCCGTCGCGCAGCAGCTCGATCGCCGCGTAGTCGGATGCGTGCAGGGGGTCCACACGGTGCTCCATGGGTAGCAACTTGCTAGGCCTGGCTTGCGCCGCGTCTCGTTAGCAGCGCGAGCGTATGACGCGCGATCATGAGCTCCTCATCGGTCGGAATAACATAGATGGCGAAGCGACTATCTCGCGCGCCGATCGAAGTTTCCCCCGCGGCATTGGCCTCAGCATCGAGCACGCCAGCGAGCCAGGCGAGTTTTTCCACGATGCGTGCGCGCACGCCAGCCGAGTTTTCGCCGATGCCCGCGGTAAAGACGAACGCGTCGAGCCCGCCGAGCGCCGCGGCGAGCATGCCGGTGTAAAGCGCAACGCGGTAGCAAAAATAATCGAGCGCAAATGCCGCCTTCGGATCTTTGCTTGCCTCGAGCTCGCGCACGTCGTTGCTGATGCCGGACAAGCCCTTCAGTCCGCATTCGCGATAGCAGAGGTCCTGCACCGCCGCGGCGCTCATGCCTTTCTCGCCGATGAGATAAAGCACCACTCCGGGATCGAGCTGTCCCGGCCGCGTGCCCATGGGCAAACCGTCGAGCGCGGTAAACCCCATCGTGCTTTCCACGCTGCGCCCGCCGGCGAGCGCGCACATGGAAGCGCCGCTCCCGAGGTGCGCGACGATCACGCGCCCGCGTGCCACCTCCGGAGCTAATTCCGCAAGCCGATCCGCGATGTATTCGTAGGACAGGCCGTGAAACCCGTAGCGGCGCACGCCCTCCGCGTAGAAATGCTCCGGGATCGCGTAGTGATCCGCGAGCGCGCTGTGCCCGCGATGAAATGCGGTGTCGAAGCAGGCAACCTGCGGCAGGGAGGGAAAGCGCGTGAGGATCGAGCGGATCGGTGCAAGGTTGTGCGGCTGGTGCAGCGGCGCGAGCGAATTCAGGCATTCGAGCCGCGCCAGCACCTCGGCATCGATGCGAACCGGACGGTCGTAATCGGGCCCGCCATGCACGACACGGTGACCGATGGCGGTCGGATTGAGATTCTGCTCTTGGCGCAGCCAGGCGCCTGCCGCGTGTAGTGCCGCCGGCACGCTGGAAATCGTCGCCGCATCGTAGTCGCGCTCGACAAGAGCCATTCCGTCCGCACCGCTGGCCCGCAGGCGCGGGCGCGTGCCGACGCCGTCCATCTGGCCTTTGATTCTGCGCTTGAGCGCCCCGGCTTCAACCGCAAAGACCTGGAATTTGACGCTCGAGGAGCCGGCATTGACGACGAGGATCGTATCCATCGAACGTCATGCCGCCGGCACCGGCGCCGTGCTGCGGCGCGCATGTGCGTAAAGCACCGCCATCGCGCACGACGCCATGCGCGAGCGCACGGAATCCGCACGCGAAGTCAGGATGATCGGCACGCGCGCGCCGAGGACGATCCCCGCCGCGTCCGCCTTCGCGAGGAACGTGAGATTCTTGGCCAGCATATTGCCGGCTTCGAGATCGGGGACGACCAGGATCTGCGCGCGGCCTGCAACCGCGGACTTGATGCCCTTGATCGCGGCCGCCTCGGGATCGACCGCGTTGTCGAAGGCGAGCGGGCCGTCGAGGATGCCGCCGGTGATCTGTCCGCGGTCCGCCATCTTGCAGAGCGCGGCCGCCTCGATGGTGGACGGGATTTTCGAGGTCACGGTTTCCACCGCGGAAAGGATTGCCACGCGCGGCGTGCCAAGACCCACCTGCGTGAACAGATCGATCGCGTTCTGCACGATGTCGCGCTTGGCGTCGAGATCGGGAAAGATGTTGATCGCCGCGTCCGTGATGAACAGCGTGTCCGCGTGGGTCGGCACGTCCATGATGAATACGTGGCTGATGCGGCGCGCGGTGCGCAGCCCGGTCTTGCTCGAGGTCACCTCGCGCATCAGCTCGTCGGTGTGCAGGCTGCCCTTCATCAGGAGCTCGCCTTTGCCTTCGTGAATCAGCGCGACCGCCTTCGCCGCCGCGGCGTCGCTGTGCGGCGCGTCGACAATCTCGTAGCGAGCGATCTCGATGCCGTGCTTCTGAGCCACAGCGGAGATCTTGGCGGCCGGCCCGACGAGAATTGGCGTGATGATCCCGAGGTGGGCCGCCTCGACCGCGCCCCGCAGCGAAGTCTCGTCGCAGGGATGGGCCACGACGGTGGTGGCGGGCGGAACCTGCTTCGCGAATGCGATGAGGCGCTCGTATTTGCTGTGCGGCGGATCGGCGACCGGCCCGATCGCGGCGATGCTGCCGATCTCGCTGTCCTTCAACATGACGGTCCCTCGATCATGGAAGCATCGCCGGGTGACCGTGTCATTACGCTTTCGCCTGCAGCTCCTCCTGATCCTGCGGGACGATCGTCAGATTTGGCACCGTGGTCACTTGATCGTCGACGTCGAACGCGCGCGCGATGCGCAGCATCCGCGCTCTGTCTTTGGTCGAGAGTTCGCCGCGCGCGCCCATGACCTGCTCGATCAATTCGAATCCCTTGCGTCGCATATTGGGATCGGCCGGCAGCATCGAGGGAAGCGCGGCGAGCGCAGCCTCGGTATCGACCAGCAGGATCAGGAATTGCTCGCGCACCAGCGCCTTGAATTGCGCCAGCGGCATATCGCCATGGGCTTGGCGAATTCGGCGCACCGTCTCGAAGCCGCGCTCGTCGACTGCCGCGCGCCCCAGGCCGGCATAGATGAGTGCGCGAACCACCGCTTCGCGCAGCCCACCGACCGGAATGCTCGCCCTGAGCTCGGCGATGCGCTTTTCCAGGAGCTCGCGGTGCAATGGATGTTTGCCGGCCCGCCGTGCCGGACGCGTGGATGCCGGATCGATGCCGACCGCGGCCTGCAGCGCGGGCGACCCATACATCGCCAGAAAGGTGCGCTCGGCCAGTGCCTCGGTCATGTCGCGCCATGCGTCGAGGGCGGCGACGATTTGGCCGGATATGGCTTCTTGAAGACCAACAAACGGATTGTTGGCAGCCGCCGGCGTGCGGCTATTACGAACTTGCTCCGCCATCGTCGCGACCGGCGTCATGAGCGGGTTCGCATTGGAAAAGAGCTCATATTGCAGCCGCAGCGGATGCAGCTGCTGCATCAGTTGCGCCAGCGGCGAGTTCACCAGCGCGCGAAGCATCGGCTGGGCAAACGTGCGGTAAAGCGCGAGATTGGTTTCCGACACGCGCGCAGCGGTGGCGAAGCGCCGCTCGTCGGCGGCGTCGTTGCCGCCGAGCGCGCGAATGTCGTCGAGCGTGCGTTCTTCGCATCGCATGACCCAATTTCCGATCGCCAGATCGGGGTTGACGGTGTCCGCGGTCTTGTCCTCGAACACGGCTTCGTAAAGTCCCGGCGGCAGCGTGTCGATCAGATCGATATTGCTTGAGAATTCGCCGTGTTCCTTGCGCGCGACGCCGGCGGAAACGAAGATGCCCAGGTGACCGACGCGCTCGTGGATCGTGTAGACGATCGTCTGCCCGTAGGAGCGGATTTCATCGATGCTCTCGTAGAGATCGAGAATCCATCCGAGCGCCTGCTGAGGTGGCGTGATGTTGTCGCCCTTGGAGCAGAACACCACGATGGGGGAGCGGATGTTGCGCAGGTCGATCGCGATGCCGTCCGAGGTATGAATTTTGCCCGCAGCCAGATTGTTGCCGACGAACAGCTCATCGACGATGAACTGGATCTCCTCGGCATTGAGATTGACGTGGCCGCCCCACCAGCGTTCGAAGCCAAGATAGCGCGGCGCCTCGGTGTCGATCTTGGAATAGAGATTGTACTGCTTGGTCCAGAGCGTGTTGGCGGGATTCTGGTTCTCGAAATTCTGCACCAGCCAGGCGCCGTCAAACTTGCCGTGGCCGAGGTCGCTGGCAAAGGCGGTCAGCCAGCTGCCGCCAAGAAGGCCGCCGCTGTAGCGCATCGGGTTCTTGCCGCGCACGCCGGCCCAGTACGACAGCGGTGAGCCAGCGATGATGATCGGCCCGAACAATTCCGGGCGCACGGCGGCGAGCATCATGATCGCCCATCCCGCCTGACAATTGCCGATCACGCAGGGCCTGCCGTCGGCATCGGGATGCAACGCGATCACCTTTTCCAGGAATATCGCTTCTGCGCGCGCGATGTCCTCGATGGTCTGGCCCGGCATCGGGTCCGGCAGAAAACCGACGAAATAGCAGGGATGGCCCGCCTTGAACGCGACGCCGATCTCGCTGTCAGCCTTGAATCCGCCGATGCCAGGGCCGTGCCCGGCGCGCGGATCGACGACGACGAACGGCCTGCGCGTCGGATCGACTTCGACACCCGCAGGAGGAATGACTCGCACGAGCCCATAATTGACCGGGCGATCGAACGTTCTGCCGTCGAGAACCAGCTCGACCTGATAGTCGAGCACGTGGGGAACGGTCTCGGCCAAATGCTCGCGGTACTGATTGCCGCGTTGGCGCATCACATCCCAGAACAACACGGTGCGCTGCGCCGCATCCACCATGTATTCCACGGCCGGAGCGAACATGCCGAATGGCGCGGTAAATGCGCTCACCGAAGGTAAATGCTCGTTTGGCATGTCGGTCGCTCCTTGCGCTTGTCTCGCCGCCGCTTTGCCTGATCCCGCCAAAGCGCATCAGCCCTTACGCCAATTGCGTTGCCGCCTGATTTCGAACTGCACGTTAGGATCGGGATCGATGCCGAACCGGTGTCGGCCGCCATACCCATCGTGCGAAGTCGCTTGCCAGGAACGGTTCGCGTTGCGCCCGGATTCCGCGAAGGCAGGCAAGGCGGCAACGACGATTAGTGCCGCCGCGATGAGGAATTTCCTCATGCGACCTCCCGACGCTTTGTCGGAGCCGCTCAGCCCCACTTCAGCGTCATGGCGACATCTCCCGGCATGCCGCCGGGAAAATCGATGATCTCCACCCTAAGCTTGTAGCCGCGCTGACGAAAATACTTCGCCCAGAGCTGATGGATTTCCTTCGGAATGCCGGTGAGCGTGTCTTCCCAACCCGGCTCCTGCTGATTGATGGCGCGTCCCTTGTCCGTGCACAGTATGTTCGGAAAGCGGTACACCTGCACCTCTGTCTTGCCGTTGGCCACCGCGCGCTCGATGATCCTGATGCCGCGCTGAATTGCCTCTTCGTCGGAGACGCCCGACGGCTTTCGCAGATGTTCGATTAGCGCCTGCTTCTCCGCCTCCGCCTCAGCGTGCTGCCGCGCTTGCTTGGATGCCTCTTCCGCTTCGGCGAGTGCCAGTTTCTTCATGTAATCGCTGGCAGAAGGCAGCTGCACGTCGGGTTTGGTGGCCATGTACCACTCCGTTCAGAAGATTTTACAAGCGAGCACGGTGCATCTCAAACATCTTTCGTATACATCAATGAGCCCTCACTTGTAAGTGAGGCCCAATATACAAAATTGTCATAAGGGAGGTAACGACATGGTCAGCAGGGCTGCAGACGTATCGACGCCATCTTTGAAGATAGCAAAAGAGCAAACCGAGGCAATGCTCAGCACGCAAAAGGAGCTTCTCGACGCATGTGAGCAGGCGAGCCGGGCCTGGCTCGCTCGCGTGAAGTCGGAGGTCGACCTCTGGTCAGGGCTGGCTGCGAAGTTGAGCGCGACCCGTTCGGTTCCGGAAGCAATGAGCGCATACCAGGAATGCGTGGCGCAGCGGATGCAAATGGCTGCGGAGGACGGGCAGCGGTTGCTCAATGACTGCCAAAAGATCACGCAGCAAATCACGCGTTCATTGTCCAACGGTTGGCCCTCCGGAAACACGGCGGCAGTTCGGATAATCGCGCAGCCGCGCGTGGGCATTCAGCGGTGTCGACGTGATTGTCTGCCAGGGCGTAATCTGTCCTTGATCCCTGTGGCGCTGCGAGTGCACGCGAGGGAGTACGAGGACTGACCTATGATTCCTGTTGCAAAGGCGAAGTTCCTCGAAGGCAAGAAAGGCCTCATCGTCGGCATCGCCAACGAGCAGTCGATCGCCTGGGGCTGCGCCAAGGCGTTTCGCGCGCTCGGGGCGGAATTGGCGGTGACCTATCTCAACGACAAGGCGAAGAAATATGTCGAGCCGCTCGCGCGCGAGCTCGAAGCATCGATCCTGCTGCCGCTCGACGTCCGCGTGCCGGGCCAGATGGAGGCGGTATTCGAGCGCATCGCCACGGACTGGGGCACGCTCGATTTTGCCGTTCACTCCATCGCCTTTTCACCGAAAGATGCATTGCAAGGTCGCGTCGTCGATGTCTCGCGCGAGGGCTTTCTCACCACGATGGATGTGTCCTGCTGGACGTTCATTCGCATGGCGCATCTGGCGGAGCCGCTGATGCGCAAAGGCGGCACGCTGTTCACGATGACCTATTACGGCAGCCAGATGGTCGTGAAAAATTACAACATCATGGGAGTGGCCAAGGCGGCGCTGGAAAGCGCGGTGCGCTACATCGCCGCCGAACTCGGCCCCAAGGGAATCCGCGTCCACGCTATTTCTCCGGGACCGCTTGCGACGCGAGCGGCTTCCGGTATCCCGGAATTCGACGAACTGCTCGACAAGGCGAGGGCAAAGGCGCCGGCGCGCAGCCTGGTCAGTGTCGACGACGTGGGTGTCGCCACGGCGTTCCTCGCCCACGACGCGGCGCGCCTCATCACCGGCGAAACGCTTTACATCGACGGCGGCTATCACATTATGGACTGACCCGTGCCGGGCGAACCGGTGGCCCTTCTACTTTGAAGGTCGCAGCGTGGAGTGAACGACCATGGCGCCGAGATCGGCAGCAGGCGACAAGCCCACCAAGCTGAAACGAAAAGCTTACGAGAAGCAGCTGCAGGCGCTTCAGGTCGAGCTTTGCCATCTCCAGGATTGGGTGAAAGAAAAGGGCGCGCGCATCATAATCGTGTTCGAGGGCCGCGATGCCGCCGGCAAAGGCGGGACTATCAAGGCGCTGACCGAGCGGGTAAGCCCGCGCGTGTTCCGAGTCGTGGCGCTTCCAGCCCCCTCGGATCGGCAAAAAACCCAGATGTTCGCGCAGCGCTATATCGAGCGATTCCCCGCGGCAGGTGAGATCATCATCTTCGATCGGAGTTGGTACAATCGTGCCGGCGTCGAATACGTCATGGGATTTTGCAGCGAGGAGGAGCACCGGGTGTTTCTCCAGATCATACCGCAGATCGAAAAATACATCGTCGATGCGGGGATCATGTTGATCAAGATCTGGCTCGAGGTCGGCAAGGACGAGCAGGAGCGGCGGTTTTCCGCGCGCATCAATGACCCATTGCGGCAGTGGAAATTGAGCCCGATGGATCTCGAGTCGTTCCGGCGCTGGTATGCTTATTCGCGCGCCCGCGACATGATGTTGGACAAAACCGACAGCAGGCACGCGCCGTGGTACGTCGTTCATTCCAATGACAAGCGGCGCGCGCGGCTCAATTGCATCGCGCATATCTTGCGATTGATTCCATACAAGAAAGTGCAGCGGACCAAAGTCAAGCTGCCGAAACGATCTGATAAGGGCAAGTACGACGATCAAGCGCCGCTGAAGGGAAGGAAATTCGTTCCCGAAAAATACTGATTGCGCGAGTCGGGGAGGGGACGGCATGTTGCGTCAACTTCTTGTCGGTTCCGGCGTCAGTATTTGCAACATCGTGATCCATGCCCTGGTCATGACCGCCCTGGTTTGGGTGCTGCAATCCGTCGGTACAAAGAAGGCCTCGCACCCCGCGGTGCGCCTTCCCTCTGTCATGGTTGCGACCGTATTGGTATTGATGGCCGCCCACGTGTCCGAGGTTTTCGTTTG
>Ga0310909_10001279_pt1 | contig 14611 bp, 11 predicted proteins | sample GREbulkMGT000H_FD_203449 | JGI IMG/M metagenome (GOLD analysis project Ga0310909, IMG submission 203449) | Lab enrichment of tropical soil microbial communities from Luquillo Experimental Forest, Puerto Rico - GRE.bulkMG.T000H | ecosystem: Environmental > Terrestrial > Soil > Tropical forest >... | reverse complement strand
TGAACAGCTGCACGCTCAACCCGGTCGCCGTGTCGGTCAGGCCCGAAGCCCCGCCCGGCGTCGACAACGCAAAGCTGACCGGCGTCGCGCCTTGCCCGTCCGTTCCGAAGGTCGGCGAGAACTGCGCCGCAAAGGATCCCGGCGCATCCGTCGTAAGAACAGTCTCATCGACAATCAGTGTCGGCGCACCCGTTGCACTTGCCGTGATCGTCGGCCCGTCGTCCTCAAAGCGGAGCTGGGCCCCGATATCGACGTTGGCGGGGGTCGTCTGAGTAATATCGAAGCGACCGATATCGAATTTGCCGGCGACTCCTTCAATCAGCGCTCGCTCGTGAGGCGCGCTCGTCGTCCACTCGATCGTATCGCCCTTCTGGAGGCCGCCTACAATCACTCCATTGCCATCCGGAGTGAAAGCAACCGCGACGCCGTTCACCTTCACCGAGGTGATCGTTACCGGCGCTCCGCCGCCGGCGATGATGTCGTTGACGAAAGCCGTCTGCTGCGGGGTGCCGGAAACGTCGAACGCGGTGATCTTCATTGACGCCGGAGCGTTGCCCTGGGTCTGCGAGATCGTTGCGGACGCGCTCGTCGCGGCCTGCAAGCCACCGCCATACTGGATGGAGGCCGAATCATCCGCCTCGGTCTGAGAGAGGTTTGCGGCGAGGAAACTATCGACGGAACCCTTGGCGTAGGTGAAAAACGCGCCTTCGCCCGGATCGAACATTTGGCTGTCGACGCCGATGGTCGCCCCGGTGCCGCCTTGCGAGGTCTTGATTACCTGGCCGCTACTGTCGAGCGTGCCGTCGGCCTTCAGTTTCGGATGCTCGGCGATCACGATGATCGAATTATTGACGTCCCCGACGGCGCCAAACAGGTTCGAACCCGCATGCAGCGCGTCGAAGGTGAAGCTCAGAAATGTGCTGGCGCCGACGTCGATGAAGCCGGTCAGGTCCACGGGATCGTCAGAATTGGTGGCAACAGGGTTCGAGATCGCCTCAAACTGGACCGTCCAGACCCTCGCACTGGTCAGGGTCGCGTTCGGATCCATGAATATGGCAAACACGATGTCGTTGTTCGCATCGACCCCGAGCACCATGCGATTGCCGAGAGTGGCGTCGGCAAAAAGGCTAATGGTGCCGCCGTTGACCGCTCTCGGACTGGTAGGGCCGTTCAAGGGGATGCCGCCTGTAGCAACGCCGGCGTAAGTTGGCAGCGCACTCCCATCATCTTTGACGAAGCCGAGGGAGGCGACGGTACCGCCGGAAACCGTAATGAAGTTGCTGGCGCTCTCGGCTACGCCGTTGCCGGTTGCGAAGGTCGTGCTGAGGCCCAAGCCGCCAGATGCGACGCTGTTGAACAACCGATTGGAGAACGCGGATGCCCCAGACTGCAGTGTGGCGAGCGAGACGTCGCTATCGTTGGCGTCTTCGGCTGCTGGACTACCGATATTCTGCAATCCCAAGGACTCGTCAAGAGTGAGAGACCCCGTGATGGTGATAGTCGTGGCCATGGTATCCTCCTAGTGGATTGACGGGCGGGTTGCTACGCGTCTTGAAGAGCGGGTCGATGCAAGTCGCGCTGCCCCGCTGCAAAAGCAGCCGGTGCGCTGAACGCGGCGGGATTTAAATCGGCCTAGGATTTTCATGCCGCTCGAACAATTCACCTTACGATCGTAGCGATCCCAATCTTCCGTCGGCATGGGTCCCACTCCCTATGGCTAAAGCTGGCTAATACGCACCCCCAGGCGCAAAAGGCAGTCGCGGCGGATCGGTGTGCTTGCGTTGCTTGCCCGCCATTTCGAATTTTGGGCTAATGGTTAGCCCAAGGTAAATACGTGCGACCACGTATGCGGGAGAACGCTTATGTTAACCATAAGAAACTGATGGTTAAAGGTAATATTTGACGAAATTCAACAAAATAAGCCGCTCGGCTTGCAAAGCTCTATACTTAGGCGATCTTTGCAATCCCAACGCACTCGGATTCCGCGGGTTCTCACCAGGCCCTGCCACGTTGTGCGGCTTCATCAACCCGACGCGACGTGCCCTGCCGAAGGAGCCATGATCGTCATGACACCCCTGTTAAACCATCGTCGTTCCGATGAGCGACCCAGTTCGCTCAGAAGCGGTTGATTGCCTCGTCGAGCATTGCGGCAGCGCCGCCGGAAGCACCCGTCCGGCCAACGACCTCGATCGCGGCGACGTGCCATCTGCCGCCTCTTTCGATAAGCAAAGGCGCTCCGCTCGTACCATTGGTTGCCGCGCAATTGTGCCTCAATAAGAGCCGGCCGCCCGCATCGACAAAGCGTCCGACAATGTGACACCGAGTGTCCGCCATCAAAACGAGTGAATGATCTTTCTGATAGCCGCCGAGCGCGACTTTCGCCCCGTTCTCTGGAGGCTCGCTTAGGATGGGCAGAACGCGGCCTTCCGAGCCCAGGTTTTTATCGAGAAAGACCAACGCCCAATCACTGCCGACTGTCTCCTCCGGTCGGTCGGGGTCATAGGCGTCTGAGATCTTTATCGCGGTGCCTATGGCGTGACCAGTGTAGCGACTACCAGTGTAGCCGATCAGGAAATGCAGCGCCGCGGGGGGGAAGTAACGCTGCACACGGCGATTGAAAATGCAATGCGCAGCCGTCACCACCGCTGACGGGCCGACCAGAGTCGCTGTGCACGATGCGCGGAAATTGATCGAGGCGGCCTGAAGCCTTCCTACCGCGCGCCACGGAACGACGTCCGGGTCGGTGCGGATGCGCGAATCGTGCGCACCGATACCGGGTAGCAGGGAAGCCGGAGCGCCGTGACTCTCGGTGGTGCCTTCCTCGGCCCGTAACCCCCATGCCAGCAACACCATCGCTCCCGCTGCAATCGCGACCGAGAAGTCTCTCATTGGATTTCGTCCTTCTAGTGGCCCGATGGCGGCTACGTTACCCCTAGATGTTCCACCTCATACCGGCGACATTATCGACAAGGGTAATTTTTCGCCCGCCGCACCGAGTAAAAGACGTGCAACAGCAGGGCGCGGAGCCGTCTCTCAGCCGGGATCTAGGGTCGGGCCGAATTTGGCGTTCAGTCGCTTGAATTCGGCCGACGAAGCCTTCAGCGCTTCGTCCACGATCCGCGGATCGGCCGCAACCCGGCGACGAAATTCTGCTCGGCGGCGCCGGTGGCGACGTGCTCATCGGCGGACCTGGGAATAACATCGTCCTTCAAGGGTAGTCACAAGGAACGCTGCCGTCGATCGAGGATTTTGCGATCGGTGAGGAGCGGTGGCCCAAAATTGGCTGCCCATTGTCCTATCTCCTCACACGCGCGAGTGCCCCGCACTCAGCCTGCCCGGCGGGACCCGCAGCGAGATTTCCTCGCGGGTAGGTAGTGGCACAAAAGATGTGGGCGAGTCGTCATCCTCGAGCGCCCCATCTCGCGCAGAGACTCTGAGCTCAAACGCGACTGGCAACGCGCCAAGTACATGGATCTCGCTAAGGGATTGCACTCCTGGGATGCGGTGATCGACGCGACGACGCACCGCCTCAGGCCGATCGTGCTGACCGTTGCTGCCGCCTCCTTGGGCATGATCCCGATCGCGTCGAAAGTCTTCTGGGGCCCCATGGCCTACGCGATCATCGGCGGACAAGGCAACTGGGTCGCGAACTTATCGCTGCCGGTTTATCGTAGCGGGTTGCGACTGCCGACACTGTTTGATCTGGTTGAAAAAAAGGCGCTCTCAAGCGGGCGGGCTCCGTGCGGTCTCAGCCGGTCCCAGGACAGCCGGCGCTCCCGAGAATATCCGGTATCAGGGGCAATTCTGAAAAGATATCCTCACTTCTCGCGGTGGTGCGGTTGCTCAACGCCAGGTAGAGCGCCCCGGGTGAGAATGGCTTGCCGCCGATCACCTGACCTGTAGCGCTTTTCCGTTGTTCGTCATATCTGCTTTTATAGTTTGTACGCTTCTTGTTTTCTACCTCTACACTCAACCGAGCGGCGTTAATATCTCAGCTCGGTTGGAACGATCCGTAATGCTCCGAAATCTTTGGTAAGCCGATGAGCGGGCGTCACCGACCAGGCTCGTTCCTGACTCCGCGCTCCAGGCCCTTCGCCAGACTTTGCCGATAGCCTCCCGCAACTGTCAACTTGCCGACGCGGCATAGTCGATTACCGCTGTGACGCCGTTTCAAACGGAGCGAGGGTAGCCGAAGCGTCATTCGCATCCTTCTGCGCATCATCGCGCGACCGGCCACGCCTAGATCGGTAATAGCCGCCCGCCAGGTATCTGGCATCCCGGTTTGTCTATACTTCGACGAGACTTTTGTAGCGCAAAACGAGCACGCGATGCTATCCGGTCGCTTGTGATGCCGCAGTCGAGGAACGCGGCGGAGACAGTGTCGGCGAGCGATACCGACAATCTACCGGGATTTACACTATTTCACTCGGACCAGCTAGCCACCTAGGCTAAAGTAGAGTAGCAGGTGGGTTTCTTTTCGTTCGATGGGAGGTTCACCGTGAAGGAGCGAGCTTCGACATCGGTCGGTCGACGCGACCTGCTTAACGCCATAGTGACCGGCGCCGCAGCTGCAACAATCGTCAAGGCTGTCTCTCCCGAAACGGCCGTGGCGGAGCCCGGGACGGCGGCTGACAAGCGCAGGGCTCGCTACCAGCCGAACTCAAAAGAGGTTCAGGAGTTCTATCGCGTCGCCCGCTACCCGACGCGGTAAAGGAGACCTCCATGCTGATAAAGAAGGCCGAGCGCTGTGTCAGCCGTAGAGAACTCGCTACGGCACTGGCGGGTCGACCAGAAGGCAGGTTCGATCGCCGCACTTTCCTGAGGCGCTCGGGCCTTGCCGCTGGAAGTTTGGCAGCGCTGGGCAGCTTACCACTCGGGGCCATTCGCAAAGCCGAAGCCGGTCCGCCGCCACCTGCGGGCGCGACGGTCACATGGCGCAAGAATGTTTGCACGCATTGCTCGGTCGGCTGCTCGGTCCTCGCCGAAGTCGCGAACGGTGTCTGGATCGGACAGGAGCCCGTCTATGACAGTCCGATCAATCGCGGCTCGCACTGCGCCAAGGGCGCGGCGGTGCGCGACGACGTGCTGAACGAGCGCCGCCTGCGCTATCCCGTGAAGCTGGTGGACGGCCGATGGACCCGTCTCTCCTGGGATCACGCAATCGACGAGATTGGCGATAAGCTGTTGGAGATCCGCCAGAAGTCGGGACCGGACTCGGTATACTGGCTCGGTTCGGCTAAGTTCACCAACGAAGCCGCGTATCTTTACCGCAAGCTCGCTGCGTTCTGGGGAACCAATAATTCAGACCACCAGGCGCGGATCTGCCATTCGACCACCGTCACAGGCGTCGCCAATACCTGGGGCTATGGCGCCATGACCAACAGCTACAATGATATTCGCAACGCCAAGACGATCCTCATCATGGGCGGCAATCCGGCTGCGGCGCATCCGGTTGCGATGCAACACATTCTCGAAGGCAAGGAGCTCAACCGCGCCAACATGATCGTCGTCGATCCGCGGATGACGCGGACGGCGGCGCATGCCACCGAATATGTCCGTGTGCGCCCCGGCACCCATATCGCGACGATCTATGGGATCCTGTGGCACATTTTCGAAAATGGCTGGGAAGACAAGGAGTTCATATCTCAGCGAGTTTACGGCATCGACGAAATCCGGGCGACGGTGGCGAAGTGGACGCCCGACGAGGTGGAGCGCGTGACCGGCGTGCCCGAAGCCCAGGTCAAGCACATCGCTGAAGTTTTCGCCAAGGAGAAGCCGTCGACGCTTATCTGGGCGATGGGCCAAACTCAGTATAGTACCGGGACCGCCAATGTTCGAGCAAGCTGCCTCCTGGTGCTCGCTACCGGCAATGTCGGTCGTCCCGGCACCGGCGCCAATATTTTTCGTGGCCATGACAACGTTCAGGGTGCCACCGATCTGGGGCTCGATGTCACCACGCTCCCGCTTTATTATGGTCTTGCCGAACCCGCCTGGCGGCATTGGTGCCGCGTCTGGGAGACGGATTTTGACTGGATCCGCTCGCGCTTTGCAAGCAAGGAGCTGATGGAGGGGCCGGGAATTCCCAGCACCCGCTGGTTCGACGCCACTTTGCTGCCAAAACGGGAGGTGAGCCAACCCAATACGGTGAAGGCCATGTTCGTCATGGGACATGGCGTCAACACGATCACGCGAATGCCCGAGGCGATTCGGGGGATCGAGAAACTTGATCTTCTGGTCGTCTGCGATCCCTATCCGACGGCCTGGTCGGTCGTTTCGGAGCGCAAGGACGGTATCTACCTGCTCCCCGCCTGCTCGAGCTTCGAGATGAGCGGTTCGCGCACGGCGTCCAACCGCTCGCTGCAATGGGGCGAGAAGATCACCGAGCCCGTCTTCGAATCGAAAAACGACTACAACACGATGTACATGCTCGCCAGCAAGTTCGGCTTCGCCGACAAGATGTTCAAGAACATCAAGGTCGAGCATGGCGAGGTGTCTGCCGAGGACATTCTCCGCGAGATCAATCGGGGCGGGTGGTCAACGGGCTATTGCGGCCAATCGCCCGAGCGGCTCAAGGCGCATATGCGTAACCAGCACAAATTCGATCTGGTCACACTCAGAGCGCCGAAGGACGACCCAGAAGTCGGCGGCGATTACTATGGTCTGCCGTGGCCGTGCTGGGGACCTCCGGAAATGCGGCATCCCGGAAGCCCGATCCTCTACAACACCGCCCTACCGGTGAACGAAGGCGGCGGTACGTTCCGCGCTCGCTTCGGGGTCGAGCGCATCGTCAAGCGCAAGCGGATCGAAAACGGACAGGAGGTCGAGCAAGAGGAGCACGATAACCTTCTCGCCGAGGGGTCGTACTCGGCCGGGTCCGAAATCAAGGACGGTTATCCTGAATTCACGCTCGCCGTGCTCAAAAAGCTTGGTTGGGATAAGGATCTCACCGCGCAGGAAATTGAGGTCATCCGGCAGGTGAACCCCAGCAACCCCGATCTCGTCTCTTGGGCGACTGACCTTTCCGGCGGCATCCAGCGCGTGGCGATCGCGCATGGCTGCGCACCATACGGCAACGGCAAGGCGCGCATGATCGCCTGGAATCTGCCCGATCCCATTCCCGTGTTCCGCGAAGTGATCTACACGTCACGGCCCGACCTGGTCGCCAAATACCCAACTTTGCCCGACGCGCAGCAGTTCCGCGTGCCAAACATCGGCTTCACGGTCCAGAAAGCCGCGGTCGACAAGGGCGTCGCCAAGCAATTCCCATTGATCCTCACTTCCGGCCGCTTGGTCGATTACGAGGGCGGCGGCGAGGAGACGCGCTCCAATAAATGGCTCGCCGAGCTGAAGCAGTTCATGTACGTCGAGATCAATCCGGCGGATGCCAGTGAGCGCGGCGTCAAGGACGGTGATTGGGTCTGGGTTTTGGGTGCGGAGAACAGCTCAAAAGGGCGCATGAAGGCGCTGGTGACAGAGCGGGTCGGCAAAGGCGTCGCGTGGATGCCGTATCATTTTGCCGGCTGGTTCCAGGGCGTCGATCTGCGCAGCAGGTATCCAAAGGGCGCCGATCCGATCGTACTCGGCGAGAGCGTGAACTCGCTGACGACCTACGGCTTCGATCCGGCGACCGGGATGCAGGAACCGAAGGCCACGCTCTGCCAGATAGCGCTCGCGTGAAGGAGGCCGGCCGATGGCTCGAATGAAATTTCTTTGCGACGCGGAGCGCTGCATCGGTTGCAATGCTTGCGTTACCGCCTGCAAGAACGAGAACGAGGTGCCATGGGGCATCAATCGCCGACGCGTCGTTACGATCAATGACGGCAAGCCCGGCGAGCGTTCGGTGTCGATGGCCTGTATGCATTGCACTGACCCGCCTTGCGCGGCAGTCTGTCCAGTCGAATGCATCTTCCCGACCGAAGACGGCATCGTATTGCACAACAAGGACCAGTGCATCGGCTGCGGCTATTGCTTCTACGCCTGTCCGTTTGGGGCGCCGCAATACCCCCGGGTCAGCAACTTCGGCTCCCGCGGCAAGATGGACAAGTGCACCTACTGCGCCGGTGGTGGCGGCCCGGAGGCGCCTGGTAGCGCCGAGGAATATGCGAAATACGGCTCCGATCGCTTCGGCGAAGGCAAGTTGCCGATGTGCGCCGAGATGTGCTCGACCAAGGCATTGCTGGCCGGCGATGGCGATGTCATTGGTCAGATTTACAAGGAGCGGGTCGTCCAGCGCGGTTATGGCTCCGGCGCCTGGGGTTGGCTGACGGCCTATCAAGAGGATGTCAAAGTATGAGGAGCGGCGCTGCCACGGGCAGAGCTGGCGGACCTCGCGGGAAGAGTCGCTTTGCAATTTTTTTCGCATGCCTTCGTGTTGTCTTCGGCACGCTGATGTGCCTCACGATTGCCGGGACCCTTCCCGTGCTCGCTGAACAGTTCGCCCCCGACGGTGCACCCGATCCGACGGCAAGCGGCGTCAGTCAACAGACGCTCCTGCGGGAGGTGCCGCGCATCGAGGGCTACATCGATATTCCCGACACGCGAGCAAGCGTGCTGATGCAGCCCGCGGGGCGAATGTGGGATCACTTCCACGAGGTGACGCTGCATTGGTTCGGCGCGGTTGTGATCATCGGCATGATCGCGGTTTTGGGATGCGCCTTCCTGATCCTGGGTCGGCTGCGGATTTCAGCGGGCCGATCCGGAACAAAGGTGCAAAGGTTCAATGCGTTCGAACGCTTCTCGCACTGGCTGACGGCTGTGTCCTTCGTTGTTCTCGCCCTGACGGGGCTGAATATAACCTTTGGAAAAATTCTGCTCCTGCCGGTGATCGGCAAGGACGCGTTCAGCAGTCTCTCTCAGGCCGCCAAGTACGTGCATAATTTCACGAGCTTTGCGTTCGTCATCGGCCTCGTCCTGATCGTCGCGATGTGGCTCAAGGACAATATCCCGCGAAAAGTGGACGTCGATTGGCTCAGGCAGGGCGCCGGTTTCATCAAATCGAAGCATGCGCCGGCTGGGCGCTTCAATGCCGGCGAAAAGGCCGTTTTCTGGCTCGCTCTCCTCGCGGGCGTCGCCGTCGCCGTGTCAGGTTATCTGCTGCTGTTCCCATTCTACGTCACGAACATCGTCGGGATGCAAATCGCGCAGGTCCTACACGCCGTCATCGCCGTGCTCTTCGTCGCCCTGATCCTCGGTCATATTTACATCGGCACGCTCGGCATGGAAGGCGCCTTCGAGGCTATGGGATCCGGTGAGGTCGATCTCAACTGGGCGAAGGAGCATCATGATCTCTGGCTGCGGGATCAGCTCGCAAAGCAGCACCAACCCGCTGTGTCGGGCACTGCCGACTGAATGAATTCAGCGTCGATGACGAGTTCTCCAGGTCACGTTATCATCTGCTCGTGCGAAGACACGATGCCGCTCGACGCCGATGCGGTGCGCCGTGGCTGTCGCGGAAAAGAAGTGACGACCGCGCGGCAGCTTTGCCGCTCGGAACTCGACCGCTTCCGCGCCCTTGCCGGAGAGGCGGCACCTCTGATGGTCGGCTGCACGCAGGAGGCCCCGTCATTCTCTGAGGTTGCGGCTGAGAAAGGGCGGACCAGTCCCATCAGTTTCGTCAATCTCCGCGAGACCGCGGGCTGGTCGAGCGACGCCGCCAATGCCGGCCCCAAAATGGCGGCGCTTCTCGCGGCGGCAGCCGAACCTGTGCCGGACGTTCCGCTCATCGATATCGAGAGCAACGACGTTGTTCTGATCTACGGCCGCGGCGAGGAAGCGGTCGAGGCTGGCGCCATGCTCAAAGAGCATGTTGATGTCACTGTAATGATCGAGCCGCCGGCAGCCATTGCGCCGCCGCGGATGACCGATTTCCCGGTCGTAAAAGGCAAGATCCGGATCGCCACGGGGCATTTTGGCGCCTTCGACGTGACAGTCGACGATTTTGCACAACCCGCTCCCTCCTCGCGCGGGGCGTTATCGTTTGGATCCGCGCGCGATGGAGTCCGGTCGCGCTGCGACATCATTCTCGATCTCTCCGGCGGGAAGGCGCTCTTCACTGCAGCCGATTTGCGTGACGGCTATCTGCGCGTCGATCCGGGCCATCCCACTGCGGTGCTGCAGGCGATCCTGAAGGCGCGCGATCTTGTCGGCACTTTCGCCAAACCGCGCTATATCGCCTTCCATCCACAACTCTGCGCCCATTCGCGCTCGCAGATTACCGGCTGCACGCGCTGTCTCGATCTTTGCCCCGCCGGCGCCATCGTACCGGCAGGCGACCATGTCAGCATCGATCCACATATTTGTGCTGGGTGCGGCCAGTGCGCGGCCGTTTGCCCGACCGGCGCGGCGTCCTATGCGATGCCGCCGGTGGACGCGCTCATGCGCAAACTGCGTGTCATGTTGCTGGCCTATCGCGAAGCGGGCGGCGAGCGGGCGGTCGTGCTGGTGCACGATGACCCTCATGGTGCGCCATTGATCGACGCGCTGGCGCGGTTCGGCGACGGGCTACCCGCGAATGTGCTCCCGCTCGCTGTCAATGAAGTGACTCAGGTTGGTCTGGAAACTGTCGCCGCCGCCTTCGCCTATGGTGCATCCGCCTTGCGGTTTCTTCTCCGCGATCGGCCGCGCCACGATGTCGCCGGCTTGCTGCGAAGCGTCGCGCTGGCCAATACCATCCTCGCGGGGCTAGGCTTTGGTGACGGCCGTGTTTCGACAATCGAGACGGACGATCCGGATCTGCTCGGCGACGCCTTGCGCGAAATCCCGTCGATGCCGACCACGCGGCAGCCGGCAGGCTTTTTGCCTTTGGGAGAAAAACGCAGTCTGATGCGGCATGCGCTGCGCGAGCTGCGCTGCGCTGCCCCGGATCCAGTCGATCGAATTGCGCTCCCCGAACAATCGCCGTTTGGTGCAGTCGAAATCGATGTGAGCGGGTGCACGCTTTGCCTCTCCTGCGTGTCGGCCTGTCCGACGGGTGCGCTGGGCGACGACCCCGATCGACCGATGCTGCGGTTCACCGAGGACGCCTGCGTGCAATGTGGGCTGTGCCAATCCACGTGCCCTGAGAAAGTCATCACCCTCAAACCTCAGCTTGATTTCCGAGCTGGTGCAGCCGCCGCCCGCGTGCTCAAAGAGGAAGAGCCATTCTGCTGCATACGATGCGGCAAGCCTTTTGGCGTGAAGAGCACGATCGAGCGGCTGACGGCAAAGCTCCAAAACCAGAGCTGGGTGTATAAGGGCTCACCCCGGCGGCTTGATGTTATCAAAATGTGCGATGACTGCCGCGCCGCTTTCGTGTGGGAAGAAAAGTTCGATCCTCACGCGGGGCAAGTGTAGGGGATGGCCGATCAAGTGGGAGCGCCGCCGGACCACATCGGCCTCGCCTCCTTGGCGAAAGGAGAGTGCCGTTGAGCGAACCAAACTCGACCGCACTCGCGCGCATCGCTGTGGCTGTCGTGGTCGAACGGCGCAAGGCGAAGAGCCCGTGGCTCGACTTCATCTGGCACCCGGTCGCGGTGCTGGCTGGAAATCCCGTGGCCGCGCCGTGGACGCCGCTAAATGCATCGGAGGATACGACCCTATTCTATGCGGGCGAAGCCGTCATCGAGCTGTACCGGACGGAAACGGCGAATTACCGCGGCAACCTTGCGTCGGGTGCACCCGTATTGTGGGTGATCCTGCGTCCTGACGTATCGGGGCATAGCTATAAGCTTCTTGCCGTGACTGCCGATCCTGCAGAGGGCGAGGCTTTTACGGATGCTGGCAATGATTTGGTCGGAACCGTGCCGATGCCAGCTGTCATCGCCGAGACGATTGGCGATTTCGTTGCACTGCACCATATCGAACGGCCGTTCCTCAAGCGCCGCCGTGAGCGGGCGACATCGAAGACGGCGGCTCGGTGCGGCGGTGCAGGAGCGAGGGAGGAATGAGCGAACCGGAAAATTTCGTTTCGCGCTGGTCGCGGTTGAAGCGCGAATCAGAATCAACAGGGAAGCGCAAAACTGAGCCTCGCGAACGCGCCGCGCCGTTCGACGCTGCCGCGACAACCCCCGCCAGCGCAGATGCGCCCGCTGAAACGCAGACGCACGCGACGCCAACATTCGACCCGACAAGTCTGCCCTCGATCGATTCGATCACCGCCAGCACGGATATCCGCATTTTCCTGCAATCGGGAGTGCCGGCCGAATTGACAGAGGCCGCGCTTCGGCGCGCTTGGGTGAGCGATCCGACGATTCGCGACTTTATTGGCATCGCCGAGAACCAGTGGGACTTCACCAATCCGACGACGATACCGGGCTTCGGACCATTGCAGGAGGTGAACGATAAGCTGAGCCTCGTCGCGCAAGCGACTGGATCACTCGAGAAACTTGCCGCAGGGCTCCCCGATACGCGTGCTTCCACCGACAAACCGGGATTAGCAGCAGGCGATTCGCGACGCGACGAACTCGAGAACCCGGCCCGCGAAACGCAAGCCGGATTGGCGATGCGTGCGATCGATAAAGAGACGTCTGATGCGGTGCCTGGAAATGGCCGTGTTGAGGAGACAGCGAAGAATGATCTCTCTCTAGGAAGCCCGAACCCACTGCACCGCCGTCATGCGCATGGCGGCGCTGTGCCTAGGTAGTAGCCGTGGAGCAAATGCACGATCCGGCTTTTCAGGAAGGCTCCGAGCTCGTGGTCGACGATGTCGATCGCGCTCGCGCACAGGAGTATGCGCTGCTTGCGACATTGCTTTCGAAGAGCCCCGATACACAAATGATCGGGCGTCTTGCCCTTCTGCGTGGCGATGCAAGCCCTCTTGGTGCGGCGCACACTGCCCTCGCCAAAGCCGCAGCCAAAGCAACTGCCGACTGCGTGAAGACGGAGTATTTCGATCTCTTCGACGCGCTCGGACGCGGCGGGCTCTTGCCGTATGCATCCTACTATTTGACCGGTTCCCTCTATGGACGGCCTCTTGCGCGGCTACGCGAAACGCTTCAGAGCCTGGGCATCGAGAGGACGGAGCATCATTCGGAGCCCGAGGATCATGCCGCGATCCTTTGCGAGATTATGGCGGGCCTCGCGGGCGCCCGAATACCGGCGCCAGTGGAGGCTGAGCGAGAATTCTTCGAGACGCATCTCGTGCCTTGGATCGGACGTTTCTTTGCTGATCTTGAGCGTGTCGAGTCGGCCGACTTCTATGCGCGCGTGGGCGCGGTCGGCCGCGTCTTCGTGGGCATTGAAACCGAAGCCTTCACGCTCCCAGCGTTAGGGTAGGTGCTGTGAATTGCCGTGTGAAGCTGGAGAAAGATCATGGGCGCTTTCATCATCGCATGTCTTGTGGCTACGATGATCGCCGTCGGTGCTGCTGCTGTTCTCGACGATTTCGTGCTGGAGTCGTCGTCGAAAGCTTTTACCGAGCCCAGTGCTCGAATTTGACGTGACGACCCGTGGTGGTCGCACGCTTCTTGTGCTCGGAACGCGGACACTGCTCAGCGTGGCCCCGCTCGGCCTGATCGGCGTGGTTCTGGCGCTGTTGCCGGCCAGAACGCCGATGGGGTTTGTCGCAATTCTGGGCATCATTGCGTTGAGCGGCATGATCATCCGCAATTCGGTGATCCTGATCGACCAGATCGACATGGATTTCGCTAAGGGATTGCACCCCTGGGATGCGGTGATCTACGCTACGACGCACCGCTTGAGGCCGATCATGCTAACCGCTACCGCCGCCTCCTTGGGCATGATCGCGATCGCGTCGGAAGTCTTCAGGGGCCCGATGGCCTACGCGATCATCAGCGGGCTCATCGTCGCGACATTGCTGACCTTGCTCTTTCTTCCGGCCCTCTATGTCGCCTGGTTCAGCATCAAGGAGCCGCGCAAGGAGCCCGAGCCTGACCTCGGCGCGGGAGTGCCCGCCGCCGCCAAGTAGGGCACAACTGCGACCCCGCACTATCAGGCGCGCTACCCGAGCCGGCCGGCGGCGAATTATTCTCACCAAGACATTATAGTCCCTTACGAACGGACTCGTTACCGTTTGTGAGCAAAATTTATTGGCCAGAAAACGCGGATGATGCGATCATGGACGCGCCGTAATGGCTCGAGCCCATTGGGTTCGCTAAGTTTGGACCCGCGCTGCGGGAAGATCCGGGCGGATGTGAATCGGCAGATCATCCAAAAAATAGCCCATACGGCCGAGGGTGGAGTGCGTCCGAAATCCCTGTTTGGTTCCGGCTTGGCCGGCTTAGGATCTTGTCCACATACGCGGCAGCACGTCGGTAATGGTCGGGGATATCAGGCCCGTAGACCATAAGGCCGCCGGCATCCACGAAAAGCCGAGTTCCATACATCACCGGCAGCTGATTGCTCGCAGCCAATTCGACGATCTGTTTTTGGTAAGAAGTGAAAAGCACGTCGGCGAGCTGGATGACGGCGCCTGCGCCCCGCATCTCTGTAAATGCGCGTTCGAAATCGCCGGCATCGCGGACCGTGATGACTTGCAGCTGGAGTCCCAGAACCGGCGCGGCGAGCTTTGCCTGCCCGATGTATTCGGCGTTTCGAGGAGTTCCAATCGCTTGCCCATGAGATCGGCTTCGATCAGGGCAAAGCCGGTGACGTTACCGCCCGGCCGCGCGAGACT
>Ga0310909_10001274_pt1 | contig 14628 bp, 12 predicted proteins | sample GREbulkMGT000H_FD_203449 | JGI IMG/M metagenome (GOLD analysis project Ga0310909, IMG submission 203449) | Lab enrichment of tropical soil microbial communities from Luquillo Experimental Forest, Puerto Rico - GRE.bulkMG.T000H | ecosystem: Environmental > Terrestrial > Soil > Tropical forest >... | reverse complement strand
TGCTGTCCTCGCTGCGCCAGGGTGCGGGGGCCTGCCCCAGCAGCCAGTACTCCCACGGACGGGCGCCGAGGCTGGCGAGTCCGGCGTTGACGCCGCGTGCGTACGCCTCGAGCACCGCGCGCTGTGGCGGAGTGGCCGCAGCCACGACCTGACGCGCGACCGTGCGGAAGCGGAACAGCCGGGTTTTGCGGTCCTGATCCACCGCCACCGGGCCGAAGAGCTCCGAGAGCTCCCCGGCGGCGAGCCGCCGCCCGAGATCCATCTGGAAAAAACGGTCCTGGCCGTGGACGAAGCCGGTGGCGTAGGCGAGATCCACCCGATCGCGAGCCTCGATGGTCGGCACTCCCAGGGCGTCGCGCGCAATGCTCACCGGGGCGCTGAGGCCCGGAAGGTGGACACGGCCGTCGAGCTGCGGCAGCGAGGCACGCAGCAGCCCATAGGCGGTGCCGAGCGCCGCCAGCACCAGCACCGCGGCGGCCGCGCCGATGAGCTTCAGCGTACGCATCGGCGTCGCTGCAACCTATTTCGCCGCGTCCAGGGCGACCGTGAGGATCTGCATGGAGTTGGTCCCGCCCTGGACCCCGGAGTGCTCGCCCTTGGTGAGTATCACCAGGTCGCGCTCCTTCACCAGCTGCAACTCGAGCAGCCGCGTGAACAGTGCACGATACAGGCTCTCGGTCGAGCCGCCGGCGGCGGTGACATCGAAGATTACCGGGTAGACGCCGCGATAGAGCGTCACGCGGCGGCGTGTCGCCTCGTGGCGCGTGAACGCGTACACCGGGATGTCGGCGCGGATGCGTGACATCCACAGCGGGGTCATGCCCGATTCGGTCAGCGCCACGATCGCGCGCACCTTCATGTGGTTGGCCGTGTACATGACGGCCATCGCAATCGCTTCTTCGGAGCTCTTGAAGTGTCCCTCGACGGTGCGCTGACGTGAGCGGCTGTGGGTGAGCTGGTATTTCTCGGCGCCCTCGATCACCTGCGCCATCGCCTGCACCGCTCGCACCGGATAGCGCCCGGTGGCGGTCTCGGCCGACAGCATGACGGCATCGGTGCCATCCATCACGGCGTTCGCGACATCGCTCACCTCGGCGCGTGTCGGCACCGGGCTGTTGATCATCGACTCCATCATCTGGGTCGCGGTGATGACCACCTTGTTGCGCGTGCGGGTCTGGTGAATGATGGTTTTCTGCAGCCCGGTCAGCTCCGCGTACCCCATCTCGACGCCAAGGTCGCCGCGCGCCACCATGATGACGTCGGACGCGTCGATGATGCCGGCCAGGTTGTCGACCGCCTCGTGCCGCTCGATCTTGGCCACGACGCGCGCGTCGCTGCCCGCCTGGCGCAGCAGCGTGCGCGCTTCCTGGATGTCGCGCGCCTCGCGCGCAAATGACACGGCGACGTAGTCGATGGCCTCCGCGGCCGCGAAAGCAATGTCCTCGCGGTCGCGCTCGGAGAGCGCCGGCGCCGAGATGCCGCCGCCCTGGCGGTTGAGCCCCTTGCGGTCGGAAAGTGCGCCACCGACACGGACGCGGGTCTCGATGCGGGTGCCGGCCACCCGCACGACGTCGAGGACGATCTGCCCGTCGTTCAGCAGCAGGGTATCGCCGGGAGCGACGTCCTTGGGCAGGTTCTCGTAGGCGACGCCCACGGCCTGAGCGGTGCCGGCCCTGGGATCGAGCGCCGTATCGAGCGTGAACGGCGCTCCCTCGTCGAGCTGCACGCACCCCTCGCGGAAGCACTCGATACGGATCTTCGGTCCCGCCAGGTCGAGCAGCACGCCGACACAACGATCGGCCTGCTGCGCCGCCGCGCGCACCTGCGCGAGCCGCCGCCTGCGGTCGTCGACCGTACCGTGCGAGGCATTGAGACGCACGACATCGAGCCCGGCGCGCATCATCTGCGTCAGCACCTCGAGATCGTCGGTCGCGGGACCGAGCGTCGCGACGATCTTGGCGCGCCTCAGGAGCGTCGCGTCGCGCTCGTCGCGGCTGCGGTCACTCACGGGCGCGCTGCTCGAGCACGGCCACCGCCGGCAGCGTCTTGCCCTCCACGAACTCGAGGAAGGCGCCACCGCCGGTGGAGATGTAGGAGATACCGTCCTCGACGCCGTACTTCTCGATCGCCGCGAGCGTGTCGCCGCCGCCGGCGAGGGAGAACGCCTTGCTGCGCGCTACGCCGGCGGCGATGGTGCGCGTGCCCTCACCAAACTGCTCGAATTCGAACACGCCGACCGGCCCGTTCCAGATGATGGTGCCTGCCGCCTGCAACAGCGCGCTGCAGCGGTCGGCGGTGTCGGGGCCGATGTCGAGGATCATCTCGTCGCGCCGCACCTCGGCGACCGGACGCACGTCGGCGTGCGCCGTGGCGGCGAACTCGCGGCCGACCACCACATCGGTCGGCAGCGGAATCTCCACATCGCGGGCGCGGGCCTTGTCCATCAGACGGCGCGCGACGTCCAGCATTTCCATCTCGCACAGCGAGCGGCCGACATCGATGCCCGTCGCGGCGAGAAAGGTGTTGGCAATGCCGCCGCCGACGATCAGCTGGTCAACCTTGTCGAGCAGTGACTCGAGCACCGTCAGCTTGGTCGAGACCTTGGAGCCGCCGACGATGGCGATGAGCGGTCGCGCCGGCTCCTTGAGCGCGCGCTCCAGTGCCTCGAGCTCCCCGACCAGCAGAGGTCCGGCGCAGGCGACGGGCGCGAAGCGCGCTACGCCGTGGGTACTGGCCTCGGCGCGGTGTGCCGTGCCGAAGGCGTCCATCACGAACACCTCGCACAGCGCCGCCATGCGCCGTGCGAGCTGCTCATCGTCCTTTTTCTCGCCCTTGAGAAAGCGCACGTTCTCGCACAGCACCGCGCTGCCGGGCGCGCAGTCGATGCCATCGATCCACCCCTTGCGCAGCGGCACGGGTTTGCCGAGCAGCTCCGACAGCCGCACCGCGACCGGTGCCAGCGTGAGCGCCGGATCCTCCTGGCCCTCCTGCGGGCGACCGAGGTGCGACATGACGAACACGCGCGCGTGCTGGTCGAGCGCGTAACGGATGGTGGCGAGGGAGGCACGGATGCGCGCATCGCTCGTCACCACACCGTCCTGCACCGGCACGTTGAGGTCTTCCCGGATCAGGACCCGCTTGTTGCGCAGGTCCGTGTCGGTCATCCGCAGTAACTTCATGCGGCCTTCGACCACGCCAGCGTGGTGTCGATCATGCGGTTGGAGAAGCCCCATTCGTTGTCGTACCAGGCGCACACCTTGACGAGAGTGCCTTCGATCACCTTGGTGAGGGTAGCGTCGAAGATCGAGGAATGCGCGTCATGATTGAAGTCGATCGACACGAGCGGCGCATCGTTGTAGGCGAGAACCCCCTTCATCGGGCCGTCCGCCGCCTGCTGCAGCGCCTTGTTCACCTCCTCCACGGAGGTGGCGCGCCTGGCGCTGAAGGTGAGGTCCACCAGTGACACGTTGATCGTCGGTACGCGCACGGCGAAGCCATCGAGCCTCCCCTTGAGCTCGGGGAGCACCAGCCCGACGGCGGCCGCGGCCCCGGTCTTGGTCGGGATCTGCGACATGGTCGCCGAGCGTGCGCGGCGCAGGTCGGGATGATAGACGTCGGTGAGCACCTGGTCGTTGGTGTAGGCGTGGATGGTCGTCATGATGCCGGCCGCGATGCCGACCTTCTCGTGCAGCACCTTGGCGACCGGCGCCAGGCAGTTGGTGGTGCACGAGGCGTTGGAGATGACGCTGTAACCGCTCTTGAGCGTCTGATGGTTGACGCCGTAGACGATGGTGGCATCGACGTCTTCGCCGCCGGGCGCGGAGATCACCACCTTCTTCGCCCCGCCCTTGAGATGAGCACCCGCCTTGGCCTTGGTGGTGAAGAGCCCCGTGCACTCGAGCACGTATTCGGCCCCGATCTCGCCCCAGGGAAGCTTGGCCGGGTCGCGCTCGGCAAACACGCGGATGCGGTCGCCGTTCACCACCATGTGCTCGCCATCGACCTTGACCTCGCCGTCGAACCGGCCGTGCACCGTGTCGTAACGCGTCAGGTGGGCATTGGTCTTCGGATCGCACAGATCGTTTAGCGCGACGATCTTCACCTCGCCGGTGCGCTTGCCCTCGTAGAGTGCGCGCAGCACGTTACGGCCGATGCGCCCGTAGCCGTTGATACCAACCCTGATCGTCATGCGCTCAATCCTCCAGTAGTCCACGTAGCTGTTGTACGACATTATCGGCCGTGAACCCGAAATGGGCTAACACTTCGGCCCCTTTGCCCGAGGCACCGAAGCGGTCGATGCCGAGCACCCGCCCGCCGCTGCCGACGTAACGCCACCAGCTCTGCCGGGCGCCCGCCTCCACCGCCAGCCGCCGCGTCACCGCGTGCGGCACCACCGCCTCGCGGTAAGCGTCGTCCTGGTCGTCGAATACGTGGGTCGAGGGCATGGAGACCAGGCGCACACGCCGCCCGGCCCCGTTCAGGGAATTTACCGCCTGCGCTGCGATGCCGACTTCAGAGCCGGTCGCGATCACCAGCGCCTCGGGGACACCCGCGCAATCGATCAGCACGTAGCCGCCGCGGCCGATGCTCTCGAGCTGCTGGGGCGTACGGGGCTGCTGGGGCACCGCCTGGCGGGTGAACACGAGCGCCGTCGCTCCGCGGCGCGCGATCGCGCGCGTCCAGGCGACCGCGGTCTCGGCGGCATCGCACGGGCGCCACAGCTCCATGTGCGGGATGGCGCGCAGGCTGCCGAGCTGCTCGATCGGCTGGTGAGTCGGGCCATCCTCGCCGAGCCCGATGGAGTCGTGCGTGTACACCAGGATGACGTGCGCGTTCATCAGGCACGCCAGGCGCACCGCGTTGCGTGCGTAGTCCGAGAACACCAGGAACGTGCCACCGTAGGGAAGGTGTCCGCCGTGGAGCGTGATGCCGTTCATGATCGCCGTCATGCCGAACTCACGCACGCCGTAGTGCAGGTAGTTGCCCTCGGCCGCGCCGGGCGTGAGGGTCACCGCGCCCTTGAACATGGTGTTGTTGGATGGGGTCAGATCCGCGGAGCCGGCGAAGATCTCGGGCAGCGCAGGCCCGATGATGTTCAGCGCAGCCTGTGAGGAGGCGCGCGTCGCCTGCGGCGCACTCTGCTTGAGCAGCTCTCGCTGAACCTGCGCCGCAGTATCGGGCCAGCTCGCCGGCAGGTCCCCGCGCATGCGGCGCTCGAACTCGCGCGCCAGGTCAGGGAACGCCGATGTATAGCGTGCGAACAGCGCGCGCCAGTTCGCTTCCAGCGCGGCACCCTGCTGGCGGTGGTCCCACGCGGCGCGGATTTCATCCGGCACCACGAATGGCGGGTACGGCCAGTTCAGGACCTTGCGCGCCTTCGCCACCTCGTCGGCGCCGAGCGCCTCGCCGTGCGCCTCCTTGGTGCCCTGCTTGTCGGGCGCGCCGTAGCCGATGATGGTCTTGCAGTCGATGAGTGTCGGCCGGCGCGTTTCCGCGCGCGCCGCGGCGACCGCGGCGGCGACCGCCTCGCCGTCGAGCCCATCGACATCGGGTATCACGTGCCAGCCGTAGGCCGCGAAGCGCTCCGGAGTGTTGTCGTGGAACCAGCCGGCTACCTTGCCATCGATCGAGATGCCGTTGTCGTCGTAGAACATGATCAGCTTGCCGAGCCCGAGTGTGCCGGCCAGCGAGCAGGCCTCGTGCGACACCCCTTCCATGAGGCAACCGTCGCCGCAGAAACAATAGGTGTAGTGATCGACGATGTTGAAGCCTTCACGGTTGAACTCTGCGGCGAGCAGCTTCTCGGCGAGCGCCATGCCGACGGCGTTGGCGATTCCCTGTCCGAGCGGCCCGGTGGTCGTCTCGATGCCGAGCCCTGGATCGTGCTCGGGATGACCGGGCGTGCGGCTGCCGAGCTGGCGGAACCCCTCGAGGTCGGCGATCGTCAGCGGATAGCCGGTGAGATACAACACCGAGTACAGCAGCATCGAACCGTGTCCGTTCGAGAGCACGAAGCGGTCGCGGTCTTCCCACAGGGGGTTCCCCGGGTTGTAGCGCAGGTAATCCGTCCACAGCACCTGCGCGATATCGGCCATGCCCATCGGCATGCCGGGATGGCCGGAGTTGGCGCGCTGCACGGCGTCCATGGAGAGCGCGCGGATGGCGTTGGCGAGTTCGCGGCGTGTACTCATGCGGCCCTCTGGGCGGCCGGTGGCCGTCCGGTTGGTGTTCAGGCGGCTATCGCACCCCTGCGAAATTCTGCTCGCCGTACCGGGCGAGCGCGCATCACTGCAAGACGCGAAATTTCGCGGGGGCCCGCTAGTGCTGCGCCCGCGGTCAGGCAACGCGCACTGCAGGGCCGCGCATTGTCCACCAGTCGCGCCCGTTGCTCAAATCACACGGGCCGTGGGGAGACTGCGCCGCGCTGCACGTCCCCGGCCGCCGCGCCACGCGGGACGGTGTCGCCGCCAGGCGGCAGGCGACTTAAGTTCCCGCACAAGCTGCGCAGCCCGGGCACTGCTTCACACTCTGCGGAACGTGCTCTGAGACCAGAGTCGCCCCTGCGCGAGCCACGCACGACTGGTTCACTGCCCGCTGCGGCTGGCTCTGCTACCCTGCATTCGATGAGCGTACTGCGCCTGATTCAGTTCACCGATCCGCACCTGTACGGCAGCGAAGGCGAGTCGCTGCGCGGTGTGCCGACGCTGCCCGCGCTCAGGGCCGCGCTCGGACACGCGCGTGCACGCGATTGGCCACCGGATGCGCTGCTGGTGACGGGGGATATCGTGCAGGATGACCCGGGCGGCTATGCCCACTTTCGCAGCGTGTTCGGGGGGCTGGGACTCCCGGTGCTGTGCCTGCCCGGCAATCACGATGAGCCCGCGGCGATGCGTCGCGAGCTCTCGGGCGAGCCCTTCGTGCTGGCGGATTTCATCGATCTCGGCCGCTGGCGCATCGTGCTGCTCGACAGTTGCATTCCGGGCGCCGCCAGCGGCGCCATCAGCGCCCCGAGCCTCGCCGCGCTCGAGCGGGCGCTCGCCACCGCCGGCACGCGGCACTGCCTGGTGTGCCTGCATCACCACCCCGTGCCGATGTCCAGCCGCTGGCTCGATCGTGTCGGGCTGACGAACGCGGCCGAGTTCCTGCATACCATCGACGCGCACCGCAACGTGCGCGCCATCGTGTGGGGGCACGTGCACCAGAGCTACGATGGCCTGCGCAAGGGCGTGCGGCTCCTGGCGACGCCCTCCACCTGCGCGCAGTTCCTGCCCCACTCCGATGATTTCGCGGTCGACCCTCGGCCGCCCGCGTATCGGAGGTTCGAGCTGCGCGCCGACGGCTCGCTGCTCACGGAGGTCGTGTGGGTCGAAGAACACTGCGGTGGCTCCTCGCACTCGGCCTGCTCGGCAGCCTGAGCGCGCACGCCGCGAGCCCGGTCTGGGCGGTCCGCGGCGCTCATAACACCGTTTACCTGGCCGGCTCGATCCACATGCTGCCGGCGGAGGACGCGGCGTTGCCACCCGGATTCGAGCGCTCCTACGCCGATTCGGCACGGCTCGTCATGGAGCTCGATCTCGGCAAGTTCGATCCGATGGAGGCCATGGTCTGGATGATGGACCACGGCGCGCTGCCCGCGGGCACGAGTCTGCGCAGCGTGCTCGGCGAGCAGCGCTACGGCCGCGTCAGTGCCGCCGCCACCGGGCTCGGGCTCCCGATGGCCGCGCTCGACAGCCTCGCACCGTGGGTGGTCGGCATCGAGATCACCGATCTCGCCTACGAGCACGAGGGCTACGACCCCGAGCAGGGTGTCGAGGAGCAGCTGGTGCGCCGCGCCGGGAAGGACGGCAAGCCGACGGCGGGGCTCGAGACGATGGCCGAGGAGCTTTCCGGCCTCACCGAGCTGTCGAGCGCCGATCAGATACGCATGCTCGACCAGACCGTCGATGATCTGAAGGACATCAAGTCCGAGATGCGCGAGGTGACGAGCGCCTGGCGGCACGGCGACGCGGCGCGCCTCGGTGCGCTGCTCTCGAGCGAGTACAACGCCTTCCCGACGCTCTACAAGCCGCTGGTGACCGACCGTAACCGGCGTTGGCTGCCGCAGGTTGAGGAGCTGCTCAAGGCCAACGAGAACTCGCTGGTGGTGGTGGGTGCGCTGCACCTGGTCGGCCAGGGGGGTCTGCTCGAGCTGCTGCGCAAGAAGGGTTACACGATCACGCAGCTCGAATGATTAGATTGGGCGAAATCGCAGGAAGCGATTTCGCCGTACATCAGCTTTGCTGCCGCCGGCGAAAGGCGTGACTTTCGCCGGCTACGCCCCACCGACCCTCCGCCGCGATTTCGGCGGACATCAGCTTCGCTGCCGCCGGCAAAGGGCGTGGCTTTTGCCGGCTGCGCCCTGCCGACCCTCCGCAGCGATTTTGGCGGACATCAGCTTTGTTGCCGGCCGCCGGCGCTGCGTGCGACGTAAAACCGCCACACGGGTACTGCGAGCAACAGCGTCCAGGCGAGCACCAGCCAGCCGACGAAGCCATCGAAGCGGCTGAGCAGGAAGGCAAGCGGAGCATCAGCGCGCGGCCCCGCGAGCTCGTGCGTCACCAGCATCACCCACACCCACCCGGCGTGCAGCCCGATGCAGGCGGCGATGCTGCCGGTCGCGGCGCGCACCAGGCCGAGCACCACTCCGACCGCGAACAGCGCGAGGAAGGCGTCCCCGATGGCGAGCGGATGAGCGAAGGCGTGCAGCGTGCCGGCGAGCAGCTGCACGCCGCTCCAGCGCGTCACCTGATCGGGCGGGATGTGGAAGCTCGCAAAGAAATGTGTCGCGGCGTACAGCAGCGCGGTGAGCAGCACCGCCGCGCGCGTGCCGGACTCACGCTCGATGGCGGTGTGCATCGCCCCGCGCAGGAAAGTCTCCTCGATGAACGCGACCGCGAAGCCGCTCAGCGCGCGCGTCACAACCAGTTTCGCCAGCGCGGCAGCGGAGCTCGGCGCGTCGGCGCGCCATTCGAGCAGGCCGAGCGCCGCCATGATGCCGACCACGGCGAGCATCGTCAGGACGCCGAGCGCGAGCGCGAGACTCATCTCCCGCACGAACGTGCGCCGGGGCAGTCCGTAACCGAGGCTCGCCCGGTCGGCGAGCCCGAGATGCCGCGCGAGCGCCACGAAGCCGAGAAGCAGCGCCAACATGCCGACGCGCTCGCCGATGCGGTGGAAGGGAAAACCGAAATGCGGGTGCAGCAGCGTCCACGCCGGCCAGGCAAAGAGGGCCACGGCCGCCAGCGCAACCAGCATGAGTCCGAGAAACCAGGCGAATGCACGCATAGGACGCAGTGCCGGGCTTGCCTGCGCAAGCCCGGCCCCATAGCTTATGGCGGTCGCGCAGTCATGAGGAGTCAGGTTGGCGCCCCCCGTGCAACCGATGGTGATCTGGTTCGGCCGGGTCGGCGACATGATCATGCTGACTGCGCTGCTCGAAATCCTGCATCGCCGGTTCGGGCGGGCGTGCCGGGTCATCGGCGCAGGGGCGTGGTCGCAGGAGATCTACGAAGGGCAGCCGGATGTCGCCGAGACCCTCTGGCTGCGCCGCTACACGCCGTTTGCCCTCGATCTGCGCTGGTGGCGCACCGTGTGGAAGCTGCGCCGTGGCCGGCGCGACCCCGTGTACGTCTGCGAGACCGATCCGCGCAAGCTCGCGAGCATTCGCCGGCTGCTGCGCTTCGGCCATGTCGAGCCCGCGCGCTGCGTGTTCCTGCTCGATGAGCCGACGGCGTTAGCGCAGGTGCACTGGGTCGATCGACTCGTGAGCCTCGGCCGGCTCACGCCCGCCGCGCTGCCGGAGTCGGATTACCCCTTTCCGGTGCCGCCGCCGCGCTGCGCGCCGCGGCTCGTCGTATCGGACCGGGCACGCACGGCGGGCGATGAATGGCTGCGTAAGCACGACGTGCGCGATCGGCCGCTCGTGCTGCTGCAACCCGGGAATCGCCGCACGATGCGCGGTCGCTCGCTGCGCATCAAGGAGTCCGACGATCGCTTCTGGCCCGTGGACCGTTGGGCAAGCCTGATCCACCGGATCCATGAGAGCTTGCCGGAGGCGCGGATCGCACTGTGCGGCGCTCCGCGCGAGGACGTGCTGCTCGGCTGGATCGAGTCGGCAGCCGCGCTGCCGGAAATCTTGCTCCGGGGCCTGCCATTTCCGGGACTGTTTGCGCTCTGTGCCCGCGCCCACAGCATGATTTCCATAGATACCGGCACCGCTCACGCGGCGGCCGCGCTCGGCACGCCTCTGGTGGTGTTGTTCGGCTCGACTCCCCCGGCCCAGGTGACTCCGCGCAGCCCCTGCGGCTCGCCCGTCATCGGAGTGGGCGGCGTTCCGCTCCTGCCGCGCGTCGACCAGCTGCCGGTGGAGGCGGTCTTCGAGGCCTGGAGCCGGCTGCTCAGGAGCTCAGCAGGCGCAGCCACTGCTCCCTGATTGCGCTCAGGTGAAAGCGCGGATCCGGGCCGGTCTGCGGCCGGGCACCGCCGCGCCAGTGGCGAATGCGCTCGACGTAGGCATCGAAGAGCCCCGCGGCCGCCGCGAGCCGCGCGGGGCCTGACCGCCAGCGCGCCGACAGGCTCCCGACGGTCGCCGCGTAGCAGCGCGCGGCGGCGCTCACCGGCAGCAGCTGCTGCGGATCGCCGACGATCTCCGCGGCCGCGCCACAGTCGTGCGTCAGCACCGGCGTGCCGAGCGCGTGCGACTCGGCGAACACCAGGCCGAAAGTCTCCGGGATGCGGAAGTTCGGCGCGAAAGTGCACAGCGCGCCGCGCACCTGGGCGTGCATGCGCGCCTGCGGCAGCGCGCCGAGGAACTCGACGCCGGGGCGCTGCGCGCTGTCGCCCTCCTTGTAGCCGGGATTGCCGACAGCTAAGCGCAGCTGCGGCAGCGCGCGCCTCAGCTCGCCGAACGCGTCGAGCGCGAAGTCGAGCCCTTTGTTGGGCGAGGAAAAGAACACCAGCTTGTCCGGGTCGAGCGCCGTGCCATCGGGCCGCAGCGCATCCTCGACCGGGTTATAGATGGTGAGCGCGCGCACCGCGCCCGCAAGACCGATGCTGCGCAACGTCGCCTCGACGCCGGCGCGCTGCCAGTCCGACACGCACACCGCGGTGACGCCGTTCTCGCGCAGCAGCTGCGCGGTGGCCGCCAGCCAGCGGGCGCGCCGCGAGCGCGGATGAAAGCGGTCGTGCAGCCACAGGTAGACGCGCACGCCGGGGCCGCACAGCTCTCTTACGTACGGCAGCGCCCGCGAATCGCGGTTGACAATGACGTGGGTGATGCCCGCGAGGCGCTGCGGCCTGCGGTAGCGCTCCCAGTCGTGCGTGCGGTTGTGCTGCATCACCCAGGCGCCGAGCGCATCCGCCACGCGCACCAGCGTCGACTCGGTACCCCCCATCGCCTGCGTGTGCAGTGTGCGCGTGTCGTACGGCTGTTGGCACAGGGGGTCGTAGAACAGGACCGGGCTCATCGCACTGTGTATTGTACGGGCTGTTGTCGCCTGGCGACGCCGAGGTACCCGTGGCGAATGACAGTGGCCTGACGGCGTGCATCATCACCTTCAACGAGGCCGACCGCATCGAGGCATGCCTGCGCTCGGTCGATTTCTGCGATGAGATCATCGTCGTCGACTCGCACTCGACGGATCGCACCCGCGAGCTCGCCGCCGCCGGCGGCGCGCGCGTCATCGAGCGCGACTGGCCGGGGTATCGCTCGCAGAAACAGTTCGCGGTGGACGCGGCCCGTCACGACTGGGTGTTGTGCCTCGACGCCGACGAGCGTGTGAGCCCCGAGCTGCGCGCCGAGATCATCGCCCTGCGCAAAACAGGATTGACGGCCGCCGCGGGCTGGTCGATACCGCGGATCACCGACTATTTCGGCCGCTTCCTGCGTCACGGCAACGCCTACCCCGACCGCCTGGTGCGCCTGTTCGACCGGCGCCGCGGCGGCTGGACGGGCGATGAGATCCACGAGAACACCCGTGTCGAGGGCCGCATCGGGCGGCTGCACGGGCATCTCGAGCACTACTCCTACCGCAGCCTTCACGACCACCAGGTGCGCATGCAGCGCTACGCGGACCTCATGGTGCAGGCGCTGTACGACCGGGGCCGGCGCTGTGGATTCGGGCCGGTGCTGCTCAATCCGTTGTGGCGCTTCGTGCGCGGCTACCTGCTGCGGCTCGGCTTTCTCGACGGTTGGCGCGGGCTGGTGTTCGCCCTCGTCGAGTCCGGCTACGTGCGGCGCAAGTACCTCGGGTTATACATGCGAAGTCGCGGGCTTCCGGGTTGACCAGGCCGCCACCTGCGTGAGCCGGGTCAGGGGATCGGCGAGCTCGAGCAGCTGCTGCCTTTCGGCGCAGGTGAGCGGCAAAACCTCCGCCCAGCGGTTGCCGACCCAGCCGGCATCGTCGTAGTGCGCCGTAACGTGCGCGTAGCGCTCACCGAGCTGCGGCAGCACCTCGCGCAACAGCTCGCCGAGGTGCGCCAGCTCTGCGGGCAGCGCGCACGGGGCATCATCGGGCAGGTAGTCGACTTCGGCGAGATTGAGCCCATCGGCCTGCTGCCAGCGCCGGCACAGCCGAAAGCGCTGCTCACCGAGGCAATCGATGCCGAGCAATCCATCCGGCAACGTGTCGAAATCCACCAGCCGCGCGCTGGTGCCGGTGGTGGCCACGCTCGCTGCCGCGCCCGCCTCGAGGCCCTCGAGAATCAGCACCACGCCGAACGGGCGCGAGCCCCTGAGGCACTGCCGCACCATGTCGAGGTAGCGCGGCTCGAAGATGCGCAGCCGCAGCGGCCCGCCGGGAAACAGCACCGTGCCGAGCGGAAAGAGCGGCAGCTCGCCCGCCGCGCTCATGCGGGCGCTGCCGTCTTCTGCAGCTCGTCAATGAGCTTGCCGTGCAACCCGCCGAACCCGCCGTTGCTCATGATGAGCACCTGGTCGCCGGGGCGCGCCGCGCGCGCGAGATCCCGGGCCAGCGCGTCGACATCGCCGCCGGCGTGGCCGCGTCCGGCCAGCGCGCGCAGTACCGAGCCGGTGTCCCAGCCGAGGTCTGGCGGGGTATACAGCCACACCTCGTCCGCCCCGGCGAGCGCCGGGGCGAGCGTGTGCTGGTGCACTCCCATGCGCATGGTGTGCGAGCGCGGCTCGAGCACCGCCAGGATGCGCGCCGCCCCGGCCCGGCGCCGCAGACCATCGATGGTGGTGGCGATCGCCGTCGGATGGTGCGCAAAGTCGTCGTACACGCGGATGCCGTTCACTTCGCCGTGCAGTTGCAGACGGCGTGCGATGCCCTCGAAATCCCTGAGCGCCTCGAGCGCGCGGGGCACGTCCACACCGGCGTGACGCGCGGCGGCGATCGCCGCGAGCGCGTTCTCCATGTTGTGTGCGCCGATGAGCGACCACTCGACCGTACCCCGCGGGCGCTCGCCCTCGAGCACCTCGAAGCGCGAGAAATCGGCAGCGCCCGGCAGCGGTTGCGCGCTCCACAACGCCTCGGGGTGCGGCGCGCGCGCGAAACCCTCGAGCGGCGTCCAGCAGCCCATCGCGAGAGTTTCCCGCAGCCGTGCGTCGGTGGCGTTCCAGACGATGCGGCCGCTGCCGGGGATGATGCGCACCAGGTGGTGGAACTGGCGCTGGATTGCGCCGACGTCGGGATAGATGTCGGCGTGGTCGTACTCGAGGTTGTTGAGGACCACGGTGCGCGGCCGGTAGTGCACGAACTTCGCGCGCTTGTCGAAGAACGCGGTGTCGTACTCGTCCGCCTCGATGACGAAGAACGGCGCGCTGCCGAGGCGGGCGCTCACGCCGAAGTTGCCGGGCACACCGCCGATGAGGAAGCCGGGATCGAGCCCGGCGTGCTCGAGGATCCAGGCGAGGAGCGAGGCGGTCGTCGTCTTGCCGTGGGTGCCCGCCACCGCGAGCACCCAACGGTCCTTCAATACCGCGCGCGCCAGCCACTCCGGTCCCGAGAGATACGGCACGGCGCTCTCGAGCAGCGCCTCCACCACCGGCTGGCCACGTGTCATGACATTGCCGACCACCACCACATCGGGGCTCGGTGTGAGCTGCGCGGCCTCGAAGCCCTCGGTGAGGGTGATGCCGAGCGCCTCGAGCTGTGTGCTCATCGGCGGATAGACGTTGCGATCCGAGCCGGTCACCTTGAAGCCCGCGGCGCGCGCGATCGCGGCGATCCCGCCCATGAAGGTGCCGCAGATACCGAGAATATGGACGTGCATCGCCGCCTTCACGCCCTGATGGGCGGGAACAGTGCGGCGAGCAGCAGTCCGCCCGCGACCGCCTGCAGGATCACCAGCACCACGCTCGAGGTTACCGACCACTCGAGCGCCGCCCGCACGATGTAGCTGTTCGCGGCGATCACCCACGCGAACAGCAGCAGCACCGCGCACATGATAGGTACCTGCCAGGGCGAGTCGGGGGTGAAACGGCGCGCCAGCCAGCCACAGCCGATCACCAGCGGCGCGAGCACCGTCTGGAAACCGAACACCGCCGAAGTGGTCTGCAGCGTGCGCTCCGGCCGGCCGGCGAGCCGCAGGAGCACCACGTACCACAGCAGCGTGAACAGCGTGGCCACC
>Ga0310909_10001273_pt1 | contig 14633 bp, 15 predicted proteins | sample GREbulkMGT000H_FD_203449 | JGI IMG/M metagenome (GOLD analysis project Ga0310909, IMG submission 203449) | Lab enrichment of tropical soil microbial communities from Luquillo Experimental Forest, Puerto Rico - GRE.bulkMG.T000H | ecosystem: Environmental > Terrestrial > Soil > Tropical forest >... | reverse complement strand
TCGCGCGCACGCGAGATCGACGATGTGCGCGAGGAGATCCTCGGCCGCGAGACCTCTTGACTGCGCTGCTATCCCAATCTCGCCGATTCCAGGCCGGCTCGATTGCGGTGCCCGCTTCGCGCTTCCTCTGCGAGCACCTGCACCAGAAGCTGCTCTTCTGGGCATGCATCTCCCGCATCCACGCGCAGGTCCCGGTCGTCACGACCGGCAAGCTGACGCACACCCTGCGTCAGCAGATTCCGTGCGGCATTGATATCCCGATCATGGCAGGTCCCGCACTTCGGGCACCTCCACTGCCTTTGATCGAGCCGCAACTCATCGAGTCTGAACCGGCACATCGAGCAGTGCTTGCTCGAGGCGTACCACCGGTCCACTTCTAAGAGCAGTGGGCCGTACCACTCGCTCTTGTACCTGAGCTGCCGTCGCAGTTCGCCGAATGCGGCGTCCTGGATCGCACGGGCACCTCGCCCACGCCCCAGAGCCCTCACATTCAGGTCTTCGATGGCGATGACACTGAATTCCCTCACCAGACGAGTCGTCAGGGCATGCAGCGCGTACTGGCGTGCCTCTCGCACCCGCGCATGAGCGCGCGCGACTCGCACACGTTGTTTCTCACGCCGATGGCTCCCCTTCTGCCGCCGTGCGAGACAGCGATGCTGCTGGCGCAGGTACCTCAGGCGTCGTTGATAGTGCCTTGGGTTGGGGATCTTCTCCCCGGTGGAGAGGGTCGCCAGGTGTGTCAGCCCGAGATCTACCCCTACCAACTCGCCTGTGCCTGGACGCGAGGTGCGCGGGACCTCTGCGCAGAAGCTCACGAAGTATGCCCCCGCCGCATCCCGCGAGAGGCTCACCATGTCGGGGCGCTCGACCTCGGGAAGCTCTTCGGCGAGTTTCAAGACTCCGAGCTTCGGGAGGCGCAGCACCCCCGAGCGCCACCCGGCGCCGATGTCCTGAAACCTAAGGCTTTGCCGGCCGCGCTTGGCCTTGAAACGTGGATAGCGGGTACGGTGGGCAAAGAAACCGCTGAAAGCCCGGTCCTGATCCCGCAGGCACTGTGTCAGGGCTGTGGCCGGCACCTCAGCCAGCCACTGATGCCCTGCCGTGCGCTTCCATTGCGTCAGCCATCGCGACAGATCATTGCCCGTGAGGGATAGTCGACACGTGCGGTATGCTTCCGAGCGAATTCCGAGCGCGGTGTTCCACAGCCACCGCGTGGCTCCGAACCAGCGGCCAAGGAGCCGGCGCTGTGCGCCATTGGGATAAGCGCGCAGTCGATAGCTCCTCGTGATGAGGCTCATGTATTGAATATAACACTGGAACACTCGCGGAGCGCAGGGCAGATGTCAACATTTGCGAGCGGACGTCCTGCGCGCGTCGTCTCATATCGAGCTGCGCACAACGGCTTGAGCCCGGGGAGTCGGTCTCGTCCGGGAGACCTTCGACCGTATGACGGGCGCCAACCCTCGTAACGTGGAGCCCGCGCATGTCACGAGCTCGCCCACCGCACACCTTCATCGCGCTGTCGCTCGCACTCACACTGCTGTCGGGCGGCGGCACCGCGGCGATCCCCGTCGGCGACGATCCCCAGGCCGAGAACGCGCTGATCGGCGAGTGGCGTGCGCAGCGCGTCGCGGCGCTGACGAGCGATGAGGGCTGGCTGACACTCGCGGGGCTCTTCTGGCTCAAGGACGGCGACAACAGCTTCGGTAGCGCCGCGGACAACGCGCTCGTTCTCGATAACCCGGCGCTCGCCGGGCACTGCGGCACCTTCAGCGTGAGCGGGCACGCGGTGCGCTTCACCGCCGCGTCCGCGTGCGGCGTGACGCACGATGGGCAGCCGGTGAGCTCGCTCGAGCTCAGCGCCGACACCAGCGGCCGCCCGACGGTGCTCGCCAGCGGCACGCTGCGCTTCTTCGTGATCGAGCGCGCTGGCAATCTCGGGGTGCGCGTACGCGATCTGAACAACCCGCACCGCACGGGGTTCAAGGGGCTCAGCTACTTCCCGGTGAGCACCGCGTGGTTGTTCGATGCGCGCTTCGAGCCCTACCAACCCGCGCATCGCATCAAGATCATCAACATCCTCGGCATGGAGCAGGAATACGAGTCTCCGGGTGCCGTGGTGTTCCAGAAGGACGGCCGCGAGTGGCGGCTCGATGCGGTACTCGAGGAGCCCGGCGACCGCGAGCTCTTCATCATGTTCGCCGACGCGACCAGCGGGCACGAGACCTATGGCGCGGGGCGTTTCCTCTACGTGCCATTGCCGAGTGCCGGCCGCACGCGGCTCGATTTCAACAAGGCCTACAACCCGCCGTGCGCGCTCAATGACTTCGCCACCTGCCCTCTGCCGCCGCCGCAGAACCACCTGAAGCTCAGGGTCGAGGCGGGCGAGAAGACCTACGCGGGCGCGGCGGCGCACCGCTCCTGAGTGAGGGTGGCGGGTGTGGCCCGCTCACAGTGGGTCGTGTTGGGTTCCTGGAATGCATAGGCGTCAATTCAACCACCTCAGTGCCAAAGGTGACGGCGGATCCAGGGGTGGAACGTCCGTCACTTCCTGCTTCCGCCCGGTATAGGAGTCGAAACATGACCTGTGTGCCACCAATGACGTCTCGCCATCCCTGCGGTAGTACTCGCGAACCCACGCTAGAAGATACCCGAGCCGCTCATCCTGCTCCTGCCTGGATCCATATTTGTGTGGTTCCCATGGTCGAGCCCGACAGTTCGCTAGGCAGCGGTCGGCTCCGGGGTTTAAGAAGAGAAGCAACGGCCTCAGTAAGAGCGCGCGTTCAATCAAACTGGTGTAGCAACCCTCCACCACCCAGTGCTCGTTGCTGGAGCAGAATGACTGCACATCCGCCAGGGCGTGGTCCGGCGGACGCGCGACCGCAATCTTGCCCGGCACCCACGCCACTGAATCCAAATCCAGTTGTGCGGCGCCGGAGCGGGCGGACAGCCATCCAGCCAGCGTTGACTTTCCCGAGCCTGAATTGCCGAGAATGGCGATGCGCATGAAGAATTGACGCCTAACGAATGTAACTGACATGCGCGACAATGTCGGCAGTGATCCTAGGGAGCTCGAGCAGAAGAACCATGCCTCCGAATATCAATACGCCGCGGGCACGCCTAGTGGAGAACAGGTAGTACGGTACGTACACAAGGAACAGAAAGAGTACGAATCCGCCCTGGTCGAATGTCGGTCGATCGCGGCGCCGTTCCTGTGAGTCCGCTATGAGCCAGGTAGCCAAGAGGATAGAGACCACAACTTCGTGCAGCTTATACAGCGCATCGTAGGGCACGTGGCCGCGTGAGATTGACCAGCCAACATAGACGGCGACTACTGCGGCTACACCAAACGCCCCGATGAGGCTGAGTAGCTTGGTGCCCTGTGTGTACATGTCAGCTAACTACAATTAGAGGACCGAACCGGGCTGATTGAACACCCCAGTTGTCGCATGGGATCCGCTTCTGCTGGTAGGCGGCGCTTCCGACGTTACGCCGAGCGATCCTCGAGCGGTTTCCTCCAGGGCCTGAGCGCCGGGCGTGACTGCGGTGCGCTCGGGGCTCGGCGAAATCTTCATCCGGTGAGGAGGGTCGTGTCGGTATCTGGCGTTAAAACAGACTATCTTGACCTGTGCACTCAGGTACTTACGTCACAGGTCAGTAAAAAATCCCCTAAAGCCCGCGCAGGCGCTGCCTCTGGACCAGGCGGGTGCGCGCCACCACGCGCTGCCGCGCCTCGGCACTGACACCGGCGCCTGCGACCGCCTCACGTGCCGCGAACGCATGGACAGCGGCTGCCGCCGCGGGCGCTGGCGGGAAGGAGATGAACGTGTCGGTCTGCACGACACTGCCGAGCGCCGGCTGCGCGTAGAACGGCAGGAACGCAGTGCCGCTGCCGCTGCTCACGAGCGCCTGGTAGTCCCCGAGGAACAACCCCTCGGAGTCGGGCGCATTCCCGAGATCGAACGAGCCCGAAAGGTGCTGCTCCGAGAATGTCGTGCCGCCATCGGTCGAGGTCACCATCCAGCAGTCGGCGTAGAGGTGAGTGTCGGACGGCGCGGTGTTGTTGCGCAGGTCGAAGTACGTGACCGCGATGACTCCGTCGGCACGCACGTTGACCGTCGGTGTGAAGGCCTGCACGTTGGGATCGGCATTCACTTGCACGGGCGCCGACCAGGTCTGACCGCCGTCCGTCGAGTGCGCGAGCGCAATCCCATCGTGCGCGCCCATTGAGAAACGCGAGTCCTGCCACGCTACGTACACGGTACCCGTACCCGCTTCCACGCTCACCGAGACGATATCCGACCCGTCGCGCACCGGCGCCTTGTTCGCGGGATTGCTGGTGCCGACCGCCTGCAGATCCGAGATCGTCGTGGGCGCCGACCAGCTGGTGCCGTTGTTTATTGAGCTGATGACACGCACCGACGCCGTGGTGGTGCCGCTTGCCGTATCGATCTCGGTGAATACGTTGAGCAGCACGTCCAACGGCAGCACCACGATCTGGTTGCCGATGGTCTGGTTCGTGGGCCCCGGATCGTAGATGCTGCCGACCGTCGGCCAGGTCGAGCCGCCATCGGCACTGCGGGCGAACCAGGTGGGACCCGCGGTCTGCGAGGTGAGACGGTCCCAGACCGCATACACGAAGCTCGAGTTGATCGGGTCCGCGGTGATCGAGCCCTTGTCGTTGAAGTACTGCGCGCCGTCCTGAATGAGCTGATGCGGCAGCTGCCAAGTCACGCCGAAATCCGCCGAGCGTGCGACCAGCATGGCGCTCGAGGAACGGGGCGCGAGCGTCGCGCCGGTGAATGACAGCGAGAGTGCGTACACAAAGCCGTTCGGCGAGACGGTGAGCCACGGGTCGCTCGCGCGCGCATAGTCGCCGAGGTTAGCCGCATTACCTCCCGTGCAACGGGAGAAGGGCGCGCTGGTGAGCGTCCAGCTCCCACCGCCATTGATGGAAGAGGCGAGCATCAATCCCTGCGCGCCGCCATTCGACCAGCGGTCCTGCTGCCAGGCGGCGATGAGGTTCATCGGGTTGAAGGGGTTCACCACGAGGTACGGCTCGACCGCCGTGTTGGTGTAGAGCGTGCCGGTCTCGGGCGACACGCCATCGCACCCCGGGGTGAATGTCGAGGGCTGCGAGAGGCGTATCTGCTGCACCGAGGTGAAGGGCGGTGGCTGGGGAACAGGTGAGCCGCTGCCGCTGCCGCCGCAGGCTGCCACCACTGTCACGAGGGCAACGACCGCCAGGCCGCGCCGTGCATTCATGGGATCAGCTCCCCGTCTCCCTGTGCGAAGCCTAACACGCGTGGCGGCTCGCACCGGAGAGCGGCCGCGTTATGTCACCTCATGACGCGCGCTTCAGGGGCGCACGCACACGAGCGTGTTTTCGGCTGGGTTGAACAACCGGATCCCGCCCTCAGGCGGGCATGAAGATCGTCGCCGGGTGCTCGAGGCACTCCTTCAGCGCCTGAATCATGGATGCCGCGTCGTATCCATCGACGAAGCGGTGATCGAAGGAGGAGGAAAGGTTCATGGTGAGACGGATCGCGATAGCGCCGTCGATGACCAGCGGCCGCTCGATGGCACGGTTGACGCCGATGATGGCGACTTCCGGCGCGTTGATGATGGGCGTGCTGGCGATGCCGCCGAGCTTGCCGAGGCTGGTGATGGTGATAGTCGAACCGGTGAGCTCTTCGCGCTTCGCCTTGTTGGTGCGCGCCGCCTCGCTCACGCGGCGCATGGCGGCCGCGAGCTCCCACAGCGGGAGCGCCTGGGCGTCGTGCACCACCGGCACCTTGAGGCCCTCGGGAGTCTGCGTGGCGATGCCGAGGTGCACGGCGGAGTAGCGCACGATGACGCCCCGCTCGGCGTCGTAGTGAGCGTTGCACTGCGGGAACGCGCGCAGCACGCGAATCAGCGCGAGCGCGAGCAACGGCAGGTAGGTGAGCGGTGCGCTGCCCGCCGGCAGCCGGCCGTTGAGGTAGCGGCGGAGAGATTCGAGCTCGGTAATGTCGAGCTCCTCCACGTAGGCAAAGTGCGGGATCGTGCGCTTTGCCTCGCTCATGCGCTGAGCGATGAGGCGGCGCAGGCCGATCATCTTGATCTCTTCGGTGGACGCCGCCGGCGCGGCCGGCCGCGAGGCGGGTACCACCTTCGGTGCGCGGAGCAAAGGCGTCGGCTGCGCACGGCGCGCGACGTACGCTTCGAGATCCTTCGGCACGATGCGTCCGTTTGGTCCTGTGCCGGCAACCTGCCGCAGGTCGACACCGGCCTCGTACGCGCGGCGGCGAATCGCGGGCGAGGTCGCGACGCGTGCACTGCTCACGGCCGGTGGCGCCGCATCCGGTGCGGCGCCACCGTTCGCGCCGCCGCCACCAACGCGGGCCGCGGCGACGGCGGGAGCAGCCGATGCGACCGCGGCCGGCGCTGCTGCCGCCGCGGCGGCCGGCGCGACTGCGGGCGTCGCGGGCACCGTTGCGGCCGCTCCCGCCGCATCGGTCTCGAGCACGATGAGCTCGGTACCCACCGGCACCATGTCTCCGGGCGCGCCGGTGGTCGAGACCACGCGGCCGCTCACCGGTGCGGGCACCTCCACGGCGGCCTTCTCGGTCATGACCTCGACGACCACGTCGTCTTCCGCGACCACATCACCGGGCTTCACGCGCCAGCCGACGATCTCTGCCTCAACCGTACCCTCGCCGAGATCCGGCAGCTTGAAGACGTAGCGGCTCATCGTGCCTCCATGACCTCTTTGATGGCCGCGGCGATGCGCGCCTGCCCGGGAAAGTACTCCCACTCGAATGCATGCGGGTAGGGCGTATCCCAGCCGGCGACGCGCTTCACCGGCGCTTCGAGGTTCCAGAAGCACTGCTCCTGCACGGTTGCGACGAGCTCCGCGCCGTAGCCCGAAAAACGTGTGGCCTCGTGCACGACCACGCAGCGGCCCGTCCGGCATACCGAAGTGCACAACGTGTCGGTGTCGAGCGGCGACATGGTGCGCACATCGATGATCTCCGCATCGACGCCGGTCGTGCGCACGGCGGCCTCGGCCACGTGCACCATCGTGCCGTAAGTGAGAATCGTGACGTCCTGACCCTCGCGCACCACCTCGGCGCGGCCGATCGGCACTGCGTAGTGGCCGTCGGGAACCTCGCCGCGCGGGTGCGCACTCCAGGGCACGGCCGGCTTGTGGGGATCACCGTCGAAGGGGCCGTTGTAGAGGCGCTTGGGCTCGAAGAACACCACGGGGTCCTCGCCCTCGATCGCGCTGATCAGCAGTCCCTTGGCATCGTACGGGTTGGAGGGCATCACCACCTTGATGCCGCACACGTGCGCGAAGATCGCCTCCGGGCTCTGCGAGTGGGTCTGGCCGCCGCGGATGCCGCCGCCGCAGGGCGTGCGGATGATGACCGGCACCTGGAAGGTGCTGGCCGAGCGGTAGCGGATGCGCGCCAGCTCGCTCACCACCTGGTCGAAGCCCGGGTAGATGTAGTCGGCGAACTGGATCTCGGCGACCGGCTTCAGTCCGTTGACGCCCATGCCGATGGCGGTCGCGATGATGCCGCCCTCGGCGATCGGTGTGTCGAGCACGCGATGCTCGCCGTACTTGCGCTGCAGCCCGTCGGTGACCCGGAACACGCCGCCGAAGTAACCGACGTCCTCGCCGAGGATCACGACGCGCGCATCGCGGCCGAGCATCACGTCCATCGCAGAATTGAGCGCCTGCACCATGTTCATGCGCGGCATGGCTCAGCCCTCGTGTGCGACCGGCGGCTTCTCGTGCTCCCCATCCGCCGGCGCGACCGCGGCCGCGGCGCGCTGCGCGCTCAGCAGGGCGCGCATCTCTTCGCGCTCGCGCTGCAGATTCGGCGGCACGTCGCGGAAGACGTCCTCGAACATGGTGAGCGGATCGAGGAACGGGCCGTGCGTGAGGGTGCCGTACGTCTCGGCTTTCTTCCAACAGGCCGTCACCTCCGCCTCCAGCTCCTTGTGCAGCTGCGCGTGGCGCTCCTCGGACCACTCCCCGAGCGCAATCAGGTGCTGCTTGAGGCGTATGACCGGATCCCCGAGCGGCCAGGCGCGCCATTCCTCCTTGGGGCGGTAGCGCGAGGGATCATCGCTCGTCGAGTGCGCCGCGGCGCGATAGGTCACTTGCTCGATGAGGGTCGGCCCCGCACTCTGCCGGGCGCGCTGAGCCGCCCACTGGGTCACCGCGTAGACGGCGAGGAAGTCGTTCCCGTCGACGCGGATGCCCGGAATGCCGTAGCCTGGGCCGCGCTGCGCGAAGGTGCGGCGCTCGCCGCCGGCGAATCCCTGAAAAGTCGAGATCGCCCACTGGTTGTTGACCAGATTAAGGATCACCGGCGCCTGATACACGGCGGCAAAGGTCATCGCATAGTGAAAATCCGCCTCGGCGCTCGAGCCCTCGCCGATCCAGCTCGCCGCGATGTGGTCCTCGCCCTTGATCGCGGCGGCCATGGCCCAGCCGACCGCCTGCGGGAACTGCGTCGCGAGGTTGCCGGAGATCGAGAAAATGTTGCCCTCGCCCCAGTGGTACATGATCGGCATCTGCCGGCCCTTGCACATGTCGCGAGTGTTGGAGAGGCACTGGCACATGAGATCGACCAAGTTGCGCCCGCGCACCACCTGCAGGCCCTGCTGGCGATATGAGGGGAACAACATGTCGCCCGGCTGCAACGCCATGCCGGCGGCGACCGCGACGGCCTCCTCGCCGGTCGATTTGATGTAGAAGGAGATCCGGCCCTGACGCTGGATCTTCTGCATGCGATCGTCGAAGAGCCGCGTCAGCAGCATGTGGCGCAGCGCCACCTGCAACTCCGGTGCCTCGAGATGCGGATTCCACGGGCCGACCGCGCGGTGCTCGTCATCGAGCACGCGCACCAGCTCGAGCGAGAGGTTCTCGATGTCGCGGGCGCTCGCGGTCACATCGGGTCGATAGACCGCCCCGGCCGGCGAGAGCAGCAGGTAACTGAAGTCAGGTTCCTGCCCCGGCCGCGCCGGCGGCTCGGGGACGTGCAAGCGCGACCGAGGGGCCATGAGGATTCCGTTCTATGTGTTACGGTTACGAGAGCCCGTACGGCCTCGACAGGATTGTAGTCGCCTCATCCTCGTAACACTACGATGAAGCCCAGACGCACTTACCGGGGCATGGTGCTGCGGAACGCACCGCCAGCCGTGCGCGCCCGCACGCCGGCAGCGGCGGCCGCAACCGCCGCTGCGCGTGTGCGCGTCGGCCGGGAAGTTGCCGGGCGCGGCGGCAAGGGCGTGACCGTGGTGAGCGGACTGACGTTGGATGCGGAGCAGCTCGAGGAGCTCGCCGCGCGCCTGAAGCGCCTGTGCGGAGCCGGCGGCGCCGTGAAGGACGGGCGCATCGAGATCCAGGGCGAGCACCGTGACCGGCTGGTCATCGAGCTGTGCCGGCTCGGCTTCGAGGCGAAGCGCGCGGGAGGCTGAAGCCTCCGCCTGGACCTGCCGCGCTGTCGCCAACGGCGGCCAAGTGGCTTCGGCGAGCGAATATTGCTATAGAGTGACAGTGGCACCGAACCTGGGGAAAGAAGATGAACTATAAGCCTGCTGACCCGCCCCGGGGACGGGGCGGTAACGTGCTGCTGTTCGCACGTAATTTCTTCCGCCATCCGCGCATGCTCGGTTCGATCGTGCCGAGCTCGCGTTTTCTCATAAAACAGCTCCTCGAGCCGATCAACTTCGGCCGCGCCCGCGTGATCGTCGAGTACGGGCCGGGCGTCGGGGTCATCACGGCGGAGCTCCTGCGGCACATGCGTCCCGACGCGGTACTCATCGCCATCGAGATGAATCCCGACTTCGTCAGGTACCTGCGCGGTGCATTCACCGACAAGCGTCTGCAGGTGATCGAGGGTTCGGCGGAGTCGGTCGATGAGATCCTGCGTCGTTTCGGCTACCAGCGCGCCGATTACATCATCTCGGGCATTCCCTTCAGCACTATCCCGGCACCATCGCGCGAGCGCATCCTGAAGAAGACCCACGACATGCTCGAGCCCGGCGGCGCCTTTCTCGTGTACCAGTTCTCCCCGCGCGTGCTGGGCGACCTGCGGCGCATCTTCGGCTACGTCGGACGCCGGTTCGAGCCACTGAACGTCCTGCCTGCGTTTCTGTTCATCTGCCAGCCCGCGACGGCCTGAGGACATTGCGCGGCGGGGCGCTGCGCCGCGGGGCTGCCGTTGACAGCGGCGCGAGCCCGCGGGGATGCTTCCCGGCATGGCAGACACACTCTGGATCGGCACGCGCAAGGGCCTGTTCTCGTTGCGCGCGCACCAAGGCCGCCGCGGCTGGAAGCTCGCGGGCCCGCAGTTCCTGGGTCACATCATCCACCACGTCGTGCAGGATCCGCGCGAGCCGCGCGTGCTGCTGGTCGCGGCCCGGACCGGACACCTGGGACCGACGGTGATGCGCTCGACCGACGGCGGCCGCAGCTGGCGTGAAGCGGCCGTGCCACCTGCGTTCCGCAAGGCCACCGACGGCGAGAAGGCACGCGCGGTCGAGCGGGTCTTCTGGCTGACACCCGGGCATCGCAGCGAGAGCGGCAGCTGGTACGCGGGCAGTTCCCCGGCGGGGCTGTTCCGCTCCGCGAACGGCGGCGACCGCTGGGAACCGGTGGCGGGCTTCAATGATCACCCGATGCGTCCGCGGTGGGCGGCGCACGCGACTCCAGACGGGGAGTTCCTGCACTCGATACTCGTCGACCCGCGCGATCCGCGCCACCTGTACATCGCGATCTCGATCGGCGGCGTTTTCGAATCGACCGACGGCGGGACCAGCTGGACACCGCTCAATGAGGGCTGTGCCGCCGACTTCATGCCGGATCCCGCCGTGCCGTTCGGTCACGATCCACACTGCGTCGTGCAGCATCCGCTGAAGCCCGATCGGCTCTACCAGCAGAATCACTGCGGCATCTATCGCCTCGACCGGCCGGGGCGTCGCTGGCAACGTATCGGCAAGGCGATGCCGAAGAAGGTGGGGGATGTCGGGTTTCCGATCGTGCTGCATCCCCTCAACGCCGACCGCGCGTGGGTGCTGCCCATGGACGGGCGCACGGTCTGGCCGCGCACCTCCATCGACGGGCGGCCCGCGGTCTACGCGACCGCCGACGCCGGCGCGAGCTGGCAGCGCCTCGATCGTGGTCTGCCCCGCTCCCAGGCCTGGTTCACGGTGTTGCGGCAGGCCATGTGCATCGACGCGCACCCGCGCACGGGGGTGTACTTCGGCACCACGGCCGGCGAAGTCTGGGCGAGCAGCAACGGTGGCGAGAGCTGGCGCTGCCTCGTCCGCCACTTGCCGGAGATCTACTCGGTGACTCACGCCGCCTAGCCCATGGCCTGCACGGTGCGCATCGCAAGTCCGCTCCGCTCCTACACCGCCGGCGCCGCGACGCTCACGGCCCGCGGCAGCACGCTTGCCGAGGTGCTCGGCTCGCTCGAGCAGTGCTGTCCGGGCATCCGCTTCCGCATGATCGACGAGCAGGACCGCATCCGCCCGCACATGCGACTGTTCGTCAATTCGAGCGAGGCACACGAGCTGTCGGCGAAAGTGGCGGACGGTGATACGGTGCACGTCATCTGTGCACTTTCCGGAGGCTGACCATGAGCCTGACGACAGCCGAGCGCGAGCGCTACCGGCGTCACCTGGCGCTCAGCGAGTTTGGCGAGACGGGACAGGAGAAGCTCAAGACCGCGCGCGTGCTGATCGTCGGTGCGGGCGGGCTCGGGTCGCCCGCCGCGTTGTATCTGGCGGCCGCCGGTTGCGGCACGCTCGGGCTCCTCGACTGCGACCGCGTCGATCTCTCCAACCTCCAGCGTCAGGTGCTGTTCGACAGCACGCGCCTCGAACAACCGAAGGCCGAGGCCGGGCGCGAGCGACTCGCGGCGCTGAATCCGGACATACGCATCATCGCCCACGCGATCGAGCTGCGCGCCGCGAACGTGCGCGAGGTGTTCGGGCAGTACGACCTGGTGCTCGATGGCACCGACCGCCTCGCTACACGCTACCTCATCAACGACGCGTGCGTGATCCTGCGCCGGCCGCTGGTGTCGGCCGCCATCCACCGCTTCGAGGGTCATCTGATGACCTACGTGCCGCAACGCGGACCGTGCTATCGCTGCGTGTTCCCGCGGGCGGTCGATGGCATGGTGGCCAACTGCGCCGAGGCCGGAGTGCTCGGTGTGCTGCCGGGCGTGCTCGGCACGCTGCAGGCGACCGAGGCCATCAAGCTCATCACGGGGATCGGCGAGCCGCTGCTCGGCAAGCTGCTCACCTACGATGCGCTCGAGATGCGCTTCGCGGAGTTTCGGGTCACACGCCGGCGCGACTGCGCGGTGTGCGGCGATACACCCACCATCACGGAGCCGGAAGATATGCCAAGACATGCCGCGACCCCCGAAGGCGTCCGCCGGCTTACCGCCGCGGCGCTGCACGAGCTGCTGCAGCGCGGAGAGAAGCCGCTGCTCGTCGATGTGCGCGAGGATGCGGAATGGGCTGCGGGACATCTGCCGGGAGCGCTGCACATTCCGCTCGGGGAGCTGCCGCAGCGTCTGTCGGAGATTGCCTCGCAGGCGGATCCGGTGTTCATGTGCCGCAGCGGCGGACGCAGCATGGCAGCCTGTCAGCTGGCGCTGCGCGCCAACATCCGCTCGCCGGCGAACCTCGAGGGAGGTCTGCTCGCGTGGGCGGGCACCGTCGACCCCTCGCTGCGCGTTCTCTAGTGATGCCACGTGATCGGTTGGGGGGCCGCACCAGGACAATTGCGGTTGCGGTGGCCGCGCTTTGCCTGCTGCCCTCGATTCTATCGAGCCAGGAGCAGGCGCCTGCGGTTCCCATCTACACGAGCGACGGCGGGCTGAAGTCTCCCGAGCACTACCGCGAATGGGTGTACCTGAGCACCGGATTCGACATGAGCTATCGCCCGGCGAAGCGCATGGGGCACCACATGTTCGACAACGTGTTCGTCGATCCCGAAAGCTACCGGCTGTTCCTGAAGACCGGCACCTGGCCCGACAAGACGATGCTCGTTCTGGAAGTCCGCGCTGCGCGCGACCGCGGATCCATCAATCGCACCGGTAACTATCAGGACGTCGAGCTCATCGGTCTCGAGGTGCACCTCAAGGATGAAAAGCGATTTCCCGACAAATGGGCATTTTTCGAGTTTGACGGCGAGCCGGTCGGCAAACTGGTTCCGCGCACAGCGGACTGCTACTCCTGTCATGCAGCCCACGGAGCGGTCGATACAACTTTCGTTCAGTTCTACCCGACGCTGCTGCCGCTCGCGACGAGCAAGGGGACGCTCGCACGCTCGTACCTGGCCGGAGAAGCCGTTGCCAACCCCGGCACGCCTCGCCCTGAAGGGCAGCATTGAAGCGCAGGGATTCGGTTCTACCTGAAGTGTGTGGGTCTGCGCGAGGCCCGGCGCGGCGGCGATCACTGGGCCGCAAAACCACCTGAAACTGACGCGAATCGTTTGCATCAGGCTGCAGGAGTGCGGCACTCCACATGCGACCGACGTTAAGCACTCTGCTTCGGTAACTCAAGCTCGTTAATTTCTCGTTGCCGTCGGGCGGGCATCGGCCCCGTCCGGCGCCCCCTCACCTCGCTTCATCGCACCCAAGGTTGACTTGGTACCCGGTAGTACCATACGATGATCCCCCATGGTACTCCGCGGTACCACAATCCAGGTCATGGAGTAAGTCACGTGGCACGAGCAGCGGTATTGGTGGCAGCAGCGACGGGCGCGAATCCGGGAGTGGTCGTCAGGCTGCGCCAGGTTGCCAAGACCTATCGGTCGGGGACACTGGAGGTGCCCGCGTTGCGCGGCATCAGCCTCGAGATCCCCTCGCACCGCTTTTCGGTGGTCGTCGGCGCCTCCGGCAGCGGCAAAACCACCCTCCTCAACCTCATCGGCTGCATCGACTCACCAAGCAGCGGCGCGGTCGAAGTGTGCGGTGAGGAGATCGCGGCGCTCTCGGATGATGCGCTGTCCGACTTTCGCGCGCGCAAGATCGGCTTCATCTTCCAGAGCTTCAGTCTGGTGCCGGTGCTCTCAGCTTACGAGAACATCGAATACCCGTTGCTGCTGGTCGGCATGCCGCAGGCGGAGCGACGTCGCCGCACCCTCGCGATGCTCGAGGCGGTCGGCCTCGCAGGACAGGCGCACCAGCGTCCCAACGAGCTCTCCGGAGGCCAGCGCCAGCGGGTAGCCATCGCCCGGGCGCTCGTCAAGGAGCCACAGGTCGTGCTCGCGGACGAGCCGACGGCTAACCTCGACTCCACCACCGGCGCCTCGATCATCGAGCTGATGCGACGCGTCCAGGTGCAGTCGCGTACCACCTTCATCTTCGCGACTCATGACCCACAGCTCATGTCGCACGCCGACGAGACCTTCGCGATCCGCGACGGCCAGCTGGTCGAGCACCGTAAAGGAGACGCGTGATGAACCTGCTGCTCAAGATTGCCTTTCGCAACATGCTGCGGAATCTGCGCCGCTCGCTGATGACGGGCTCCGCGGTGGCGGCGGGCGCACTCGCGCTGCTGCTCTTCGGCGGCTTCGCGGCTTACATCTTTGCCGGCCTCGAGACCAACAACGT
>Ga0310909_10001269_pt1 | contig 14636 bp, 9 predicted proteins | sample GREbulkMGT000H_FD_203449 | JGI IMG/M metagenome (GOLD analysis project Ga0310909, IMG submission 203449) | Lab enrichment of tropical soil microbial communities from Luquillo Experimental Forest, Puerto Rico - GRE.bulkMG.T000H | ecosystem: Environmental > Terrestrial > Soil > Tropical forest >... | reverse complement strand
GTTCTGCTGGCGCTCCTGGCCAATTTTGTAGCCATGCCGCTCGGTGCCCTTGCTTTGGACAAAATGCTCCAGCTCGACGAGCCGCTGGGGGTAGGGCTCTTCCTGCTTGGTGCGGCGGCCGGCGCACCGTTCCTGCCCAAGCTGACCGAGCTTGCCAAGGGCAACTTACCCTTCGCCGTTGGCATCATGGTGCTTCTGGCGGTCGGCACCGTCGGTTACCTGCCCCTGGTCCTGCCCCTGTTGCTCCCGGGGGTCGCCGTCAATTCAGAGAAAATTGCCGGCTGGCTGTTTCTGCTGACTCTACTACCGCTCGCTATCGGGCTCGCCGTGAGGGCGCGGTACGGGAAAGTAGCCGCGCGGATGAAACCCGTGCTCGACTGGGTTTCCAACATCAGCCTGGTTCCGACGGTGTTTCTGCTCGCCGCGGCGAACATCGACAAGATTCTTCACCTTTTCGGCAGCCGCGGCGTTCTCGCTGGATTTCTATTGATTGCACTGGGCTTCGGCGTCGGCTGGATGCTCGGGGGACCTGGCATCGACACGCGACGGGCATTGGCCCTTGGCACCGGGCAACGCAACATCGCCGCCGCACTCGTGGTGGCGAGCGAAAGCTTCAGCGATCCGAGCGTGGTCATCATGGTGATAGCCGTTACGATAGTGGGGTTGCTGACGCTCCTGCCACTATGTCATGTGCTAGCCAATTCCGGCCTCAGGCAATCCCCGAAATAGCCGTGACGGATGGTTCAGGCTCATATGCAGGTTGCGCAGCATGACCGAAAATCCGGTCGCTGATCGCCGCCCCGAGAGGCTGGACCCGGTGCACATTCGGCTTGCGCCCTTGGTTCCGGGGCGGCGGTTGCGGCCGGCGCGTAGCCAAGCTCGACCTCGGGCGCGGCGACGCCTCCTTTGCCTGCCGGGCCTGCCGTGACCTCGCCTACGCCAGCCAGTCGGAGACCCCGGTGCACCGCGCGATCACCCGGGTGCGCGGCTCCGCACGCTGCTCGGCGGCAGCCGGAACATCCTCGACCCGCTCCCCGGCAAGCCGCCGAGGATGCACCGCCGGACCTACGACCGACTCCTGGCCCCGGCGATGGCAGCGGAGGAACACATGCTTGCCCCCGATCTCGACTGGCTGCGCACCCGTTTTGGTGTCATATTGGGTCCCCCATGAGCCTGAGGCTGCGGCGGGAGCCGCCGATGGGTCCCGGCGGCGTATCGGGGGGTCGCGGGTGAGGGCGACCCGGGCCGTGAGGCTCGACGAGCTGGTGCAGATTACGCAAGGCGCTCACCCACACCAGGCTTCCGGGAGCGGCGACTGCTCGCCAGGGAGTTGATCTGGATCAAGGATCACGGACCACCCACGGTTTAACCAATGCGCGAGCTTGAATAAGACGCCCGGAGGGAGGACCCAATGTGCAGAACTGCTGTCGTGCAGGAAGCATCCAATGCGATTGGGATACACAGTCCGGTGCGGAACCACCGGTCAATGATCCGAAACGGGGACCTTATCATCGATCTTGAGAGACGCATTGTCACGGCAGACGGCAAGCCCATAGGGTTGACCGACAAGGAGTACAGTATCTTAGAGCTGCTTAGCCTGCGACTAGGCGTCACCGTGACCAAGGAGATGCTTCTTGACCACCTCTACGGCGGGAAGGACGAGCCGGAACTCAAGATCATCGATGTGTTTGTCTGCCATCTGCGCAAAAAGCTAGCGCAGGCGACGGACGGCAAACACTATATCGAGACCGTTTGGGGTAGAGGCTACCGGCTCTGCGCTCCGGCGGAAATGCCGGGTTTGCCCCATCCCTGACGCTCCGCGGGATTTGTCATTGTAAGCTAAGGAGCACCGGGACAAAAATCGGTTACGTATTTCTGCCAGCCGCCGGCCGGGCTCGGCCGAGGCGCGCAGATGGGGGGCCACCGAGGGAGTTTGCGGCGCTGCCCACCTCACCCTCCCTCCTAAAAGGGGAGATGGGCTATTTCCGCTGAACCGCGATTGCGCAATACAGCACGCCTACAATCGGCTTTCCATTTTTGCACGGGATGCCTATGAACCGGTTCCAGATTAATTCGGAGCGGAAGGGAAGGAGCTTTCCGCTCGGCGCGACGCTGGTCGCCGGCGGCGCCAACTTCAGCCTGTTCGCCAAGCACAGCACAGGTGCCGAGCTGCTGCTGTTCGACCATGTCGACGCCCCTCAACCGTCTCGGGTCATCGAGCTCGATCCGAGGATCAACCGCACCTATCATTATTGGCACACCTTTGTGCCCGGTGTCGCCGCCGGGCAGCTTTATGCCTACCGCGTCGGCGGACCGGTCGATCCCGAGCGAGGGCTGCGCTTCGACAGCAACAAGGTGCTGCTCGACCCCTATGGGAAGTGCGTCGCCCGGCCGGCGGGTCGCAGCCGGGAGGCGGCGCGCCGGCCGGGTGACAACACCGCCACGGCACTGAGGAGCGTCGTCGTCGACCCGACCGCGTATGACTGGGAAGGAGATGCACCCCTCGGCCTTCCGATCGCCAAGACGATCGTCTACGAGATGCATGTCGCCGGTTTCACACGGCACGGGAGTTCCGGCGTCGCGCCATCGAGGCGCCGCACTTACGCCGGGCTGATCGACAAGATCCCTTATCTGGTCGATCTCGGCATCAGCGCGGTCGAGCTGCTGCCGGTTTTTGCTTTCGACGATCAGGACGGCCCGCCCGGTCTCGGCAACTATTGGGGATATCAGCCTCTATCGTTTTTCGCACCGCATGACGGCTACAGTTCCCGGTCCGATCCGCGCGGCGTGCTCGACGAATTCCGCGACATGGTCAAGGCACTGCACCGCGCCGGCATTGAGGTGATCCTCGACGTCGTCTACGATCACACCGCAGAGGGTGGCGCGGACGGTCCGACCTTCTGTTTCCGGGGATTGGCCAACGAGAATTATTACATCCTGGCGGATGACAAGTCTCGCTACGCCGACTACACCGGCTGCGGCAATACGCTCAACGCCAATGAACCGATCGTTCGGCGATTGATTATCGACAGCCTCCGTTATTGGGTCGGCGAGATGCATGTCGACGGGTTTCGCTTCGATCTCGCCTCGATCCTGTCGCGGGACGAGCAAGGCCGGCCGATGGCGTCCCCGCCGATCCTCTGGGACATCGAATCCGACCCGGTTCTCGCCAACGTCAAGCTGATCGCCGAAGCCTGGGATGCCGCCGGTCTATATCAGGTCGGCAGCTTTCACGGTGACAGCTGGAAGGAATGGAACGGCAAATTTCGCGACGACGTTCGCGCCTTTGTCAAGGGCGATAACGGAGCGGCCCGCGCCTTGGCGTTCCGGCTGTCGGGCAGCCCGGACGTCTACGAGCGGGAAGAACGCGAACCGGAGCAAAGCGTGAATTTCATCACCTGTCACGATGGCTTCACGCTCAACGACCTCGTTTCCTTCAACGCCAAGCACAACGCGGCGAACGGCGAAGGAAATCGCGACGGGGCGAACTCTAATCTCAGCTGGAATTGCGGCGTCGAAGGGCCCACCAACGATCCCGAGGTCGAGCGCCTGCGCAATCGTCAGGCCAAGAACTTCCTGACGCTGACCTTGCTGGCGATCGGCACGCCGATGCTGCTGATGGGCGACGAGGCCCGGCGCACTCAAGGCGGCAACAACAACGCCTTCTGCCAGAACAACGAAATTTCGTGGTTCGACTGGAACCTCGTCGAGGAGCATGCGGATGTCCACCGTTTCGTCAGGGAGCTCATCGCGCTGCGCATGAATCGGGCTCTGCCGGTCGAGCTGCACGAGATGACCTTGCGCGAGCTTCTTAACCATCAGCCGATTCAGTGGCACGGCGTGAGGTTGAACGAGCCCGATTGGAGCTATGAATCTCACACATTGGCGGCGACAGTACCGCTGCGCGGGTATGAGCTGCTCATGCATTTGATCGTCAATGCTTACTGGGAGCCGCTCGAATTCGAGCTGCCTCTGCTCGCCGCACGAGGCTCATGGCGGCGGTCTATCGATACCTATCTCGATCCGCCCCATGACATTTGCGCTTGGACCGAGGCCGAAACCCTGCAAGGGTTTACGTACTTGGCCCAACCGCGTTCCACCCGTCATGCTGTTCGCGGACACCGGCAGCAAGCAAACAGAGCGGCCTGCGCGAACGATTGTCAAATAGGGAGTGTAGCCATGAATCACGACCTGGAAAGCATCGCAACCCGGAATCAAAGGAGGCAGTGATGGCGGACCCGCTCTCCCACCAGGATCTGGCATTGATGGACGCGTACTGGCGGGCCGCCAACTATCTGTCGGTCGGTCAGATCTATCTTTACGACAACCCGCTGCTCAAGGAAACTCTGACCAAAGACCACATCAAGCCGCGGCTTCTCGGCCACTGGGGAACCACGCCGGGTCTGAACTTCATCTATGTCCACCTAAACCGGGTGATCAAGAAGCACGACCTGGATATGATCTACATCGCCGGGCCGGGCCATGGCGGGCCTGCGTTGGTGGCGAACGCCTATCTCGAAGGCACCTATAGCGAGGTTTATCCAAACATCTCCCAGGACGAGGAAGGGATCAAGCGCCTCTTCACCCAGTTCTCGTTCCCGGGCGGCATTCCGAGCCATGTGGCGCCGGAGACGCCGGGCTCGATCCATGAGGGGGGCGAACTCGGCTACGCCGTCTCACACGCCTACGGCGCCGCTTTCGACAACCCCGACCTGATCGTGGCTTGCGTGGTCGGCGACGGCGAGGCCGAGACCGGACCGCTGGCGACCAGCTGGCACTCCAACAAATTCCTCGATCCGGTTACCGACGGTGCGGTTCTGCCGATCCTGCACCTCAACGGTTACAAGATCGCCAACCCCACCGTCCTCGCCCGGATCAGCCATGAGGAGCTGGACCAGCTGTTCCGCGGCTATGGCTATACGCCGTATTACGTCGAGGGGCACGAGCCCGAACGAATGCATGAGCTGATGGCCTCCACGCTCGACACCGTGATTGGCGAGATCCGACGCATCCATAGCGAGGCGCGCCGCAACGGTTCGGCGGAACGCCCGCGCTGGCCGATGATCGTGTTCCGCACTCCCAAAGGCTGGACCTGCCCCAAGGAGATCGACGGCCGCCGCACTGAGGATTACTGGCGCGCGCACCAGGTGCCGATGGGGGAGATGCACGAGAACCCGGCGCATGTGCGGATCCTCGAACAGTGGATGAAGAGCTATCGGCCCGAAGAGCTGTTCAACGACAGCGGCCGGGTGCGGTCTGAGCTGGCCGAGCTTCCGCCGCGCGGCAACCGCCGGATGAGCGCCAATCCCCACACCAATGGCGGTCTGGTATTGCAGGAGCTGCGCCTTCCGAACTTCCGCGACTACGCCGTATCGGTGCCGTCACCCGGCGCCGCTACCGCCGAGTCGACGCGGCTCATGGGCCAGTTCCTCCGGGATGTCATGAAAATGAATATGGAGACTCGGAATTTCCGGTTGTTCAGTCCGGACGAGAACAACTCCAACCGCTGGCAGGACGTGCTCGAGGTCACCAATCGCGCCTGGATGGCCGAGACTTTTCCCTGGGACGACCACCTGGCCCCCAACGGCCGGGTCATGGAAATCCTCAGCGAGCACCAATGCCAAGGCTGGCTCGAGGGCTATCTGCTGACTGGCCGCCACGGTTTCTTTTCATGCTATGAGGCGTTCATCCACATCATCGATGCGATGTTCAATCAGCACGCCAAATGGCTGAAGGTGTGCAATCACATTCGCTGGCGGCGGCCGATCGCCTCGCTGAACTATCTGCTGTCGAGCCATGTCTGGCGGCAGGACCACAATGGCTTCAGCCACCAGGATCCCGGCTTCATCGACCACGTCGTCAACAAGAAGGCCGAGGTCGTCCGCGTCTATCTGCCGCCCGACGCCAACTGCCTACTGTCCGTCACCAATCATTGTCTGCGCAGCCGCAACTACATCAATGTCGTCGTCGCCGGCAAGCAGCCGGCGCCGCAATGGCTGACGATGGACGAGGCAGTCAAGCACTGCACCGCAGGGCTGGGGATCTGGGAATGGGCCAGCAACGACCGCGGCGGAGAGCCCGACGTCGTGATGGCCTGCTGTGGCGACGTGCCGACCTTGGAGACCCTGGCGGCAGTCGACCTGCTGCGCCGGCACGCGCCCGATCTGAAGATCCGTGTCGTCAATGTCGTCGACCTGATGACCCTGCAGCCGCCGAGCGAGCATCCGCACGGCCTCTCGGACCACGACTTCGACGCACTGTTCACCGTGAACAAACCGATCATCTTCGCGTTTCACGGCTATCCGTGGCTCATTCACCGGCTGACCTACCGGCGCCATGGCCACCCGAACCTGCATGTGCGCGGCTACAGGGAGGAGGGCACCACGACCACGCCGTTCGACATGTGCGTGCTGAACGACCTCGATCGCTTCCATCTGGTGGGCGACGTGATCGACCGGGTACCCGGTCTCGCAGCGCGGGCCGCCTACGCCAAGCAGGCGATCCGCGACAAACTGATCGAGCACAAGGAGTACATCGACCGCTACGGCGACGACATGCCGGAGATCACAGGCTGGCGGTGGGGCCAGGAGGCGGCCTCCGCAGGCGTCCGTTCCACCGAGGCGGACAACGTCTAGACCGGGAGAGCAAGCATGAACGTGTTCGCGATCAGACACGGGGAGACCGCGTGGAGCCTGAGCGGCCAGCACACCGGCACCACCGAGATCCCGCTGACCGACAATGGGCGCCGACTCGCCGAGCGCATGCGGCCGGTGCTCGCCAAGGAGTCGTTCGCTCTCGTTCTATGCAGCCCGATGCAGCGCGCGCGGGAGACCTGCGAATTGGCGGGTCTCGGCGACGCTGCCGTCATCGAGAGTGATCTCGCCGAGTGGAACTATGGGGAATACGAGGGAATCACCACTGCCCAGATCCAGGAGAAGCGGCCGGGTTGGCTGATTTTCCGCGACGGCTGTCCGGGCGGCGAAAGCCCGGAGCAGGTCGCGGCCCGCGCTGATCGGGTCATCGCACGCGCGCGCACCGCTTACGGCGACGTGGCGCTGTTTGCCCACGGGCATGTGCTGCGCGTGCTCGGCGCTCGCTGGGTCGGGCTGCCCGCGAGCGCCGGGCAGCATCTCCTGCTCGATACGGGGACCCTGTGCGTCCTCGGCTATTATCGGGACGTACCGGCTGTGAGGGTGTGGAACGGGCCCTTCGTCGACTAGTGTTCAGATTCATTCAGGTGATTCAGTTTCCCCGCTATTCGTTCGTGCCCGGGTTTCAGTTGGTGTCGAGTCGCCCGGAGGAATTGCACCTCCGGGCGCTCCCAGGCTTGCGGTGGCTTGAGATCGGTTCCTGATCACCGAACCCGAAGGGCGCTCCTTCATCTCTCGTGCAGTTGCGCGCCGCAGATAACTCATACGGCGCTCGTGACACACGATCCTTCCCGGATGTTGGGCTCCTGCGTCCAGGGGACTTTCCAATATTATTGTTTCTTTAGGTGCCAGTGATACTCGCAAGGGGGATTTTCGGCGGTGTCGACGATACGGTCGTGGAAGACGCCGTACTGCGACGGGTGTACGGAGGCACTCGAAAGTTACCCGAACAAGCGCTAACGCGGGCCATTCAACGAGACAGTGCAGGCCGAGTACATCTGGCCCGAGTGACTGCGGTCGGGCGCGGGCATGCAGCTAATCAACCATCTGCGGCGATGCTCACCACCTGGTGACCGCGCGGACGGTCACCGGATTTTCTCGAGTCAGCTGAATTTCTTCCATTTCATGGCGGATATCTAGGTGCTCACCTTCGCGCAGCGCGTATTCCACCTTTTCGAGGCCGATTTCGACTTCCAGCCTCTGGCCGCGGTAGGTCACGGAGAACCGCAATGTCGCGTTGTCCTCGGGCGCGCGGCGCGGCCAGAATGACAATGTCCCGTCATCGTCCCGCATACCGCCGAAGCCATAGGTGAGCATCATCCAGGTGCCGCCCATCGAGGCGATGTGGCAGCCATCCGTCACGTTACCGCCCACGTCGGCAAGATCCATCAATAGTGCCGCCACACCATATCGTAGCGCTTTCTCCATATTACCGATCTGTGCGGCGATAATCGCCTCGACGCAGGACGACAACGACGAGTCGCCTGTGGTCAACGGGTCGTAGAATTCAAAATTTCGTTTCTTGGACTCCAACGAAAACGTATCGCCCAGCAGGAACATGGCCAAGACCACGTCCGCCTGTTTGATCACCTGCTTCCGATAAATGTTGAGCGGATGATAAAACAGCAGCAGCGGGTAATGGTTGTGCGGTGTGTTTCGGAAGTCCCAGGGCTCTCTGTCCAGAAAGCTGTCATCCTGCGGGATGATCTTCAGCTTTTCATCATTCGGCACGTACATGTTTTCCGCGGCGCGAACCCATGCGTCTACCTCAGAAGGTTCGAGCTCCGTTTTGCGGGCAAGCGCCTCGTATGCAGCCTGGTTTGTTTCCCGTAGCGACTGGACAGCCTGGGCTGCGTAGCGCAGATTTTCCCGAGCCATAAGGTTCGTATATGCGTTGTTGTTGACGACCGTGTTGTATTCATCGGGTCCGGTGACGGAGTTGACGCAGAATTTTCCGCCTTTTGCGTCCGAGTAGAAGCCCAGGTCCAGCCATAGACGTGCCGTTTCCACGAGCATCTCGGCTCCGTAGTCGCGCAGAAACGCCTCGTCGCTTGTCGCCTGCACATATTTGCGCAGTGCATACATAATATCCGCGTTAATGTGATACTGTGCTGTTCCGGCAGCGTAGTACGCCGATGCTTCTTCCCCGCTAATGGTGCGCCACGCGAACATCGCGCCACGGTGGCCCAATTGCCTGGCGCGGGCTCGTGCCTGCGTCAGCATCTTGTAGCGGAACATCAAGAGATTCTTGGCGATGCGCGGGGAGGTGTATGTCAGAAACGGCAGCAAATAGATTTCGGTGTCCCAGAAGTAATGCCCCTCATACGCTTGTCCTGTCAGGCCCTTTGCCGGCACACCCGTATCTTCCGCGCGCGCCGAGGCTTGCAGGATGTGAAAGAGGTTGAAGCGGATCGCTTGTTGGATCTCCACCGTGCTACGCTTTGTGCGGTCTTCTCTGACATCTCTGACCCGGACATCGCTGCGGCGCCAGAAATCGTCCAGGTACTGCTCTTGAGAGGCCAGCAGTTCCTGGAACCCCTGGTTCACTATACGATCCATAGTCCACTCAGCACGGCCGCAGAGTTCTTCAGCCGAAGCCGTCTGCGAGGTGTGGTACACCATGTATTTGGTGAGGTGGATCGGACGGTCGGGCTGGGCGTTGATTGTGAAAGCGACCTGGCCGAAGTCCTCCCTGTAGGAAACCTTGTGGGCGTACGAACACGCGGTCTCTAATGATTGGTCAGTCGCGCAGGTCAGGGTCAGGCGGCTCTTTTCGGTCGCATGGCACAGCACGATCCGATGGTCTTTGGCATAGCCCGTTTGGTGATGGAGCACTCGACCTGAAAAGACTTTCGTTTGGCGCGGATCATTCGCGTTGGTGAACGCGCTCGGCTCATTCGCTCTCATTTCCGAAGAGAGCACGAGGGATGCCGCTGCGTTGAGGAGCGTCACACGGTATGAGATGGCGGCGACGTGCCTATTGACAAAAGAGACCAAACGCCGGGAGGTGATCAACACCTGCTTGCCGGCAGGAGTCTCCCAGAGGATCTCCCGGTCGAGCGTCCCGGATTTCATGCTGAGACGGCGGTCATAACTCAACAGGTTCGCATTGGGCAGCCAGAATGGCTCATCGTCGACGAAGAGCTTGATGATCTTGCTGTCGGTCACACCGATAATGGTTTGGCCAGTTTTCGCGAATCCATAGGCATCTTCTGGATACACGATCGGGCTGGTCTCATAAAACCCATTGATTAAAGTGCTATTTTCGGCATTGGGACCGCCTTCCTCTGGGCATCCACGCATGCCCAAATATCCGTTGCCGAGAGCTAGCATCGTTTCCAGCTGGGCCAGAAATTCGGGGTGAAACCCCTTTTCGATTATGTTCCATTCGTCGGCCGGGAAATCGTGGGACGGTGGTCTGAGGGGTACGTGATGGATCATCGGTCAGCTTCTCCCTGGATTGATTACCGCCATCCGAGCGACGAACCGCGAGGAAGGCGCTGCCTGCGCTGTTGCGCCTTGTGGAGGTGTTCTCGCGAAACGGCGGGGTTGGTAGCTACACCGACACCTCTAGCGTCGCGCCCACTGCCAGTCTGCCCGTTGTGGCGGCGATCCGCATCTCCATCCCCTCGCCTTCGACCAGCGTTGCCTGTTAGCAGCGTGGCCAAGAGGCCCATCTGCTATATCCCAGCCAAGCAACCCAGGTCGCGGCCTCGGCTGATCGAGCGTGCAGCGCGCATATCCAGGAAGCCGTTGCCAAACGCAAAGCGTGATTCAACGGCCCTTTCGGTCAGCACGTTATAGCCTTCATGGCTGAGGACCCAGCTAGGTTCTTCCGTCCGTTGAAGCGCCTCAAGCATCATTGGGCTGTCCCTCCGGGACGGCTGAGTGTTAGTTAGTCGACCAGTTCGCTCAGATCCTTCACGACCAGATGCGCACCATGGCACCGGAGCTCCTCGGTATTTCCCTTGCGAGCGACGCCGATCACAAGGCCAAAGCTCCCGGCCAGCCCGGCCTCCACGCCCGAAATGGCATCCTCGATGACCACTGCTCGTGCCGGCTCGACCCCCAGCAGCTTGGCCCCCATCAAAAACGTATCCGGAGCAGGCTTCCCGGCCAGCCGCTGCTCATGGATCATGTTGCCATCAATCCGAACGTCGAAGAAGGCCTCCAAGTTGGTGACCCTTAGGACGGTCTCGCAGTGTTCACTCGAGGTTACGACCGCGGTTTTAAATCCTTCATTTCGGAGCTTATGGATGAACTTAACGCTTCCGTCGTAAGGGTCCACCCCTTTTTCTTGAATGATTTTGTTGACCAGACCGTCCTTGCGGTTCGCGAGTCCGCACACCGTTTCGGCGTGCGGGGGGTCGTGCGGGCTTCCGTCGGGGAGTTGGATCCTGCGCGATATCAGAAAGTCGCGAGCGCCGTCGAAGCGGGGCTTTCCGTCCACATAAAGCCGGTAGTCCGTGTCGATCTCGAAGGGACGAAAGGCTTCGCCTCTTTGCGTCGCGCGCTCCCGGAGGTACTCGTCAAACATCTGTTTCCAACACGCCGCGTGAATGCTGGCAGTGTTCGTGATTACACCGTCGAGATCGAGCAAGACGGCGTCGTACCGCTCGCGGCTGATCCCACGGCTGCTCTCGGGCTGCTGCATCGATCGCTCTTCAGTTTTTTCGCTCATAATGTGGTCCTCCTCCCTATCTAGTTGGTCCGTCGGTCGTCGCCCGTTAATCAGTGCGAGGCCCTTTCCAGACCTTCACGGCGATGGGCGAGATGCATGAGAATCCGGCGCCTGTGCGAATCCTCGAACACCTCACGCTTCGCCGAACGACTGGAGGATCCGAAGCGGAACCGGAAGATCAGCAAGTCCGACTATACCGAGCGAGCGCTGTGGGGTGATTACATCGTGGCGTTCGAAGACGCAATCAGCGACACCAGCACCCGCGAGGTGCCATGGTACATAATCCTGTCGAACCGCAAGTGGTTTTGCAACCTGGCGGAGGAGCGCAAATGATAGGAGCCGTCGCCCCACGACAGGCCGGGTAATTCCCCTTACACCACCGGCGCCCGCTCGGGGGCTTGGCGGAGCATCAGAGTCACAGCGGATAGCGATGCGAGTAAACCTTCTTGGCGGCCTTTGGCCCTTGAACCACAGCGGGGCGGTGCGCGATGCCGTGGCCGGCGTGACTCTCGCGTCGATGAACATCCCCCAGGTGCTGGGATATACCCGCATCGCCGGCACGCCCGTCGTCACCGGGCTTTACACCGACATGTAAGCCGATGAGGCCTTGCACCTCGGTGCTGCATATATCCGGTTTGGGTCAAGGGCGGTAAAACTCTCCATGAGTATATGTCCGCCGAAGTACCTCACATAGCGGACATTCCAAATCCGCCCAACCCAGCCTTCTGGAAGGGTGCGCGGTCCCGACGCTGCAGGTGCAGCGTCCACTCAGGCCGATGATTTTTGCAAATCGGGTGCGAGTAGCTACTTGAGGACTTGCTCGGTGGGACACTCATTCCGAAAACGTGCGAGTAACTGCGAAAAGAAAAGTGTCCCACCTCATTCGTAGGATGTTGATTTTTCCTAGAAATGCGAGCTCCCTTGGAGACGCCAGATATATCAATGTCTTACGATAAGATTAGCCCGAACGGAAAGGCCGTACGGAATTTATACGGAATAGACGCTCCGAAACACTGGTAAACAGGTGTCGTGAGGGGTCCTTGCTTCCCTTCGCAGGAATGGCGGAAAAACCCTCCCCAAGAAACGCCGAAAACCGCCGAAAATCCCCTAATAAGGCACCGACGCGAGTGGTTTCGGGGGATCGTGACGCTGGTTGGGAGCGCAGGAATTCAAGAATTGCAAGAACTTAGAGCGACAGCGTGGTGGCAAACCCCCTCTCTCGTCCGGCCCCTCTCGCGCGCCCGCGCGTACACGCGGAGCCACTCGGGGCCGAGGCGCGCCCGCAAACCGGCCCACCGTTTCTCGGCACCCGGCCCTCATCGCGGAGAGCTGCTCGGGGCTTGCGTGGGGCCGGCCCGCATTGCGCTTACGGCGCGTTTTTGCTGCCCGGCGCTGCGCTCGCGTTCATCTGGTACGGCTGCGGCGGCCGGCTCTTCAGCCCGCTGACCGGAGCGCTTTCGAGGTGGGTGGTGCGCGGAGCGGCTTGTCGAGGTGGGGGTGTGCGAAGGGGGATTGCTGTCCTGCTCGTTGCTCCCGCGCGCGTAACCGGTCGGTAAAATGCGGAGGAGCGCGCGCCCCGGTCCGGTCAGCCGATCCGCCGGCAAACAAGCACGCGTGCGGCCGGCTGCGCGGCTACCCGACGTGCGTGGCGTGAGGCGGTTGGGGCATCGGGCTGAAGGGCGTTCCTTCAATAGCCATTGAATGGTACGCCAGCCCACCTGGCAATGCCAGACCGCTTGCGTCAATCTTCAATAGTCATTGAACAGCGGTCAGTTCACACTGCAGCTTATCAAGTAATTGTAGGTGATACCAAAATACCTCAAGTAAATCGTTCCCACTGGTGAGCTCCAGGACAAGCGCTTACCGAAGCGCGACGGGACTGTTTCCCCCCAGGCCCTCCGGGGTACCCAGCCACCCCCCATGCCGAAGGGGGATCTCCGGGCAGGCCGTGCGTTGCTCCCCCCACCGCCGCATGGGACCCAATTCGCGGCGAGTGTCCGGAAATTTCCAAATTCGCCGCCTCTAATTTCTACATCGTGTAGTTGTGAAATTGGGCGCGGCTCCCTTCGCCGGTTTCCTCGGGGAGAGCGCGCTGCGCCTGGCGTTGCGGATCGTGCTGCCATCGGCCCGCATCACGGGAAAGACGGGAGCAAGCGAGGTTACCCGAGGCCGACGTTTCGCTGACTGCCGCTGCATATGATCAAAACCCGGCTTGGTCGTTCCGTCGCGGTTCAAGCCATAGCACCGGGGCGGCGTTGGGGACTTGTCCTCACCCGGCGCCCTCCTCCCCTCGCTTAGCTCCTGTTGCGCCACCGGATGAGTTGCGGCTGGCCAGGATCAAGGGCAGCACGCGCTCTGGCGCCCCCACTTGACCGAAACGAACGCCTGACCTCGCACTCCGCACCCGCGGCACCCGACCGCGGCGCCAGGTCGAGCACCTTGGCCTGAGGGCTAAGACCGAGCCGCAGCAGCAGAAAGTCGGGCGTCAGCAGCGCGAGGTAATGGCTGGCGGCGCATCGACGCGGAGACGTGGCTCTTCCCGTTCTGACGACATAGCGATAACGTGGAGCCAGCGTAAACGGGGCCGCCGATGCCGCTGACACAGACCCGACGCCATTTTCTGACCGGTCTTTCATTGGCTGGCGCCACAGCGTTCATTCGCTCGCCGCGATCGCTTGCCGCCGAGGGGACGCTCGAAACGACTACCGTGCGAATTGGCAAGCTCGAGGCGATCTGCCTGGCTCCGCAATACGCCGGCGAAGAGTTGCTGCGCGCCGAAGGTTTTACCGAGATCCACTATGTCGAAGTGTCGCCTACCGACATCCCGCATGCTATCGGCCGCGGCGAGGCGGATTTCAGCACGACCTTGGCCGTCGATCTGATCCACGCGATCGATGCCGGCGCACCGGTTGTCGGCCTCGCCGGGGTACATGTCGGCTGTTACGAGCTGTTCGCCAAACCGAGTATTGGTCGCCTTACCGAGCTGAAGGGACAGCGGGTGGCGGCGGACGACCCGCTGCTGTTCAAATTGATCGCAGCCCAAGTCGGTCTTGATCCGGCTAAAGACATCGATTGGGTCTCGAGCACCGACCCCGGGGTCGACCCGCTTGAGCTGTTTGCGCAAGGGAGGATCGACGCCTTCCTGGGTTTTCCGCCGCATCCCCAGGAATTGCGTGCCCGGCAGGTCGGACACGTGATCGTCAACACGGCGGTCGACCGGCCGTGGGCGCAGTATTTTTGCTGCATGCTGACCGGCAACCGCGACTACGTCCGCAATCACCCGGTAGCGACCAAACGCGTGATGC
>Ga0310909_10001262_pt1 | contig 14674 bp, 12 predicted proteins | sample GREbulkMGT000H_FD_203449 | JGI IMG/M metagenome (GOLD analysis project Ga0310909, IMG submission 203449) | Lab enrichment of tropical soil microbial communities from Luquillo Experimental Forest, Puerto Rico - GRE.bulkMG.T000H | ecosystem: Environmental > Terrestrial > Soil > Tropical forest >... | reverse complement strand
GGCCCATGCCGGCAAGCAGGGGCGGCGTGTCGTCGCCGCCTTCATCGCCACTGCATTTGCCCCGGAGGATGCCGAAACCGCACGAAGCCAGTGGCGCCAGGTCGCCGATCAAATCAGACCCAAGGTCGCCAAACTGGCCGCCCTGATGGACGCGGCGGAAACCGACGTGCTGGCCTTTATGAGCTTCCCTAAAGACCACAGGCCGAAGATCCACTCGACCAATCCGCTGGAACGGCTGAACGGCGAGATCAAGCGCCGCACCGAGGTGGTCGGCATCTTCCCCAATGAGGACGCCATTACCCGCTTGGTCGGCGCCATCCTGCTCGAGCAAAACGATGAATGGGCGGTCCAGCGGGCCCGCTACATGACACTGGAAACCATCGCACCGTTGAACGATGATCCCTTCGTCAAGCTGCCCGCCGCGGCAGCCTGACCAAGACGGCCAAACCCGCCGGAGAGCGCAAACCCACTGCCGCTCTTACACCACCCCCTGGGGCACGATCCGGCGTGATGCTGTATCACGGTCTTGCGGCTCCGTGATTCGGACCAACCCAGCAGTTTAGAAGTGGATTTCGTATTCGAGCTGCCACCGGATCGTTTGGCGCGGCGCCGCGGAGCCCACACCGAACAGAACACCGGCGTTCCATTTGAGGGTACCGGGCCCTATGTTCGAAACAACTCCGAACACCTGGGGGCCGATACGGTTGTCCTGCGGCCAGTGCGAATTGAACCCTTCGAACCCGCTCGGATTGCCATAGGCCTGAAAGCCCGGTTCGATCGGTGTGCCGAGGGCGAGCCGCGTCTCCCAGGCGTACACGAAAAACGGTTGTTGCGAGGAGTTGGGGCCGACTTCTTTTTGGATAAAAAGGTTTACAGTGTTGATCGTCCCGAGGATTTCCTTGCGGAACATCGGGCCCAAGGTGAACTCGTTCGGGTTGCCCCGGATGGTAGCTTTGCCAAACTCGGCGAAGAGGCCGGCATCGATCCAATATTGGCCGCGCTCGGTGAACACAAAGAAGTTTTCTGAAGTAACCTGGCTGAAATTGAGTGACTGCCCGGGACCCGCGTCCCGGTTCTGCTCGAACTCGAGCTCGGTGCGCCAAAAGCCGTTGACCCCGTATTCGAGTTCTTGGGTGAGGCCCAGCTCGCCGCTGTGCGCCGGATTCGGATCGTGGCCATAGTCGCCCAGAGGCTCGATCGAAATCTCTGCGGGGTTGGCATCCGGCGTGCGGACTTTGAAATCCGCCGCAGCCGGAACCACGGTTGCCAGCGTTAGAGCTGCGCCGATGACGAACGTGCTAATGCAACGCATTCGCGTCCCAGAAGCGAATTACCCGTATGGGACAGGGGGAAGGCTCAGACTAAACGGATGCGGCCGCGGCCGGCCGGCTTGGCGCATTTGGTGGCACGCGCCCTACGACCCGCATCAAGGTACCGATGCCGAAAAGCGTCGCGAGGTAGAATACGACCTGGATGCCGGCCGGCTGTGCCGAGTAACCGATCAGCACGTGCAGCAGCACGCCGAGCATGCTGCGTTCGCTCAGAATCGAGGAGGTGTCCCAGAGCTCGTTGCCGAGCGACGGCAAAAGGTTCGCCTGCATCAGAAAAGCCGCGCCCTGCGAGGCCATGCCGGCGGCGAGCAGCAGAATGAGCCAGCTCGTCACCGTAAACAGCTGGCGCAATGGGATCGCGAGGAGCCCGAAATAGATCACCGCGCCAATCGCGGCGCCGCCGGCAAGCCCCAAAATCCCGCCTCCTAACATGCTAAGGGCGCCCACTCCCGAGGCGACTGCGATCCCATAGAGGAAGAGCACGACCTCCGAGCCCTCACGCAACACGGCGATTCCGACGACCAGAGCCAATGCGTAGAGCGGCCGACTGCGGCCGAGCACCGCCTTGCCGAGCGAAGCCGCGGCCGCGGCCAGCTCACGCCCATGCCGGTTCATCCAGACGTTGTGCCAGCCCAACATGGCCACCGCGGTAAACAGGATCGCGGCGTTGAACAGCTCCTGCCCGATGCCATTGACCGCGGCGGCGATCGCTTCGGCGCAAGCAGCGACGAGCGCGGAGCCAAGGACCCCTGCCGCGATCCCGCTGGTCACCCAGACCCCGCGGCCCACCACGCCTCGGCTGGCCGCCAGCACGATGCCGACTACTAGCGATGCCTCGAGGACCTCGCGGAATACGATGATCGCGGTCGCCAGCATCTCAGCTCTCGCTACTTGACCACCAGATGGCCACGGGTCTCCGGGTGGAAATCGTCGAAAAACTCATAACTGCCCGGATCGAGAGGCCCGACAAAAACGGTAATTTCCTGGCCGGGGGGCACGATCTTTTCGCGATGAAATTGGGTGCTCTCGAATTCCGATGGTGTCGGGTTCTCGTTACGCACGACGAGCTTGACTTTGGCGCCGGCGGGTATCTGAACCTCGCTCGGAACGAACTGGTTGTTTTTCAACACAATTGAAAAGCTGGGATCATCTGCCAGCGCGGGCGCTCCAAAGGCAAGAACGAAGAACCCCGCGAACCTGGCGGTACGAACCATTGTGCGCTCCAGCCTAGATGCGAATGCGAACTCTTCTCATCATGGCCGAATGTGCACCGGGAAGCAAGCGCAAATCACGGGTAACGTGGGCCACGAAGGCTCCGATCGATCGCTCTGGATGAGGGTGAGGTCAGATTATTCTCTCGCCGCTTCGATCAGCAGCGAGCGGAACCAGGCCTGCGCCGATTCGCTCGTCGCACGGCGGTGCCAAGCCATCGAAACGGGCACAGAGAGATCGATCGCCAGCGGCATGATCTCGATCTCGGCCATCGCGGCGATATGCTGAGCGGTTCGTCGCGGTACCGTGGCCACGAGATCGGACGACGCGAGGACGGCCGGCAGCGCCAGATACGTCGCTACCAACAGCGCGATTCGGCGCTTCACCCGAAATCGGCAAGGGCACGATCGACCGCGCCGCTGGTGTCGCCTCGCGGCGAGACGAGGACGTGGTCGAGCGCCGCATAGACTTCCAACGATAGCGATTGCGCCACAAGCGGATGGCCCCGGCGAGCGACCAGCACGAATGGATCGCGCAGCAGCAGCATCGAATCGAGATGCCCCGGCAACGCACGCAGGTGTGCAACCGCCACGTCGATCGCGCCGTTATCGAGCCGCTCGGCGGCTTCGGCGCCGGTTAGCGGCGTCAGGCGCAACGTCGCCTCAGGGGCTTGCGCGGCAAAGGTCTCCGCAAGACGCTCGACGAGTGCCACTTCAGCATATTCAGCCGTGCCGGCCGTAAAAATACCGGTGCTTTTCGCCGGATCGAAGCCGATGCCGAGGTTGAGCGCTGCCTCGATATGCTCGATCGCAGTCGAGACAAGGGGGGCGATCTCACGCGCGCGGGCTGTCGGCTCCATGTGACTGGGAGTGCGAACGAACAGATCGTCGGCAAAGAGGCTCCTCAAGCGAGAGAGCGCATGACTCATCGCCGGCTGCGACAGACCAACGGGGCCGGCCGCGCGGGTCACGGCGCGTTCTCTGATCAGCGCGTCGAAGGCTTTCAGCAGGTTGAGGTCGACGGCGCGAATATCCATGAAACGAATGAGTACTATATGATCAATCGATTTGATAGATGGCGAATTACTGTTAAGTAGGTATCGTTCGCAACCAACCAACAGGAGGACCACCAGTGACCGGACTCAAAGGCTATCACGCCCACGTCTATTATGACCCGACCACCCGGCCGGTCGCCGAACGTTTGAGAGACACGATCATCGGCCAGTTCGCCGTCAAACCCGGAGCCTTCAGCGACGAGCCGATCGGCCCGCACCCGATATCGCAGTTCAGCGTCATCTTTGAGACGCAGGAGTTCCAAAATGTCGTGCCTTGGCTGATGCTGAACCGCGAGGGCCTCGACGTTCTGATCCATCCACTGACCGAGAGCTCGTACGACGACCACAGCAAGAATGCGCTTTGGCTCGGCACGCCGGTGCCGATGCGGCTCGAAATTCTGCGACCGACCTATCGTACCGAGCTGCTGCCGGGTGCTTCGGCCCACTCGGCCTAGGACAAAACAAATCCCGGGTTACGCCGACCGTCCTTAGACCGGCTTTGGGGGCGGGAAAACAATCGGCCGCCGGATATCGGCCGGGAAACACCGGTCGTCGAAGGCAAAGAGAGTGGCAGACCTCGGACCGAACGGACTGCCAGATAGGCGAAGGCTTGCGCCTCAAGCGCATCGCCGTCCCAGCCGACTTGCTCTACCGGGCGCACAGAGGCGCCGAGCCGCCGGCGCAGCGCTTCCATCAGCACCGGATTACATCGCCCGCCGCCGCATACCAGCCATTCGAGCGGCGGCACCGGGAAATACCGAACCGCGGCCGCGACAGCAGCGGCCGTCATCTCGGTCAGCGTGGCAGCGCCATCCTCCAGCGAAAGGCCCTCGGGCACCATCGCTTGGAACTCGTCCCGATCGAGGGATTTTGGCGGCGGGCGCCCGAAGAACGGGAGTGTCAGAAATCCCGCGATGTGCGCCGTCGAAGCGCGCCCGGCGCGGGCGAACGCACCGTCGATGTCGGCCGCCGCACCGGTGCGCTGCCGCACCCAATCGTCGATCAGCGCATTGCCAGGCCCGGCGTCAAAGGCAAGAATTTCGGTCTCCTCGCCGATCCAGGTGACGTTGGTGACCCCGCCGATGTTGAGGATCGCGAGCGGCTTTGGCAGAGCAGCGGCTAGAGCGGCGTGGAACAGCGGAGCGAGCGGCGCTCCTTCGCCGCCCGCGGCAACATCGGCCGAGCGGAAGTCGGCGATCACGTCGCAGCCCAGCAGGCGGGCCAACAGCGCGCCATCGCCGAGCTGCCAGGTGCGACGCCCAGCCGGGCGATGCAAGATCGTGTGGCCGTGCAGTCCGACAACGTCGATGGCGGTTCCGGAATGGCATCCGAGAAACTGCTCCACCGCCTCGGCGTGGAGACGGGTCAGCTCGTCTTCGACCTCGACAACCGCACCAACGCCGCCGAGCACCGAGCGTAGCCTTTCGCGGAACTCCCGCGGGTAGGCAATTGTCAGCGCAGGACCGGGGATTACCCGCTCGCGGCCGTCCGTCTCGACCATCGCGACATCGATCCCGTCGAGGGAAGTCCCGCTCATCAGGCCGAGCGCGCGCCACAGCCGCGGGGAGTGTTGTGGCCCTGTCTCGGCACCTATGTTAGATGACGCAGCCATGTCGACACCTCGCTCCGCCTTTCTCAGCACCGCGCTCGAACGCGGCTTTGTGCATCAATGCACAGATTTCGAGGCGCTCGACGAGCGTCTCTGCAAGGGCTGCATCACCGCCTATGTGGGCTACGATTGCACGGCGGACAGTCTGCACGTCGGCCACCTGATGTCGATTATGCTGCTGCGCCTTTTCCAGAAGCGCGGTCACAAGCCGATCGTGCTGATGGGCGGCGGCACTACGCGGATCGGGGACCCGTCCTTCAAGGATGCGGCGCGGCCGTTGCTCAACGACGCCGAAATCGCGCGCAACATGGCCGGAATCCGCGGTGTCTTCGCCAAGTTCATCGAGTTCGGCGACGGACCGAGCGACGCCATTATGGTCAACAACGCCGATTGGATCGACGAGCTTCGCTACATCCCGCTCCTACGCGACATTGGGCGCCACTTCTCGGTCAACCGGATGCTGACCCAAGATAGCGTTCGGCTCCGGCTCGAACGCGATCAACCGCTGAGCTTTCTCGAATTCAACTATCCGATCCTGCAAGCCTACGACTTTGTCGAGTTGGCGCGGCGCTTCGGCTGCGAACTGCAGATCGGCGGCTCCGATCAATGGGGCAACATCGTCGGCGGCGTCGAGCTCGGGCGGCGGGTAGACGGACGCGCCCTCTTCGGTCTGACGACGCCGCTGGTCGCGACTGCATCCGGCGCAAAGATGGGAAAGAGCGTCGGCGGCGCGGTCTGGCTCAACGCCGAGAAGCTGTCGGCTTACGAATACTGGCAGTTCTGGCGCAATACCGAGGATACCGATGTCGGTCGGTTTCATCGCCTCTTCACTGAGCTGCCGATCGATGAGATCGCCCGGCTCGAGCGGCTCGACGGCCGCGAGATCAACGAAGCCAAAAAGGTGCTGGCGACCGAAGCGACCGCGTTGTGTCATGGCCGGGAAGCGGCCGAAGCGGCCGCCGCGACCGCCCACGCAGTCTTCGAAAGCGGCGGCAGCGGCAGCGGCCTGCCGTTGATCGCCGTGCCGCGCGCCCTCCTCGCCGGCGGCATCCCCGCCTTCGAGGTCTTCAGCCGCGCCGGGCTCGCCGCCTCCAACCGCGAGGCGCGACGGCTTATCCGCGGCGGCGGCGCGCGCATCAACGACGCGCCGGTCGAGAACGAGACACGCATGGTCTCTCTCGCCGACCTCGACCCGCTCGGGATGATCAAGCTCAGCGCCGGCCGCAAGCGGCATGCACTGATGCGCAGCGTTTAGCGCCCCGCCCGCCATCCAGCTGAGCCACGACCGCTTGCACCTCAGAGCGACCAGCGCTCCGGTCGCAGATACGCGGTCATGGGCCGCCACTACAGCGCGGCACCGATTGCGGGCAAGAATTACAACGGCTTCTCGAACCAATGATGCGTGTAGCGTTCGTCGCTGAACCGTGGCACCTCCCGGTAGCCGGCGCTGCGATAGAGCCGGATCGCCTCGTGCAGCACGCGGTTCGTATCCAGCCGGATGGTCCGCGCGCCGGTTTCGCGCGCCAGGCGCTCCAATTCTCGCAGCAACCGCCGCCCGAGGCCAAGACCGCGTGCCGCCGGGGCGACCCACATCCGTTTTATCAGCGGTGCGTCGGGATGAAGGATCAGCCCGCTGCAACCGATCGGCTCTCCGCGCAGCCGGGCAATCAGGAGCATGCCGGCCGGCGCGGCCAAGTCGTGCAGCGCGGCCGCGAGGGTCGGCGCGGCTTCGAAGCCCGTCTCGAACCGTGTATTCAGCTCGGCAAAATACCGCGTCAGGCAGAGTTGCGCGTCCGGGGTGGCGGGATCCTCAATCGCCAACACGATCATGGAGGCGCGCAGCAGCCGTTCCACTTCGGTCATCGCCGTGACCAGCCGGGTGCGCTGGCTGTCACTGAGCGGCTCGAGAAAACTCCATGCCACCGCATCGGAACGACGGTTGATCTCGGCATATTCGGCGAGGCCTGCCTCGGTGAGGCGGGCGCGGCGGACGCGCCCATCGTCCGGACTTGCGGTGACGGCCACCAACCCCTGCCGCTCTAGAGCGCGCAGCACGCGGCTGGCATAGCCCGAGTCCAGCTCAAGCCGGGCACGCAAGGTGCGCACCTCCAGCCCATCCGGCCCGATTTCCCACAGAACCCGCGTTTCCCCCAAAGGACGCGCGCGCCCGAGGAACTGGTCCGTTAGCACTCCGATGCGCTCGGCGGCGGTGCGGTTGAAGGCGCGGGTCAGCGAGATGGCGGCGTGGTCCATATCTCTGACGTTAGTCAGAGATCAGCCGCGCGTCAAACCGGCCGTGGGGTTCCGGGGGATGCTGCGTGTGTCTTACCAACCACCCAAAAGACTGACCTACGGTGGACGCCGCGCAGCGTGTGAGCCATTCGGACAGCTGATATCAGGCAATCAGATCGGCCAGGTCGGTCATGTTGGGCACGATCAGGTCGGGCTGATGCGGCGTGGCGCCGAACGGACGGCAGCGACGATCGATGAACGCAGCGCGCATTCCGGTTGCCTTGGCGCCGATGCAGTCGAAGGCGTGGTTGGCAATGAAGAGTACTTCCTCAGGCACCACGCCCATCAGATCCGCCGCCGTTTCGTAAGTGCGGTGATGCGGTTTGAAAGCATTGGCGAGGGTGACGGAGATGATCCGGTCGAAGGCAACGCCGTGATAGTGGCGCGCGGTTTCCAGCATGTCGTGGTCGCCGTTCGAAAGCACGGCCAGCTTGTAGCGCGTCCGGAGGCGGTCGAGCGCGGTGGGCACTTCGGAAAACGGCTTCAGGCGCTCGATGGCGGCGACAAGGGCGTGGACCTCATCCGGCGTATGGGAAATGCCGGCACGGTCCATCACGAAGGCGACGGCGCGCTCGCCGATCTCGCGATAGAGCGTATGCTCTTTGCCGAGCAAGGCGTCGATCGTCGAATTCTCGAAATGCGTGCGGCGCCACCAGGTGACGAAGCTGTTGGGGTTGCCCGGCCTTCAGGAAGGGTGTGGCGGCCTCGACCAGGCCGGTCTGCATGTCCACCACCGTGCCGTACTGGTCGAACATGCAGACCTTGATGGTCGATTTGAGAAGCTGCGGGTCGGTCATAGCGGTCTTCATAGGCATGGCAGGCGTCGGATGCCTGCCTTAGCCTCGCGCGCGGCATCAACGTCGCAAACGCGCAACTCAGCGGGCAAACGCTCGCCAACATCAATCCGATCTTCGCCTCGGTGCGCTTGGTGCAGCGCATTCCGGTGCATATCCACATCAATCAGGTGCCGGAAGGCATAGTCCTTTCGGCCGGGATGATGGCGACGGTGCAGATGGCTCCTTGGCGCAAAACGGGAGGGGTGGCGCATCAACGGGTCCCGCAAAGGGCCTCCATCGCCACGGCCGACCTCGTAACCGCACTTCGTCTCGGACCTGGGGCTCCTACCGTTCTTCTCACCCCGCGCGGCGCGGACGACACCTGCCGCCCGCTTGCCGCAGCGTAGTTCTGTACTATATAACACAATTGCGAAACAATCAATTTACGGATTAACGTGATAACGCTGATGGGTCGATGCCAAACGGCGATCCGAGGATTTTCGAGCTTTCCCTGCCGGTTCCCTGCCGCGCCTTCGATTCGGCCGAAAATTCGCAGGCAAGGCTTTGATTAGAAACTGACTTTCGGGGCGGGATGAGCCCCGAAAAAAGATTTTCCCTGAGTTTCCCGTCGCGGCAGGGAGAGGGAGAGGCGGTCGCTACCCTACCGTCTTTCGCCCCTTTGGTGCCGCTGCCGCCGCTGGCTCGGTATCGCGCCTTCGTTTCTTGCGGCCCACCGAGACCGGCAGCGCAGTGCCTCCGGTTCGTTCCACCGGATCCGGCCTGCCAATCCCGTTACTGCGCCCCCAGTGATTCCTCGACCGACGGCGGAATACCGAAATTGGGCTGGAAGAGCCGGCGTAGGAACCCCGGAGTGAGCGCGCTCAGCGGATTGACCGAGACCCGAGGATCGGCGGCTGATCCGGTGGCCCGGTAGTTCGCGGCAAACAGACCCTGTCCCTCGCCGCCGAGCAGCAACGAACCGAGTACCGGGACATTGCCGATGATCGAATTCAGCGCGTAGGCCGGGACGATCGTGCCTTGGATATCGAGGCGGTGCGGACCCAGTTCGAGCAGGCCATTGGCGGTCACGCCAAGCGCTCCACCATAGGCGAGGAGATTTTCGACGACGAGACGGTCCTCGCTGTAAGCGAAATCACCGCGCAGCGTGCTGAAGGGGATACCCGATCCGCCAAGCATGCTGCCGATCGCGTTTAGCGAGGTAAGCGACAGAACCTTGGCGAGGCCTGGTGCCCGGATCAGGTTGTAGTTATCGCCGTCGACATGCCCGCGCAGGACGCGTTTGCCGGCCGTGTCCGAAACCTGGCCAGTAATGGCTACCCGCCCGCCGACGATATTTTCGGTGACATCGAGAAGGCTCAAGGTCGCGCCGAGGTCGTCCGAAAGGAAGCTGAGTCCTCGTTTCTCGGATTGGCTGCCGAACCGCAAGGAGAGCTCATGGCCATTGACAAAGCGCGCGTCGATTCGCGCGCTCTGCCACCTGTCCCCCTCGCGCGACAAGCGTGCCGATACGTTGCGAACCTGACGCCGCGGCCCGAGGATCAAACGACCTAGATGTGCATCGATCAGCAGCGATGGGTCCGCGTCGGAATGCTGCGACAGACCGTCGTTGCCCGAGTCTTTCAACCAATGGGACAGATCGAATCTCGGGCCATGAAGGTCGACCTGCCAGCCGCCGTCCGGTCGGCGTGCAACGTGACCCGCGATGTCATCGTCGCCGATTACGAGGCGCTCGATGTCAACGCGCCGGATACGTTCTGTGTCGGGCGCGAGCGCGAGCGCAAATTTCCCATAGAGACCCGCCGCCTTCACCTCGATCTCAGGCAGCCGCGTGATCTGCTCGTTCACGAGATCGAGTATGAGTCTCCCAGTGCCCGGAACATCGGGCGCTTTGCTCCAGCCTGCCTCCGCCACGGACAGGCTGGTAGCGCGAAGATCTAACAACGCCTCGGCCTCGGCGCGACCTGCATCAAGGACCGAATAGGTCAAAGCGATGCCGATCGGTCCGTTAATCCGGTCGGGTAGATAGTCGAGTGCGAGCCGTCGCCGCTGCTCGTCGTCGATCGTCAGCACGACGCGGTATCGGCCGCGCGGCCCGTTTTTCGGCTTAAAGGCTACGCCGCCGTCGATGCTTATCGGAACGCCGTCAAAGCGCGCGTTCCCTTGGAGATGCATACCCGGTGGACTGATATCGAGCGCGAAATCACCGTCGCTGAGGTCGCGGTCGATTGCAGCCCTAGTGATAGCGGCGCCGGTCAGGGTCGCCCTAACGCTATATTCGACATCGTCGAATTTCAGATTTCGCAACAGCGGAAACCTGAAGTGGAGGTTAAACTCGGTTCGCCCGGCGACATGCGCGGGATCAACCCCGATATCATGGGCGTAGCGCAAAGGTTTGACGTCGATAACCTCGAGGACATCGCGGATCGGCCCGGCCAGCGTGAGATCGATCGTCTGCCATTCGACCGGTGCGCCGAGGTCGGTGATGTCGAGCGATCCGCCGACGACTTGGGTGGATTTGATCATCCCGCCCGTGGGCCTGAACTCAAGCCGTTTGTCTTTGAGCGTGGCGGTGCCGCCAACTTTCCGCACCGGGGCCAGCCCGCTGAAGTAGTTGATCGTCAGATCGCGGTACCGCATCGAGCCGCGAGCCGAGACAACATCAGCAGAAAGTGCGGCCGGATCGACCGCGAGATCGAGCTGGACGTCGGCCTGATCGAGAACGCCGTCGTGGACATTGGCCAGCACCCAACGACGTCCGCCGCGGCTCAGGGTCGGCGGCCACAGGGTTGCGAACTTCGCTACGGGTACGTCGGCGAGCACGACGCCGAGTGTGCCGGGGATGTGGGAAGGCGCTGGATCCGTCCCCGCGATCATTCCCGGAGTGACAGATTCGAGGCTTCCTTTGATGTTGAGGACCGAGCCGCCGCCGAGATCGAGATCGAACTTGGCCAGTCGCAGCTAACCGATTTCAGGAGCATAGATGGCGTGCAGCTCGCCTTGGCGTAACGCAAGCTCACCCCCCGGCAGCAATTCGCTTTTGAACGATCCCGCGCCGAAGCCGAGATCAAGGCGCGCCCCCTCTGTCGTCAGCCGCGCAAGGTCTACCCGCGTCTCAAGTGTTCCGGAAACCGGGAAGTTGACGGCGGCCAGGGGCGCCAGCTCGGGGGTGAGAGCGGCGACGGCGGCGGGTTCGAACGCGCCTACCTCCACCGCCACATCGAGCGTCCCGCCGGAGGAGGAGTAGCGGTATCTCGCGTAGAGTTCCGGCGCCGGGGCGCTGGCGGCAAGCGCCATCGACAAATCTCCTGTGAGGCCCTCGGCATCGCGCTGCATGGTGGCATCGACGCGGTCCGCCTGCCAATGGCGCCCTGTTCGCTCGTCGTCGAGGATGAGCGTGGCGTCGCGGACCACAACTCGCCGCATCAACTCGAACGCCCCCTGCGGCTTCGCCCCGCAGACTATTTGTTCGAGGATCTCCGGCCCGAGACCCGGGTCGTCGGTATTACGGTCGGCAAAACGAATTCCGATCTTGCCGTATTGATCGCGAGTTAAACGTAACACCGGACGCTCAATGACGAGCCGAGTTGGCGCCAGATTACCGTGCAGCAGCGCGATCAGGCTGAAACTCGTCGACATCTCGGAAAAGGCCGCGACCGGCTCGCCATCCGGGCGCGACACGCGAACACCTTCGAGTCGCAGATCGAGTTGACGATTGTCCCGATCGATGGCGAGGCGCACTCCCGATATGGCAATCTGGAACCCGTCACCCGACCGGCTGAGCGCCTCCTCGACATAGGGGGTCAGACGATCGAGCTCGACAGGGCCTTGCATCAGGCGCCACAGGCCGAACGTGATGATGAGGATCAGCGCAGCCGCGAACGAGCCGAGCCATACGAAACAGCGATACGCGCTGCGCCGCACCCCGGCAGCCGAGCCGCGACGTTTACGCGCGGCGGCCGGAAGGTCGGGCTCTGCATCCTGTCTTCCCGTATCTGACCGGGTTGCGAACCCGTCTTGACCCGAGACCTCTGACTCGCCAGTCTCCCCATTCGGGCCGGGCACGCGGGATGAAGCTCCTATCTCACCTCTCCCCCGATGGTGGGGGGCTGCCCGAACCGGCTGACGAACGCCGGCTCGCCCTCGGGTTCGAGGCCTGGCATGACGCGGTGACTTTTGCCCAAGGCAACCCGCCCGTTGACGAGCCGCGCCGCTGGAGCGCAACCCCTCAAGGCAAACGCCTCCTCGCGTCGATCTTCGGCAACAGTCCGTTTTTAAGCGGAATCACGGTCAAGGAGCCGGCGTTCTTGACGCGCCTGGTCGAGGAAGGTGCCGATTCCCTCTTTGCCGAGATTGCCGCGGCCATCGAACGGCCCGCCGATCTTGGCGAGGATGTCACGGAGTTGATGCGGCGCTTGCGGATCGCCAAACGGCGGGTTGCGCTTGTCGCCGCCGTGGCCGAACTCGCCGGCGTCTGGTCGATCGAGCAACAGACCGGCGCCCTCAGCCGACTTGCCGAGGGGGCGCTCGGGGCCGCTGTGCGCCATCTGTTGCGTCAGGCAGCGGACAAGGGCTCTATCGGCCTTCCGTCGGTGGACGAGCCGGAGCGCGACAGCGGGCTCATCGTCCTCGGCATGGGCAAGCTCGGCGGATACGAGCTCAATTATTCGAGTGATATCGATCTGATCCTTCTTTATGACCCGACCCGAGCGCGCGTTAGTGCGCGTGATGGCATCCAATCCTTTTTTGTTCGCATGGCGCGCGATCTCGTGCGCATTCTCGACGAACGAACGGGCGACGGCTACGTCTTTCGCACAGATCTGCGGCTGCGCCCGGACCCGGCGTCCACCCCGCTGACATTGTCGGTCCCAGCCGCGCTCGCCTACTATGAGAGCGTCGGCCAAAATTGGGAACGGGCAGCGCTGATCAAAGCCCGGACGGTGGCCGGCGACCGGGTTGCCGGGCACCGCTTTCTGCGCGAGCTGGAGCCTTTCATTTGGCGGAAAAACCTCGATTTTGCCGCGATTCAGGATATCCACTCGATCAAGCGTCAAATCAACGCCTATCGCGGCGGCGGACGAATCGCCGTCGAGGGGCATGACATCAAGACCGGTCGCGGCGGCATCCGCGAAATCGAATTCTTCGCCCAGACCCAACAGCTGATCTGGGGCGGGCGGGTGCGCGAGCTGCGGGCTGGCCCCACCTGCGAGGCGCTGCGTCGCCTCGCCGCCGCTCGCCGCATCGATTCTTCGACGGCTGCCGAGTTGATCGACGATTATCGCTTCCTGCGCCGTCTCGAGCACCGCTTGCAGATGGTCGAGGACGCGCAGACGCATGTGCTTCCGTCCGACCGCGCGGGGATCGCACGAATCGGGATCTTTCTCGGCTATCGGCAGGCGGATGCGTTTGTCGCCGATCTGCTCGGCCACCTCACCTCGGTCGAGCGCCACTATGCCGAGCTCTTCGAGCAAGCTCCGAGCCTTTCCGGCCCCGGCAACCTCGTCTTCACCGGGGTCGAGGATGATCCGGAAACGTTGTGCACTCTTTCTCGGCTTGGCTTTGTCAAGCCGGCCTCGGTTGCCGCACTGGTGCGCGGCTGGCATCACGGCAGGCTGCGGGCGACCCGCAGCCAGCGGGCGCGCGAGATTCTGACCGAACTTGTTCCGGAGCTGCTGCGCACCTTCGGCGCCACACCCCATCCCGATACCGCTCTGCTACGGTTCGACCAATTTCTGTCGCGCCTGCCGGCCGGCGTGCAATTCTTCTCGCTCTTCCATGCCAATCCGGGGTTGTTGCAGCTGGTTGCCGAGATCATGGCCGGAGCCCCACGCCTGGCCGAGCAGCTGGCGCAGCATCCGGCGCTTCTTGACGCAGTGCTGACCGAGGGGTTCTTCGCAGCGCCGCCCGAGCTCAGCGCGCTCGCCGCTGATCTCGAGCAAGTGCTCGCTGGTGCGCGAGATTACGAGGACACCCTCGACGTGATGCGGCGCTGGGCCGGCGAGCGGCGGTTTCAGGTCGGAGCTCAGTTGTTGCGCCGAGCGCTCGATGGGAGGCGGGCGGGTGAGGTCCTCGCTGACATCGCCGAAACGGCACTTGCAGCACTGCTCCCGGCAGTAGAGGCGGAATTTGCCCACCGTCACGGCCAGGTGCAGGGTGGCATGTTCGCGGTGATCGGGATGGGCCGGCTCGGCAGCCGCGAGATGACCCTCGCCTCGGATCTCGATCTGATCCTGATCTACGACGTCCCACCCGGCAGCGAGATGTCGGACGGGCCGCACCCGCTCCCGGTCGCCAGCTATTATGCTCGATTGAGCCAAAGGCTGATCGGCGCGATTACCGCGCCTACCGCGGAAGGCCGGCTTTACGAGGTCGATATGCGGCT
>Ga0310909_10001250_pt1 | contig 14718 bp, 15 predicted proteins | sample GREbulkMGT000H_FD_203449 | JGI IMG/M metagenome (GOLD analysis project Ga0310909, IMG submission 203449) | Lab enrichment of tropical soil microbial communities from Luquillo Experimental Forest, Puerto Rico - GRE.bulkMG.T000H | ecosystem: Environmental > Terrestrial > Soil > Tropical forest >... | reverse complement strand
CGAATACGCCCAAAGACGGCGCACAGTCGCTGCGCGCGCGCGCACCCTGTCGCTGGCTGACGAAATTTCTATTCCATTTCTCCATGCGCCAACCCCTTGTTCAGACGTTCCCTAGATCAATACCTTTCCAGCCATAGAGCCCTGTGGCAACGCCCACATTGAAGGTCATCGTAAGAGGCGTCAACAGTGGCGGATTCCAATGTCCGATCGGTGTCAATTCATCGATCACGTTCTGATGACAGTCGTAGACGGTCAGCTCAGGACCTAGAACGGCGGTTGGGATTGCCACATAATAAATATCCATAGCATTTCCCGCAAATTCGATACCAACCCCCCATTCGGCAGCATTCATAGGAACGGTCGCCGTCACTGACGCAAACTGAAACGGACTGATGTCTCGTCCACCGCATCGACTATTGGATGATGATAACCGCTCACCGACTCGAAAATATATGGCCGCCAAGTATTCCTACGCCCCTGCGCCGACTTAGGGTATACCAACGCGCCAAATGAAACCACCCGGCCCTGATACTTGGGCAGTTGTGCCGGTGGACAAGTCCAACTCAGCGTTTCCGCCACTGATTGGTCCTTGCGGACACCCATCGTTCGAATTGCGCCGGCGCAGGTGTTTTCCGCAAAATCGTCAGCCCAAACAGTCATAGAGGGAGTTTTCTTCCACCCGTCCGCGGCATTGCCGGTTCCAATTTGGCCTAGATCCCCCGGACAAATCGGACGCGCCGTGACACCATTAAGTACGCTCCTCGGTGTCACGCCCCCGAGCGGTGCAACCACAACGAACGAGGTATCGGGAACCAAGCTCACAACACGGACGGCAGTTGGAGTCGAGATAAAACCAGGACCGTCGTAACCCCATTGGAAGCCGCCGCCTTCTATTAACACCAAATCGCCATTCTTCAATTGCTGCGTATTTTTAGTATAAAAGGTTGGATTGTTATTTAAGACGTCAAATCGATCACATACTATCGGATATTGCGTTCCCGTTCCCTCGCGGTTCATCTTCGTGACGCAATACAGACGCCACGCCTTGTCATTTTCGTTCCAAAACGCACCGGCAAGAGCAGACCAAACCTGCCATTGAACATTTGGCAAGATATTTTCCGGGGTTTGTCCGGACTTCGAAGTGGCGGCATCCGCCGCTTCCGTAAGTGGGAACTTTGCACTTGTTTTAAAGGATGTTCTCCCGAACATACCCGTTATTGCAATCGCTCCAAGTGTTCGGCGGGAAACCTTTTCAGTGCTCAACACCTTTGCCATCGCAAAACTCCGCAATACAGACTAAATTGAGGGAACCCGTTTCACACCGACGCACGATCCCGCGGCTAGTGGCCCAGCATTGAGTGCATTAAATGGCAACCGCTGTCGAGGAAGACAGGCGCCGAAGCGGACCCGAAAATAGGACCGAGGGGCTATCAATGCGGCATTGATCAAACGCCACAAGACTTTGCTCAGGCCACTGGGCAGTTCGGATGTGTGTTGTCACAGGCGCGGCAGAACAGTTTTGCCAACCGCGTCGGTGGGTGCGGTTGCCTTGGCGGTGAAAGACGCCGGGAACCTCGACGCTAGGTTTAGCAGCAAGCAGGCTCTGCAGGACGCGCTCAAGGCCCGATATGTCGACGTTGGGTGAATTCTGACCGTTTCGGTCGATGTTGAAGGGCGAATTAGGAGGAACATTACAACATTTTTCGGCGTTTGGTGCGCGTATGCGCCGATACCTGGGCTTGGGTTCATCAGAACCATCATCTAGGATATGAAGGCGCACGCCGTGGCCTGGCGCGGTGCGCCGCTCTGGTCACCGGCGCAGGGGTAGCGCCAGACGATCGGCAGCCCGTGAGTGGCATTGACGAGAAATTGGCTCTGAACGTCACCGCGCTCGTGTAACCAGAAACGGCGCAAGCTGGCTGCACACCACTGTCGCTGTAAAAAGTGGTGCCGTCAAAAATAATATCGGCGGGATAGGAGTTCGAGCCCTTGACCGTGACAGCGTTCACCGAAACGATCGCCTGACCGCTGGCATTACTCCCCCAGCTCGCATTACCGCCGTAAAACCGCGCACCTACGATGCCGCCGAACCACAGCGCGGCATCACTACCAAAGTTGTGGAACTCGCTTCCGGTGACCGTCCAATCTGAAGGGAATTGATCGTTCGCATTGTCGATTGACACGAAGGCTGAAGCAGCGCCGAAAAAATTGTTCCCAGTGAAAATCGCTGTGATCGCACCATGCTGATAGTTGTAGAACTGGCAGTACTCGATATTGCTTGACGCAACACTAAGAACGTAGATGGCCGCCAACGAAAAATAACCATCAACACGGACGCGGTCGCACGCGAAGACATCAGATGCTGCGCTGCCGGACATCTGGGCGCTCAGAATGCCGGTACTCGGGACGACGTTCGGCGTGCAATACCCGCAGATGCGGAATTTCGATAGCGTAACGTTCCACGATCCAGTGAGATCAATAATATTGACACCCGATTTATTCGGCCAAAGTTGGCTCAGCTCCAACCCCTGGCCCTCGATTACCAAACCGCGTGGCTTGGGGCCGTTCGGGGCGTCCACGTGGTTGGTGCCGTCTAGGTTGGAAACGTGGCAGATGCCAGCTGGTAAAATGACATGATTGTGCTCGTTGATCGCGGCCTGGATCACCTCCGTGTCGTCTGGCCCTGTGCAAGTGACCAATTGTGCATGAGCAGATTTTACTGTGATCAAAAAGGCCCCAATGGCTAAGAGCGGCGCGACGAGTTTCATCGAGTGCGACCTTCTATAGCGACAACATGTCAAGTGTAGTGTAAAGATCTGTCTGAGAGGAATGTTACATGTGTGGTCGTGCCCGCCTTGCCTCCGATGTGAGCGAAATCAAGCTCGTCTTCTCGATCGCGCCCGAGCGGCCGCTGCCGAAGATCGCGGCAAGCTGGAATGTGGCACCGACCGATCCGCCGCCGATCGTCCATTACGACCCAAGGCCGGCCAACGCAGTCTCGAGAAGCGCTACCGGTACGTGTACTGAGAATTGGCTGCTCCAGGCCGAAAACAATCGTTCAAGGAGATCACGTCATCGATACGGGGACAAGCCGATTTCGGGAATCCGGATCATCGACATGATTGAGTCGCTTGACCCCAAAATTCGAGGATGGGAACCCGCATAGGATTCCTCGGCTGGCTACCCTATCAGGGATTTGGCATCCCCGTCTTTTTGTCTTTTTGACCATTCCGTAATGTCAGGGGACGGGGACCGGCGAGCCGCCCTCGAGACCATCGCGGGACACCAGTTAGCGGGCTTGTCGTGTGTGGATTGGACGATTGGACTGCTCTTTGCATGAGCCGTTTCGGACGAGGCTTATCCCGTTGTCCCAGGTGACACTAGATATGGTAAGATAGCTTCCCGGCGGCGCGACGGGGCTTTGAGTGGCTAGAGCGCGATCCATGAACGAATTCCAGGACATTATCGGCCGCGACAACCCGCGCAAAGGAGTCGCCACCGTGCGGCGGCAGCCACGGCGGCGCAAGACCGCCACCGGCACCCGGCAGGACGGATCAAGCCCTAGATATTGATGAACCTGGGACAACGGGATAAGCCTATTTTGGACAGCCGCCGGGCCGACACCTCTTTCTGTATAAAGGGCTCTTTCGCGAATGGGTAAGACGTTCGCGGAAGCTTGGCTCGCGAGCGCATGCGTCATTGATTGTTAATTGTATTCTTTAGTGCTTTGAGTTTGTTTATCCTATACCATAAGAAAGGGTTGTCGTTTCCGCTGGTTGCAATCTTCGGTAAATCTCGTGCTACGACGTTTACGAGCGTATCGCCGCCCGCACGTGCTAGCGATGGCAGATTTATTAATAAACTCGTTTGATCCAACAATTCAGCAGCAATATGCCCACTCTTATCCAAACCGGCCTGTAGAAAATATCTCATTACATCGCTACTAATGAGGTATTCAAAGCCCGAGCTGAAATCGGTTTTATCGCCTTGGCATTCCTGAACATCAACAGTCGTCGACATATCTCGCCTCGTTTCGCCAGCGCCGTCAATAGTTGCGAGCCTTTTCAAAGGATCGCTAAAGTAATTATTTTCGACCCTACTAGGGCCACCGCTATTGAAAATACGAAAATAGTACGAGAATAAATCGAACAGGTTGCCCGGATTCTGCGGCTCATCCACCCATCGAGGCTCATACGCTGGCCGAGGCTCTTCCACTCGGGACTTTGTGTGTCGGCACGTGGAACGACCAGGACGCCCGTATAAAGCGGCTCTGACCTTATCATCGTATGCGCTTGGGCCGGGTAAGGTGAGTGCCACCAGACCTCTGATTGCCGCGACGGTTCCATCGAGATCCAGCATAGAGTTGTAGAGCTCACTACCGTCCAGCTGGGACTCTTGAAGAAGGGCCGTATGCTGAGCCATAAGCAGCTCGTCCAAGCGGTTTTCAACTTGCGTGGTGATAATTGGAGAGCGCACAACGACGTGTGGCGATAGCGCTACTTGCGCTTCGAGGAATTTTTGCCAATCAAACTGCATTTCTGGAATACCAGGAACATGATTTACGTACGGACGCAGATATTTGCACGCTGCCGAAGCCAAATGAGAACAATTCCATAAGAACAGCGTGGTCTTTTCTCCGTCTTGGTATACCTGCAGGGCAACTGGCTTCTTAGGCGGGGTCGCGCCGCCCGACTTCACTAGGTAAGCAAAAACTGTAGCGATTGGCTCACCCCACACCGAAGCCGCATCGGAACTGGCGTCAACAAAATCGGGTTGATAAACGTCTGGGAAATATCTAAGAGCGAGTTCGCCAAAGCCAACAAGCTCAATTGCTACTAAAGAATTGTCAAAAGAAATCAAGGTCCACACATAATCTTTAGCACTCAACGGGCCGAACGGGATGCCGTCTCCAAGCGACGCATTTTTTTCCTGCTCACGCAAGTTGGCGGGACCAGGAGGATATGGGGGCCAATCGGTATTTACTACCGGCCAATTTCCCCCAAATTGTACGTCTCGTTTCGTAAGTTCGGGTCGAAAATCTGCGACTATCTTTGCGAGCTCAGGAGGCGATAGCCACGCTGCTTTCGCCTTCCGTTCTGTCAACACGCGCTGTCTAACTTGGCCTGCCGCTTGTCCTACTTGCTGTGCCGCATGATTATAATCTTCGACCAACGAGAATAAGGTCGAAAGGTATTTATCTCCAGACCCTGGAATAGTTACAGAAAAATCTCGATTGATTGCTACACCCTCGGATATTAATTCGTCTAATATCTTGGAAGGTTTTCGCCGAAATATTTCCGTGTTCTCAGTAGCTAATCTGACGTATGCATCAACAGCAGTTGCCCACCGCACCGGGTTGGCGCGGCGATCGGGCAGAGGGTAACCTCCGCGTTCCTTGGCAAGAGCCAAAAACAAGTTAACGTTACCGGACCAGTCTCCCGACAACAGAGTATGCGTCGCAAAGTCTCTTCCGGTCATTCCGGGTTTCCATTGCCCGCTGACGGGTTCGGCCTTCGCAAGATCTACGAAATGGGCAATGTCGAAAGTGCACGTATCGTATGCGTCCTCGGTTAGAGGTTTTCCCGTCGCGGCCTCATGCCCGAGGCACTCCTTCATCCGTCGCTCAAATGGTTCGTCAAGAATCACCTCCAGATATCCGGTCAATCGGACCTCTATTTCGTCGAGGCGAAAAAGCGTTCGAGCAAGCGCCCCCTTTATTTGCTGCAAGTCCAGCGACGCGCCGTAAAGCTGCGAGGCAATCTGACCGAATTGATCTACCATCTCGGCAAAAATCTGAGCAAGACCAAGGTCTATTCGATCAAAGCGCTCTCGGGTCTCTCTGCCAATTGTAACGCCAACTCTTTTATCTGACCTGAAATCACTTCATCGGCAGATGGACCTGTTTTCCCAAATGACTCCACGAGTGAAAAAAATATCGCAGCATAATTCATTGATAACATGGCCGATGCCATCGTAGAAGCTTGACTTCCACCAGCAAACGCCGTGTTGAACTGATCCGTTACGGTTTTGAAATTTATAATAGCGTTTCCTATTGCATTTAATTGCTGCGCGGTTCGTTTGTCCGCGATTAGTGATGTCAGTACAAATAGTGAGGACCGAAGACCCTCCATCTCGAATCGATCTTTTTCTTGTTCCTGTAATTTGCGTTGTCGTTCTAGCAACACGTCAAAGCCGGATGAGACATTCTCTGCTGGGACTGCAGAAGCGGAGACCCCGTTAGTTTGTGATATGGATTTTTCGATTGATATCAATCTGTTCTGCAGATTGTTTGTAGCGTGCTTTACAGTGTTATTCAATGTATCGAGACCGTTAACAAGATCTTGAATCTCCTTATTCTCGGCAAAGTCGGGATTTTCGCTCAATATTTGCTGGCCCGACTCGTCTATTTTTGCGTTGAAGATTGGAATGCCAAAGACTTCGTCCAAAACCTTCGCAAATGCGTTGTTGCGACGAGCAATGTCGTATAAACCCGACAGAACCGCCATCCTGTCAACATCTGTAGAAGCATAAGCATTATAGAAGTCTTTATTGTACATCTGCCATCTTTGGAGCTGCGCTGTCGGGCTATCAACAGTCCTAGTCAGTTCCTTTTGCAAAAAGTCACCGACGAGTTTATTCAAGGAGGGAAAATCTTTCAGGGCGTCGTAGACCCGATTGGCAAAATCAAACTGATCAGTCACAGGGGAGGCTGAAGCGAATGTCTTGTGTTCGGTTTCGCTATACCATCGGAACCAATTAAGGGATTTCCGAATGTCGTCCTCATTAATAGAGGTTTGCTTGGAGTAACCTTCATTTATTATGTTGAGGCTCCACCAGTAGGCGATATTGCCGGTTCTGTTGAGATGGTCGAAGGCGTTTCCCACCCATATGGACCGGTTGAATTCCTCTAAGGAGTTCGCGCGCGCGATGGGACTGGTCAATAAGAGCGCGGTGAGGAAAATGCCAGGAGCCTTCATGCGACATCCCCAGGTCTCGAAAGCAGCGCGATTTTGACCATCTTTGTACCACCGCAGCAACAAGGTTTGCTCGCTTCAGGTGGCGCATGGGGACCCGATCGAGCCTCATATTGGATAAAGGGGGTCTTTTGAATTTCGAATGCGTGATGTAGCGCCTGACAAGAGGCTTGGCGCGAGCAGATGGTCTTGAACTGCAGCCCATCGGTCCGCCGGTGGCGATTGTAGCCGGTGACGCTTGGCCCTTATAAAGCCTGGCCTTCCGGCCACCGCCTTCGGCGGCAAGGGCTTGACAAGGGCCAGCGCCCCGGCACCCGTTCCACCGTGCATTCGATGGCGAGGAGGGGCTGGATCGCCCATTTGCACCCACTCGTTTTTCAAAAGAGGCGATAAAGGAGAGGCAGCGGCGCGTCATGTTGATGACTCCATTTTTAGAGGCCGGTTAAAAGCGACTATGGCCGGGGAGGCGGTAAGGCCGTTCCGCCGGCATCTGCGTCACTGCTTGACGCGCGGCGAAGGTCGGCTGACCGATTCGAGAGCAGCCGTCGCCGCCGCCGGCGGGACCAGCGCCATCATCCCGACCGCACTGTTGAGGTCAGGGCCTACGCCCGTGCAAGCCGCCTGAGGGCGAGCCGTATAGAAGCGAGGGTGACGAAGGTGGCGAGGGTTTCGGCGAGGTTCTCGAAATCCTTGGCAAGCCGCCGGTCAGCGTCGGGAACCGCTGAATCTGCCTCCTAGCCGTCATTCGCCGCGCCTATAAGGTGCGGTCCAGTTGAGCGTAACGCCATCGTTCGTTCCGCGGACACCCCGTCTTAGGCGATCGGTAATCGATAGCGCCGGTCCCCGCCACCAGCTAACCTCTGTCCGAGAGACCTCAGAATAGCAAAGGAGAGGCATATGCATTTCGGCGGTGCGATGTTCTTTTTCAATTATTCGATGTCGGCGCTCGAGCTTGCCCGCGCGCTCGAGGAGCGAGGTTTCGAGTGCGTGTGGGCGCCCGAGCACTCGCATATCCTCTTGTCGCGCAAGACACCTTTCCCGGAGGTGGCGATTTACCCAAACCGTACTAACCAATCGTAGAAAAGCCCATGCTGGATAACTTGCCGGCCCCGTCCGTGCCGGCCCGCACCCTGGGCGAGTTCGCCTGCGGGCTCGCCTTTGAGCACATCCCGACCGCCGTCCTGGAGCGGGCCAAGCTCCTGATCCTCGATGCGCTTGGCTGCGGCATTGCCGCGAGCGCTTACGGCTTCGCGGATGCCGCCTTAGCCGGCGCGACCGCCCTTGGCGGGATCGGCCGATGCAGCGTTATCGGCCGCGCCGACCGCCTGCCGGTCCGGGATGCAGCGCTCGTCAATGGCATGTTGATCCACGGCCTCGATTTCGCCGACACCCACTTGGCCAGCATCGTCCATGCCACGGCCGCCTGCCTGCCCACCGCGCTCACCTTCGGCGAGGAACTGGGGGTCGACGGCCGTGGTTTATTGGTGGCCTACGCCGCGGGAATGGAGACCGCGATCCGTATCGGCGCGGCCGCTAAGGGCGGCTTCCACCACACCGGCTTTCATGCCACCGGCGTCGTCGCTCATTTCAGCGCCAGCGTCGTTGCCGCACGCCTGCTCGATCTCCCGTCTGAGGCCATCGTCGCCGCCCAGGGCATCGCCGCCAGCACCGCTTCCGGGGTCCAGGTCTTTCTGGAGGAAGGTGCGTGGACCAAGCGCATGCATCCGGGATGGGCCGCCGTTGCCGGCATCACCGCCGCCCGCCTGGCCCAGTACGGCTTCAAAGCGCCCACCCGGCCCTATGAGGGCAAGTTCGGCTTCTTCGATACCCACCTCCAGCACCCGCCGGCGCCGATCGACCTCCCAGCCGAGTTCGCCACTCTGGGGTCTGTCTGGGAACTCGCGCAGACCGCCGTCAAGCCCTATCCGGTCTGCCACTTCATCCATGGCTGCGCCGATGCGGCCATCGGGCTGTACGATGAGATCGACAGCGCCGATATCGTCCGCGCAGAGGCGCTTCTGCCGCGCGACACAATGCCCATCGTCGCCGAGCCGCAGCGAAAGCAAAATCCGCCCCGCCAACGAATACGAGGCCAAGTTCAGTGCCCCGTTCGTCGTCGCCACCTGCCTCATGAAGGGCGAATTCGGCCTCGCGGACCTGATGCCCGCCGCGCTGGAGGATCCGGCCGTCCTCGACCTCGCCGCTCGCATCGCCTGCACGATCGACCCGGATTCTGTCTTCCCCACCTTCTTTTCGGGTGGCGTCCGCCTCTATCTACGCGACGGCCGCACCCTCTTTCGTCATGTCCGCGTCAATAGCGGCGCCGGTGAGCGCGCCCTCGGCGCGGACGGCATGTCCCGCAAGTTTCTGGCGTCTGCCACTCTCGTTCTTCCCCGCGATCAGGCCGAACGTATCCGCGACGCGGTCTTGACCCTTGAAGATCACACAGCCGCCCATCTTGCGTCCCTGCTGCGCAGCGAAGCTCCATCCCGCGGTTCGGAGAAGCGCTCATGACCCAATATGACGTTATCGTCGTTGGCGCCGGCAACGCTGCCCTGGCTGCCGCCGTTTCGGCCAAGGAGAACGGGGCCGAACACGTCGTGGTGCTCGAAAAAGCCCCCCGCGAGATGCGCGGAGGGAACACGCACTGGAGCGGTGGCGTGCTGCGCTTCGCCTTTGACGACCCGCGCGAGATCGGCGTGCTCCTGCCCCGTATCGAAGACGAAATGGAAGACTTCTATGACGGCATCCAGCCCTACACCTTCGACGATTTCCATGGCGACTTGATGCGGGTCACGTCGGGCCAGACCGACGCGGTGCTGTCCCGCATCCTGGTGCAGAACTCCAAGGACACCGTGTTCTGGATGAACCGCGTCGGCAACATCCGGATGGAGCCGGCGACCAGTCTCACCGGCGTGCGTAAAGGCAACAAGATTATCTGGGCGCGCGGCTTGGTGGTGCGCGCCGCGCACGAGGGCGTCGGCCTTTCGCGGAGTTGGTTCGCGACCGTCGAGAAGATGGGCATCGAGATCCGTTACGGCGCCGCCGTTACCGCCATCCTGCAGGACGGCCATGGCCGTGCCTGCGGGGTGCGCGTGCGCGACGACGACGGCATCGCAGACGTTAACGGTCGAGCCGTCATCCTCGGCTGCGGCGGCTTCGAGGCCAACGTACAGATGCGCACCCAGCATATCGGGCCGCTGGTCGGCGGCGCCAAGGTACGCGGGACCCCGTACAATCAGGGTGACGGCCTGCGCATGGCCATGGCCATCGGCGCTATGCCCTGGGGCCAATGGAGCGGCTGCCATGCCACCCCGATCTCCGCCGACTGGGGCAATTTCGCCCCGCGCGAACTCACCGACCGCAGCAACCGCCTCAGCTACCCCTATGGCGTGATGATCAACCGCCGCGGCCGGCGCTTTGTCGACGAGGGGGAGGACGGCGCCATGTTCACCTACGCCAAATACGGCCGGGCCATCCTCGCCGAGCCCGGCGCCAAGGCCTACCAGATCTTCGACTCACAGGTCGTCCACCTGCTCGAGCCGCGCTACGCCACCAGCGAGCCAATCACAGCCGACACGCTGGAGGACCTCGTCGCCCAGCTCGATATCGACGACAAGCCGCAAGCGATCCGCACGTTGCAAGAGTACAACGCGGCCGCGAAGCACGCCGCCGACGGCTTCGACCCCACCCGGAAGGACGGCCTTGCCACCAGCGGCCTGGCGATCGAGAAAACCAACTGGGCAGCCAAGCTCGAAAATCCGCCCTATTACGCCTATTCCGCCACCGGCGGCATCACCTTCACCTTCGGCGGTTTGCGGGTTGACGAGAACACCCAGGTGATCGGAACCGACTGGCGGCCGATCGGCGGCCTCTTCGCCTGCGGGGAGATGGTCGGCGGCCTCTTCTACGACAATTATCCGGCCGGCACCGGCCTCGTTTCCGGCGCCACCTTCGGCCGCATCGCCGGCCGCGCTGCGGCGAAGCACAGTTCGGCCGGCCGTGCCATGACGGGAGCGGCGGCATGAGCCAGACCATCATTCAGCGCCTGGCGGAGCGCGTCCATTCGTTTGGTGAAAAGAACCTCACCAAGCAGGCAATCGAGCTTTCCAGGACGGCGATCATCGACACGATCGGCGTGACACTTGCGGGTTCGGTGGAACCCTGCGCCGCTAATCTGCTGCGCACCCCCGGCGTCGCCGAGGCGCCGGGGCCGTGCACCCTCTTCGGCACGCACCATAAGACCTCGGCGCTCGACGCCACTTTCTTCAACGGCACGGCGTCGCACGCGCTCGACTACGACGATTTCAGCCAGCCGATGGGCGGCCATCAATCTGCACCCCTCGTAGCACCCCTTCTAGCGGTCGCCGAGGAGCGCCGTCTCTCCGGCGCGCAGCTCATCCAGTCCTACGTGGTCGGCGCCGAGACCGAGATCCGCCTGGCGCGCTCCGTCAACTTCCATCATTACGACAAGGGTTGGCACCCGACCGCAACGATGGGCGTCTTTGGCACCGCCGCCGCCGTTGGTCACATGATCGGCCTCGACGCGGAACGACTTTCCGTCGCTCTCGCCATCGCGGCCTCGTTCGCCTCTGGGGTGAAGGCCAATTTCGGCACCATGGTCAAACCTCTGCATGTCGGCCAGTGCGCCCGCAACGGCCTCCTCGCCGCCCTGCTCGCCGACGCGGGCTACGACGCCAACCCGGCCGTGCTCGAGCACAAGCAGGGGTTCTTCAATGCCTTCACCGGCCCCGGCAACTATGACGCCGACAAGATCTTCGAGCACTGGGCCGACCCGCTGGAAATCACCGGCAAGACCATGGGCCTCAAGCAGTTTCCCTGCTGCGGCAGTACCCACCCGGCCATCGCCATGATGCTGGCACTCCGCCAAGAGGAGCGTATCCGCGCTGACGACGTGGCGAAGATTGAGATCATGCCGCACCGTCGCCGCCTGCCGCATACCGACAACCCCAGCCCGCAGACGCCGCTCCAGGCCAAGTTTAGCGTGCAATATGCAGTCGCCCGCGCCCTGCTCGACGGCGCGGTGCGCATCGCGGATTTCGAGGGCGACGCGCACTTCGACACGCGCATCCGCCCGCTTCTGGCCAGGACCACCGCGTCAGCGCATCCAGACGTGGCCGACGACGCTGATGCACAGTTCAGCGCCGAGGTCCGCGTGACCTTGAATGACGGCCGCGTCCTCTCACGCCGCGTCGACGACATGGCCGGCCGCGGCGGAGACCACCCGATGTCGAGCGAAGAGCTATGGGAGAAATTTGACGACTGCGCCCGCCGCGCCCTGCCCAAAGAGGACATCATGCCGCTCTTCGAACGGCTGGAGACGCTGGAAAAGGCCGCCGACATCGGTGCCGTCACTCGCCTGTTGGTCAAGCGGCCCCCGCCCGGCGCGGTTACAGCAGCCGCAAAGCGGTCGGCCGCCCCAGGCAAAGGGAATACGCTGCTGGAAACGAGCTGGGTCCCTTGAGCCGGGGACGCCCCCATGTGCAAACGGATTGAGGGGTAACAGATCGGACCGGCTGGATGGGTGACATCTTGATCCAATTAGCATCAAGGATGTTGCGGTGGTTGGGCCTGTGGAGTTGTGGTGATCGCGTCAGCGATATCCATCAAATCCCCAGGCTTGATCACCCCCCGCAACGGACGCGGGCTGAGCCTGCCTCGCTGCGAATGGATGTAGCCCAGTTCGACGTCAGCATAACGCACCAGCCAGTCACCGCCCTCGGTATCGCGGATGCCGACCGGCTCACCGATCAGCGCCTCACCGACAAAGATCAGTTCGCCCGCCCATTTGATCTGACCGGTGCTGCGCACGCGGCGCACCGCAACTTCCTCGCCATAGTGCCGATGCTCGACCCGATCGGGATAGGGCCGCGACGAGGGCTCGTACAGCAAAGCCGGCGTCTGCTGTCCCAGCGCCTCGTGCGGCCGCTCATTGTTGTAGACCGCGCGGAACGCGTCGAACCGCTGTTGCTGCGTCGGCAAACTCGCGGCCGGAGGCGTCGCCGTCTCTTGGTTGAGCGGCGGTGCACCCTCTCGTGCCGCCCATTCCGCTGCGGCTTGCCGGCCACGATCCGCTCCGGCCGGATGCCCAGCTTGATCCACCACACCGCCAGCCGCGACAGCCCGCCGACACCGGGCGAGGCAAAAGGCGGGCCGTTGTCGGAACGGATGGCCAGCGGCAAACCATGGTCCTTGAACGCGGACTCGAAGATCGGCCGCACATTCTCCTCGTCCGGTCGCGCGACGGCCTGACAGCGCAGCAGGTAACGACTGTGCGCGTCGGTCAAGGTGAACGGATCGCACCGCCGACCGTCGCCGGTGCGGAACCAGCCTTTGAAATCGGTGCCCCACACGTCATTGGCTGCGCTCACTGCCGCAAACGGCTGGGTGTAGGGCGGACAGCGCCGCCGGCGCGACCGGTCGACCACGCCCTCACGCCGCAGCCACTCGCCGATCGTGCTGGCCAATGGCACCGGCAGCTCAGGATGGTGCTCAACCAGCTTCACCCGCAGCTTCTTTGGCCCCCAGTGCGGCCAGCGCTGGCGCAATCCCAGCACCGCTTGCACCACGGCAACGTCATGCGCCTGGCCGTGCTGCAACGGCGCATGCGAGCGCTCCGCCAGACCCGCGGCGCCTTCCGCGATATACCGCCCGAGCCACTTGTAGCCGGTCTTCCGGCTGACCCCGTACTCACGGCACAGCACCGTCATCTCATCCTCGCCCGCCAAAACCCGAGCGATAAACTGCATTCTCTCGTCCATAGGACAGGTCGCTTTCCACGGCATCGGCAGGTCCCCTCTGCCGGCAGTTCAAACCTGTCACCCATCCATCCGGTCAATTCTGTTACCAAATCTACTCGGTCCGTACACCCCCCTCAAAACCCTCCCCCATCAAGGGGGAGGGCTAGTCCGGCACTCCCGCCCCCTCGATGGGGGCGGGCCGGGGCGGGGGTGATGTTGCACAAAGCCGGCGGACCGCTGAAGCGCTGGGGCCCTATCCCGGCCAGCGGGCGGCGGCGGAATGACGGTTTAAGAAATGTCTGAGCAATTTGGTTCCCACGCCGCGGCTGCGGTCGACAGCGGGCTTGGTGCGGTGTTGATGCTGCTGCGGTTTCACGGCATCGGTGCCGATCCCGGGCAGATCCGGCACCGGTTTAGAAGGGCAAGCTTTGACGTCGCCGAGATATTGCGCTGCGCCAAGGAGTTTGGCCTCCGTGGACGGGTCTTTGCGGCCGACTGGGCGCGGCTCGCCAATACCGCGCTGCCCCGCATCGCCGCGCTGAAGGACGGCAATTTCCTGATCCTCGGCAAGGTCGGCGACGGCAAGGTCCTCGTCCAGTCGCCGGGAAATCCCAAGCCCGCGATCATGACCCGGGGCGAGTTCGAAAACGCCTGGGACGGGCGAATCGTGCTGATGACGCGGCGCGCCGCCTTGGGCGATCTCGGCCGCCGCTTCAATATTTCCTGGTTCCTGGGCGCCATCCGGAAATACCGCAGCCTGCTCTCCGAGGTGTTGCTCGCCTCGGTCTTTTTGCAGGTCTTCGCACGCCGATTTTCTTTCAAGTCATCATCGATAAGGTCCTGGTGCATCGCGGCATTAGCACCCTGATGGTTCTTGCCATCGGCATGGTGACGATCGCGATCTTCGAGGCGGTTCTCGGGACGCTGAGGACCTATCTTTTTGCCCCCACCACCAACCGCATCGACGCCGAATTGGGCGGGCG
>Ga0310909_10001243_pt1 | contig 14741 bp, 19 predicted proteins | sample GREbulkMGT000H_FD_203449 | JGI IMG/M metagenome (GOLD analysis project Ga0310909, IMG submission 203449) | Lab enrichment of tropical soil microbial communities from Luquillo Experimental Forest, Puerto Rico - GRE.bulkMG.T000H | ecosystem: Environmental > Terrestrial > Soil > Tropical forest >... | reverse complement strand
AACGTCACCCGGGCTGGTCTGCGGGCCGTTGGTTATCACCTCGGGTCCAGCCGGTGGCGGGCCATACTGGTGCTGCGGGGCATAGGTCCCCGGTGGTGGGCCATAGGCACCCGGCGGAGGTCCATAAGCGGCCCGCGGGGGGCCATAGGGGCCTTGCGGGAGGCCATAGGCGCCGGGTGGAGGGCCGTAAGGGCCTGGTGGGGGCCAGTAGCCCATCTGCGCGTGTGAAGCATACGAGGTCGTGATCGCCGTCAGGCAGACGACGGCAAAGGCCAAGCGTGCTGCATTCTTGATGATCATGACCTTTCGCCGCCGTGCATTATGGTCACGGCGCTGAACGACACAGCACCTCGTGCCATTCCGCGAGCGGGTGTGGCAAAAACAAGTTAAAATGCATGCACCATTGGGTTCACGATGAGGTGATTGAGCTGAAGGCCAAATAGTCTTGCGTCAATTTCGAGGTAAGCATTGGGCGCGTGACGGTTTCCTCGTGGAGGCGGTTCGGCGGAGGTCTCATATTGGCACCGCTCAGACCAGCTGATCACGATTGAGAGGGGTCGGATCATTGGTCTTTCGCGGACGCCATCAAGGTAAATCCGGATTCGCCGCAACGCCCGCTGCGAGCCGAAGCGCTGCGCCGCGGCATCACCGTTTTCGTCGACGCCCAGATTGCGCGGCAGCTTCAAAAAGCTCGATCCGCGCCGGCTTCCGCCCGACAAGATCGAAGAGGCCGCAAGCTTGTCGCACGGCGACCGCTGGTCAGAGGAGGTGGCCCTCGCGGACATGCCGGGGCTCGATGTCATCGTCTGCCGCTCGGTCGCGGTCACGCGCGATGGGCGGCGCTGTGGCAAGGGCGAAGCCTCCAGCGACCTGGAATTCGCCATCTTGCGCGAGCTCGGTCACCCGCGTGTCAGCCTCATCGCCGTAGCGTCTCAGCATCAGGTAGGCGACGCGCAAGGTGGCTGTCCATGGAGATACGGACTCACTGCTGGAGGAAGCGTCGCCGTCGAAGCGCTCCGCCCAGAGATGTGCATCGGTCTCCGCGTCGATCAGTTGGGCGTTGCCGCGAACCCGATTGTCAGCGCGCCGGACGCTGCCTTCCAGTACATAACGCACACTAGGCTCGCGCCCGATCTGTCTTGTGTCGACCCGTTTGTTCCGGTACGTGAACGCAGTGTTGCGCGAGATCACCAGCATTCCCGCGAGCCGCGACAGGTCGGTGGTCAGATCTTCCGTGATCCCGTCCGCGAAATACTGCTCCGTAGGCGATCGTCGCCCATAGGTCTCATAGGCGATCGTCGCCTCGAGCATTTGGAGTGAAAAGGAAATCCCCGCATGGGATCAGGCGGAAACGCACGCGGCATCGACCGGCTCCATCCTGCCATGCGGGGCCGCATGTGGAAACCCGGCCAAAGCGGGAACCCGACCGGACATTCCGGCGAATACGGCACCGCGATCAAGCTCGCCCAGCGCGCCGCACCTCAGGCCATACGCCGGCTGATCAAACTGATGGACAGCGAAGACGAGCGCGTTGCCGCCGTAGCGTGCAACTCGATCTTGGACCGCGCTTTCGGCAAGCCCAAGGTCGCAGAGGAGGAAAAAGATGACCTTGTCGCGCGGGTACAGGCGATGACACCAGAAGAAAGAGTTAGGATGGCGCAAGAACTCCTGGAGCGCGCCGAGCGCTATGTCCCCGCCTTCGAAGCGGCGCTGGCGAAGTCGCGGAGCCTTCGGCTAGCCGCTGGAGCCGAGCGAAGCGACAGGGATGGTTGAGCCGGCGATTTCGGTATGCCCGGCCGTTTCATCGCCGCCGCATCGCGATAGCCTGCGCCATCAAAATTTCGAGATCTCGCTGGAGCGTGTAGGAGCTATCCACGCGGGGCGTCACAAACGCGAGATCTTGCGGGGCTGCCTCAGCTACTGGCACCGGCGACGTTGCGGCTGGGACCAACGCGCGCGTTGCCGTTGCGTCTATGTTCAGAGCATCCACGGTCAACACTCCGGCGCCGATCGCTGCGGCCACCCATCGTCGGCCGGCCGCATCGAAATCTCGGCGGCACGCGGATCGGCAAAATCGTTGCGCCTTGCCGCCGTCCCGGCGAGGTGTGAACCCCTTCCCGCACCAAAGGCAAACGCGGTTGTTGAGTCGTTTCGTCATGTCGACCGCAAAGCGTTGTCGATCGCTTCGATGAGAGCCGGCTACGCACCCCGCCCAGCTATTCGCTTCGGCGCCGAATAGCTGTTGGATAGTCATCGCCTCTTGCCGATATCGGTATCGATTTCGAGCCCATACGCATCCCAGCCCGCCCGTCGTTGTCGCCGTGGGTCGTAGTCGAGGCGGCGCGCGAGCGTCATTTGAGATGCCACCAACGGTGTCGCTTAGATCGGGGAGTAACGTGGGAAGAAGGTTACTGCTCGGAAGATTAGCGAATGAGTCCCCTCCGATAGGCAATCTAAATGACATCAGTCGCCCACCCGTAGGCGGGGACAGAAGGGACAGATCATCCTGATTTGCCCGCACGCACGCGCGCGCGAACGTCTCAATAGGCAGCATCTGTCCCTTCTGTCCCCGTGGCGCGGCGATCATGGGAAGTCGAGGGGCTCGCGATCGGGCGGTGGCTTCAGATCGATGCTGGTGTATCCGCGAACGCGTTGGCTTTTCTCGGCGGGGTAGCCGTGTTCGATCATCATGTTGGCGAAGGCCTTACGGGTTCCCGCGGGCTCATTGTTGACTTCGGCCCATATTTTCCAGCTCTGCCACAGGCGTTCTCCGATGCCCCACCGGGTTTTGCCGACGACGCAGCAGTCCTCGACCCATTGGCTGAAGCTGTCCTCCTGGGCCAAATAAGCATCGGTCGCCTCGCGGACTACATTCGGGGGGTTCAGACCTTTCCTCTGCCACTGGAGGCAACCGTCGATCATCCACTGGAGGATCCCGGGCCATTCGGGTCGTAGCTTTTCGGGCAAACTCTTATCGGGCTTGGCGATCGTCACCGTACACGGTATCAGGTGCAATCGGCGGCGGATCGCAGCGTTGACCGCACCAAGGCTGGGCTTGTGGTTGCCCGCGATCGCGAGCTTGAAGGTCGGCAAATACGTGAAGAAATCCTGCCGCATGAAACGGGCGGTGATCGGGTCGCCGCCGGTTAGCGCTTTGATTTTGCTCTCAGCCCAGCGGCGGCCGCGCTCGGTCTCCTGCGCGGTGACGAGCCGCGCGCCGCGCAGGCTGGCAAGCTCCGTCGGATGCCGCTCTCCGTGCGTCACTACGAAGGCCTCGATAGGTGCGACGGCGCATAGTCGGCAAGAACCGCGGTCAGCGTATTGAGGAATACGCCCTTGCCGTTGGTACCCGTGCCGAAAAAGAAGAACACGGCGTGTTCGAGGATGCTCCCGGTTAAGGAATATCCGGCGAACCGCTGCAAAAAGCCTTGAAGCTCCTCATCATTTCCGGTGATCTCGGCAAGAAACTTCCGCCAGAGCGGGCAATCGCCTTCAGGCGCGACCGCGGTTATCTTGGTCATGTACTGCGCCGGATCGTGCAGAAGCATGTTCCCGGTGCGGAGGTCGACTATTCCATCAGGAGTGTTCAGAAGCAATGGGTCAGAGTCCCATGCGCCAACGGTCTCGGCATGTCGCCGGTCAGCCCGAGCGAGCTTCTCGACTGCCGCAACGGTTTTGGCGCTGGCGACTTGCATCGCTTGTCGCTGCTTAGGCAGGAGTTCAGCGCTGGCGACGCGGCAGATGGCACGGGCGAAGCTGAAGACCATCAAAGTATCATCGATAAGCCAACGTGCTCCAGTCCATCGCAGCCATCTTCCCCAGCCTGGGATGTAGCGCAACTCGTAGGCGTGCTTGTCAGCAAACCTTAATGCCAATGCTTCGTCACTGAACTCTGGAGGGATAGCGTCATCGGGCCCTGCGACCACCTGTGTCGATGTCGCTGCTTTATCCCAAATGCGGCGCAACTCGCGCCCGCCATTCGGCTCGCCCTTTTCGCGCACCCACTCGGCTGTTTCGGGATCCGCGCGCAGGGCAGCGCACATTTCCTCGAATGTGTTACCGGAACGGCGCAGTGCGATGCCTTTTCGAAACGCAATCGCACTTCGTGAATTGTCTGCTCCCGCCTTCCCCGCTAGAGCGGGCGGGATCAGCTGGGCGAAGCGTTCCAGCGTCGGCCAATCCAGGAGCACAACCTCGTCCGGCTGGGTCATCCACGTGTCGCCGGTAACCGTGAAATAGCGACAAAAAAGTAAACCTCGACCGCGGGTCCATGATCGCGAGCATCTTCGCCGATGGAGCGTTTGAAGCCCCACTGTTCAGGATCAACAATTCCAGTCAGCTCAAGGAACGGCCGGACGTCCTCGCTCGTGATGTAAAAAAACACTTTGAGTCCGCGCCCCGACGGTGAAATCTCGGTGTAGCTCCGCACGACTCCCAGGATCGGAGCAACCCACGGGGCCAGTACACCTTCATCGCTGAGGCAACTGTCGAAATCGATCCCGGCCAAGTGGATGTCGCAACCGAGATCGCCGAGCTCGATCCCAATGCCACCGCCCTGTTGTCCGACGATTTCCGCCGCTTTCGCTTCGGCTTCTGCGCGTGTTCCCCAGGTCGCGGGATCGTCGGCTTTGGCTTTGCCGCCCCGGGGGCCATAGGGGATTTTGGTCAGCCGGCCCCCGCGGTCTTCATTCCGCCACGCGACCCATCGCGGCTCTTCGGCGAAGATATCGAGCGCGGTCATGGCCGAGCGTCGTCAAGCGCGCCCGGATGCGTGCGACGGACCAGCTCTACCACTGCGGTCGAAAACCTGTCGGCGAGGTTGCGGCTGCGCCAGGCGAGGATGCGCGCATAGGCTGGTTTGCCGTCGCGGATGATGTGCCGGCCATTCTCCAGCACTGGTCTTGCGGGCAGACCCGCCCAGGCTCGACCGCCTCGGTCGTGCACCGCGATGTCGTCGATCTGCAAGCCGTTGGGTAACTCGATATCGGCGAACCCGCGCAGCGTGGCGCGGCGCATTGGTCGCCAGTGGCGCAACATCATGTGTGCACCCGGTGCTCGCTTCTGATGTGTATGCGGAGTATTAGCTTGCCGCCCCGCGTTTTTGATTATTGGTCTCGGCGTCCGCCAGCGCGCCGGGGCTCTTTCGTTGTAGCGTCATGTCGAGCGCACCTGTGCAGGTGCAAGCTCGCAAAGAAATTGTTCAATTGATTGGGCCGTGATGTAGGTCGCGCGCCCGATTTTACGCGCGTCGAGCAGACCGCGACCGATCAGGCGATAGAGCTGCGCATGAGAGATCGAGAGGAGTTTCTCAGCATCGCGCGGCGTGTAGAGCGCCCGCGCGGGCAGGTGATCGTGGCCAAAGCCACAAGATAAAATGGACATGGCGAGCCGTCGATATTGAGACGGACACCCATGTACTCGCTGAGCCCAATGGATACAGGTGGGCAAATTCAGCTAGGGTTTTTGCCCCTCTTTTGATTTTCGCCGCCGGCCGCGCAAGACCTCGCTGACCGTTGCCGCGCTGTGTTGCTGGCCGATTTCCTTTAGAGCAGCTAAAACGAAGCGGCAGAGGGGATCGTCGGGATTCGTCGAGCGCGGGGCCCGTCCACCATTTGTCTCCGCCCAAGCCTGTTTCGCCACTGCCGCGATTTGGCGAAAAGGGTCTCAGACGTCATGTTTCGGCGACAAGGCCAGAAGCAGGGCCTCAATATCCTGCCGTGCCTGATCAATCCGTCCAAGGAGTTTTTGTTGTCTTCGGAACCAGCCCGCGGCCAGCTCTGCTTGTGCAGGGTGTGAGAACCACGCCCCGATCTCCTCGCGTTCGGCGGCGAGAAGGCGCAGGAAGCGCCTGCCGCACTTGATCACTTCCTTTTGCTCAGCGGGCTTTATCGGAAATGTTTCGCGGTGGCTGCGCAGTGCCATCAAATAGAACGCGATCATGCGGCAACCAGAAGAGGAGGGAACTATAAACTGCTTTGTCGATTGCCGGAATAATTCCGCCACCCTTAGGCTCAGGGACGCGAGTTCTTTTCCCGAGGGATCGGTCGGCGCGAACTGCCGGACCAATTCCTCCACCATTTGCTGGGCGAGGCGGTTGTATTCCTCCGTGGTCTCGGGCAATCCCGTCTCTTTCCCCGGCTTACCTGCCGAACCGATTTGACGACCCCGGTTGCGAGCGATATCGTCAGACACGCTAAATCCGCATACCTTGTCTCTCACTGTACCCTATCATATCGGGGTAACGCGTGCATAACGGGGGATCTGATGGGGGAGTTGAGCCAATCGATGTTCGTATCTTATTGGCTACGTTAATATTTCGTCTTGAGTTAGGCGGACGCCCTCCGCCACTTATCTCTCTCACCTTTTGATCTCCGAGCCTTCCCCGTGCCACCGTAGGTTGACATCGATCGACGGCCGCCGAGAACACTTTTTTGACACTGCCAGGTGGGTGATCGCTAAGCGATACCTTTAATATATTCGTCATGTGCTGGTCCTAGGCTCCGAAAGGAGATTGGCCGATGGCTGGAGAAGGTAATAGCAGTCGACCGCATTCGGGGGATCCGCAGCGCGTACCTTTGATTGGAGCTCTCGTCTCGTCGCTTGCTCTGTGGGTTGCGATCTGGGACGCGTTCGCATCATTGGCTTCGGCTGTGTTTCGATAGCCTCAGTTCTGCTCGCCTCCGTACGACGCGGATTCAAGCCAGCGGCCGCACCCAGCCGCGCGTGCTCCTGGCGGCGCGACCTGACGCGAAAAACCGGCCGCGCCGGATGCTCACCGCTCACCGGCCATCACGTTGGCAACATGACCTTGCTTTATGCGGGGAGAGCCGACGCCGTGGGCGGTCGCCTGACCTTGATTGGGTGGTTTATATCGTAGCTGCCGTCTGCCTCAGCCCGATTCTGACTTTTTGGATCGACGCCATCCTCGGCCGCTTGTTACGGCGCAAGCAGCAGTCGCGTGTGCTGAGGGGTGGCGCTGTCGTTGCCGATCGGTCGGGATCAACCCGCCGGGACAAAGCTGTCGACCCGAAATGACTGCGCTCGGTCAGCGATCCCCGCACCGTTCACGTTCGTAATGCACCTCGCGAAGACGATATTCCAATCGTCCCCGCTCCTCACCATAAGGCGGCGCGTAGGCCAAACGCTCACGGATCTCATGTTCTTGGTGTCTCAGGTGCTCGCAATGCTCCCACCTCTCCCGATCGTAATCCCCCTGCTCCCGGCGCTGCGGGCCGACTCCGGGTACCCAAGGCACTGGGACTTGTATGTAGGGCTGCCCCGGCAGAGGAGTTTGCGCATAGACTGCCTGAGGGAGCGCGCTCCAGAGCAGCATCGCAGTAAGCGCAGCAAAGCCGAACTTCATGTTCATCACTCCGCAAATTGAATCAAGAACACCGTCAGAAAGTATGGGCTACAAGCGTTAATTCGTCCTTACCACATTCATTTGGGGTAATTCGTAGCCGAGTTGGTTGGCGGCTTTAACTCGATCGTAAGCTCCTCGGGATATGGATGCCGGACCCCCCAATCTGGAGAATCCAATGCTTACGATGAAGGCGGCGATCGTGTCGACGGCGCTCAGCCTGTGCGCGTTCTCGGCCGGCGCAGTAACCGTTACCCCAGTGGACGTGATGGGTCAGGTTGGCCATTCCGCTAAAGTATGTGGCGTGGTCGCCTCTGCCAATTACGCAGCCGATTCCCGGGCGCACCCAACGTTCCTCACCCTTGTCGACCCGGGCCAGCGAAATCCAACCGGCGCACTTACCGCAGTGATCTATGGAACCGATCGGGCAAAGTTCAACAACCCCGAAGTGACGTTGCCGGGACAGCGCGTTTGCGCGGCCGGGTTCGTAAGCTATTTTCGCCAAAGGCCCGAGATGATTCTGAGCGACCCGAGGCAGCTGAGCTATTATCCCCCGACCAGTATCGCCGATCTTCGATGAAGAGTTCGGCCTAGCAGTCGATAGTAACCGCAGCGGGTGCGGGTGGTTGGCTCCCTCCGTTCCGTCCGCACTCGTTGATGCTAGTCGCCCCGGGCAGGAACAATAGCATGGGCAGAGTTCCGATCTGGGTGCAATGGTCGATTATCTTGGCTGGCGTATTGCTCTGCCCCTTGCTGATGTTGCTATTGGCTTGCGTCACCGGCTGGTTGCTGTTTCACAAGCTTTGGGCCCGCCCGCTCCCCCGCGCGGGCGACTAGCGGCGGGAGAAGACGGCCGCCATTGGCTGCTGCGGTCCTGGCGAGCACGAGCAGAGTGTGCTCGGCCACGCCACAGATACCTGTTCCCAACCGCATCCTCCTCGTACAAGCTGCCGGGATCGACCGGCGGCCCGATGGGCCCGGTCCGCAGATCAAAGGGTGACGCGGGGATGAGACGGGACAACCGACACGCTCTTGCAACCCGTACAATGCATGGCGGCAGCAAGCCCGATCCGACCACTGGTGTTGTAACAAGGCCGATCTACGCTACCTCGACCTACGCGCAGGAAAGCCCGGGGTCCACAAAGGCTACCCATTCGCCAGGGCCCGCAATCCCACGCGAGAGGCCTTGGAGCGTTGTCTCGCCGATCTCGACAAACGGCACCGCCGGATTTGCCTTTGCTCCGGATCGGCGGCGATCGCCACCGTGCTCGAGTGCCTCGACCAAGGCGCTCATGTGATCGCGACGGATGATCTCTATGGCGGGACCTTCCGGCTGTTCGAGCGTGTCCGCAGGTGATCAGCCGGGATCGAGGTCAGTTTGGTCGATACGTCGGACCCGCGACGGGTCAAGGCGGCGATCCGTCCGCAGACCAGGCTGATCTGGGTCGAGACGCCGACCAATCCGTTGCTGAAGCTCGTCGATCTCTCGGCCATTCCCTGAGATCGGCCGACGGCGCGGTGTGTGGACCGCGGCCGACAACACTTTTGCCAGCCCGTGGGCGCAGAGACCGCTCGATCACGGGTTCAGCGTGGTCGTCCACTCGACCACCAAATACCTCAACGGCCATTCCGATGTGATTGGCGGCATCGCCATTGTCGGCGACGATCACGAGCCGTCCGATCGGTTGAAGGTTTTGCAAAACGCAGTTGGCGGGATCGCCGGGCCCTTGGGCGGCTTTCTCGTATTGCGCGGCGTCAAAGCGCTGGCGCTGCGCATGGAGCGGCATTGCGCCAATGCGCTCATGATCGCCGAGGCGCTCGACCGTCATCCGTCGGTCCGCCGTGTCATCTACCCGGGATTGCCGACTCATCCGCAGCACGAGCTCGTTCGGCGCCAGATGAACGGGTTCGGCGGCATGTGACGGTCGAGCTGGCGACGGATCTGGCCGGCTGCCGGCGCATGCTCGAACGAGTCGGGCTCTTTACGCTGGCCGAGAGCCTCGGCGGGACGGACAGCCTGATCGAGCATCCGGCAATCATGACGCACGCCTCGGTTCCGGTGGAACAGCGCCGCGCGCTTGGGATCGGCGACAGCCTCGTGCGCCTGTCGATTGGCACCGGGGATGTCGATGACTTGACGGCCGATCTCGGGCAGGCACTGGCAGGGATCGCTGAGCGCGGATAGCGCGCGCGGCTATTGCTTGGCCATTCGGGTGGGTCTGATGCCTATTTTTGGCCGGCGCGCCGCCAGGGCCGCCACGGCGCTCAGGCAGGACAATATGGCAAAGCATTGCAGCGCTCGATGGCAGTTACCGGTCAAGTCATGCAGCGCGCCCGAAATAAGTGGGCCCGAGGCCTGCGCTATTACTTGCACGGAGAGAGCGACGCCGCGGATTGCCGCAAAATTCGCCCGGCCGAAATAGTCGGCCCAGGCGATCGGCAATAATGTCAGTATGCCGCCAATGCCAAAGCCGAACAGTGCGGCGGCAACGTATCCCTGATTGGCCGACGATATTCCGATCATCGCGAGTGTGCCGGCAGCGAGAAATCCGCCGATCAGCGCGAGCGGATAGCGGATCGGCACCTTGCGCGGCAGTAGCCCACAGGCGGCGCTGGCGACGGCCGACATCAGCGAGAACGTGCTGACGATAGTTGCGGCGATGGTCGGCTCGATGCCACGCTCGATCAGGTGAGCCGCCTGTTGCAGGCTCACCCCAGCCTGCACCGGATAGACCAGCACCGTATATAGCAGCAACAACCAGAAAGCCGAGGTGCGAAGCGCTTGCTTGCGAGAGAAGCTCAGCTCGGGGAAGATGCTCGGTACAGCCTTTGTGGCACTTTCAGCGGTGTTGCCGGCCGCCCGCCGATCAGGGACCAATCCCAAATCCTCCGGACGGCGCACCATGAACAGCCAAACGGGCAGGAAGCCGATCAGCAAGGTGACCGATCCAATCGCTAGCCAGCCACCGCGCCAACCGTTCTCGCGCATAGCCAGTTGGGCGATCAGCGGCATCGCGACCAGCCCCGCCATCTGCGCCACGGTCGCGATCGAGGTGGCAAAGGCGCGGCGGGCGACGAACCAATTATTGACGCCGCCGTAAATGCCGAGATCGAACGGGCCGGCCCAGTTCATCCGCGCGATGCAAAACAACAGATAAAAGACGAGCAGCGATTGGGTCAGCGACAGCAGCATCATCGCAATCCCGGTCACCAGCACTGCAACGCAGAGGGTGAGGCGCGCGCCGTGGCGATCGAGCAGTGGACCGATCAGCGGCGATGCTATTGCTGCCAGCACGCCGCCGAGCGAGACCGCTCCCGACAGTGCGGTGCGCGACCAACCGAATTCGCGGGTCAACGGCTCGACAAAGACAGACAACGTGGCGACGGCTGGACCCTGGCGGGCAAAGCCGGCGCAGCACAGGCAAGCGAGGACAACCCAGCCATAGAAGAACGGCAGGTGCCCGATCAGCAGATATGGCAGTGCCGGGCGGGCTGCGATTACCCGGAGAGCGCGCGAAGGCGAGTTGCGGCTCAGCTCGGCACCAATCCGCCGTCGACGTTGTAGGCTTGCCCGGTGATGTTGCGCGCGGCGGGCGATGCCAAAAACACCGCCATCGCCGCAATATCCTCCGGCTGATTGGCGCGGCCGATCGGAATCCCCGCTTCCTGCTGCGCCTGGAGCTCAGCTACGGTGATCCCGCGCTCGGTGGCCCGCTCCACGGCATTGCGCGTGCTGAGTTCGGTGCGGGTCACCCCTGGGCAAATCGCGTTGACGTTGATGTTGTGGCGCCCGAGCTGTTGGGCGGCGGTCTTGGTCAGAGCGATCACCGCACCCTTGCTGGCGGCGTAGGCGGCGTTGGACGTGCCGGCATAGCCGCGCCCGGCGATCGAGGCGATGTTGATGATCCGACCGCCGCTCCCGTCGGCTTGACTCTGCCGGATCATCTCCTTGGCGGCGCGCTGCAGGCAAAAGAACACGCCCTTGGCGTTGACCCGGTGGATGCGGTCCCAGTCGGCCTCGGTCAGGTCCATGATTGGCGCGTAGCGGGTGACCCCGGCATTGTTGACGATGACGTCGAGCCGGCCGAGCTCGGCAACCGTGCGCCCGACCATTGCGTCGATCTTTGCGACATCGCCGCAATCGACCTCGATAGCGAGCGCCCGTCGCGTGTTGCTGGCAATCTGATCCGCCGTCCGCTGAGCGGCGGTGGGGTCGATGTCGGCGGCGGCGACCATTGCGCCTGCCTCGGCCATCGCCAGAGCTGTCGCCCGGCCAATACCGGCGCCCGCCCCGGTCACCAGCACCACCTTATCTTGCAAGATCGGCATGTCTTTCCTCCCGTATCGGCTCAGCCCGAACACGACACACCCGTGCCGGCCCAACTATAGTAGCGATGCTGCCCCGCGAATGAGAGGACTTCGATGCTCGCCAACATCCCTGCTACGCAGACTGTCATCGAAATCAAGTCGCCCGGCGGGCCCGAGGTGCTCGTGCCGGCAACCCGCCCGGTTCCCGAACCGAAAGCCGGAGAGGTGTTGATCCGGATCGCCGCCGCCGGGGTCAACCGGGCCGACTGCCTGCAGCGCATGGGGCGTTACCCGATGCCGCTCGGCGCTCCGGACATCCCCGGTCTCGAATGCTCGGGCACCGTGGTGAAGACCGGTGACGGCGTGTCCGATTGGCGGGTCGGCGACCAGGTCTGCGCGCTGATGATCGGCGATGGCTACGGCGAATATGCCGCCGTTCCAGCGGTTCAGTGCCTCCCGGTCCCGCCCGGCGTCAGTCTCGTCGACGCCGGCGGCCTACCCGAGACATTTTGTACAGTGTGGACCAACGTGTTCGAGCGGATGCGCTTGCAAGCCGGAGAGGTGTTCCTGGTGCAGGGCGGTTCGAGCGGCATCGGCGTCACCGCGATCCAGCTCGCCAGGGCATTCGGCGCCAAGGTGCTGGCCACCGCGGGGTCGGACGATAAGTGCCGGGCGTGCCGGGACTACGGCGCCGATGTTGCGATCAACTACCGCACGGAGGATTTCGTGCGCGTCGGCAGGGAATTCACCGACGGTCGCGGCGTCGATGCGATCCTCGACATGGTCGGCGGCGATTACATCCCGCGCCAGCTCGATCTGTTGGCCCATGAGGGTCGCCTCTGTTTTGTTGCGCTGATGCGCGGCAGCAAGATCGAGACCGATTTCGGCCTGATCCAGCGCAAGCACCTGACGGTGACCGGCTCGACCTTGCGTTCGCGCAGCGTCGCCGAGAAAGCCGCGATCGTCGCCGCGATACGAGAAAAGGTCTGGCCGCTCTGGACGGCCGGCAAATTGCGCCCGTTCACCTACAAGCAATTCCCGCTGGCCGAGGCCGCGGAGGCGCATCGCCTGATGGAATCCAGCCGCCATATCGGCAAAATCCTGCTCATCCCGTGAGGGTCCGCGTAATATGAGCCACAACAGAACAGGAGGGAGGGAGATGGAAGAGCGACTGGGCCTCGGGATCATTCCCGGCGCGGGATGGCGTGCAGCTGAGATAAGGGCGGTCGCGCGCGAGGCCGAGGAGGCCGGCTTCGACGCGATCTTCACCGCCGAGGTCAACAGCGACGCCCTCGCAACGACGCAGCTGATGGCCGAGGCAACCCGCCAGATCAAAGTCGGCACGTGGATCGCCAGCATCCACATGCGCCACTCTTACGCCTGCGCGAAGGCGGCCAGCCTGATCGCCGATGCCACCGGAGGACGGATGATCCTCGGTCTCGGCGTGAGCCACCGACCCGTCAACGCCGCCCTCGGCGCCGAGATGCCGTCGCCGATCGGGGCATTGCGGCATTACTCGACCGAGGTCGCGAGCTGGCTGCGCGGCGAAGGTCCGACAACCCACCTTCCGCAGCAACCCGCACCGGTGCCGGTGCCGATTTACCTCGGGGCTCTGACCTCGCCGACCGTCGAGCTCCCCGGCGAGTTGGCTGACGGCGTCATGCCCTTTATGTGGTCGGCGGCACGCGTCACGCGGAGCAAGGTATGGGCCGCGCGCGGTCGCGCCAAGGCGCCGGGCCGAGCGCCTCTCGACATCGCGCACGGGATCCCGACCTTTGTCGGCGACGACCTCGACGCATTGCGGAGCGCAGCCCGCGCGAACCTCGCCTTGTTCACGACCTTCCCGTTCTACCAGCGGATGTTCCGCGCCAGCGGCTTCGCCGAAGAGGCGGCGAGGGCGGACGCGGGTGCCGGCGGCGCCTCGCTAAGCGACCGCTTGCTCCACGCGGTCTGTCTGATCGGTCCGATTTCGCGCTGCCGAGAACAGCTCGCGGCTTTCCGCGCCGCCGGCGTCGATCTTCCGATCCTCTCCCCACCGATCGGCGTCGAAGGAGCGCGCGAGGTCATCCGAGCCTTCCGGCGTTGACCGGATACTGCCACGTCTACGCCGCGGGTACTTTTGCGTGAGCGAGGGGGTTACCGAACGATGTTACCGATTGAGTCAGCGCTGGTCGTTGTTGTGCCGGAAGCGGAACAATTGGTAGGGCCGTTCCGCGAGAAGTACGATCCTTCAGCCGCCGCGGGAATGCCGCCGCACATCACTTTACTATATCCGTTCAAGCCACCCGACGATATCAGCGAGGCGGAGCTCGGCAACCTTAGCCTCTGTTTTGCGTGCCTTGGGCAGTTTGATTTCTCTCTGGCAGCGATCAGGCGCTTCGCTGGCGGCGTGCTGTACTTGGCCCCCGAGCCCGACGAGCCATTTCGTCGGCTCTCCTTGGTGATTTGGCAGCGCTATCCAAAGGTGCCCCCTTACGGCGCAAAATATTCGAACATCGTGCCTCATCTAACTGTCGCCCAACTGGCGGACGAGCGGCAGCTCGACCATATCGCCGATCAATTTGCGCGGGCGTCTCAGGGAAAATTGCCGATCCGCGCGACTGCGAGCGAAATCGCCCTGGTGGAAAAGCGGGCAGGGAGTTGGCAGGCTCGCACCACCCTTGCTTTGGGCTGATCCGCCGGAGCGAATGGCGAGCCGGCGAACATCAGAGCCATCTGCGTACTAGTTTTCGATACAGTAGCCACTGCTCGCCGAAATCCCCCTCCAATTGCCTTTCCTCGCGCCGAATGCAAAGTTCGATGAAGGGGAGATGAATAATCGAAATGACAACCGCGGCCGGCGATCCGAAGAGCAAAGCTGCCCCCAGAAAAATGCCTCTTTTGAAAAACGAGTGGGTGGAAATGGGCGATCCAGCCCCTCCTCGCCGTCGAACGCACGGTGGAGCGAGTGCCGAGGCGCTGGCCCTTGTCAAGCCCTTGCCGCCGAAGGCGGTGGCCGGAAGGCCAGGCTTTACAAGGGCCAAGCGTCCCCGGCTACAATCGCCACCAGCGGACCGATGGGCTGCGATTCAAG